>AMWB02164039.1_pt2 | contig 54479 bp, 48 predicted proteins | sample 200311 | NCBI WGS metagenome assembly AMWB02 (sample SAMN02737377, study PRJNA173069) | bioreactor metagenome | biome: anode biofilm in microbial fuel cells | place: USA: California | collected 2010-12-16 | reverse complement strand
TAGCCGCTTCAGCGCCGCATGCTTGTCACCGTATCCGCCGCCGCCGTGAATGTTGATGACATCCGCGTTGACCCACCGAGCCGCCTCGGCATGGTAGACGAGATCCGCGACCGAGCGGGCCACCACGCCGGGGTCCGGAGAGGAGAGCACGATGAACTGGTCCGGATGAAAGCTCGTGCGGATGCCGTTTTCGCGGCTGAAGGCGCCGCAGGATCTGAACGCGGCCTCGACCTCCGAACCGGCGGGAAGTTCTTCGACGGCATAGCCGACCTCCGGATGGGTTTTCAGCGGCAGGATCTGACTGTTGATCCGGAAGGCGCCGATGCCGTTATGGCGGCAGAATGTCAACGCTTCCATGAGGGCGCGGGCATTGCTCAAGCAGATCTCATTCAGATAATGCAACTGCTCCGCCCTGGGCTTCTTTTTAAGAAACGCCGCCGTGGCGCGCCTGAACTTGATAGGTTCCCGTCGAAAAATGCAGCACAGTCCGAACCGTACCGCCATCATGACATCCGGAAATTCGCGAAGCGCGGCAATTGGGTCATTCGAACGCCGGCGGCGGCGGAAAACAGGCGGCTTTTTCATCCTCCGTCAGTTCGTCGGGATTTTTGAGATCTTCGATCCTGCAGACGTATTCCTTGCCGTCCTGGTCTTTGACCAGGACAAACCGGCGCTTCAATGTTTTCGGATCTTTTTCTTCCATAGTTCCTCCTTCGGCTTGAAGAATTTTTCCGGACGTATTGGGGAACAGGTATTTTGAAATACAATATCTCTATATTAATGATCTTTTCGATAAAAGCAATTTGTCCGCGCGTGGCCGTCTCCAACAATCGCATCCGATCCATAGACGATGGAAAGGTCACGTTCACCAACGCCACCTGAAACCCGCGACTCAGTTCAACCACATTTTATCCGCCGTCCCGCTCCGAAGCTTTTTTGAACGACCGGGCAGCTTAGGAGACTGACCTTCGGATTGAATACCGTTTTGCGGGACGACGGATAAAATGCTATTGGTTCGGCAAAGACTTGGATCTTGACATTTTCAAAACCATCAGTACGATGTACATATGAATGGATTGGGGGTACGGAAAATGAGAGACCATTACGATTTTTTCAAAATGAAGGGGCGTAAAAATCCTTATATAAAACATTTAAAACAACCGGTTACCATGCGACTGGACCGTATTACCCGGTTCCGGCGACAAAGAGCGCGGCATTAAAAATCCTCCATGGCTCCTTCGGTCTGGGTCATCTCCTGCCACAACGCGTTGGGGTCCCTGGCCGTTCGTATTTTTTTCAGCATCCCCGGCTTTTTGCACAGGCCAGATATACCGGCAAGAGCCCTCAAATGCAGAGTGGTTTCATTTTCAGGCACCACGAGCCCGATAATGATGTCTACCGGACGGTTGTCCAGGGCCTGGAAAGCAATGCCTGTTTTCAGGTGAATTAAAATGATGGATACGTCCTCGACTTCCGGCGTCAGCGCATGCGGTATGCCGATGCCGCCGCCGATTCCCGTACTCATCAGCTCTTCTCGCTTCTTCAGCGCCTGATAGAGCTTTTCAGAATCACCGGAGGCCTTGTTCTTCAGAAAGGCCTCTGCAATAAAACGCAGGACGGCATCCTTGTCGGGCAGGGTGACACCCAGATGAATCCGGTCGGGCAAAAGATATGTCGTCACGTTCATAATTTTACGATCTTGCTCGGGGTTTTTTCCGCCGCGGGCCTTGTCCTATACATGATTTCGCAAGTGAAGCTCGAGCGGGTGCGGATTCAGATAATGTTGATGTTTCAGGTAAGGTTCATCGTATTTGCGGACATAATGGTTCAACAGGGTGATGGGAACGATCAAGGGGAGATGGCCGTCCCGGTAAAGGTTCAGAATTTCCAGAATCTCCTGTTTTTCGTCGGGTGAAAGCTCCTTTTTGAAATAACCCATGATATGCTGCAGCACATTGACATTTTTTTTCATGGTCGACTTGAGCTTGAGAGCCTCTCCGATCAAGGTCTGATACCGGCTGTATTTCTCATGGACGGAAAGGCCGCCGTCGGCCACAAGTCTGCCCATGAGCCGGTAATGAGCGGGACTGTGGGCCATGATGAGCAGCTTGTGGCGGGTATGAAAGTCGACCAGGAGGCCGGTTTTTTTTTCTCCGGCCAGAAGTTCCCGAAGCCGTTTGAACACGAAAAGGCGCTCGATAAAATGCTCGCGCAGTTTGGGGTCGTTCAGCCGCCCGTCGTCCTCGACCGGCAGGAGAGGGAAGTGGGCCATGAACATCGCGGCAAAAATTCCCACCCCATTTTTCAGGGGCATCCCCTTGTCATTGTAAACCTTGATCCGCTCCATGCCGCTGCTGGGGGAGCCGCTTTTGAAGATGAAGCCGCACAGATCCTCTTGCGCAAGCTTACGGATGCGCGCCTGCCCCCACGCGGTCATCTGATCCGTATACTCGATGCCGCTTTTCCGGGTGACGAGCCGGGGGGTTTCAGGCGATCCGACCAGCCTTAATGACTCCCGCGGAATGCTCATGCCGCACTCCACCTCCGGGCAGACGGGAACGAATGTCACATATTGCCCCAGGGTGTTGGTAATGAAACGGTCGTGTTTGTGGCCGCCGTCATACCGGACCTTTTCCCCCAGAAGACATCGGCTGACGCCCAGCTTGATGGTGGCTGCGGTCATGGCTTCTCCTTATGATAGATTTTCATACCCGATCATCCGGATCTTCATATTCCGTCCGGGTATCGGTTATCCGTTGCGCATCCCCCACGGCGGCGGGCACGTGTCGGGAATATCCGGCGTAAAACGCTCAGGGCCTGCCGTCACCGGTTTGCCGACGGCATGCGCCAGCCCCTTCAGCATTCCCGCGAACACCCGCTGATGGCCGACACTCACGGCATGCCAGTAGATCAGCCCTCCCAGCCCCCGGGGAACGAACCGCGTCAGATATTCGACCTGGGTTTCATCGGAATGATCTCTCCTGCCGTTGTCGTATGACCTGCCATTGTCGTATGAATGGATCCGTATGTCAAACAGCGCCTCTCCGGGCAGTTTCATTTCCGCGGCCAGGAGCAGCCGCTCCCGGGGAGTGACGTCGAGAACCCGCCAGAAATCGACGGCGTCGCCCACCCTGAGCTCTGTCGGATGCCGCCGCCCCCGGCGCAGGCCCGCGCCGCCCTGCCATCGATCGATCATCCCCCTCAGTTGCCACAGGAGATCGCCGAAATACCATCCCGTATCGCCGCCGAGCTTGGTCACGGCCGTCCAGACCTCATCCGGACCGGCCTGGATCCGCATGCGGAACCCGCACTCCAGAATCGTTCCGCCGGTATATGAGGCGTCGCCGCAATACGTCCATTCGGGCGGGGTCAGGCAACCGGCATCCGACCAGCAGGTATCGACACGCCCCTCCCGCATGCTCTCGACGGCCATGCGGATCGTTTCCCGGCAGGGGTGAAGCGTCTGGGGGATAACGGCATGGATGCGTGAATCTCCACACACGGATTCGTTGCGCAACCCTTCGATGAGCGGTCTTGCCAGGTCCGCCGGCACCGGCGTGAGTTGATGGATCAAAAAAGCGCTGAGCGCCGGGGAGACGAACGGGACCGGAACGATGCGCCGCGGGGGAAGCCCGGCCTCCTCGGCGTAGATTTCGGCCAGACGCCGGTAGGAGATGACATCCGGCCCGCCGATGTCGAAGGTTTGGCCGACCACCGCATCGGTTTCAAGACACCCTTTGAGATAAACGAGGACGTTCCGGATGGATATCGGCTGCGTGAGGGTTTCGACCCAACTAGGCGCAAGCATGACGGGCAGGCGTTCAACCGAATAGCGAAGGATCTCGAAGGAGGCGCTGCCGGCCCCGAGGATGGCGCCGGCACGTAAGTCGGTCACCGGGACGCTTCCGGCTTTCAGGATCTCGGCCACATCCTTCCGGGACTGGAGATGCTCGCTGAGCCGGTGGCGTCCGGCTTCCGCCAATCCCCCCAGATAGATGATGCGGTCCATGCCGACAGCGGCCGCAGCGGTCGCCATGTTGACGGCGCCCTTGTGGTCCGCCCGTACGAAATCCTTCCCGGCGGCGATCATGGAATGGACGAGATAAAATGCGGCCCAACATCCCTGGGCCGCGGCCCGCATGGATGGGAAGTCGAGGACATCCCCCTCGACCATCTCGAAAAGGGGATGCTCCGCCCAGGAGCGGGCGGCCATCTTTGCCGTGGAGCGGCCCATGGCCCGAACCCGGCAACCGGATTCCAGAAGAAGCGGTACGAGACGGCCGCCGACGTATCCGGTGGATCCGATGACAAGAACCGGTTTCTCTGATATCATACGCGGTTCGACCCCGTCATTATGGCAGGTTTGGATATCCTTTGGATATCCGATTGATCGGAAATCTGAGGTGTGGATATCATTTTCTGAAGCAAACCCTGACCAAACCTCATTTTAAATGGTGAAATTATACCTTCTTTCCCTTACAAATCAAGCAAATTAAATCGGCGCCGGCAAACAGCCGTTGAAGGCGATCGCACACATCCTGCCGGAATAAAAAAACCCACCGACCTTGGGGGGGTGAGCTTTTTCAGCGTTCCGTGCAAATGGCGCCGACGGCGGTCTATCGCCGCCGGATATGCTCCTTTAATCCGCCGGAGGAGCGGCATTTTCATTCGTCGCCGGCGGATTGTTTCCAAGGGGCGGGGTGGTTTCGGTCGGCGGCGGGGGTGTTTCGATTGGCGGTGGATTGGATTCGATCACAGGCGCCGTCGGCGGCTGGACTTGCGCTGGTGCCGACACTGGAAAGCGCCTCTGCATTCGGGCCGCACGGGTCTCGATCATCTCCTGAAGTTTTTGGATCCCCTCCTCGATCGTTCGCTCCATGGCCACCAACTCCCCCTGGCTGACAATGACCCGCTGAAGCTCCGGAATCTTGAGCCCTTTTGCCGATATCATATAAATCGGCTGGATATAGAGAATCATATCGTTTAAGGGCAGGAGCACCATGCGCCCGAACCGAACCTCCGACCCGACCTGGTCCCAGAGCGTCAGCTGTTGGGCGATGACGCTGCTCTGATTGATCTGCGCCTCGATCTGCGACGGGCCGTACACCTGCTGTCCGCGCGGGAAGCTGAAGACGACGATCTCTCCGTAGTCCTCCAGATCGCAGCCCACGGTGGCCAGCGCCCGAAGATTGTCGCGTCCGATGGGGCTCATGGGGCTTAAAACCATAAATCCCTGTTTCAGATCATCCTTGAAACTGAGGGTCATGTAATAGGGCTTGACCGCCCCGACACTTGTTTTCGCGAATTCCCACGTATCCTCATCCTGATAAAACTGTTCGGGATTTTTCTGATGATATTTCGAATAAATGGCCATCTGTACGCCAAAGAGATCGTTGGGGTACCGGATATGGCGGCGCAATTCCTCGGGCATGGCGGCCAGCGGCTTCAAGAGACCCGGATAGATCCTGTTGTACGCCCTGACAATCGGATCCTGAGGATCGGCCAGGTAATACCGGACGGTTCCATTGTAGGCGTCGATAACGATCTTGACCGAGTTGCGAATGTAGTTGAGGTCCCTGCCGTAAAATGACGCGGCAGGATCATTTGTGCGATAAATGTGGGCGTTGGGATAATAGCTGGATGTCGTATAGGCGTCCATGATCCAGTATAGCCCCTCGGTGGTGGCCACGATATAGGGATCTCGGTCCAGAAGGAAATAGGGGGTGATCAATTCCACCGCTTCGACAATGTTCCTGCGGAAAAGAAGACGGCTTTTATCGGTTGTCTTGGTCGTGAAAAAGAGATTCTTGTCGTTGAAATAGGCGGCAAAGAGAATTTTCCGCAGAATGCTGGAGATCGGGATGCCGCCGGTGCCCTCATAGTTGACCATCACTTCTCCGCCGGCGCGGGGGTGGTCGATTTCTCCGATGGCGTTGGGTGCAACGGCGTACTTGTGATGCTGTTCTCCGTAGTAAATTCTGGGCTGTCCGACGGAAATGCCGTATTTTGATTTCATCGGAATGTCCTGGATGAACCACGTCATGGGCTCTTCGCCGCCCTGTGCCGCAGGCGTCATGACGACGCCGTAGCCGTGGGTATATTGAAGATGGCGGTTGATCCAGTTCTGGGCGGCGGCGGGGAGATCATCGAGACTGATCTCCCGGGAGCTGATATTGACCTGCTGGTAAACATCGGCCACGGTATATCGGTCTTCGTCGACGTTGGGAAAGGAATAGTAGGTCCGGAATCCCTGCAGCTGGCGGTAGACCTCGTCCAGCAATTCCCGGTCCCAGACCGGTATGTTGGAAAGCGCCTTCCGGATGGCTGGTTTTTTGTCGAGATCGAGCGTTTGAACGACGGGAAGAAAATCGGTTTTGACATTATCCAGATTGTAGGCGATGAGCGTCGAGGCGACACTGCTGACGATATAGGGTTTTTCCCGGATCAGCTCGTTGGGCTTGACGATATACTTGTCAATCGCCTCATGAAGCGATGTCGAATGATGAAGGCCTAGAAATATCAGGAAAAAAGCACCGGAAACCACGGCTATTTTGAGAAACTTCCGTTTGAAGAAAAAAAGGATCGCGGAAACGGCGGTAATGAGGAACGTAACTATTTTAAGCCATATCAACGGCATATCGACCCAGTATTCGATAAAGCCGGGACCGTAGAAAATCGGCTCGTGGGTCTCTACATACTGCAGATCTACAATCTGCAGAAGAAATCCGAATGTCTGAAGAAGGACAACGAACATCGCCAGGATGACCAGATGAACCTGGGCGCCCTTCGGGATGGCTTCGTCGATGCGGCAGAGCAGGCGATTTTCGATGAAATACAGCAGCAGGATAAATACGAAAAGAAGAATGAACACGATCATGAGCTGCGACTGGAGCACCTTGTAAATCGGGTAACCAAACAGAAAAAACCGGGCGTCCAGGCCGAGATTGATGTCCTGATAGCGGCCTGAAGATCCGAAAAAAAATAAAAGACCCTGCTCCCAGCGTTCGTAAAACGGGATCGAGATGGGAAAGGCCAAAAGGAGCGAAATCGGCGTGTAAACCCTCATGGATCCGCTCTGGATCATCTTCATCCAGCGCCGGGTTTTCTTTTCGTTCTCGGTGGTTTCAGGAAGTATACAGGAATCGGGGGACAGCCCCAGATAGCGGGAGGCGATCCAGAAATTCAAGAAAAAAATGAAGAAAAAGACAAGGGTGACGGCGGCAAATATGACATACCGGTAAAAGAGCCGCATCAAGTAATATCCCTTGAGATTCTGGCTATCGAACCACCAGAAATTGACCAGAAAATTGAGGAAAACAAAATTGAATATGATATAGATCACCGATAGCACGATGATCGCGGCAATCCCCAAAACAAGCCACCGCATCCACTTCTTCATTTTTTCCTCCTGTAACCGTATGCAATGTGACGCGGCATGCCGCCGTCATCGGAAGTCAATTGATCGGCGCCACCGTATCAAAGGCGCCCGCCATTATCAAGAGAATCTTACCGCCTGCGCAGAGAGAACAGGGCGGCCAAACCCCCTGTGATCATGAAAATTTTTCCGGTAAAATTGCCGCCTTCGGCGCCGAAGAGGATGGCTCCTGCAATCAACAGTCCCGCCGCGAGCACCCGATTGCCCAGACGGTCCGTCGACCGCGCAAGGCCTGCGATCAGGTTGCGGGAATCGGTCGAAGGGTTGATCTGGACGGAGATCTGCCCGCGGCGGATCTGCCCGATCAGTTCATCCGCCGCGAGGGGAAGACGTCCGACGGCACGGATCCATGCGGCCAGATGTTCCATCAGCGGCAGAGCGCCGTCGCGAAGCGCCGCCGCTGCGTACTGTTTGGCGTACGGAATCGTTTTGGTCCAGACGTCGAATTCCGGATCGAGATAGGCGGCCATTCCCGACAGGATGCCGATGGCCCGAAAGACAAACAGCATGTCCGCCTGAAACTGGAACGGCGCGTCCCGGATGACATCCCCGTATTCCCGCATGAAATACCGCGCCTCCTTCAACGCGGTATCGCGCAGCCGACCGGCGCCGACCCCCCAGAAACGTTCCAGCAGAGCTTCGTGCGCCTCTTCGAGCCGCTTCAGGTCGGCGCCGGGAAGCAGGGCCCCCGCTTTCAGATAGGAGGCGACGATCCGGTGGGGGTTCCGGGTGCCGAGACCGACGGCGTAGTCCCGGAGGGCGGAGCGGAGCCGTGCCGGAATACCGATCATCATGCCGAAATCGACGAATACGATCTGAAACGGACGGTCCGAACCGAACGGCACTGCCTCGCCGGGGGTGAAGGCCTTTTTCCCGCCTTGGGCCTCCGAGGCTGTGGGAAGGGGGCGGACGAAGAGATTGCCGGGATGGGGATCGACATGAACGAAATGGGTGTCGAACACCTGACGCATGTAAAGGCCGTAGAGACGGTCGGCCACTCGTGCCGGCGCGATTCCCGCCTCCCGGATGGCAAGGGTGTCGCTGATTTTAAGGTATCCGACATCCTCCATCGTGAGAACCCCGCCGGCGGAATGGGACCAGTAGATTCTGGGAATGTAGATGCCGGGGTCGTCCTTGAAATCCGCGGCCAGACGTTCGGCGTTTTTCCCTTCGGCGGACAAATCGAGCTCTTTTCTGGTGACCGCCGCGAATTCCCGGTAAAGCCAGGCCGTATCCATCCGTCGCCGGATCGGTTCATACCATTTCAGCCACCCGAGAGCCGCCCTGAGGGCCGCAAGGTCGGTCTCCACCCGCTGTTCGATGCCGGGCCTCAGCACCTTGATCACGGCCGGCTCTCCCGTCGTAAGGCGCACCGGGTGAACCTGCGCCAGCGAGGCGGCGCCGACGGCGGCAGGGGAGATCCACGCAAACACCCGCTCGGCGGGACGGCCGAAATCCTCAGCGATTCTGGAGAGGATGCGTGCGAAGGGTTCAGGCGGCACCTCGTCCTGCAGATCCGCCAGCTCGGCGGTGATTTCCAGAGGCAAGATATCCACCCGGATGCTCAGAAACTGACCGAGCTTGATCATCACCCCGCCCATCTCGACGGCCAGGCTGCGAAACCGCCGGGCGATCTCCACCCACCGCCGTGCAGGCTCGGGGCGGAACCGGCGAAGAAGGGGACGGTTGATGAGGATATCCCACCAGAGCGTTTCGAGCAGAACCTTCAAAAAGAACGTTCTGACCCGGCGATAGCGTTTCTGATCGATGTCAACGGCCACGGACCGGGGCCTCTATATCTATCTGATCCGTCATGTGGGGCAGAAATTTCCGCTCTTGACGGCCCGTTTGCGACCGTCCGCCAGCCAGTCGAGCAATCGTCCGATCCATGTTTTTTTGGTCGCCGGTGTTTCTTCATTCGCCTCCATCGAACGTTCGCAGCGCTGTTTTTCGGAGGATTTCATATCGTCATCCGTCATGTCGACCGCCTTTCTATCGTTTCATGGATTGGGCGTACATCTGGCCCATGCAGGCCTGCGACAGGGATCTTGCCGCGGCGTCCATCTGGTATTCCGACAGATAGATGTGCGGAGAGAATCGGATGCGGCCCAGGCGTTCCGCCGCGATCACCTTATGCTCCGCAAGCCGCCGGACCATGGGCCCGGAATTGACGCCCGCCTTTTCGCACACCACGATGCCGGTTTGATAAGACGCGAACCGATCGGAAAAGACCTGGAAACCATTGTTGCGGAGCCGCTGCTTCAGGGCTTCGGCCAGGTCGAATATCCGCTGCCGGACCACCGCGAAGCCGATCCGGTCGATGTATTCCAGGGCCGATAGAAAATAGACCGCATCGGCCAGGCTGGGGGTCGAAAAGGCAAACCGGTCCGCCGTCGGCTTGAAATCATCCTTGTATGGGAGATATTCCTCATCCATGACCACCGATTCCGTACCGACGAATACCGGTTCGAGATCTTTCAGACGGTGTTCCGCGACATACAGAACCCCCAGACCCAGCGGGCCCATCAGCCATTTCCAGGCCGGAAAAGCCATATAGTCGATATTCATCTTCCTGACGTCGATCGGCTGCATGCCGACGCCCTGTGCTCCGTCCAGTACAAAGACGATATCCCGCTCGCGACAGAGATCGCCGATCCGCGTCAGGGGAAGCGGCATGCCCGTACACCAGTGAACGGCCGAAACCGCAATGAGGCGCGTCTTGTTTGTCACCATCGTCTTCAGGCTGTCGTAGAATTCATCGGGCGAGAAGGCCGCCTTCGCCGTTCGGAGCCTGACCCCTTTTTTCGCCCAGTGACGCCAGGGATATACATTGCTCGGATACTCGTTTTCAAGAAGGATGATTTCCGATCCCGGTGCGATGTCGATGCCGCGGGAGACGATATTCATTCCCTCCGCCGTATTGTGGACCAGGCAGAGTTCCGCCGGCGTGCATCCGAGCAGGGATGACAAAATTTTCTTGATGCGGTGCCTGATGCTGCCGTAATCGGCACCCTCGGCCCGGGCGCCGCCTTTGGCGTAATCATCGATGAAGCCGGACATTGCCTGCACGATATGCGCTCCGGCGGGGGTGATGCCGCAGTTGTTGAGCCATATCGTCTCGCGGTTGACCGGATAATTGTCGTAAACAACCTGCCAGTTCATGAGCGCTCCTGAATTTAACAAAATTCTAACATCATTTCATATATATCCATGATATGTTAACCACCGTGAATGCGCAATATTTTAATGCGGGATGTTTGCCTGGAAATGGGCGGGGCCGAAAGGATCACGTTGTTTTAGACCCAATCGGGGAAGAAAGAAGAAAATGACACAAAAAGAACGGGTTCTCGTCGTGGATGACGAAGAGGACATTCTCGAGCTCGTCCGATACAACCTGACGGCGGAGGGCTTCGATGTGATCTGCGCCGAAACGGGCGAACAGGCTCTCAAGATTGCCGCGGGTGAACAGCCGGATCTGATCGTTTTGGATCTGATGCTTCCCGGCATCGGTGGCATCGATGTCGCCAAAGCCCTGAAAAATGACGCCCGCACCCGCCACATTCCCATTATCATGCTGACGGCAAAAGGGGAGGAGGCCGATATCGTCGCCGGCCTTGAGATCGGCGCCGATGATTATGTCACGAAGCCGTTCAGCCCGAAGATTCTGAATGCGCGGGCCAAAGCGGTCGTCCGTCGCACCGCGCCGGATGCGATCGTCGAGGCTTCGGTCCTCCATATTCAGGATCTGACCATCGACCCCGGACGCCGGAAGACTATCATCCGGGGAAAAGAGATCGAGCTGTCCTATACGGAATTCCAGATCCTGCTTTTTTTATGCCGCCGGCCCGGCTGGGTTTTTACCCGATCTCAGATCGTCGATGCGGTGCGGGGCGACAATTATCCGGTGACCGATCGCAGTGTAGACGTCCAGATCGTGGGGCTCCGGAAGAAAATGGGCTCGTGCGGCGGTTATATCCAGACCGTTCGGGGCGTCGGCTACCGCTTCAAGGAGATTGAATGAAAAAGCCCAGGGCGTTGTTCTGGCGGATCTATCCGTCGTATCTTGTCGTCATCCTCATGGCCCTGGCGGTGGTGAGCGTTTATACCTCGTCCGTCATGCGAAAATTTTACACGGAACAAATCTCCTTGGGCCTCGCAGCCCGGGCGAATCTCATGCAGGAAAGCGTCGTTCAGCACCTTTTCCCTCTCGACGAGGCCGCCGTCGACAAACTGAGCAAAGCCGCCGGTGCGCGCACCGACACCCGGATCACCGTGGTGCTGCCTTCGGGTCGGGTGGTGGGAGATTCCCAGGAAGCCCCCGCCCTCATGGAAAACCATGCCGCACGACCGGAGATTCATCAGGCCCTTTTCGGCAAGATCGGGCAATCCGTCCGCTACAGCGCCACGCTTTCGCAATCGATGATGTATGTCGCCGTGCCGATCGAACAGCGGGGCAGAACGCTCGCAGTGATCCGGACGGCCATACCCCTGGACCGGTTCGACAGGAAACTTGCATCCATCCAAAAGACGATCTTCCTGGCCGGTCTGCTGGTGGCGCTCATGGCGGCGTTGGTCAGCTATGTCGTCGCCCGCCGGATCGCACGTCCGATCGAGGAGGTCCGCAAAGGCGCCGAACGGTTCGCCAGAGGCGAATTGACCTATGCCATTCCGCCGCCCAAATCGAAAGAGATGGTGATGCTGGTCAATGCGCTCACACAGATGGCGGCCGATCTCAACAACCGCATCCAGACGGTTGACCGTCAGCACAGTGAGCTCGCGGCGGTTCTGTCGAGTATGCAGGAGGGCGTGATCGCCCTCAATATGGACGAGGAGCTCATCAACGTCAACCAGGCGGCCGCCGGCATGTTCAAATTCAAGCCGGCCGACGCTATCGGACGCAGCATCCAGGAGGTCATCCGGAATCCGCAGCTCCACAGGTTCGTCCAGCAGGCTTTAGGCGGCGAGGGAGACGCCGAAGGTGAGATCCGGATCTATCAGGAGGAAGAGCGCATTCTGGGCACCCATTCATCCCCGCTCCGGGAATCCGGCGGCAAGCGGATCGGCACCCTCATCGTTTTTCACGACATCACGCGCCTCAGGCGGCTCGAGACAATGCGCCGGGAATTTGCGGCCAATGTTTCCCACGAGATCAAGACCCCGCTGACCGCCATCAAAGGCTTTGTCGAAACCCTGCAGAGCGGCGCCATGAACAAGCCCGAAGAGGCCGGGCGATTTTTGAAGATCATCGAAAATCACGCGAACCGCCTCACCGCCATCATCGAAGATCTCATGAAACTCTCGGAGATCGAGCAGAAAGGCCAGACCCGGAGCATCGGCCTGAAACGCGAACCGATCGAACCGATTGTCAGAAGTGCCGTGGAGGTCTGTCGGGTCCGGGCCGACGAGAAAAATATCGCCATCGAACTGATGTGCGGCAAATCCCTTGCCGCCGAGGTCAATGCCCATTTTCTGGAACAGGCTGTCGTCAACCTCGTGGACAATGCCGTCAAATACAGTGAAACGGGCAGCAAGGTCCGTGTTCATGCCGAGAAGAACGGGGAAGGCGTCGACATCCGCATCGAAGACCAGGGCATCGGCATCCCCGGATCCCATCTGCCGCGTCTGTTCGAGCGGTTCTATCGGGTCGACAAATCCCGCAGCCGGAAAGAAGGCGGCACCGGCCTGGGGCTTGCCATCGTCAAGCACATCATCCAGGCCCACGGCGGCACCATCGATGTCGACAGCACCCTTGGCAAAGGCAGTACCTTCATCATTCATCTCCCCCCGGCCTTCTCCTGAGTCCCTGAAGCATGGTCCTGAGGGCGCATCGCCTCCTCAGCGCCGTGCTGAAATCTTCCGCAGGGCCGCGATGCGCGCGATAACCGGCGGATGGGAATAGTGCAGAAGCACGTAGAGCGGATGGGGAAGAAGGTTGGCCAGATTGTTGGCGGAAAGCTTCTTGAGCGCGCTGATCATCGCCTCCGGACGCCCGGTGGTGATCGCCGCGAACCGGTCGGCCGCATATTCGTTGCGGCGGGAGCGCGCCTGAAGCACGATACCCAGAAAGAAATTGACGGGGGTGAAAAGAAGAGCGAAAAAAACGAGCCCGGCGTAAACCGACATCTGCGGCATGTAAAATGCCGCGAACAAGACGGGATAGGAAATAAAAAGCGACACAAGATACAACATGATCCCGGCATGGACGATGCCGATCAGCAGCCCGCACAGGATGTGTTTTTTCTTGTAATGCCCGATCTCATGGGCGAGAACGGCGACCAGCTCGTCGGTGGTATGCTGCCGGATGAGGGTATCGAAAAGGGCGATCCGCTTTTTGGTTCCGTATCCGGTGAAAAAGGCGTTTCCTTTTGCCGAGCGTTTCGAGCCGTCCATCACAAAAAGATTGGCGACAGGGTAATCCACGGACCGGGCGTATGTCAAAATGGCGGTTTTCAGCTCTCCTTCCTCGAGCGGGGTAAATTTATTGAACAGCGGCATGATCATTGTCGGTGCGATATACTGCAGCGCGACGGAAACGACCGTCACGGCGATCCAGCAATACCACCAGGCATCAGGACCGGCATAGGAGAAGAACGCCAGAACCGCCGCGATCAACGGCAGGCCGACGGCCGCACCGAGCAGCAGGCCTTTGATGCGGTCCGCCACAAACGTCTTCCAACCCATCCGATTGAATCCAAACCGCTCCTCGATGACGAAAACGGCGTAGACGGCAAACGGAAGACCCACGATCATTTTCAGCGCCACCAGAACGGCCGTGAAGGCGACGCCGGTCGCAACGGGGTCCCATCCGAACCCACGCAGCCATGTGTCGAGCCGGGCGAAGCCTCCGCCGAACCAGAAGATCAGAAAAACGGCCAGGTGGACCGTTTCGCTGATTTGCCCCAAACGGGTATTGGCTTTCAGATATGCCTGGGACTTGCGGTACCGCTCGGGATCGTAGACATCTTCGAACCCGACGGGCACCTCATGCCTGATGTTTCGGATGTTCAGCAGGCTTGCGGCGAGCTCCAGGAGGTAGCCTGCCGCCAGGGTGAAAAGAATGATGAGCGCAACGGCGTTCATGACGGGTATACCCGCTGCGGGCGGCATGAAAATATCGGCCGGTTATCGAAACTGATTTGCCGAAATGCCGTAACGCCGCATGATCTGCTGAAGGGATTGGCGTTCCAGGCCGCAGAGGCGGGCGGCTTGAGCGACATTGCCGCCGGTTTCCACCAGCCGTTTGCCGATGTAGGTTTTGTTGAACTCATGCAGATATTTTTCCTTGGCTTCCTTGTAAGGCAACCCTTCATACGACGTGGTATCCCGGCGGTCCGCTGCCGACGAAAGCCGGTTCATTCCCGCATCGCGCGGATAAATCTCATTTCCGCCGGAGAAGAGAATCCCTTGAATGATGACGTTTTCGAGTTCGCGTACATTGCCCTCCCAGGGTCGTTCCACGAGCAGGTCCATCAATTCGGGAGAGATGGTCTTGAGGGGCTTGCCGAGTTTTCGGCAATGTTTTGCCAGAAGGTGGTCCGCGATCAACGGGATGTCTTCCCGCCGCTCCCTGAGCGCAGGCAGTTGAATGGGCAGCACGTTGAGCCGGTAAAAAAAATCCTCCCGGAACGTACCCTCCCGGATCTTCTCCCTGAGGTTCTGATTGGTCGACGAAACGATCCGGACATCCACGGCGACGGTCCGGTTGTCTCCCAGGGGCTTGATCTCCTTTTCCTGGATGACCCGGAGGAGCTTGGTCTGGATCGACGGACTGACGTCTCCGATTTCATCGAGAAAAAGGGTTCCCTTGTCGGCCTCCTGAAACAGCCCGGGCCTGTTCTGGGTGGCATGGGTAAAAGCGCCTTTCCGGTATCCGAAAAGTTCGCTCTCAAGGATCTGCTCGGGGACGGTCGGGCAGTTGACCGGCACATACGGCCCTTGACTGCGGGGGCTCAGGGCATGAATGGCCCGGGCGGTCAGGTCCTTGCCGGTGCCCGACGCGCCGGTGATCAGGACGGTAAATTCGGTGTTCGCCACCATGCGGATCGTTTCGAAAATGCGCAGCATGACGGCGCTTTTTCCAACGAGTTCCTGAAAGACATGGGTGGTCCGACTTTCTTTTTTCAGCCGGAGGTTTTCCTTGATCAGGCTGCTCCGCTCCATGGCTTTTTCGAGACGGACCACCAGGGCGTCGTGGTCAAAAGGCTTGGTGATAAAATCATAGGCACCGTGTTTCATGGCCTCCACCGCCGTTTCGATCGACCCGTGTCCGGTCATCATGACGACGGTCTGTTCGGGGTAGTCCCGCTTGATCAGCTCGAGGAGCTCCAGGCCGTCCATGCCCGGCATCTTGATGTCTGCCAGAATCAGGTCGAAACGATGGCGTGCAACGTGCTGAAGCGCTTCACCGCCGGAGGAAGCGATGCTCACCTTGCATTTCAGGTCCGGCTCGAGGCTGCGTTTGAGCAATACGAGCATATCCGGTTCGTCGTCGACGATCAGAATGGCGCGGTCGGTCATGATCTCTGTTCTTTCGGCCGGTTCGTTGCGGGCAGCATGACGGTGAATTCGGCCCCTTTGCCCGGCGTGCTCGCAACGGAAATATTTCCGCCGTGATTTTTCACGATGCCGTAGCTGACGGCAAGCCCCAGCCCGGTGCCCTCGCCGGTGGGTTTGGTGGTAAAAAAAGGATCGAATATCCGCGACATATTCTTTTTTTCGATGCCGTAGCCGTTATCCCTGACACGGATGAGCAATTGTCCGGCAGCCGCGTCAAAGACGGTGGCGATGCGGATGATCCCTTTGTTTCCGCTGGCATGCCGGGCGTTCATGACGAGATTGATCAGCACCTGTTTGATCTTTTTTTCGTCGATGTAAAGCGTGGGCACGCTCCTGTCGTATTCCCTCACAAATTCGAGATGCGGTGCATCGCCCTGGTGGGCGGCGAACACCAGCGCGTCTTCGATGATGTCATGGATGTCGACATGGGCGTTATGCGGCTTCGGGCTTCTTGCGAAATTAAGAAGATCCGCCACGATCGCCTTACAGTTTTTGACGTGCTTTTCGATGATCTTGAGATCCTCGTACCGCTGTGTACCGGGAGTTTCGGCACGGGTCAACAGCTGGGTGTATCCCAAAATAACGCCCAGGGGATTGTTGATTTCGTGGGCGATTCCGGAAGAGAGCTGGCCGATCGAGGCAAGTTTGTCCGCCTGGGCGATCTGTTTTTCGGACAAGGCCAGTGCCTCGGTGCGTTCCTGAACCCGCCTTTCGAGATTTTCATTCAGATCGAGCAATTCCCGGTGAGCTGCCTGAATGGCGATCTTGTCGTTCATGATTTCCCGGTACACATGCCAGACGCGTCCGAAAAACAAGGTGATGGACGCAACGATGATGAGCATGAAGGTATTGATGCCTCCGCTGAACGGCCGGATGCGTTCCCAGGTGTCGGGATGCCCCATGAACAGCAGAATCTGTTTGAGAATGTGTCCCGCGGACCGGGAAACCGCGAAGCCGGCCAGAAAATAACTCATCCAGAGCAGGTAGGTCCACATGAGGTTGTTGGGATGACGCCGATTGAGTTCCCGGGCCAGCCGCAGGCACCTGAAGCTCAGGATGATCATGGCGACGGAACCGAAAAAATCGACCAGGACGATGGGGAGTGCCGTCACGGTCATGGTCCGGCGGCGTCCCCATCCGCCGCGGGTTTAGTGAGAAGGCGTTTCAAGCCTGAATACAGCATGAAAAGTGCCGGCACACAAAGGAGATGGTCGAGTTTGACCACGTAATATAAAATCTTGATCCAGGCGGCATCGGGGAAGGCGTCGATGCGTATTGTCCAGTGTTCCAAACGCGTGACCCGGATGATGGGATACTGCTCGTCCATGAGATGGACGGTGAAAGCATCGAGGGTCCAGAGGATGAACAAGGCGGCCGAGTATTGTATGAAGCGCCATCCATCGGTTCGGGCAAGATTCCGCCGCCGCAGCCAGAAAATCAGAAGTCCCATGGAAAACGCCAGAAACAGGTGGGACAGCTGATGCCCGTACAACCCTTCCGGATCACCGTGGGCCTGGGTCGCAAGAGCCGCACCGGGAACGGCGGCGATCGATGCCGCTCCGATGAGGCCTATACGCCATCCAGTCCGACGCCGGTTCGATTTCAAGCCGCCTCCGGCTTCTCCGCAAGCATTTTCTGGACGCTTCTGAAATAGGGCAGCCACGGCCGCATGTATTTGAAGATGATCCGGCAGGCGATGTATAAAGGGAAAAAGGAAAACTGGTATCCCACGGTTTCGAGCCCGATGAGCGACATGGGAAAACCGACCAGAAATTCCACATCCTGAAAACGGCTCTGCATCCATCCCAGGGCAAACGGGATAGGCCAGAGGATACCGCAGGAGTATGCCGCCATGATAAAGAACTGCTTTCCCCACATGTCGGTGGCCTCCTTGTTGAGGGCCTTGTATCCAGCCTGGTCGCCTGCCGCATAGGCGGAAATGGCCATATTTTCCCGGCGGTTCACATCCCGGTTGAGATCGTCGATATATCCGCGATTGATTTTAACGGCCAGCGAGACGCAGATTTCACCAATGACGACCGTGATGAACGCCAGGATGAATGTGCCGATCAGAAAATCGATAATGGGGATCCCGGTCAACCGGTAAAAAAATATCAGAAACGGATCGATGAGACGGTTGAACCCTTCGAAAAAGGATTGCATCAGTACATATCCTCAGGCAATTGAGACACCGGTCGCCCCGGTTTCGGTGTAAAGGGGCGACCGGTATGAAAGAAACGACTTACAGCAGTTCGATGCCGAAAAAGCCTTTCAGGGTGTAGCGCGCGCCGATATAGAATGCGAGCACGAGAAAAATCCACTTGAGCACTTTTTCGGGAATGTATTTGCCGGTGCGGGGGCCGATCATCGAGCCCACGAAAATGCCGATCAGCTCAACGCCGATCATGGGCCAGTAAACCGGCACGCCCTTCATCACCATGAACTGGAAAATAGAGAAGATCATGCCGATCAACACCGCGAGGGCCGAGGTGCCGGCCACGACGAACATCGGCAGGCCCACCACGCTGGTCAGAAACGGCACATAGAGAAAACCGCCGCCCACGCCGATGAACGATGCGAGGGCGGAGATGAAAAAACCTCCTACGAAAGCCCACAGAGGGCTGAAGGTAAACCGCTGTCCGAAAAAGGAGATTTCGGTTTTGATTATGCTCCATTTAAGGGTCTGCACCCCCTGCTCACAGATGTCACCCTTGCATTTTACTGTTTCTTCGAAGGCTTTGACGGCTTCTTTGGCTGCCTTTTTGGATGCCTGCCCCTTGGGGCTCATTTCGTAAATCATGAAGGCGGCGATCAGAAACACCACCAGGCCGAACCAACCCTGGTACTGGGAAAAACTCACTTTCCCGGCCGTGGTGTACACCACGACGAACGTGGCGAACAGCGCGCCGATTCCCAGGAAGAAACCAAGAGAGGAAACGATGCGTTTCTGCCGGGCATAGTTGATGCTGGATACGAGTGCCGACAGCCCTACCAGCCACTGGTTGGAGACCCTGATGGAATCCGTGATCGTTTTGTTCAAAGTGCCTGCGGTATTCTTGAAGGTTTTGGCATAGGCGCCCAGGCCGAAAATGGTGATGTGTCCGACGCCCGCCATGACGCCGCCGAACGCGCCTACCGTCGAGAAGATCCAGCCGACCCAGATCGCCCACAGAAAACAGGCGAGCATCCCCGGTGTGGGCGCGCCGGGAATACCGAGAAAACCGGGCTTGGCGGCCGGATCGATATGGCCGGGCTCGGTGCCCACCGGCGCTGCGGCGATGGCATCGGCCAGTGCATCGGCATGCGCCGTCGTTGACATCAGCAGCGGCAGACCCACCGCGAAGCACACCATCAAAATCACCAAAAACGAGGCCAGTCTTTTCTGCATCTTTTTACTCCTCCATCATTAGATTCTTGTTGATTCTTGGGTTTTCGTTAGAATTTCGATATCGGAACTTTTGTATTTCGGTTCTGGAACGAAGGGGTTAACTTCAACATCAATATCATCATCATCATCATCATCATCATCATCAGGGTCATGCACCTGAACACACGCACAATTTCTCAGTTCCGGCTGTCGGGAATGACGTCGAGTGCATCCTGAATGTGCCGGCAGTAGAGCTCCACAATCCCCCTGTTGAATCCCAGACCCTGATTTTCCAGGGAAACCGATATGTCCGCCTGTTCAAACGCCAGCTTCCACGAATGGTCCTCTCCCGACATATCCTCTTCGAAATGGAGACCCGCAACAAGCATCAGCGGGATGAGCCGGACTTTTTTAAAGCCGTCTTTCCTAACCTCCCGGATCACCGCGGCCATCGTGGGATAGCCGTGCTCCACGAGCCCGACGTAGATGCCCGATCGTTCCGTTTTCCGGAAAATATAGTCGAGTGCGACATAGCTGCTCCAGCTCGGATGGTCGGTGCCGTGGCCGATCATGACCACCGCTTCGTCCCTTTTTTCCGGAAAATGTTTCATCAGGGCGGCGACCGTCGCTTCATAATCCTCAGGCCGGCTCAACAGCGGCAGCCCCATGGAGGTTCTGATATCGCACCCGTCGACCTCTTCGATCAGCCGATAAAACTCGTGGCCGCAGGTAAAATGCAGGGATTGTACCACCGCCCATGAGTGGCCCTGCTCCTTGAGCTTCCGGAGGACCTGATGGGGGTGCTGCATATTCGTGTTGTAGTTTTTGTTCGAAAAATCCCTGACCTGACGCGATGAAAAGGCCCAGGAGATCGGATGGTCGCCAAACCGCTCGCGGCAGACATCGTTGATGAAGGAATAGGTCTTCATGGCGCGGGTGGTGGTTCCAAAGGCGGCGAGTACAATGGGAATCTTCATGCAAGCAGCTCTCTTTCACGGGATCGATATATGTCCGGGACGACCGTGGTCGTTCGCATACGGTCTTTTCGGGTCTTATGGCAGCTCATGTCGCCGCAGGGTCGTCTTTGAAATATCTTTCATATTCCTCTTCAAATACGACCGGAACCTTTGTATGCAAATCCGCGAGAAGAGGCAACATAATTTCTCGAATCTGGGGATGGGCGGCCCTGGAACACCGCAGGCGAAGGACATGCTTCCATTCCCTTAAATTCGCCGTCATGACCACCTCTGTTTTCAGGCTGTTCGGCAGAACACTCCGTGCCTCCTGAGGGCTTGCGCCCTCCCGGATGAGCTTGAGATACACGACCTCGGCATGCGCCATGGCGGAAAGCCAATCCCGATACGCCTGGGAGTCTTCGGACCAGAAAAAAGGCCGGATCACGGTGATCTCGTTGCCGAATCTGTCATGGGCATAATTGGCGTACCGGGTCGATTCCTGGCTGTAGGACGCGAGGCGATGCCGCACCAGCTCATGGCTGACGCCCCGGTCGCACACGAACCTGACGGTGATGTTCATATGCTCGATCACGCTGTGATGGCCTGAGCGCGTAATGCGGCGAATGAAGGCCGCCGCCGAATCGGGCGTGATCTTGTCTTCGCTCTTGTAGCAGGTGCGCCCGGCCAGTTCGATATTCTTGAGGATGGTATCGCCGTCCGGCATGTACATGATTTCATGGGATGGGGGGATGATCTTCATTGCGCGCTCCTTTGGCTGGGAAACGATAGCAGTGGGAAAATCTCAAAAAAATAATTAAACCACAGTCACGCCGGAAATACAATCAGATAGGGGGCCATAAAATCATAATCGTCATTTTTATCATGATCTTATATCAGTCGGACTTCCATTTTTTTCACGGCCAAGCATGCATGGCATTTTATCGTTTGACCTAAAAGTTGCAAACATTTTATGAGGTTTTCGCCGGGTGGGTTTTTGGGGATCCCGAAATTGCAATCCACGCTCATCCGGAGGGCGACAGACGGAAATGATGCCCGGACGTCTCCAGGCGCCGATCCGGTTCCTTACCGCGCCGATGCCGGTCGATTTTTTTCCAGCATTGCAATCTTCGATCCATGCCTATTCAGCTAAAACAGGTTGATCTTTTGAGTACGGTTCCAGCCGACGGCGGCTTTTGACAGCAGGTTCATACTATTTTTAACTGTCATAATAGACAGTTATCGGAGTTTTGTATGTCAGTTTTTAAAAGCATGATTTAAAATGCACATTATTCTCATATTACAGGTTCAGCTGAGTCTCTGTTTTCCGGGAAATACCTCACCCGAAAATTCCCATTGCCCATCCGGTATTTACAATTATACGGCAAATACTTAAAAACGGATGATATTTCATAAACTTACTTTATAATATTTGACATCTAGATCCTGTTTCGTTTATTCTTTGCCTGTTTCTGCCGGTTTTTCTGGCTATAATTTGTACGCGAGATGTTCCTAATTTCCAACAGTCCATTTTTATTAGTTTTGAGTGTCGCCTATCTTGGAGCATCTCTTTGCATTGGGAGTGACTATGGAAGACCGATGGTTGTCCGTTGAGGAAATCGCCACCTACCTCGGCATCAAACGAGATACCGTCTACCGGTGGATCAACGAAAAGCAGATGCCAGCCCACAGGGTGGGCCGATTGTGGAAGTTTAAAAGAGACGAGGTTGATGAATGGGTCCGCAATGACAGGGGGCTAGGATAAAAGTGGAGGTGCCCCGGTTGCGGAATGATCCCATTAGCCGGTTTGGATTTCGCCAGGAACGAGGCGGACCTCATTTGGCAAGAACTATCATGTTAGAGGAACTGCAGTTGCTTTTTTCTTTTGTTGATGATTCTGATGCAGACAAAGATCTGTACTTGCGGTCAATTGTTCAAAAAAACTGCCTCAATAAACGGTCGGATAGGACCAGAAATTTAACAGCACGCCATCTTGTGAACCTATATGGCATAGACCCCAGTATCACACTGTTTCGATGCTTTCGATATTTCTGGCAGCGTGACGAGGAAGGGCAACCCCTTCTGGCCTTGCTTATCGCCATTGCAAGAGATGCGATATTGCATTCCAGCATCCCCTTCATCCAGAGCTATGCAATAGGTCAACGTGTGACCCGCGAAGCCCTTGAGGAATATATCGATAACCTGGAAACAGGACGATTCAGCCCCGCTACTCTGAAATCAACCGCGCAGAATATCAATTCGAGTTGGACACAATCGGGGCACCTCAAGGGCAGGGTTAAAAAAGTTAGATCATTGGCCAATGCGACACCCGGCGCCGCCGCTTTTGCATTGTTGCTTGGATACCTTTCGGGCGTTCGAGGCGAATCCCTCTATCAAACGGAATACGCAAAACTACTGGACTGCTCGATGGAAGAATCAATCGAACTATCTATCGAGGCGTCAAGAAAGGGATGGATTGTCCTGAAGCGCCTGGGATCGGTAATTGAAGTGTTGTTTCCCAATCTACTGTCCAATCAGGAAATGGAGTGGGTCCGTGAGCAAAGTTAAACGATTGGTGGCATCCTATGGAACGTATATCGCGATTCCGTGGAGATCGGAGGCAGCGGCTGCCCAAAGGGTCATTTTCTGTGTGTACGATGAGGCCGATGAACTGCGCCTTCGAGCCAGAATTGATGAATTTGAAATCGCTACAAAGCAAAGTGGCCATAATTGGGCGCTTTTTGATTTAACCGATTCGTTTGCAAAGTGGATATGCAGCCAGAAATATGCCGAAAGTTATTTCAAAAAACCGAATTTGCTTGCCACGATTCATCATAAGTATCGAGATTATATCATCGAAAACTTCACACGGTTTTTAGAGGAAAACCAAGTCGATAAATCCTATGTAGTCGCTCTCAAAGGGGTGGGTTCTCTTTTTGGCTTCTTGAAAGTGAAAGAGGTGGTCGAAAAGCTTGCGCCAACAGTACCTGGACGTTTGTTGGTGTTTTTCCCTGGAAGCTATGAGGATAACAATTATCGATTGTTGGACAGTTATGATGGCTGGGGATACCTGGCCGTCCCCATTACGGCAGACAAGGTTTTCTAATCAAGGGGAGCCCGATGAAAAACCGCGACATCTATCTGAAAGACCCATCCGTACAAAAGCTGGTGAATGAAGGCGTTGCCAATGTCAATGACGACATGACCAGTGAGGCCCTTGCTGTTCTTCGCTATGAGCTCGAAACCTTCGTGTGTGACGGTCAATATCAAAAAGGGTTGGAACATATTCTTGAGACATATCTGAAAAACATCGAGCAGGCCCAGCAACCGGCGGTTTGGGTCAGTGGGTTTTATGGATCTGGAAAATCCCATTTGGTGAAGATGCTGCGGGCGCTTTGGGTGGATATCGCTTTTGAGGATGGTGCAACCGCTCGTGGCATTGCTTCCCTGCCCCAAAATATCAGCGACCTTCTAAAGGAACTAACCAACTTGGGGAAACGCTATGGCGGTTTGCATGCCGCCTCCGGCACCCTTGGTTCAAGCGCCAGCGGTAGCGTCCGCCTGGCGTTGCTGCGGATCATTTTTAAATCAATCGGCCTTCCCGAGCAGTACCCTGTCGCACGATTCGTGATGTGGCTGAAAAACGAAGGCATCTATGATGATGCCAGGAAGAATGTTGAACAGAAAGGGTACGATTGGGAAGAGGAACTGGATAATTTTTATGTGGCCGAAGGCCTCCATGAGGCTTTGGTTGCAGCAAAGCCCACACTATTTTTATCACCATCCGTGTGTGTTGAGACGCTAAACAACCTGTATCCGTATGTTCAGGACATCAGCAGCGATGAAATGCTGAAGGCCATCAAACAGGCGCTTGGACGTGATGGTAAATTCCCGCTTACGGTCATTGTTCTTGATGAGGTTCAGCAATATATCAGCCTGGACAGCCAGCGCTCAATGGATGTGCAGGAAGTCGTCGAGGCATGCTGTAAGAATTTTGGCGGCAAACTTTTATTCATCGGCACTGGTCAAACCGCCGTAACCGGAACCTCGAATTTAAAAAAACTTGAGGGGCGATTTACGATTCGTGTCGAGCTCTCTGATGCTGATGTTGATGCCGTTATCCGGAAGGTAATCCTGGCGAAGAACTCAAATGCAATAAAACTGCTTGAAAAGGATATGCAGGTCAACATCGGTGAGATTTCCAGGCATCTTTCCGGCACCACCATTGGGCATCACCAAGTCGATGTTCAGCATTTCGCTCAGGACTATCCGATTCTCCCTGTCCGTCGCCGTTTCTGGGAAAACACCTTGCGGGTGCTGGACCCTACCGGCACAGACAGCCAACTTCGAAATCAGCTCAGTATGATCCACAAGGCCATCCAGACCAATCTGAATGAGGTTTTGGGGACTGTGATTGAAGGCGACTACATCTATTTTGATTCCGCTGACAAGTTGCTCCAAACACGCATCCTGCCCCGCAAAGTCCATGAAAAGACCATGAGTTGGATGAATGGATCTGAAGATCAGCGCCTGACGGCAAGGGCATGCGGCCTGGTCTTTTTGATCAATAAGCTGGCCAGCAGCAATGAGGAGATTGGCATCAAGGCAACCATCGATACCGTGGCGGATCTGATGGTCCAGAATATTGCAGAGGGGAGCAGTGCCCTGCGGAGCAAGCTTCCTGTCCTTATGGATAAATGCGAACTCTTGATGAAGGTTGGCGATGAGTACCGCATCCAGACGGAAGAGAGCGCTGCATGGAATGACGAATTTTTAAGCCAGCGCAGCCAACTGGCCAATGAGGCGCATCGGGTCGAAGCTGAACGTGATGACCGGATACGAAAAAAGTTCGGCAGTATGGTCAAAAATCTCACCTTGACCCAGGGAAACTCCAAAGTCGTGCGTGATTTCAATCCCGTTTTTAATTCCCAACTCCCTGCAGATGCCGACAAGAAAATCTGTATTTGGATACGCGATGGCTGGAGTATTGATGAAAAATCAGTACGGGTGGATGCGCTTCAGGCAGGAAATCAATCTCCAACGGTTTTCGCCTTTATTCCCAAACGCTCTGCTGACGATTTTCGCCACTACCTTATCGAATATAAAGCTGCCAGCGCCACATTGGACAAGCGTGGTGTGCCGAACACCCCGGAAGGCACGGAGGCCCGTGCAGCCATGGAAACCACCAAACAAACAGCAGAGGGCCGGATCAACGAATTGCTGGATGAGGCTTTTTCAGGTGCCCGGGTATATCAGGCAGGGGGCAATGAGATTGCTGGAAACGATTTGCAGGAAATGGTATTAGACGCCGCTGACAACGCCTTGAAGCGTTTGTACCCGCAGTTTCCTGTCGCTGACCATGCTGGTTGGTCAAAAGTATACGATAAAGCCCGCAAGGGTGCTCCGGATGCTCTAAAAGCCGTTGGAGACGAAGGGGAGCCTGCAAAGAACCCGGTCTGCAAGGCCGTTCTTGGTTTTGTCGCAGGGGGCAAAAAAGGAGCGGAAATACGCAGCCATTTCGAAGGGGCTACTTTTGGTTGGTCCAGAGATGCCGTTGATGGAGCCCTGCAGGTGCTTTTGGTTGCCGGCTTGATGAGAGCCCAGGATGACCATGGCAAACCCATTGATTTTAAATCATTGGAACGTAAAGTCATCGGTAAAACAATGTTTAAGGTGGAATCCACCACCGTAACCACAGCCCAACGAATCCAAGTCCGCAAATTGCTCCAGAAAATTGGCATATCCGCCAAACAGGGGGAAGAGCTATCGTATATTCCACAACTTCTGCAGAAGGTTATAGAGATTGCAGAAAACGCGGGCGGGGATGCCCCAAAGCCCAAACGGCCTGACATATCAGGACTCGAAGAAATCCGTTTGACCGCTGGGAATGAACAATTGCTATCGCTTTACAACAAGCGTGAAGAACTCGCTAAATCGATTGACGCGTGGGTGGACCTTGGTGCTCGTATAGAAAAACGATGGTCAACTTGGACCACCTTGAAGGGCCTAACCGGTCATGCCAAAGGAATCCAGGATGCAGAGGTACTCCTTGCCCAGGTGGCGAATATTGAAAAGCAGCGCCAGCTACTGGAAGATCCGGATCTGCTGTCGCCCCTTGTTGCCAATCTGACTCAGCTGCTTAGAGAAGATCTGAACCGCCTCAATAATGAATACCAAACTAAACATGCAGCGGGCATGGCGCGACTGAAAAATGACGCCAACTGGCAACAGCTCGACCCGGAACAGAAAAACAGCCTGCTTTCCAAGCAAAAACTAACTTTGGCTGATGCCCCTGAGATCAAACTGGCCAGTACCGATGAGGTCGTTTTAACGCTTAACCGAATTACACTTTCAGCGCTCAATGATCGGGTGGCAGCCATGCCTTCCAGATTTGATGCAGTATTGGTTGGGGCGGCAGAACTAATGGAACCGGAAGCGCAATTTGTCAAATTGCCGAACCGGACCATCAAGACAGATCAGGATGTCGATACTTGGCTGGATGACGCTAAAGCTGAAATTAAGAAAGCCCTGAAGAACGGACCGGTAATTATCCATTAAGGAGTCGCGTGAATGCAGGTTCTTGAAAGATCGCTTCGCAACAAGTTGGAAAAAACGATCAAGGAAGCTCGTGATATCGCTGAAGACGCCGCGCGTGCTGCTTTGGAGCAACTGGGAGTGGGAGAATCTGTCGCTTATAAACATCTGAATGAAAATCAGAGACAGCTCCGCCGCAAGTTGCGCGTGCATGGCCGCCAAATAGGGGATACCCTCAATGGCGGCAAGGTTCAAACCATAGATAGGCTCATCGAGGAAGTGGCTTATGAACACTGGCACCGGATGCTGTTCGCCCGCTTCCTGGCTGAAAATAATCTGCTGATGTACCCTGATCCGGATGATCCTGTTGCCGTGAGCTTGGAGGAGTGTGAAGACCTGGCCTTAGAGGAGGGGGCAACAAATGGTTGGGAACTGGCCTCCCGTTTTGCAGCCCGCATGCTGCCACAAATTTTCCGCCCGGAATCGCCGGTGTTCTTGTTGGAACTGCCGCCCGAATATCAACAGAGACTGGAGTGGCTCTTGGCCGAAGTTCCCGGAGCAGTATTTCACACCTCTGACTCGCTGGGCTGGGTCTACCAGTTCTGGCAGGCTAAGAAGAAAGATGAGGTCAATGCCTCCGAGGTAAAAATTGGTGCCCGGGAGCTTCCCGCCGTGACGCAGCTTTTCACTGAACCCTACATGGTGGCATTCCTTCTCGATAACTCCATAGGGGCTTGGTGGGCTTCGCAAAGACTGACGGAGGATGATTTCAGAAACGCAAAAACAGAAGAGGAATTGCGCCACAAGGCATCGCTCCCCGGTATGCCGCTGGATTACCTGCGCTTTGTAAAGCAAGAGAACGGGTCCTGGACACCTGCCGCAGGCGTCTTTGACGGCTGGCCGAAAAAACTTTCTGAGTTCAAAATGCTCGATCCTTGCTGCGGGTCAGGGCATTTTCTGGTTGTCGCCTTCCTGATGTTAACCGCCATGCGCATGGAGGATGAGGCGTTATCCATCCAGGAAGCAACCGATGCGGTATTGCTTGACAACCTGTATGGCCTGGAGATTGATCGGCGATGTACTGAAATTGCCGCATTCAACCTTGCACTGGCAGCATGGCGGATTACGGGCTATCGCCCCCTGACGCCACTTCACATCGCTTGTACCGGTTTATCCATTGGTGGGTCCCGCGAACAGTGGATGGACATCCTGGCCGGGCAGTCCGTTGTCACCAACCTGAGATTTTATTTTGGACAACTCTACGACCTTTTCAGCAAGGCACCCACCCTGGGTAGTTTAATCAATCCCCATCGGTTTCTGGGTAGCGGCCTGCTGGATGACAAGGGAATGGAGAACCTTCATCGCGCATTGGCAACCGCCTTGGCAGAGGAATCGAAATATGTGACCGAGCGTTCTGAAATGGGGGTTACCGCCCAGGGCGTGGCCAAGGCAGCAGAACTCCTGACTGGCCGCTACACTTTGGTGGCGACGAATGTGCCCTACCTGGGACGAGGTAAGCAGGACGAGGTTCTAAAAGAGCATCTTCAAATCCATTACCCTCTGGGTAAGTCTGACCTCGCAACCGCCTTTGTTCTACGATGCTTGGAGTTCTGTGCCAAAGGTGGCTCTACGGTTTTGGTGACACCTCAGAACTGGTTTTTTTTAACCACTTACAAGAAGTTAAGAGAGATGCTGCTGGAAAATCGCTCTTTCGATGTTGTGGCAAAGTTGGGCCCCGGTGCTTTTGAAACCATCTCTGGTCATGTCGTGAATGTAGCATTACTCATAATAACAGCCAATTATCCAGATAATAATAAAACAATTGTATCCGGAATTGATGCAGTTGATCAAAAGGGGCCAGAAGAAAAAGCCGCACTTTTAAGAGGAGAAAAAAGGAAAGAGATAGTTACCGTAAGACAGAAGGATCAGCTGGAAAATCCTGATGCTGTTATGGTACTGGAGGAAAAATCGAATTTGCCACTTCTAAGCTCCTTTTGTGAGAGCCTTGTTGGGATGCAGTCAAGTGATGATCCCATGTTTATTGTCGCTTTTTGGGAGCAAACTCCCATCGATAAGAATATTTGGGAGTTTTTACAGGCTACCCCGAACTCCTTTAGTCTATTTGATGGTCAATCTTGGCTAGTTAGATGGGAAAAAGGAAAGGGGCACCTGCACTCACTGCCGACCTCATACCCAAATAAAGGGTTAAAAGCAGTTGGTAAGCAAGGCATAGCTGTTCATAGAATGGGAAGGATATTCGCCTATAGATTTGGAGAGGAACGATTCCATCAAAATGTAGCCGTTCTTATTCCCCAACGGATGGAATATCTTTGTGCGATATGGTGTTTTTGTTCTTCACCTGAATTTGAGCAAGCAGTAAGAAAAATTGATCTGAAGCTAAATGTTACCAACGCTACGCTGGTCAAGGTACCCTTCGACTACAACCATTGGCTGAAAGTCGCCTCTGAAAAATACCCCGACGGCCTACCAGAACCAGAGAGCGATGACCCCACCCAATGGCTTTTCCACGGTCGTCCGGAGCATTCTACTGCACCTCTTCAAGTAGCTGTTGCCCGCCTCCTGGGATATCGTTGGCCGGCAGAACTGGACCCAGATATGCGCCTCAGCCAAAGGGCACGGAATCTGGTCAAGCGTTGTAACGAATTGCTGGCCTTCGCTGACAAGGACGGCATTGTCTGCATCCCGCCCGTGCGCGGCGAGGCATCGGCCGCCGACCGATTGTTGAACTTGCTCGCCAAGGCCTACGGTAAAGACTGGCATGCCGATGTCCTCAACGCTCTATCGAAAGATGCCGGCTATGAAGGCAAACAACTGGAAACCTGGCTCCGCGATAGTTTCTTTGTTCAACACTGCGACCTGTTTCACCAACGCCCGTTCATTTGGCAGATATGGGATGGGCTGCGAGACGGGTTTTCCGCCCTGGTGGACTACCACAAACTCGACCGTAAGAACCTGGAGACCCTGATCTATACTTACCTGGGCGATTGGATTAAACGACAGCAAGACGATAGTAAAACTGGGGTGGACGGCGCACAGGAACGCCTGGACGCTGCGGAGGTCCTCAAGAAACGTCTGGAATTGATCCTTGAAGGGGAATCACCATACGATATATTTGTGCGCTGGAAACCGCTTCGCCAACAGTCCATAGGCTGGGAACCCGACCTGAACGATGGCGTACGCATGAACATTCGCCCGCTAATGACCGTCCCTGATGTAAAAGTAAAAGGGGCGGGTATACTCCGCGTGAAACCCAAAATCAAATGGACGAAGGACCGGGGCAAAGAGCCTGAACGTCCAATTGGCGAGCACCCATGGTTCTGGGGGTGGGATGGCAGCGTGGATTTCACAGGCGGTCCGGAGTATACCGGCGAGCGATTTAACGATTGCCATTACACCTTGAATTTTAAGCGCCAGGCGCGACAGAAAGCGGATGAAAAAAAAGGAACATCTTTATGAGCATCAATGTTGGCATTGTCGATCAGCGAGCGCGAAAGCTGGCAAAGGATCTCGCTGCGGAATTTGAGAGCCGGCTGAACATCAAAAACGATGAAGTCAAACAAAGATCCACAGCCTTTGTGTTCCTGGTGGTGAAAACTGTGCTCGACCTGCCCGATGAGGAGGCCCTGGATTGCCTAACCGAAGGCGGGAACGACTTCGGCGTGGATGCGGTACATATTGGTGATGTCGAAGATAGTGAATTTACCGTGACATTGTTCCAGGGAAAATACAAAAAGGACTTGGCGGGCAGCTCCAACTTTCCGCAAGGCGGCGTAGAAAAAGTCATTCAGGCGATAAGGTACCTATTCGATCCGGATGCGATCATCACAACGAATCCACAGCTCACAACACGTATTGAAGAAATCCGTTCACTGGTGCGAGATGGGCACATTCCAAGGGTTCGAATCGTGTTGTGCAACAATGGCCTAAAATGGAATGAGGCGGCTCAACAGCTCATTGACAGCGAGGGGCTCGCTGGCGACCAAGTCGCATGGGAACATATCAACCATGACGATATTGTCCGCCTGATGCAAGCGGCAAGGCAGGTGGATGATACCTTGCGATTGGCAGGAAAGGCGATTGTAGAAGACTTGGATTATTGCCGCGTTCTTATCGGTAAGATCCCGGTACGAGAGATTGAGGTGCTATTCAACCGCCATGGTGATCTTCTGCTGGAAAGAAACGTTCGTCGCTTTCTCGGACTACAGGGAAACCGGGTGAACCAGGCAATTGAATATACGCTGAGGACTGAAGCGGAACGCGAAAACTTCTATTTCTACAATAACGGCATTACGCTGCTATGCCGGAAATTTACCTATAATGCGCTGCAGGGTGAAAACTTCCAGGTACGCGTTGAAGGGCTTCAGATCATCAATGGCGGCCAGACCTGCAAGACGATCCAGGCCACTCTGGCGGCGCTAGCCGGTGCGGATGCGGGCATGGAAAAGGCATTTGTTCTCGTTCGCCTTTACCAATTGCCAAGCGACTCGGCGGATTTAATCCGTAGTATCACTTATGCGACAAACAGCCAGAATCCGGTGGATCTCCGCGACCTTCGTTCCAACGATCCGAAACAGAAAAGCTTGGAAACAGCAATCCTGGATATGGGTTATACGTATCATCGGCATCGTAGCGAAGCCTCACTCAAGTCCAGCGACATTAGTAGTGCGACCGCAGCGGTGGCTGTCTTATCTGTGTGGAGAGAACGGCCGCAACAGGGTAAATTCTTTGGTCGAGAACATTTTGGCAAACTTTATGATTTGATTTTTAGTGACGACCTGAACGCAACACAGGTTGTCATTGCCACACTGCTGTTTAGATTTGCAGAAAATAAGCGACGACGTCCACCCGAGGGCTCTCCTGATTTTGTTCCCTACGCATCCTGTTTCCTGGCAATGCTGATGGGACGATTCCTTTTGAAAGATCTTAACATTTCACTCAGCCATCTTGATCATCGCAAGTTCACCGATGCCAAAGCAAAACTTGATCAGAATATAGAAGACTACTTTTCTCAAGCGGTTGCGTCCATAGATGAGGCGGTTAAAAGGTTATACTGTGACCAGGCACCGTCGTTGCAGCGACTGGCGGCGACCTTCAGACGAGGTGACCTCTTAGTGGAACTGGCACGAGGAGAGCACACGAAATGAACAAACCGGTTAACGATTACCCGGTTTCTCAGCTTTCCGATATCGACGTGGGTGGGGTCTATTTAAAATCTGAAGGTAATGTCTTATGAGGGTGAGTGAATACCTCCTTAAAACGATTCGTGGCGCAGCCGTTTTTAATCCAGAGGTTCAAGTCCCTCCGGCATGCGTACTTTGGCCTGATCGTGACCGGCAGTGGGAATCCATAATCCCAAGGATACAAATTGAACTGCCTGAACTTTTTGTGCTTGGCAACTATGAAGTCGAAAAACGTACCGGCCCGGCAATCTGGTTGCGATGTGTTTTGGCTGGAGAAATAACCACTCAAGAGAAAGATCTGTCCGGAAGCGGCGTAAAAGAAAGACAAAACCGCTATAGCATAGCCGAAGGAGTTCCCATTTTTTACCTCCCTGGCGTCAGCCGGCAAGACCTTAGGGCGGTGGAAAGCTGCCCGGATGCACTGAAGCCTCTTGCGGAGCTGCAATATCGGGGCGTTATCTGGTCCCAAATCAACGGCAAGGATTGGACGATTCTATCTTTTTTGAAATCCGATCAAGGCGGGTTGGGTCTTGATGTGGCCATGGATAACGATGCGAAAAATGCCATGCAACTGGCCCTCTATCGTCTATTGGATGAGAACATCAGCCTTTTAAAAGGCAAGCGCCTGGATAAAGACTATTTCAATACATTGCTGACCGGAGGGGACCCTGTCCGCGACCTTCTTCGATGGCTCGATAACAGCGAAGCTTTTAAAGCCGGACGGGGAAAAAACGAGTGGGTGGCTTTTGTCGAGGTCTGTAAATCCCAGCTTGGATTCAACCTTCAAGATGACGGTCCCTTGTCTGGAGCGGAAAAGCTTGCGATCCATGAAGGTCCTTGGAGAGCGGTATGGGAGAGATATTGTGAGGCTCCTAACCGTTATCCCAACATTCCCAGCCAAATTCGTAGGTGCTCAATGCCGTTGGAGCTGTTTGCCAATGCACAAACACATGGTGGGTGGCCTCAATGGAATGATCGCCAGGAGGAGGACCTCAGGAAAGTTTTATCTGGATTGGCTAATCTACCCGCACACAAGGCGCGCCAGCGGGTGTTGGCACTCGATAAATCTCATCGTGAGAGGCGAAAGCTGGTTTGGGTGGAACTTGGTGAGTCATCGCTGGCGCTGGCTTTGCGGAACCTTGCGATTCTTTCTGAGATCACATCGAATCCGCTGACCGCTGGTTCAACCAAGGACCTCGCTTTGGCCTATACCCGTACGGGGTGGAAGGCGGATTCCGCCGCTCTGCATGCGCTTTCGTTTGTGGAAACGGATGAAGATTTTCAGACCGTGTCAACCGCAGTTCGATCCATATACCTGCCTTGGATCGAAGATTCTGCTCGGTACTTACAAGAAGAGGTCGAAAAATCCGGATATCCTGGAGAAACACTGCTGAATCGTAAACGTCGATCCGCAGGAAACGGTGAGTGTATCCTGTTTGTCGATGGATTGCGATACGATTTAGCCCGGCAGCTTTCTGACTTTCTAAGCAACAAAGGTTACGAGGTTTCCGAAAAGGAGTCCTGGGTCGCGTTGCCCAGTTTGACAGCTACGGGCAAACCAGCCGCATCCCCAGTATGGAGACATATTGAAGGCACAGAAGTGAATTCGGATTTCGAGCCTTCGGTCAAAGAGAGCGGCCAATCACTTAAGGGCGGCTACCATTTAAAGAAGCTTTTGGAGGCCGATGGCTGGGTTGTTTTGGAGAAATCCGAAGCCAGCGATGGAAAAGGCAAAGCCTGGTGCGAATTCGGAAATATCGACCATGAGGGGCATGAGCGGGGCTGGAAACTCTCCAAATTCATAAACGGTCTTTTGTCTGAGATTTCAAAGCGTATCGAACAACTATTAGCTGCTGGGTGGAAAACCGTTAAGGTCGTAACCGATCATGGCTGGCTGCTGATGCCTGGCGGACTGCCAAAGATTGAACTTCCGGCAGTGCTCGTTGAAAACAAATGGGGGCGATGTGCCGTCATCAAACCAGGGGCAGCCACCAAAGAAAAACTGTTCCCTTGGTACTGGAATGAAAACCAGAGTATCGCATTGGCCAATGGGATCAGTTGTTACAAGACAGGAGAGGAATACACCCATGGCGGCTTGAGTCTCCAGGAATGCCTCACTTTGGAGCTAAGAGTATCGACGGGTGAATCTGCGTCTCAGACACCAGCTATTGAAATCACCGATATTCTTTGGAAAGGACTCCGGTGCAAAATAGCCGTGGATGGTAAATTTGACGACCTTTTCTTTGATATTCGGCTTAAAGCAGGCAGCCCTGAGCACAGCGCCGTAATGAGTGTCAAACCGGTGAATGAAAATGGCGTGGGTTCTGTTGTCGTTGAGAACGAAGAGCTTGAGGGAACTGAAGCATCGATCGTACTCCTTGATAAGGCAGGGGTACTCATCGCACAAGAAAAGACCGTCATCGGTGGAGGCACGGATTGATGGAAATGGACCATCTGGACAGGCTGGCCGCTTCGGTGCTTGATGGTTACCTGGTCCGCAAAGATCTCGTTCGGACCTTCAGCCGTCAGTTTCCAGTCCCAACTTATGTGGTTGAGTTTCTGCTGGGACGGTATTGTGCAAGTACCGATCCTGAAGAGATCGAAGAAGGCTTGGAGATCGTGCAGCGTCAATTACAGGCCAGAACGGTAAAAGCCGGTGAGGAAGAGCTGTTCAAAGCCCGTGCAAAGGAAAAGGGTTCCGTTAAGATAATCGATTTGATCAGTGCACGCCTGGATGCCAAAACGGACTCTTACCTGGCCACTCTGCCCAGCCTGCAACTCAAGGATGTTCGAATCAGTGCTGAATTGACCAACACTCATGAACGGATGTTGACCGGCGGCTTTTATGCCGAAATTACCTTAAACTATGATGCCGCCATAGCTCAGGAAAAAAACGGGCGACCATTCGGTATCGACGGTCTTCGTGAAATCCAGCTTTCCAAGCATGATGTTTTGGATATTCTCATGGAAGCTCGAAAGGCGTTTTCAACGGCTGAATGGAAACAGTTTCTGTTGCGCAGCATAGGTATCAACTCCGAAAACCTTTCAGAAAGAACCCAAAACGCTTTTTTCTTGCGCATGGTTCCTTTTGTCGAGCGGAACTACAACCTAGTCGAACTAGGGCCACGGGGAACCGGTAAAAGCCATCTATTCCAGCAGGTATCCCCCTATGCCCACTTGATTTCTGGCGGCAAGGCGACCGTGGCAAAAATGTTTGTCAATAACGCGACTGGCCAACGGGGACTTGTCTGCCAGTATGATGTGGTTTGTTTTGATGAGGTATCGGGCATCTCTTTCGATCAGAAAGACGGCGTCAACATCATGAAAGGGTATATGGAGTCTGGGGAATTCAGCCGAGGCAAGGAATCGATTCGAGCCGATGGCTGTATTGTTTTGGTCGGTAATTTTGATGTCGATGTTGAGCACCAGCAGCGCATAGGGCATCTTTTTGGTCCAATGCCTCAAGAAATGCGCGATGATACGGCATTTATGGATCGCATCCACGCCTACCTGCCTGGCTGGGATGTGCCAAAAATAAATAAGGAACTGCTATCCAATCATTTCGGTCTCGTATCCGACTTCTTGTCGGAGTGCATGAGCCGACTCAGACGGGAGAGCAAAGTATCGGTCTTGCACAACCGGGTCCTCTTTGGAGGAGCTTTGAGCGGGCGTGACACGAATGCCGTCAACATGACGACAAGCGGTTTAATGAAGATGCTTTATCCCGATTCAACCGAAAAGATTCCCGATGAAGATCTTGAATGGGCTGTTCGGATCGCCCTTGAGGCCCGTAGAAGGGTCAAGGAACAGCAAAAGCGGATTGGAGTCGCTGAATTTCGCAATACACACTTTTCCTATCTGTTCAATGAAGAAGGCATCGAAAAATTTGTTTCCACCCCCGAATTGCAAAGTGAAAACAGCATCGGTGATGATCCCTTGGAACCTGGTCAGGTGTGGACGATCAGCCCGGGCGGGATGGATGAACATCCAGGGTTATTCCGGATAGAGGCCAATGAGGGCCCTGGCTCTGGGGTGAAGGTTCTTAACAAGCCTGTTCCTGCCCCTTTCAAAGAAAGCATCAGCTACGCCGAACAAAACCTTTATGCAAGAGCCACACACTTGGTAGGCGATAAAAACCCTCGACACCACGAATTTACCGTTCAGCTCCGGGCTTTTGATGCAGCCAAGTCGGGGGCAAAGGTAGGGGTTGCAGCCTTGATTGCGCTTTGCACCTCGATCTTGAAAAAAAGCGCCAGGGGTGGACTGATTATCGTTGGTGAAATCAACCTGGGAGGATCAATCGAATTGGTCCACAATGCGGTCACCATTGCAGAAATTGCGGTTGAAAAAGGCGCCACTTCCCTTTTGATGCCAGTAGCGTGCAGACGCCAACTTTTCGACCTCTCGGATGATATGGCCATTAGGGTAGATATTCAATTCTACTCGGACGCAAAGGATGCTCTTTTAAAAGCCATTTTGGATTGACGGCATCCCATGGTGGTTTTACAAAAATGAAAACCAACTCGTTGATCCCTAAAATATCCCATCAGAAGATGAAAGCCAAAAGGACGATATTGACAACTTTCTTGATGAACTTCTTGGCTTTCATCAAAATATTGCAGACTGTTTTCACAGGTCCGAATCCAGGGGACACTTTTTTCGTTATATGGTTGGGCAGTTTAGTGATCTGGAACGAAAGTTCATAGAACCTATAGCCCTGAATGTTGAAAACGGCAAAGTCAGGGAGATGCAGCGGTTTATCATAAAACAGAATCGGCAAGCTCTTTTTTGGCCTGTCTGGACTGGACCTTGCGAATCCAGATTTTTCCAATGATCAAGGTCGCCAGGGCCATCGGCAGATAACTGAACAGAAATGCGGTTGTCAGGTCCTGGGGATTTCGATTGGCCCAGTAAAGACATGCGGTGAGTTCGGTAAGCACCAGAATATCCAGAAAAACCACGATCAGTCGCTGTTGGATTGACATTTTTTCACCTGCTTTGAGAATCGGTTCATTCGAATGAGGGCGGGGGCGGCGCCGTCCGAAAAGAGGTCCGCCTCCCGCCGTTCGGTTGCGATCTATTTCTTCATGAGGTCCTGTTTGCTGACGTTCATGACCTTGAGCGCCCTGCGATTGTTGCCGTCGAGCTTGTAGGCGATTCTCAGGATGTCCCCGCGTTCGGGCTGCATGCCGATTTCCGCGTGGCTCGCGTCATATTCGCTTTCAATGCCCGTGGGCCTGCCGTATCTGGATTCCGGCGTGAAGTGGGTGTCCAGCTCCCGGAGTTTGATGATGTTGGACTTGTAATCGACGCATTCCCCCTGAACGACGTCCGAGGCGTACACCGCCGCGGTAAAGACCAATCCCAGGAGGATCACGCCGAGTGCAATGCTTTTTCTCATATCAATTTCCTTTCCTGATGTTTCCGGTTTGTCCTTCAGGCGCCCAGGTTGCCGGCGGCCGCCGCGGCTTGCTTTTTCTGGCGGAGTTCCTCGATCGCCCCCTGGAGCATGATTTTGACGATATATGCGCAAATGAAACCGATGGTGCCCAGGATCAACGTCGCGGCGGACGCATTGAATTTGAACTCTTTCAATACGATGGAAATCATGCAGCAGATCACGGCGATGCCGAACGCGATCCGGATGCCGTATCCCTTGGCGTATTTGGTCGCGACCGTACCGATCTGAGCGCCGATGGCGGCGCCGGTCAGCATCACAAATACCGCCACGATTTCGATCCGGCCCTTGAGGGAATAGGTGAACGCGCCGTACAACCCCGAAATCATCACCTCGAAAAGATCGGTGCCCACGGCGATATGGGTGGGGCATCCGATCAGGTAAACCAGGGACGGCATGCGGATCAACCCGCCGCCGATCCCCAGGAAACCGGCCAGGATGCCGGTAATGAAGCTGACGCCGATCGGAAGCCAGGCCGAGCAGGTAAAGCCTGCGGCCTTGAAATGAACCATGGGCGGGATCTTGATTTTATGAAAGGTTTTATACCAGGTGATGCCTTCCGCCCCATGTTCCCCCACGTCGCCGATTTTCCTTTTCTGGGTGGCTTTGTAATAGTCATAGAAAACAAGCGTGGCGATGAGTGCCAGCAGGACCACATAGACCCAGCGGACGACCGAACCGACATTGCCGAGTTTTTCAAGGTACATGACGATCTGGGCGCCCACTTCGATGCCGCCCATCGTCCCGACGACCATGACAATGCCCAGTTTGTAATCGACATTGCCGAATTTGGAATGCCGCATGGTGGAAACCATCGATTTGCCGGCGATATGGGCCATGTCGGTGCCAATGGCGAACGCCATGGGAAATCCCAGAATATTGAGTCCGGGCGTGACCATCCAGGCGCCCCCCATTCCGAAGAAACCGCCGATGGTTCCCACGGCAAAACCGATCATGACCAATCCCGGCCAGAAGATCTTCACGCCTGCTATCGGCATATACATAAACAACCAGTCCATATTTTTCCTCCCTTGGTTTCGATTCCGCTGACGCTGGAATTACAACCCGCTGCGGCATTAATGTTCGATAATTTTCCGGCTCTTCAGATCCAGCCCGGTTTTGGACATCAGAAAATCCATCAAAAAGCCCAGAATGGCCCCATAACAGGCGGTCAGCGCGGTGCACCAGATGGCGAATACCATAATATTGCTGTTATAGGCATCGGCCATGTATTTCATGAAACTGTCATAATAACCGTTGTCCGGGATGACCCGGGTGTCGGCGACGACCACCAGATTGGCGGCTTTTTCGCCTCCGGCGCAGGCGATTGCCGGTATCATCAGGCTGATCATCACGACCACTATCACTCCTGCTGTCATGCGCTTCATACTGGTTTTCTCCTTTTTGTTATGAGATTGTCGGTTGCGGCTCGGAATAGCGCAAATAGCACGATTCTTGCTTGCAACATCTGCAAGCCGCATACCAACGTTTCGGGCCGGCAGAAGTGCCGCATGGTTTGCGGGGTATATTTTGTTAGGGTGGAATGATTTAACACACAGGCAGTTATATGACTATTTTCAATAAATTCACAGAAGGGGAATTCATCGTTCCAGCGCGTCATTCCAATGGATTGAGCTTGCGTCTCAAGTTGTTGTGCGGACTCATTCCCCCGGTCATCACCATTCTCGTCATTACCGGCTATTTCACCTATCTGACGTCATCCCATTTTCTGAATGAAGCCTTGGAGCGCAGCACCCGCCTGCAGGCAAAGGCGATGAGCCACGAAATCGAAACCGTTTTTACAAGGTGTCAACAATATTTACAGTTTATCGCGCAAACGGCGGCGGACCATGAAGATATGCGCAAAATATTTGCGGGATTGGTGCACGCCACCGGGCTCGACTATCGGGAAATGGGGTTTATCGCGCAGAAAGAGGAAAATCATCTGTTCTGGGTTGCGAAAAACAATGCGTTTCTGCAGATTCCGGCAGCCGAGATTACCGATATCCATCCTTCACCCCTGTTGTATCTGGAACATCTGAACGCATTGAAACCCAACCAGGTATGGATGTCGCCGGTGGTGGACGTGGAATATCCGTTTCATACGCCGGAAAACCCGAATCAGCGGATCCAATCCCATGTGATCTACTTCGGGACCCCTTGTTTTTCAGAAACCGGCGAGCGCCGGGGATACCTGCTGTTGTCCCTGGACGTCCGGTCCATCAGGAATATCCTCTCCCTCTATAATTCACCCGAGTCTCCTATCCTGGCCTTCACCCGCACACCCGAGATACGCTACGCGTATTTTTTTGATCTGGACGGCTGGATCCTGTTCCAATCCGAAAGCATCGAAAAAAAAGATATGGAGCTGACGACGGACCTGGCACGCTCGCGGTACGACAACGGCATATTGGGAAAGCCCGGGCTCGCCCCGGCATTTCGACCGGGATCCGATGTCGAGGATTTCTGGAAGATGGTTGGAGACGTCAGAAAGGGCAGGCAGAATCTGATCGTGATGGAAGATGTGGTTTCCCACGGCTACCTCGCCAAAAAGGCATATCTTGCCTATGCACCCATTCTGTTGGAAGGCAACGTCATCGCGGGAATAGCCTATGTCGACCGGACGCAGTTCAACCGCACCGCCGGATATAAGCATTTGGACCTCATGCTGTTCATTTCGATTGCGACCATCGCCGCCGTATCGCTGGTGATTTTCATTCTGGCCCATATGATCACCAAGCCGATTTATCAGCTGGTCGGAGCGGTCAATCACATTCAACAAAGCGAACACCTATCTCCCATACGCCTTTCTTCAACGGGGTACGAGGTCAATCTGCTCGTAAGCGCCATTAATAGGCTGATCAGCACCTTGATCGCTCAAATGGCTGAAATCAGAGAAAAAGAGATCAAAATTCAGACCGTTGAATACAAGGAAAAGATTGAACTCGTAACCGAATTTCCCAAACAGGTGTCGCACGAGAAGGGAAAAGACCTTCCGGAAATCATCGGCTACGGCGTGAGGATCGAGCAGCTGAAATCGGACATTCTCAAAGCGGCCGCCGGCGGCGCCGACGTGCTCATCATCGGTGAAACCGGTACCGGCAAGCAGCTGGCGGCCGAAGCGATCCACCGTCACGGACCGCGGAGCACCCATCCATTTATATCCGTCAACTGCGGAGAGCTGGGAGAAACCCTACTGCTGGACAGCCTGTTCGGTCACGTCAAAGGGGCATACACGGAAGCGAAAACCGATCGCAAAGGCGCTTTTCTGGAGGCGCATGGGGGCACTCTCTTTCTGGATGAAATCCAGAATGCCTCTTTAACGGTCCAGCAGGCGCTTCTGCGGGCCGTCTCCATCCGGAAAATCAAGCCCCTGGGCTCGGACAGGGAGCTGGATGTGGATGTCCGGCTGATCTGCGCCACCAACGCAGACTTGAGTGTCCTGATGGAGCGACAGCTGTTCAGGACCGACCTTTATTTCAGGCTGAAGGTCATTACGATTCATACGCCGCCGCTGCGGGAGCATAAGGAAAACATTCCGGTGATCGTGGATCATTTCCTGCGCCAGGTGGAGGCGTCGTCCCGGCGGACGGGTATAGCGATCAGCAAAGGCGCCCTGGAAAAGATGAAACGCTACGACTGGCCGGGAAATATCCGGGAGCTCAAAAACTGTATCACCCGGGCTGCGGTGATGAGCGAAAACCTCATCATCCAAGACGATGATATCATCATAGAGCAAAACATGCGCCCCATGCCGAAGAATGCCTCCACCGGCGACAATGATGTTGCGGAAAAGGAAGACCGGCATGTTCTCAAACCGAAAATTCCGTCTCGTTCCGGCAACCCGGGTTCACATCACACCGGGTACGGCGGCCGCCCGCTCGAGATGAACCGTCGACAGGAAAAAGCCTACCCCTTCATTCTCTTACAAAAAACCCTCACCCGAAATGATTACCAGACATGGGTCGGCGGTGATATCTCTCCTCGAACCGCCGTCTACGACCTGCAGGATCTGGTCAAAAAAGGGGTGCTGCGGAAAGATGGAAACGGACCGGCAACCCGCTATATACATGTTGAATGAAAAGGCGCCTATGCTTACCAGACTTCAGCATTTTTTCAGAAAAAGCGTCCGAAGGCCGGCAGGTCAGGGCGATCCCATGACCATTTTCCGGAAGAAGTATGCCGAATTCAAAATTCTGCTGGAATCCAACGCCGATCTGCTGAAAACCATTTCCGGGATGGAGGAGAAGCTCGTCGGACAGCAGGTGTTCGGCATGTCCTATATCCGTTCAGAGACGGCTCGCATTGTTTTTCACGCCGTCCGGATGGTGAAAAGCTTCGAAGCGTTGAGCGGCCGGCCCTCTCCGGCACTGATGGAAACGGTGAACCGGATCCATGCGATCATCGATCAGGAACTGGAATTGAAAACGACGCCCAGGATTCCGGATCTTGTATTGCCGTTTACCCGCATCACCCGCGATATGGTGGATTATATCGGCGGCAAAAACGCCAATCTGGGCGAGATCAAAAGCCGCGCCCTTCTTCCCATTCCGAAAGGCTTCGCCGTCACCACCACGGCTTTTGACGAATTGATCGAATTCAACGACCTGATGGATGACATCCGCAAGCAGAAGATGGAGCTGGACGCCGGGGATCCGGAATCCATCCTGCGGAGCAGCAACACCATCCGCCGCTTGTTTCTCGAGGCTCAGATTCCGCCGGCGCTGGAAAATGAAATCCTCGCGGCTTATGCCGAAGTGATCGACCCGACAGGTACGGCGGGTGTCGCCGTGCGCAGCAGCGCCGTGGGAGAGGACAGCGAGCGTTCTTTCGCCGGCCAGTACCAGAGCTTTTTAAATGTTCCGAAAGATCAGATTCTAAAACGGTATAAAGAGGTTGTGGCGAGCCTTTTCACCCCTTGGGCCATATCCTATCGTCTGCATATGGGCATCTCCTTCGAAGACGAGGCCATGAGCGTGACCTGCCTTGAAATGGTGGCGGCAACAGCGGCGGGGGTCATGTATACGCGTCACCCCTTTGAACCTGCAAAGGATTGCATCATCATCAACGCCGTGTGGGGGCTGGGGACCACGGTGGTCGACGGCACGGCATCCGCCGACGTCTACACGCTGTCGAAAACATCACCGCCGCGCGTGCTGTCAGCCGATATTGCCGACAAGCGCACCTGTATGGTCGCCACATCCGAAGGCGCTCTTGCGGAAACGGAGGTGGCACAGGATATCAGGCATCTGTCCTGCCTCACCGACGCGCAGGCGCTCACGCTGGCGGGCTACGGCATGCAACTGGAAAAGCATTTCCAGACGCCGCAGGATGTTGAATGGGCGCTGGACCGCGAGGGGAAAATCATTATCCTGCAAGCGCGGCCGCTGGCGATGAAGGAGGGAAGAGACCAGCCCGTATCCACGCCGCTGGCGGCAAAATACCCGCTGCTGCTGCAAGACGGCACGACAGCGTGCCCCGGGGTGGGATGGGGACCTGCCCATATCGTACATTCGGATGAGGATCTGCTGAGCTTTCCCGACGGCGGCGTGCTCGTGGCGGCCCATTCATCGCCCCAGTATGTGATGGTGATGGACAAGGCGCAGGCCATCGTCACCAATACCGGCAGCGTTACCGGCCATATGGCCTCCCTGGCCCGGGAATTCAAGGTCCCGGCCGTCCTCAACACGCAAACCGCCACGCAGGTGATCCGCCCGGCGGAAATCATCACGGTCGACGCCTTTGGCGCCCGCGTCTATTCCGGTAAGGTGGAAGCGCTTCTGAATATCCAATGGCCGAAAACCGCCTATATGAAAGAGACGCCCGTATACCGGACCCTCGAAAAGCTCTCCAGGCATATCATCCCTCTCCATCTCACCAACCCCAAAAGCCGCGGCTTTACCGCCGAGCATTGCCGGACAATACACGACATTATCCGCTACGTTCATGAATCCTCCTATGCGGAGATATTCCAGCTCGGTGATTTCACGGCCGATCATGGGCGGATAGCGGTTCGCCTCGATGCCGCGCTGCCCATCGATCTGCGCATCATCGATCTGGGCGGCGGGCTCGATATTGCCGAAAAACGGTCCAGCGTCAAGCCTTCAGAGGTGGTCTCGGTGCCGTTCAAAGCCCTTCTGGGAGGCATGCTCCATTTGGCATCGAGAGCTGTCGAGCCAACCCCGATCAATGTCCGCGGCTTCCTGTCGGTCTTGAGCGAGCAAATGTTGAACCCGCCCCACCCGGTTCATGACCGATTCGGCGATCGGAGTTATGCCATCCTATCGGATAAATATCTCAACTTCAGCTCCAGGGTGGGCTATCATTACAGCGTTCTGGACACCTATTGCGGACGGACCGCCATGAAAAACTACATCAATTTTCAGTTCAAGGGAGGGGCGGCGGATGATCTCCGGCGGAACCGCAGGGCACGCATGATCCGAAACATTCTGGAGACCAAGGGATTTCTGGTGGAGGTCGAGGGCGACAGGGTCAATGCCCGCTTTGGCAAGCAGGATCCGGAGGCGACGGCGGAAAAGCTCGATATACTGGGCAGGCTTCTGATCTTTACGCGCCAGATGGACATGCTCATGGAAAACGAAGCCGTTTTGGAGCGGCTGACCGAATCGTTTTTGAACGGCCGGTATAATGTGAGCGCAGTCCACCGGGAATAATAGGCCGCGCCGCTCCGGTTCAGCGGCATTTTTCCTTTTCAAGCCCGCATTCAAAGGCCACCAGGATTTTCAGCAGCAAATCCTCGATGTCGCACGGCTTCATGAGATAATCGTAGGCGCCCAGCTTCACCGCTTCGAGGGCAACGTCCATCGATGCATGTCCCGACAGGATGATCACCTCCGCCGGAAGCCGTTGCTCCTTGACCCACTTCAGCAGTTCGATGCCGCCGATGCCGGGCATTTTGATATCCATGACGACCACGTCATAGGGGTTGTTCGCAAGCTCCGCCATCGCGGCCTCCGCATTGAATACGGCCATGGCGGATAATTTCCGGCCGGTAAGAACCTTGACGATAGAGCGGCAGAATGCCTGCTCGTCGTCGACAATCAAAATTCGGGGGGTATTGGACATGGCCAGGCTTTTCCATTCAAAATTGATTTGTTCACCCGGATGTTTCCATGCCGGCAACTTCAGGCCGGGCGCCGGATCCGTATCCGGCGCCGGCGTCGAGTCATCAAAGAGACCGCGGTTTGCCTGTAGCGCACCCGACTATATAGGGATGCTTTCCCGGCGTCAAGATTCGATCCTTTATTCTCCGTCACGCGACTCTGGAATCTCGAAACAACCTGATTGACAACCGATTTTCGATGATATATCGTCTTGTCAATTTTGAATCATCTTGTGCATCAGGCTCCTGGGCATCAGGCAACGCTTCACCTTGAATGTGGCATGATTCATTCCTCCACCATGCGGCAGAATCGACGTATCCCGAAGCAGCTCCAGAACGTGAGCCGTACCGGCATGATATGTCTTCTGCTGGTCACTTTTGTGGCCGCGCTTCTGCCCGCCTTTCAGGCCCGCACCGTTTCCAACCCGGAGAAACCGGCAATCATCGGCAATTGCGGCACGGCCGATGCTGCGGCCGCCATCGTTGAACACGAAGATGACCGCAGATTTAAAAACAGCGCCGCAGCCCATCTGTTTTCAGTTCCGCTGTTTTCGACAGCCGGCCGGCCGCAACAGACAGCCCTCGTGTGGCCTCCTTCACGGCTGATCTGCCCGTCCAATCTGGCCAGATTTCGCTTTCGATGCAAGTCCGCCAAAGACCACTCCATTTCATCATAGCCCCCCTGTTTCTACAGATTCGATAGGCACCAGCCCCGTCTGAAAAATCCCATGCCTCTGATCAGGCTTTCCGACCGGAAGACGCCGTCTTTGCCCCTCCTGACGGTATCTTCGGAAGGCCCTTCAGACGGATCCGGCGGTCTGCCTCGTGTCCATGCCGGCCGACGGCATTCAATTCGAGAAAGGATCCAAAAATGAGCAAGACAACGAGAATGTTATCCATGATCATCGGCCTTGTGATCTTTCACTCCTTTTGTGCTGCAGCATTGTCCAATGCCGCTGATGTTAACAAGAGCTTGGAATTGCATGATATTATAGTCATCTCGGGCACCATTGCCAGCCTCCAGGGAAAAGCCATCCGGAACGCCGGATTAGCGTTCTTTATCAATGGGAAAAAAGTGCCGTTGAGCGAGGAGGTGGTCACCTCTGCTACGGGAAACTTCAAGGCGGAGCTTTCTTTTCCGCAAGGCACCTTGACCGGCGCAAAAGTGGAAGTTGAATCCACCAAGCCTTCTTACAAGGATTCCGGAAGGGTCGCTCTCGATCATGTGGTCAAGGAAAAGAGCGACGACGTGGGAAATACCTTCTACCTGGCGCAACAGAACCTCACCCTCGTGAGGGTTATTTCTCCTGCATTCAGGATTGCCTTGCTGGTGCTGATCGGCGTCTATGCGCTCATTGCCTTTGAATTCGTGCATCGGACCCTTGCAGCCTTCCTGGGGGCCTCTTTGATTCTGCTGGTGACTTATACGGCCGGTTCTTCCAGGCCGGATTACGTTATTTTGACCTTTGAAGACGCCATGCACGCCATCGATCTGAATGTGATCTTTCTGCTGATGGCGATGATGATTATCGTGGGGGTCATGAAAAAGACCGGCGTCTTTCAATGGCTGGCCTACAAGTCGTATGCAGTGGCCCGGGGAAACATCTTCATTCTGGCGTCCATTCTCATGGTCGTCACGGCGGTGGCTTCCATGTTCCTGGACAATGTGACCACCATGCTGCTGATCATACCGGTGACCATAGAAATCGCAACGACGCTGGGAATCAACCCCGTCACGCTGCTGCTGCCTGAAGCCTTTGCCTCGAACGTGGGCGGGACGGCAACCCTGATCGGAGACCCGCCCAATATCATGATCGGTTCGTACGCCAAGCTCTCGTTCGTCGATTTCATCGTCAATCTCTCGGGCATCTGCCTGATCGCTTTAGCGGTCAGCATCGTCTATTTCATATACTGGTATAAAAAGGATTACCTGAAGGCCCATGCGAATAACGTTCAAGAGATCACCGAGCGGCTCCGGGAGGAATATAAGATCGTCGACAAAAAACTGCTCAGGCACAGCCTTGTCATATTGGGGCTCACCATATTTCTGTTCATCATTCACGGCGCTTTGGGCATGGAACCGAGCATTGCCGCCATGGCCGGATCCGCTCTGTTGCTCCTCATCAGCGGAGAGGATATCGTGACCATGCTCGAGCGTGAAATCGAATGGCCGACGCTCATTTTTTTCATGATGCTCTTTATCGTCGTGGCGGGAGCGGAGGAGACCGGGCTGATCCAGGTCATCGCGGACTGGGTCAATGAAGCCTCGCAGGGGTCTCTTACCGCGGCCATTGTGATCGTTCTATGGGTTTCCGCGCTCGCCTCTGCCATTATTGACAATATTCCGTTCACGGCGACCATGCTGCCCATTGTCGGCTATTTGACCGGCGTCATTCCCGGCGCCGAAGGAGGGGTTCTCTGGTGGGCGCTTGCCCTGGGCGCCTGTCTTGGCGGGAACGGCACCATGATCGGGGCCAGCGCCAACGTGGTGACCGTCGGCATGGCCGAACGGGCGGGATATCACATCTCCTTCATGGAATACCTCAAGGCGGCGTTTATCCCTATGATCATCAGTATCGTCCTTTGCACGGCATGGCTGTTGCTGGTGGCGATCTGAACGCTACGCCGAAAAAAATAAAAAAGGAAAAACAAAGATGTCGATGAACGATGATATTTAAAATATTTCTCGCAGCGTATGTTCCGACCGGCATGTCTTTACCGCGGCCATCAGCGCCGCCACTTTAGCGAGGTCCTTGATGCCGGGGGCGGATTCGACGCCCGAGCTCAGATCGACGGCGTCCGGCTGTCCCTGCCGGATCGCCCGGACAATGTTTGCAGGGTTCAAACCGCCGGCCAGAATCAGGGGGCAGCGATCCGCCAGGGGTCTTGCCTGCTCCCAATTCCAGGCTTCGGCGTTGCCGCCGGGCAGACGCCCGGCACCGCATTCCACCAGGAACGCCGACGGATGATAATTTTCGGCGGCAAAGAGTGACGGCGACCGGGCGGCGAACAGGGCCTTGATCACCAACAGGCCTTCCCGCCGAAGAACGTCGACCGTCTCCGGAGGTTCGTTTCCGTGCAGCTGGACCGCATCGAGGCCGCAAGCATCCGCCGTCGCCATAATTTCATCGGCGGTCTCGTCGACGAAGACGCCCACGCGCCTGACGGAAGAGGGGAGGGCACGGCAGATTTCCCTCGCCTTTGCGTGGGACAAATGACGGGGGCTTTTCGGAAAAAAGACGCACCCGACAGCCTGTACCCCGCAAGCCGCCACGTCGACGGCCTGCTGCACCTCGGTCAGGCCGCAGATCTTGACTTGAGGAATGGCGGGAGACGTTTTTGCCAACGACATCACGCCCCTTTCAGCGCCCGGATAAAACCGGCCGGGTCCGGCGAGCGGACGATGCTCTCGCCGATCAGAAAGTTGAAGATGCCGGCGGCGGCCAGCATCTCGATGTCCCGCCGGTCCTGGATGCCGCTTTCGGCTACGGCCACGCAGGGAGGCCGGAGCCGTCCGGCCATCCGGGACGCCCGGCCGACATCGGTGTCGAAGGTCCGGAGGTTCCGGTTGTTGATCCCGACAAGACGGGCGCCGGCCGACACGGCGGTTTCCAGCTCCGGCGCCGAGTGGACCTCCACCAGAACGTCCAGCCCGCAGTCGCCGGCAACGGCGAGGTATTCCCGAAGCTGCGCGGCGGTGAGAATGCGCACGATGAGCAGAATCGCATCGGCGCCCATCACGGCCGAGGCGTAGATCTGATAGGGGCTGATGATGAAATCCTTTCGCAGCACCGGCAGCCGGACGGCGGCGCGCGCGGCCTTGAGATCCGCTGCGCTTCCCTGGAAAAAAGCCGCATCGGTCAGCACCGAAAGGGCATCGGCGCCGCCCGCCGCGTAGTTGCGCGCAACATCGACCGGATCGATATCGGCCCGGATGACGCCTCTGGATGGGGAAGCCCGTTTGATCTCCGCAATGATGTTGACGCCGGACGGGCCCGCCTTGGCCAAGGCATCGTAAAAGGGGCGGTGCTCCCGGGGGGCTTCGGCCATCCGGCGCAGCTCCGCCTCGGGCAAATGCCGGCAGGCGTCGGCGACCTCCGCTTTTTTCCGTGCGACGATTCTTTCCAGGATGTCCGCCGCCATCATCCGTTCTCCCGGGTGTAGCGGGCGAGCGCGTCCAGTTTTTCCAAGGCCTTACCGTCGTCGATGGCGGCCTCGGCCATGGCGATTCCCTCCCTGATGTCACGGGCCTTTCGGGCGGCGGCGAGCGCGGCCCCGGCATTCAACACGACCACGTTCCTTTTGGCGCCCTTTTCGCCGGCCAGCACCCGGCGGGTGATGGCGGCGTTCTCGTCGGGCTCTCCGCCCATCAGGTCTTGTTGATCGGCGCGCCGGCCGAAATAGGTTTCGGGCGTGATATCATAGGTGCGGATCATGCCGTCGCCGAGTTCGGAAATCCGTGTGGGCGCGCAGACCGAGATCTCGTCCAAGCCGTCGTGGCCGTGAACCACCATCGCCTGTTTTGCGCCCAGAAGTCTGAGGGCATGGGCGAACATCTCGGTCAGTTCGGGGGCGTAAACCCCCAGAAGCTGACAGTTGGCCCCGGCCGGGTTCGTAAGGGGCCCCAGCATGTTGAAAATACTTCGAATGCCCACCTCCTTGCGGGCGGCGGCGGCATACCGCATCGCGCTGTGGTAGAGCGGGGCGAATAAAAATCCGATGCCGATCTCGCGAACCGCCTCCTCGACGATCTCGGGATCGGTGTCGAGCTTGACCCCGAGGCATTCCAGCACATCGGCGCTGCCGCACTTGCTCGAGACCGAGCGGTTGCCGTGCTTGGCGACGGTCACGCCGCATCCCGCCACCACAAAGGCCGTGGTCGTCGAAATGTTGAAGGTGTTCATGCCGTCGCCGCCGGTGCCGCACGTATCCACCACCATGCCGCCGGATGTCTGGATCCGGTGAGCCTTCCGCCGCATGGCGCCGGCCGCGCCGGCCACCTCCTCGAAGGTTTCGCCTTTCGTGGCCAGGGCCGCCATGAACGCGCCGATCTGGGCGTCGGTGAGGCTGCCCGACAGGATCTCGGTGATCATGGAAGACATCTCCTGTTCGCTCAGGTTTTCCCTTTTGATGATGCTGTTAAGATATTCTCTGAACATGTTTCCTCCCGATTTCAGTCGCCGCGTCTATGTGGCGCAGATGGTCTTGTTTTTCAATGATTGAATCGATCGGTCAGTCGGCGTTGCTGTTCGACCGGCCTGCAGAAAACCGCAGGAAATTTCTGAGAAGCCGTTTACCCACCGGCGTCATGATCGATTCCGGATGAAACTGGATGCCTTCGGTTGGATGCTCACGGTGACGGATGCCCATGATCTCACCGTCTTCAGACTCGGATGTGACGACCAGACAATCGGGAAGCGTCTTGCGCAAGACGGCCAGGGAATGATACCGCATCGCCTGGAACGGCTGGTTGATGCCCTGGTAGAGCATCTTGCCGTCCGCCGTGATGGTCGAGGTTTTTCCGTGCATGAGGCGTTTTGCAAAGACGATATCGCCGCCCATGGCCGCTGCGATCGACTGATGGCCGAGGCAGACCCCCAGGATCGGAATCTTTCCCGACAGCCTGCGGATGACCTCCATGGAGATGCCCGCGGCGGCCGGACGTCCCGGACCGGGAGAGATCACGATCCTCTCGGGTTCAAGCCGCCGGATCTCGTCTATCGTCACCTGGTCGTTCCTGAATACCCGGACCGGCGTTCCCAGCCCCTCCAGATATTGCACCAGGTTGTATGTAAACGAATCGTAATTATCGATCATCACCAGCATGGGTCACTCTCCTTTTGCCGTGTCGGCCAGTTCGTTCCGGCCCGATATATTCCAGCCCGATGCCTTCTGGGCATGCATCAGCTGCAGCGCCCTCTGGATCGCCTTGGCCTTGTTCACCGTTTCCGTCCGCTCTGTTTCCGGATCCGAATCCGCCACGATTCCCGCCCCGGCCCTGACGGTCAGCCGGCCGCCTTGCACGCAGGCCGTTCGGATGGTGATGGCCAAGTCCATATTGCCGCTGAACGACACATAGCCGACGGCGCCGCCGTAGGGGCCTCTGGCCTCCTTTTCCAGCTCTGCGATGATCTCCATGGCGCGGACCTTGGGGGCGCCGGAGAGGGTGCCGGCCGGAAAGGTGGCGCGAAGAAGGTCCCACGCATCGAATTCAGGCTTGAGGTCACAGCAGATATGGGAAACGAGATGCATGACATGCGAATACCGCTCGACCACCATCAGGTCCGTCACCTGCACCGATCCGGTCTCGGCCACCCGTCCCAGGTCGTTGCGGCCCAGATCGACCAGCATGAGGTGTTCGGCCCGTTCTTTTTCGTCGCGGAGCAGCTCGTCGGCGAGAGCGCGGTCTTCCTGCTCGTTTTCGCCCCGGGGGCGGGTGCCGGCGATCGGCCTAAGCGAGGCCGTGCCGTTTTCCAGGCGGACCATCGTCTCCGGCGACGAGCCGACGAGGGCGGTGTCGTCGAGATGGAGAAAGTAGAGGTAGGGTGAAGGATTGATGAACCGCTGCGCCCGGTAAAGGGTCCAGAGGTCCGGGGAGGCGGCGCATGTGAACGGCTGGGAAATGACCGCCTGAATGATGTCGCCCTCCCGGATGTAGGCTTTGGTCTTTCTCACCATGTCGCAGAAGATGCCGCCGTCCAGCCGGGGGTTCAGGCTGAAGTCTTCGTTGTGGCCCGTCTCCTTCGTTTCGGCAATACAGGCCGCTGTCTGGGCCAACAGAGATTCCAGATCGCCGCACGCCGCGTCGTAAACCTCCTCGGGTGATCCGCCGCCTTCGGAGAACGCGATCACGACGCCTGTGAGGGTATGCCGGATATTGTCGAAAATGATCAGCTTGTCGGGAATGATGAAATGTGCGATGGGTTCATGATCCGGCAGAAGATTGGGAATTCTTTCGAAGAACGACACCATCTCATAGCCGAAGTATCCGACCATCCCGCCCCAGAACCGCGGAAGCTCGGGAAGACGGGCGGGCAGGTATTTCCGCATGAGCCGCCGCAAAACGGCCAAGGGATCACCCCCGTGAGGGATCTTTTCGGTATGTCCGTTGGTTTTTACCGTCACCCGGTCGGTATACACCCGAATCTCCGATCGGGCGGAGGCACTGAGAAAGCTGTAGCGGCCCCAGCGTTCCCCGCCTTCCACGCTTTCAAACAGGAAGGCCGGACCTTCTCCGGTATAGATTTTTCTCAACAAAGAGACGGGTGTTTCCGTATCGGCCAGGACCTCCGCGCATACGGGGATGACATTGTGACGTTCCGAGAGTTCAAGAAATACTGTTTTTTCGGGAAATCGGTTGATGAGCATGGAATGCGTCCTTTCTAAGAACCGAAAAAAGCGGGTCGGAAAACCAAAAAGCCGGTCTGGGACCAAAAAAGGCCGGGGAATCTTCCCGCGGCCTTTAAATGAGAAGACCGCGGGCTTCAGGTGATGCCCACGGTCTGGATGTTTTTTTTGCTGCGTCGTCAGCCTATAGCGGTTCCCAGGGCACACCACTTCTTATGTACCGGCACCACCACCAGCTTTTGCGTTCAATCGTCGTCACTGCATTCATCATGAGATGGACACTAATCTATTGTTTCAGAACCTGTCAAGAAATTTAAACGGCCATCAGTTTAATGAACGGCCTTCAATACAAGATCTCAACAAAAAATCTAATGGATGCGGCTGAAAAAACCGGCTTTCTTATCTTTCGGAGCAAAACGGTCTTCGTATCCGACCTGAACGAAGGTTCCCCGGGTCGTGTTCTGCCATTCCATGGGCTCCTTGATCTTCATGATGCTCTCCAGCTGGCCGATTTCCTTGAGGCGCATGTAAATGTCGTACCAGGCGCAGGGAATGTCCTTGCTGACTTCGCAGCTGGTGATATTGGTGCCGCCGCAGGGGCCGTTGAAGAGACCCTTGGCGCAGCGCGTGATCGGGCAGATGCCGCCGGTATATCCTAAAACGCAGTTTCCGCAGGCCCTGCAGCGTTCCTCGAAGATGCCGATCTCTTTGTCGACGCCGATGAACATCGTATTGATGGCGGGATAGACCGGTATCGCCGGAAAACGTTCCGCCATGTATTGGCAGCCCGCGCCGCAGGCCATCGACATCATGGCGTCGTACTGCGGGGCGATCCTGTCGAGTTCGGCCAGAAGATCCTGATTGCACTGCCGTTCGACCGTGTATCCGTCGACATGGATATCGACGCCGTCCTGATTGAAAGAGGCATTCAGCTGGTCGTTGAGAATGCCGACCTCCTTGAGTCCTCCGGCGTAACATACCGACACGCATCCGGCGCAGCCGACGTTCAAAACCTTTTTATGACGCTTGATCATGTCCTTGATTTCTTCAAAAGGTTTTCTTTTGCCTTTAACCATTATTTGCCTCCACTATATGAATTTAATGTAACTATCGTTGGATGACCAATGCGTCGAGATCGCCCGGGACGACTTTCGGGTGACAGGTTCCGCAGGTTCTGGGTCCGCCGGCCTTGCCTTCTTTTTCAAGCGTTCTGTGGCAGCGAATGCATTGCCGGTGGAAGGCTTCCCGTCCGTTGATGGATGTTTCATCGGTGTGGCAGGTCCGGCAGCGCATGGCTTCGCCGCCGTCCAGTTCATCTTCTTCCAATACGTTGGCGCCGTCGACGTAGCGGTGATGGCAGCTTTTGCAGTCTCCCACGACGTCCATGTGCCGGTCGTGGGGAAAGTAAGCGGCGGCTCTGCCGTCCGGAGCGGCTTCGGGCGTCCCCACGACGTTTCCGATGCCTAAAAGAGACAAGGCAACAAACCAAAGTACAAGTGCGCTCAGCAACATTCTGTCCATAATAATCTTCCTTCGAATCTATATGACCCTCTGGTTATGACCCTCTGGTTAAAATACTCTCTATGGGTTAGGCTGCCTTTTGGGGCTGGTCATACTCTTTGTAGACCCCCTGAGACCGACAGATGCTTCTCGCCCATGAAATCATGCTGGGAATACTGATGCCGACCGGACAATAACACCGGGTGCACAACACGCATTTGTTCCAGATCAGATCTTTCATTTCCTCTAACTCGGCGCGACTGACCCTGCCTTTTTTCCGATACATCTTCCCGAGGGAATTGATCGCCTTGTAAGACGGCATATAGCTTGGATCCTTGTCGTTATTGACATAAAGGAAACAACTCTCGGCGCACATGCCGCAGCTGGCGCATACCGACAACAAGATCTCCATATTCTTCTTCTGCTTCAGCATATCCCGGATGTCATCGTGATTGACCGGTTTCACTGGCTCCATGATTTTCCTCCGTCCTGTTGATTTATGTATTTTCCACCCATTTTCTAGTCCCGCTTCCCAGCGTCAACTCGTTTCTGATCAGGAAACGGGCAAACAGGAAGAACGGCATGTGAACCAGTTTGGTAAAAGGAATCGCGATCAGCATCAGTTCCCCGCAGATGATATGAATCAGCAGGATGGTATTGTAATTGAAGGTCTGGTGATACGCCAGATAACCGGTAATAAAAGGAGCGACGGTGACAAACCATGCAAACCAGTCGCGGTAGGTGGTCACCGACCGCACCTTGGCGATCAGGATTCGCCGCAGGAAGAAAACCCCGCCAAGAAGGATAAAAAGGAGGGTCAGATTGTCCACGGTCGATTCGGACAGGGTGGGAAAATTGAAACCGAAGTAGTCGTCCAGCAGGATATTATGGCCCGGGGTGACGATCGGCAAAAAGATCAGGAGGGTGTGGAACACGATCGTGACGGCGGAAAAGAAAGGCGCTTTTCCGAGCATCGTCCGCCGCAGCCGCAGCCGCCATTTTAAA
>AMWB02020970.1_pt5 | contig 54768 bp, 37 predicted proteins | sample 200311 | NCBI WGS metagenome assembly AMWB02 (sample SAMN02737377, study PRJNA173069) | bioreactor metagenome | biome: anode biofilm in microbial fuel cells | place: USA: California | collected 2010-12-16 | reverse complement strand
ACCGGCCTCATCGGCAGCCATATCCTTGATCTTTTATTAAATGATGAATCGTTTGAATCCGTCCGTTTACTGTTACGCCGCCCGGTGCCGGCGAATCACCCGAAAGTAAAAGTCATTGTGATTGATTTTGAGGATGAAAAAGCCTTCAGGGAAGGGATTGCCGGATGTGACACGGTGTTTGTTGCTGTCGGCACCACACAGAAGAAAGTCAACGGAGATAAAACATCCTATCGCAAAGTGGATTATGATATCCCTGTGAATGCAGCCCGGTTCTGCAGGGAATCAGGAGCGAAACAATTCCTGCTGGTTTCTTCCGTTGGGGCCAACAGCCAGAGCAATAACTTCTATCTTAAGCTGAAAGGGGAAGTGGAAGATAAGATTGGTACCTTTTCTGTACCTTCTGTTTCGGTCTTCCGCCCGTCGATGTTGTTGGGGAAACGTAATGAATCGCGCCCGATGGAAAAGATCGCCCAGGCTATTTCGAAACCATTAGGATTTTTGTTCCCTTCGAAATATAAACCCATAAAAGCCCGCGATGTGGCCCGGGCGATGATCGCCGCAAGCAACCAAAATAAACCGGGTTCACGGATATATCATTACCGGGAAATGATGTTGTTATTGACCTGATCTATTGCTTAAAATCTCTGGGTGAGGTTGATGTAAAGTCGGGTGTAGTTATTGGTTTTCTCAAACGTACCTTCATAATTTAACGAGAGGGCCAATTTTCTGTAAATTATCCAGTTTAAGTTTACTTCTGCAAGATGTTGTGCATCTGATGGTGCTATATTATAAAATTCATAGGAAACATGCCTGTATCCCAAGCAGGTACTTAGTTTACCGCTTAACAGATCCCGGGAAAGTGAGAAACTGTATATTTTGCCCGTGATATAGCCAGTTTCCAGAAAGGTTGCAGAAAAGGTCGCTGAGATCTTTACTTTAGGTATGCTGCTGTAAGTAATATAACCATATATGTTTTTTGATGGCCGCGGATCCGATTTTCTGTCACGGTAACTGGCTCTTGCACCGACTGACAGGTATCGGATCGGGTTGTATGTTGCCTGTAAACTGAATCCTTGTAAAGCTTCATTATCAATGATCTGGTCAATAAAATTTTTATAGGTTTCGAAGTAAATGATATTGTGCCGATTGCTGAATGAGCCGGAAAAGGAAAGTTGCTTGATGACCCGGTAACGTAATGACAGGTAAAGATTAGTCAGGTTAAAGGTGTTTTTAAGGGTCTCTGAAACCGTGTCATATTTGTACAGGTCAAATTCCAGTGTTCCAAAGAAATTCAATCCTTTAAGCAGGTTATTGGAATGCTGGAAATAGGCAAATCTCCTGTCAGTGAGTCCGTTATTTTTTTGTTCAGCATACGCAAGTGTAGTTTGCATGCTTCCTTTTTTTGTGACCAGGTCGTGACTAAGGTAAGCCCCATACTGGAAAAGTTTGGCGTTGAAGCTGTAATTTTCGTAATCAGGCCTGGAGCCAATTAAGACGCCCGCCGTGACCGATTTGATCTTCGCTTCGGCCTGGAGCCCGTCTATCGCACCAATATTAGAGAGCCGCGGATTGATTTTTCTGCCCACCAGTATCCTAAAATACCTGCTGAATTCATAATTGACCGATAGGTTATAGACTTTTAAACCATTGTACACGCTTTGCTGGATTTCTTCCCATTCGCCATCTTTGTGCACAAATGAAACATAAGTTTCTGCAGATAACCTTGTATTGCTGATATTTTTTGCATTCAGGGAGAAGGTGTAACGCATTCGCTGCGAGTTTCCACCGGGTGTATTGGAGAAATTGGAATACGAAGCCACTGAAATTCTGCCGTTAATATCCTGGACGGCCGGTATTTCCTTATCCTGATCTATACCACCCTTTAATTCAGTTGCATTACCAGTTCTTGTTTTTTTTTCGGAAGCCGACCGTGCTCCTTTAACCGTTTTATCTTTCTGGTCCGTATTATTCTGTTGCCCGATCTGTGGTTTTTCATCAACCTTCTGTACCGGTATTGTTTCAGAAGGCAAATTGGTTGCTGGTTCGATTCTGGTTTTTTCCTTTATATTGATTTTATCATTCACCGTAAACCTAACATCGGAAATTGGAGTGCAAACCACTGACAATGAAGAGAGATTGCTAACCAATAAAGCAGGTACCAGAGCATCTCCGTTGCGGACAAATAATGTATCTCCAATAGAAATGCCGGTCGTTGTTCGGAATTTAACATAAATGTTCTGAGAAGTGATATACGATACGACTCCTTCCGGCATTTTTTCGTCAACCGTCTGGCCCAGCAAAGGAATGCTGGAAATCAGTGATATTATTATGGGTAATAATCGCCTCATAATGCCCGACTTAATCGATTCTTAGTTTGCGCATGCCACCCCCCGATTCTCCGTCCGGGTGACAATTCAGGCATGCATTACTCTCATAAACATATCCCAAAACTTCATCATGGTCAGGATCTGTTTCAGATTGGGTATGACAAGTCAGGCATGTAAATATTCCATAATCTGCAGGATTCGGATGGCACTCCGAGCATGAACTCCATTCGCCTTCATGAGAACCTGAGTAAATTGGAAAATACTGCCCGTCATGATCGAAAGTAGAGGGTACCCAGCCTGTCGTTGTGTGGCAAAGTTCGCAATCTGTCGGGAATTGTGCCGCCTGGTGATCAGGATCGGTAGTCTGGTTATAATCTGCTGCATGACACCCAAAGCAGGTATTGGGTGTTTCGGTATAATCTCCCTGGTGACAAGCATCACAATCGGCTGAAATGATTAGATGCGCCCCGGTCAACGGCCAGTATTGATTATGAATCGGGAAAGCCGCCGGTTGCCAATCGGGATTCGTCGTATGACAGGTTTCGCAATCGGTCGGGATACCTATTGCATCGTGGTCTGGATTGACAGAGCTGGTATAATCCTCAAGGTGGCAACCTGCACAGGCATTGGGAGTATTGTTGTAATCACCTTCATGGCAGGTAAAACAATCATTTGCGATCGGGATATGAGCTCCTGTCATCGGATAATAGTTGTTATGTATCGTAAAGGTTGCCGGTTGCCAATCCGGATTTGTAGTATGGCAGTTTTCACACTCAACGGGCAGGATAAGTTCGACATGACTCGGATTGACCGATTGATTGTAATCTGTTTCATGACAGGCAAAACAATAGGTTGGCGTTCCTGTATAACCATTAACATGACACAGGCTGCATTCAGTAGTAAGATGTGCTCCGGTCAGGGGAAAATCGGAATTGTTATGGTTAAAGCTACCTTCCGCGGATCCATCGGGATGGCATTCCAGACAGGCAATGCTGTTATAAATGTAACCGCCAACTTCTGAATGTTCATCACCTGTTTCACCCGGTTCGTGACAAGTAAGGCAGGTGAAAATTCCATAATTTGCCGGGTTTTCATGACAATCCGAACATGCATCCCATTCACCTTCATGATTTCCTGAGTAAATGGGAAAATATTGTCCATCATGTTCAAATGTCGCTGGAATCCAGGCGGCATCCGAATGACAATTTGTGCATTCAGTCGGGAATTGGGCTGCGATATGATTGGGATCATTTGTCTGGTTATAATCATCCATATGACAGCCTTCACAGGTATTGGGTGTGTTGACATAATCGCCATTATGGCATAGCACACAACTGTTCTGAATGGCGATATGGGCGCCGGTGATGGGATAATAATTATTATGCAAGTCGAAAGTTGCCGGTGCCCAGCCGGGATTGGTGGTATGGCAGTTTTCACAGTCATTGGGCAATGCCAGCGAAACATGATCCGGGTTTACCGACTGGTTAAAATCGGGAGTGTGACATGCAAAGCACTGGGTAGGGGTTCCAGTATATCCACTGATGTGGCATAAATTGCACGCAGTGGTCAGGTGCGCCCCGGTCAGCGGAAAGTCTGATAGCTGATGATTGAAACTACCATTGGCTGATCCGTCTGGATGACAGGCAAGACAATCAGGGCTATTATATGCGTAGCCAACCACATCATTGTGTTGTTGCCCGGTTTCTGTCAATTCATGGCAGGAAAGGCAGGTATACTGTCCGTAATCAGCTGGATTTTCATGACATTGTGAACATGAGTTCCATTCTCCATTATGTGCCCCTGAATAGATCGGAAAATATTGTCCGTCATGATCAAATGTTGAAGGTACCCAGGCTTGTACGGTATGGCAGGTTTCACAATCGGTTGAAAACTGAGAAACAGCATGAGGTGGATTGTCCGATTGGTTATAATCATCCGAATGACAACCAAAACAGTAATCGGGAGTATTGACATAGTCACCTTCATGGCATATATAACAATTTGCAGCTACCTCTAGATGAGCTCCGGCAATTGGATAGAAATTGTTGTGGTCTGGGAATAAGGCCGGTTGCCAGTCTGGATTGGTAGTATGACAAATCTCGCAGGAGGTTTGAAGCGTTAATTGGGTGTGGCTTGGATTCGTCGATTGGTTATAATCCGGTTCATGGCAGGCAAAGCATTCCGTTGGAGTGTCGGAGTAACCATTCGTATGACAATCACTACATTCAGTGGTTTGATGTGCGCCGGTAAGTGGAAATCCCGACGAATTGTGATTAAAACTGTCTTCGGCATCACCGGTAGGATGACACTGGAAACATGCATTGCTCTCATAAATATATCCACCAACTTCATTATGCTCGTCCTGTGAATCTCCGGGATTATGTTCATGGCAGTCGATGCAACTGAATAAGCTATAATTGTTAGGTACAGTATGGCATTCATTGCATGAAACCCACTCACCATTATGTTTGCCTGAATAGATCGGAAACAGGACATCATGATTACGAAATTCTGCCGGTTTCCACCCGGGATGTGTAGTATGGCATTCCGAGCAATTGATCGAAAAATCAAGTACGACGTGATTTGGATTGGTTGTGCTGTTGTAATCATCTTCATGGCATGAAGCGCAATCAGGTGAGGCTGCGGAATAATCCTGACCAGGAATATGACACTGATAACAATCGCTGATCGCATGCCCTTCAGTAAGCGGAAAAAATGAATGGCTGAAATTCCCACCGGTCCACGAAAAACTGGTCATAAAGTGGCACTCGCTGCAATCTGTTGAAAAACCGGCCGCATCGTGATCCGGAGTGGTGGTGGCCGTATAATCTTCTTTGTGACAATCAAAACACTCTACTCCCAGTGGCTCAAACAAAAGTAAGGATGCTGAAGGATGGCAATCATAACAATCTGCCGTAACATGTGGCCCGACAAGGGGGAACCTGCTCAATTGGTGGACCTCGGTGATATTTTCAACAATCCAGGTTTTCGAGGTATGGCATCTTTCGCATTCAAAGCCAAGGGTCTGGTTATGGATATCCGTATGACAGGCAGCACACTCTTTCTTTGTTTGTGAAAATACAAGTGTCTTATGACAGTTTTTGCAATCAAGCAGTTTATGCTGACCTACCAATGCAAAATCTGTAGTGTCATGGTTGAACGAGCTCCTTCCGCCAACTTTCCAGCCTTCCGTGGTATGACAATCCCCGCAATCGTTGCTGAAATCCTTTCCATGCGGCGATTGGGCATACATGCTCCAGCTAAAAGCAAGCCATAATATCAGTGATGACAGGATTCGCATTTAAATTCATTTAAGATATACTGAATATAGGTGGTATCGCCATTCTGAATGGTTTTATGGCACTTGTTGCATGCCACATTACTGTGTTTGCCATCGAGAATGAATCTTGCCTTATTATGGTCGAACCTGCTCGCTTTCCAATTCTCAAATTCGTGGCAACGGCTACAATCCGTTACACCTTCCAGTGCAAACTGATTGTAATGAATATCTTTATGACACAGCTTACATTCCCCGGAGTTGCTAGAAAAATTTTGCCTGACATTCCCTTCGTCATCCTGGTAGAAGTGACATGCCCTGCAGGATTGTGTTTTATGTTTTCCTCCAAGGACAAAACCCGTTGTATCATGATTAAAGCTGATTTCGTGCCATGATATCGTGTTGTGGCATTTTTTGCATTCGGAATACGGGTAATATTTTTTATCCAGGTAAGGATCATGAATATCATGGTGGCACTCAGAACATCGAATGCCAATATTCCTGAAACTCCATTTTTCGCTTTTTTTATGGCATTCGAAACAAGGGATCGCAATATGGGCGCCATCCAGAGGAAATCGGCTTTGGCTATGCTGTTCAAAGGTATATGAAAAGTAGGAAAATCCATTTGTGCTATGACAGGCGGAACAATCAGGCGAGACTCCGTTTTTGGCAAACTGGTTCTCATGGTAATCGATATGACAGTCGGAACAGCGTTCATGTTTAACGGGAACGGTAAAAGCGGATTTATGACAGAGGTTACATTTCACCGATTGGTGCTTATTCTCTAAAATGAAGCCGGTTTTGTTATGATCGAAACCTTCCATACCTTGAACCTGGTGAAATGATTCTTCATTATGGCATTGCCTGCAATCAGGTCCAAACTTGTTATTGTGTATATCTTTATGGCAGTTTAAACAACTGGAATATTGAAGTCCGGTAAATTTTTGTACCTGCCTGCCATTTAAGGTTTCCATCTTATGGCATTGAATGCAGCTCACCGCCTGGTGTTTCCCCAAAAGTTTGAACTTTGCAGTATTATGATCAAATTTCGATGCGGGTTTAAAAGCTTCTAAGCTGTGGCAATTAGTGCAGGAACGGGAAAGTGAATTTTGATGATAATCCTGATGACAGGAAAGGCATTCGGTATCCAGTCCTAAATAAGAATGATATTTTTTCTTTTTAATCTTTTGATCTTTAATGAATTCAGATTTATGACAGTCATCGCAAGATTTTTTTGCATGGGCACCTGTTAACTCATATCCAGCCAGGCGATGATCAAAATTAGCGGTCACAAACCGGATTATATCAAAACTTTTACCGTGATGATCATTATGGCAGATTACACAGGATTTACCGGAAACTTCAGAGGAAGAATGATATCCTTTTCCTACGTCAGTCCGTTCTTTGATCTCTGTATGACAGGCCAGGCACTTATCATTCGAAACCTTGCTGCCCAGGGTGTGGCATTGAGTGCAGTTCGACATGCCTTCCAGACCGGAATGAGGTTCTGATAATTCTCCGGGAGATATCTGGCCGGTAAGTTGAATGAAGGCCATAAGCATCAAGACCATCATTGAACATTTGGCTATTATCCTGGCTTTCATAAAATCATTAAGTATATGATAAAATTAATGCTTAAGTATAGCTTCACCAAATTTCTTAGTGATTTTAATCCCAATTTTCTCAAGGAATTGGGTCGGAAGTTCGCCACCGGCAAAGATGTAAACCTTGTCATTTTTTATCCTGTACTGCTTACCGTCAGCTTCTGATGACAGGATTACTTCCTCCGGTGTAATTTCAAGGAGGTTTGTCCTGAACCTCATATCAATACGCCTATTAGTGATTGCCTCTGTTATTTTTTCATTATTCTTGGGCTTCAGGCGGTTGAATACATCACCACGATAGGATAACGTAACCTGGTTCTGATCTGCAAGCAGTAAAGCTGTTTCAATGGCTGAGTCACCACCGCCTACAACAACCACATTCTTTCCGGATATATCTTCCGGCTCAAGCAGTCTGTAGGCGACTTTTTCAAGGGTTTCTCCCGGTACACCCAGTTTTCGGGGCGTGCCTCGCCGGCCAATGGCCAGTAACACATTTCTGGATTCAAATTTCTCACCTGTCAGCGTGATTACTTCGAAACGATCTTCTTTTTGAATGATCGATTCTACTTTAGCATTTTCCCGGATATCGATTGAATGCTTTGCGATGACGTTCTGCCAGATATGAAGCAATTCTTTTTTACTGGTCTCAAAAAGTTTGATTTTTCCATGCAAAGGCAGATCCATGGCAGAGGTCATAACGATCTTAGATCTCGGAAATGTAAAAACAGTCCCGCCGAGCGTATCCTGCTCCAGTGTTACGCTTTTTAGGTTATGTTTTTTGGCATTAAGTGAAGCGGATATTCCCGCAGGTCCGGCTCCGACAATCACAATATCATAGGCGGCCTGATGGGCTTTTTTCATTCCTTTAACGATATTCTCCACGGCCTGTCGGCCCTGTTCTACGGCATTTTTAATCAGCCCCATACCTCCCAGTTCTCCGGCGATAAAAATACCCGGAACATTGGTCTCAAAATTTTGCCCTACATGAGGTAAATCGACACCTCTTTTTTCAGTTCCGATGACCAGCGTGATAGCTTGCGTGGGGCACGCATGAAAACAGGCTCCATGGCCAATGCAATGGGATGCGTTTATAGTGGTAGCTTTTCCATTACGGATTCCAAGTATGTCTTTTTCAGGGCAAGCTGCAATACATGCACCGCTTGCGATGCAACTTTTCGGGTCTACTTCCGGGTGCAAAGAAATTGGTTCGTATATACCTTCAAGTTTTGCTTTCTCAATTTTTTCCTCAACTGCATTCGAGCTAAGCTTTTGTTTTCTCAAGTAGAAATAAACTGCAAGAAAACAAAGTATCGCGGCAGATCCGTAAATGATATAGCTTTCAATAGTAGATTCCATAGTTTAAAATATCCATCTGAAACCAAATACAACTGTAATCACAACATGAACAATCATAATGACCAGCATCACCAGTGCAAAAGGCAAATGAGCTACATGCCAGTATTTGAAAAGGTTTTGCATGGTATTCAACCGATCGATGCGGCGATTGATCTTAATTTCGTTTTTTACCAGGCCTAGAATTTGATTAAACTGATGACGAGGTACGTTTTTACTTTTTAGAACAGCTTTTAACTTGTTTAAATTTGCCCGGTCTGCTTTATAATTTTCGAATATGTGGATGAAAAAATTAGTTTGGTAAATCCTGGCATGATTGACAGTCGAATCTTCAATGATCTGGATGATTGATTCATCCAGTTGATATGATTGCAATATTATTTTACCGACGTCGCTTTTAAGATCTCTTATTTCACCCAGGCTGAGTTCCCTTCCTTCAATGGTTCGCGGGATTTGAAGGTAGATGAACCTGCCGATGATCCCACTGAGGAAAACGGCTACCATACTCCAGAAACTGATGGCCACCAGGCCGCCAAATTTAAAAGCTGTGTGAAACAGAATCATGATCGGGCCGAGGGTGCACATGAAAATATGAAATTCAAGCCAGTGTTTCAGTACGCCAAGGCGAATCAGTGATCGTTTCCGCTTACGAGCCATGTAAGTAAATACACCCACCAGGATGATCAGCGAGCCTATGATACCGAGACCATGTCCGATAATTCCGCTTGGCTTTAATAATTCGTGATCAGGATTGAAAAACCTTTCTTCAAGTATCGTATTGTAATATGAAAATCCCCTGTAACTTAAAAGGATCAACACAAGTGATGTAACTATTACAAATGAGAGAATGTAGATTTTATGGGCAATTCGGTTCATAATATCCAAATATAAAGAGAAGGAACTATTTATATGTTTTGCCAGGACTAAATTACAATTTATTCATAATCTATGTATTGGATTGAATCTAAACTGCAAGAGCTTTTTTATTTCCTTCACAGTCTTCCTATTCTATAGTCCTACATTCTTACCTTCCTGCAGTCCTACAGTCCTAACCTCCTCTCGGATCCGCCATCAACGGCAACTTAGCCATCTTCTCCACCTCCAGACTTGGAAACCCGAACTCTTCCACCACATTTCCCGTGATCCGGTAAACCCCGTCGCCTTTGAACGGACTGGTTTTCAGGGTGGGAGGGAAGTGAACGGTGTCGAAAAACTCGCCTTCGTCATCCAGCCAGGCCGCAAAGTGCATGATCTCATGCTTTACTGTCCGCACGTACTTTATCGTCACCAGGTTTCCTACCATGTGCACCTTTTTACCGATGTTGTTCACCAGGTCCCGGGCTTTGATCTCACCCCGGAAATCATCCTGCATCAAATCAAACATGGTCATGCTCACCGGCCATCCCAATAATTCCATTTCATCGTACGCATCTTCTACCGTGTGATGCACAAGACGGGGCAATCTGAATTCGCGCTGGACAGATTTGAATAGCGACTGGTGGTGCTGGTTGGGCTGGCTGCGCCGCAACAACTGGTGCACGTCCCATAGCAGTTCCGCCTTGCTCTTGCCCGTAAACCGGAACGCGCCGATGCGGATCAACAGGATCATCTGCTCCAGGCCGGCATTCACACGCCCGACAAAGTCGTCCAGCCCGGTATACAGACCGTTGGCTTCCCTTTCAGCAATGATGGCCTGGCCAAACTCCCGTTCCAGGCTGTCCACATGGATAAAACCGGTGTAAATATCACTGCCGCGGATGCAGGTTTTGTAATTGCTGTTGTTCACACAGGGCAGATGGATCGTGGCGCCGCACCGCCGGGCCTCGTTGAAATACACCCAGGTACGGTAAAAACCGCCAAAATTGTTGATCACGGCCACCATGAACTCCTGCGGATAGTGCGCCTTGAGATAGAGGCTCTGGAAACTTTCCACGGCATACGAAGCACTATGCGCCTTCGAAAAGGAATAACCGGCGAACGACTCGATCTGCCGCCAGACTTCTTTGGTGATTGCCTCCGGGTAGCCTTTGTCACGGCAGTTCTGGTGGAACTTGTCCACGATGCGCGCCAGCTCCTTCTTGCTGCGGAATTTGCCGCTCATGGCCCGCCGAAGCACGTCGGCATCGGCCAGGTCAAGACCGGCAAAATGATGACAGACCTTCAAAACATCTTCCTGGTACACCATTACGCCATATGTTTCCTCCAACTGCTCTTTCATTACGGGGTGGATGTACTGGAACTTGCCGGGATGGTGAAAACGATAAATGTATTCCTTCATCATGCCTGATTTAGCTACACCGGGGCGGATGATCGAGCTTGCTGCTACCAGCGTGAGGTAGTTGTCGCATTGCAGTTTCTTCAGCAATCCCCGCATGGCCGGGCTCTCGATGTAGAAACAGCCGTTGGTTTCACCATTCCTGAGTTGCGACTTCACCTTGGGATCTTTCTTGAACTTGTCCACCTGGTGCACATCCACCTTGATCGCCCTATTCCCGGCGACGATATCGGCGCATTCCTTGATGTGCCCGATACCGCGCTGGCTCAGGATGTCGAGCTTTTCAAACCCGAAATCCTCAGCCACATACATATCCCACTGGGTGGTTAAAAAGCCTTTCGGTGGCATGTCGAGCGCGGTATAACAGGTGATAGGCTTTTCGGAGATCAGCACGCCGCCGGCATGGATGCTCCGGATATTTGGAAAATCGACCATCATCCGGGCAATGTCGTAGATCTGCCGGGTGACACTGTTGCGGTTGTACCGGCTGAAAGGCGACTCAACCAGGTCGTCGATCTCCTGTTTCGGTAATCCATACACTTTGCCCAGTTCCCGAAGGATCGATTTGCCCTTGAAGGTCGACATGGCACCGAGCAGGGCCGTATGCTCCCGGCCATACCGCTTGAAGATATAATCCTGCACGGCCTCCCGTTCATCCCATGAATAATCGATGTCGAAATCGGGCGGACTGGTCCGCTTGGGATTGATAAAACGCTCAAAGTAAAGATCGAGGTCAATAGGGTCAACATCGGTGATTTTCAAACAGTAAGCAACCACGCTGTTAGCACCGCTCCCACGTCCGACATGGTGGAAACCGCGGCTCATGGAATAGCGGATGATGTCCCAGGCGATCAGGAAATACGCCGAAAAGTTCATCTTGTAAATGATCTCCAGTTCGTGCCTGACACGCTTCAACGCTTCTTTGTTGGTTTTCCCGTACCGGTATTCAAGCCCGTCCATCGCCAGCTTTTCCAGCAGCACCCGGTCGTCGTAACGGCTGCCGGTAAAAGTCTCTTTGTTTTTTACCGCTTTAAAATCAAATTCGATTTCGCAGGAGGCCATCATATTGTTGGTATTCTTCACAATGCCGGGATAGTCTTTGAAAGCGCCTGCAACACGCTCCTGCGGAAAGAAACGCTCGTATTTCATCGCAGCCTGTCCTGCCTGTAGTTTAGTAATGAGGGTGTTGTGATCGATGGCACGGAGGTTCTGGTGCAGCAGGAAACTCCCCGGCCCGTCCAGCACCACGGGATGCTGCACCACCAGTACATCCTGGTTGTGGGAGAATTCGGTGGATAAAAGCTTTCCCGCCATTTCCGGACGTACTCCGATGCGTTCATTGTCTTTCAGTTCAGCACGGGTAACCGATCCCAGGGAGTAGATCACCCAGGCGTTAGGCAGATCAGGTGCACGGCGGGGCAGGGGAGTGCCTTCCAGGTTGTGCATGGAAAGGAACGCGTTGATTTCCCGGAAGCCTTCGTTGTTGCGGGCCAGGCAGGTGTAAAGCAGTTGATCGCCATCACGGAATTCGATCCCTGCCAGCGGACGTATCCCGGATTCCTTGCAGTGCTTCACAAAGTCCAGCACCCCGGTGGAATTATTGATATCCGTCATCCCCAATACCTCCAACCCCAGCGCTTTCGCCTGGTCTACGAGGCTTTCCACCGAAAGCGTCCCGTAGCGTAAACTGTAATATGAATGACAATTCCAGTACATATCTCACGGCCCCCTCCCTTTCTCCCTCCCCCAATTGGGATAGGGACGGGGTGGGGGCTAAAAACTCATTCCCACCGCCCTTCGTATCGCCTTCTTTCCAAACCTTTTCCGGATATTATCCATGGCATTGTAGAGATTGATCATTTCGGGCGTATCTTCAAACATATCGAGTTGCTGCACGCCACCGACCAGGTGGCTGAACTTGACGCCCACCAGGCGGATGAGCATCCTGCGCTGGTAGAGCCGCTCGAACAGTTCCATCGAAGTCTTGATCAGGACATGGTCGAACGCCGTATAGGGGATATGCTGCTGCAGGGTGTGCGTATCGAAGTTCGAGTAGCGGATCTTTACCGTGATGCAGGAGGTGAGCTTCTGCTGCTTGCGCAGGTCGAAAGCCAGCCGTTCCACCTTGGCGGACAGAACCTGGCGGATACGCTGGATGTCGATCGTGTCGCTCTCGAAGGTCGTTTCCGAGCCTATGGATTTACGTTCCGAGTAAGGCTTTACCGGTGTCGGGTCGATTCCGTTGGCTTTCTTCCAGATCACCATGCCGTTCTTTCCCAGCACCTTCTCCACCATTTCGGGGGGGATATGGCTGAGTGTTTCGATGGTGTCGACACCCATGGACCGGAGCAGGTGGTACACCTTGTCGCCAATCATGGGGATCTTTTTGATCGAAAGAGGGTTGAGGAAGCTGTGGATGCGCTCCTGCGGCACTTCCAGCTCACCGCAGGGCTTGGCTTCGCCCGTGGCGATCTTGGAAATGGTCTTGTTCACCGATAGTCCCATCGAAATGGGCAGACCGGTCTCTTTCATGATCGTCTGCCGTAGTTCCCGGGTCCATGCCAGGCAGCCGAAGAAACGGTCCATGCCCGTGATATCGAGATAATGCTCATCAATGGAAGCCTTTTCGTACACCGGCGCCCGCTCGGCGATGATATCCGTCACCATGCGCGAATAGCGGGTGTACAGGTCCATATCGCCGCGCACGATGATGGCGTCGCCACAAAGCAGGCGGGCCGTGCGCATCGGCATGGCCGAGTGTACCCCGAACTGCCGCGCTTCATAACTGCAACTGGCCACCACGCCCCGGTCAGACGTGCCACCGATGATCACCGGCCGACCAATCAGCCGGGCATTCATCAACCGCTCCACCGATACGAAAAACGTGTCGAGGTCCATGTGGACGATATGACGGTCGTTAGTTAGCATAGGACGGGAGGACTGTAAGACGGTAGGACGGTATGAAAATCCGCGTAAATCCGCATCATCCGTGTGCCATTAAAAAAAAATCCTTTTTTCTTGACTTCAATCATTTTTCATGATATCTTTGATTAAAATTTAATCAAATTTGTGACTACAATTTAATCAAAATACATTTACAAGTCAAGCAAAAAAAAATATTTTTCAACGACCGGGTATTTTTTTCAAAAAACCGGATAAATAGATAAAATGATGTACTTCAGTTCAAATATCAAATTGTTGCGCAAGCGCCTGGGAAGGACCCAGGACGATATCGCCTTCTCGCTGAACATGAAACGTTCAACGCTGAGCGGCTACGAAAACGGCTTTGCAGAGCCGGGGCTGGAGGCGTTGATTGCCTTCAGCAGGCACTTCAAGATCTCCATCGATACACTGGTGAAAGAAGACCTGTCGAAACTGGCTGAAAGCGAATTGTCGCAACTGGAACGCGGCTACGATGTCTTCATCACCGGCAGTAAGCTTCGCGTGCTGGCCACAACCGTCGATTCTGACAATAATGAGAATGTTGAACTGGTCGGTGAAACAGCCAAAGCCGGCTATAGAAGCGGATTTGCCGACCCGGAATTCATCCGTGTGCTGCCGGTATTCCAACTCCCGTTCCTTTCCCGGGACCGCAAATACAGGGCCTTCCAGGTCAATGGCGATTCCATGCTGCCCATCCCGGACCGGTCATGGGTCATCGCTGAATTTGTGCAAAACTGGTTCACCATTCGGAACGGCTATCCTTACGTGATCCTGACACTTGAAGACGGGATCGTTTTCAAGATCGCCGAAAATAACCTTAAAACAAGCCAGAAACTTACCCTGTCATCATTGAACCCGTTGTACGAGCCATTTGACGTTCATGTGAAGGACATCAGGGAAGTGTGGAAATTTGTACATTTTGTATCGTCAGAGCTACCCGGCCCGAATCTGCCCAAAGATGAACTGACCAAAACAGTGATCGCCATGCAGAAAGAACTGAAAGCCATACAAATGAAATTGAAACTATAACATAGCGCGTTGAACTTTGAACTTTGAACTATTGTTATGTATGCTATTATCGACATCGAAACCACAGGCCTGAACGCGAGAAAAGACCGGATTACCGAGATCGCGATTTATATTCATGACGGCGTGCAGATCGTAGATAAGTTTGAATCACTGGTCAATCCGGAAGTCAGGATACCTTATCATATCACCGCACTGACCGGCATCAGCAATAAAATGGTGGCAGAAGCACCCCGCTTCTTTGAAATAGCCCGAAAAATCGTTGAAATGACCGATGGAAATGTCTTTGTTGCTCATAATGCTTCGTTCGATTATAACTTCATCCGGTGTGAGTTTAAAAGGTTATTGTACGATTATTCAAGAAAGACACTCTGCACAAAAAAACTGAGCCGTAAACTGATGCCCGGCATCAAATCGTATGGCCTGGGTAATCTTTCCAAAATATTGAATTTCAAGAATCCCGCACGGCACCGTGCGGCTGGTGATGCGCTGACTACCGTTTACTTGCTCGAACATCTGTTGAAAATTGAACACCGGTTGGATGCTGTTTCGCTTAAAGGATTGAATTCCAACTTATCAGCCGGGGTCATTGACAATCTGCCCGAAGCACCGGGTGTCTATTATTTCCATGATGAGACCGGCAATATCCTGTATATCGGTAAAAGCGTGAACATCCGTAGCCGGGTGATGTCGCACCTGAGTAATAATGACCATAAACGGGAAATTGAATTAAGGGAAAAAACGGCCTCGGTAACATTCGAACTGACCGGGAGCGACCTGGTGGCTTCACTCCTTGAATCAGCTGAAATCAAGAAATACAAGCCCGTATTTAACCGTTCTCTAAGAAGATCACTGTTCCAGTATGGCTTATTCTCTTATACTGGGCAGGATGGCTTTATTCATCTGGCTATCGAAGCCATCAAAGGCGATAAATTGCCGCTGACTTCTTACGGAAATAGAAAAGAAGGGGTGAGCCACCTGCAGCGACTGGTGGATGAATTCAACCTTTGTCAGAAAATTTGCGGTCTTTATGCATCCAATGGCGGTTGTTTTGATCATCATATGGGCATTTGCCGCGGGGCCTGTGTGGGTGCGGAAAGCCCTTCCAGTTACAATGACCGTGTTATCGATGCCATCAGCAAATACACCTACAGAAATAAAAACTTCTTTATCGTTGATGATGGCCGCTTCGCCCATGAATGTTCCGTGGTCAAGGTCGAAAATGGGAGGTATGTTGGCTTTGGTTATGTTGAACTGGATGAAATAGGAGGCGACTCGGGCATTTTGCATGAAATCATCAAACCATTTGAAGATAACCGCGATGCCCACGTGATCATCCGAGGATATTTAAGAAAGAACCAGTTCGAGAAAATACTCGTATATTAGCTTGAAGCTTGTAGCTTGCAGCTTGAAGCTTAATGCAACATCTTCTTATCATCGCATCGTTGAAATTCAAACTGAATGGTCACATGCCCGATTTGATACTTTTCCAGCAATATTGATTCAATCTTTTCCTGGATGGTATTGGTTGCAGAAATCAGATAATCAGCTTTTAGGTCAACATGACATTCAAAATGAATGGAATGATCGTCAAGGTTCCAGACATGTACATGATGGATGTTAGCAATTTCAGGTATTCCTTCAAGGTCATTCCTAATTATTTCAAGGTTGATGCCGTCGGGAACGCCCTGCATCAGGATATCATTGGTTTGCTTTAATATCCCCCAGGTTTCTTTTAAAATGTATAAGCCGATCACGATGGTAATCACCGGATCGATCCAGTAAATCCTGAAAAAATAGATCAAAATTCCACCGATGATCACTGCGACGGAAGTGAGTGTATCACCCAGCAAATGAAGATAAGCCGCTTTGACATTGATGTTCTTTGTTGAATCCGACCGAAGCAGGATGACAGCAACCAGGTTAGCCAGCAGGCCAATTCCTGCAATGATCATCATCAGTCCTCCCTCAACGGCCTCAGGCTCCATGATCCGTTTAACAGCCTCGTAGAAAAGATAAATGGAAATAACAACAAGGATCACAGCATTCAGCAGCGCTGCCAGGATTTCAATGCGTTTATACCCAAAAGTACGTTTCAGATTTGACGGCCTTTTACTGATCCTGTTGGCTATCCAGGCAATCAGGATGGCAAGCCCGTCGCTCAGGTTGTGAAAAGCATCAGATATCAGGGAAAGACTGTTGGATAGAATACCACCGACGATCTCAGCAACTGATATGATCAGGTTTAGCAACGTTGCCGCCAGCAAACGGTTACCTTTTATTTCAGTATTCTGATGTGAGTGACCCAACGCAATGAAATTAAATTAGAAATGGGATCACAGCTTTCCTGCTCTTGGGGTATTCATCCCTGAAATATCCTTTGTACCATTTATGATGATCGAGCGCCCTGGGAATCAGGTTGGCAGCAGTCCATACCGCAAAAGATAATGCAGGGAAGTTCCAGGCCATGATGGCGAATCCTGTCCATTCCACAATTTCTCCAAAGAAGTTAGGGCAGGAAATGTAATTGAACAACCATCCGCGCGGAATAAAATATCCTTTTTGTCCGTTTTTTCTTAGTCCTATGAGCTTTTTATCTGCCCATTGATTGATGAAAAATCCGGTAATGAAGATGAATCCGCCGATGATAAACCTGGGATCGGTCATCCAGCCTTCAGGGTAGGGAGGAGCCACAAATCCAAGCCAGTAGCCGTTTAATGAAGCATTGACAAGGTTGAAAAATACCGCCGATAACATGATGATCACTGGCATTCTCTTACCCGTTGTTTTTGTCCTCAATGGAAAAATGATTGACCGGTTGAAATAATGAATGGTCCATAATCCGAATAATACCCAGACCGGATTACTGTGTTCACCAGGTCCGATCAATACCAGTGCTGCAAAAATGATCAGTGAAGGAATTTCCATCAGGATCCAACCAAGACGGTTATCGATCGTAGGTCCCCAGTTATTCTGGGTATGCCTTCCGTATGGCTGCTTGATCTTCAATAACACCGGGAATGTAATCACCGCAACTAAAATCCAGGCTATAGACAGGTATTGAATCGTATTGACGTCCATTTTGTATAGTTAATTTTTAGAATTAATTATTTTAGTCGATGTAGTTATTCTGCCGGAACCAATCCAGGGTATCCCGCACGGTAATTTCCATGCTGCGTGGTTTATACCCCAGCTCTGTTTCCGCTTTATGGCAGTTGATTTTTCTGTTCACCTCGCGCAGGGTATTGAGCGATTCTAAAGTGTAAAGCGGTTCCTGGTTTGTGATTTTCGCATAAGCTTTGATAAAAGGTACACCGACCTTGGCCACTCCTGTTGGTATGGTGAACTTATTCACGGTTTTCCCGATAACTTTTTCGACGATCAATGCCAGGTCTCGCACACTGATCCATTTTCCGCCAAGAATATAACGTTCACCTTTTCTTCCGTAATCCATAGCAGCAACAGCGCCCTGAACGACATCCCTTACGTCCACCCAATCATAACCGCCCGGAACAAGGGCAGGAAGGGAGTTTTTATACAACCTGATCAAAACAGTGCCCACCAGAGAAGGTTTAAAGTCATTAGGGCCCACGATGGCTGTTGGATTGATGACAATGGCATCGAGCCCATCGGCTGCAGCCTCAAGAACCATCTTGTCGGCACGTGCTTTGGTGATTTCATACCAGGTCGGACCATTGATCATAAGATCACGTGTTTCATCCATCGGTTCCTGGTATGGAAAATGCTTAAGCGCATGAATAGAACTGAAATGGATTAACCTTCGAACCCCATTTTCCCGAAGAATATTGATAAGATTTTTCGTGCCTTCATAATTGACCTTAAGGAGCTTATCCTTTTGACCGTCAATTGAAATGACAGCGGCAAGATGAAATACGATCTCCACTCCTTTAAAGAGGTTTCGTAAAGCATCCGGATCATTCACACTTCCATGGATCAGTTCTATTTCCAGGCCTTTTAAAGCATCCTGGTGTTCGTGCACCATTGCTCTAACCTGGTGACCTTCAGCGAGTAAAGTTCGGCATAGATTGGCTCCGACATGGCCATTGGCCCCTGTGACTGCAATTTTCATGCAGCGAAAATAATCAATTTCTTTTGTGAAAAGGGTAGGAGGATGTTAATTTGACATGATCCGGTCCACGGATTGTGTCGGAATCGTTCTTACTTGTCTCATATATACCCGGGTTGAATTTTCCGATCAGGTAGTAAACCGGTGGATCCGGTTCAAGGCAGAGAAAAATTTCCAACTTTCGGATCATTAATTTCCTTACGGCATTAAAAGCAACAACCTTTGCAGTTATTCTGTTTTTAATCGATCGACTGATATCAATAGTCTTCACCCTGGCCCCTGAAAGAAGATGCTTCTGAATTTTTTCACTGGCGCTTTCGGTGTTCGTTTCCTTTTCATCTATTTCGTCTAAATAAAAATAAAGAATAATTCTGTTTTTAAAATTACTTAAAGCATTAATAAAGATATCAGGCAATAACCAGTTAATGCTCAATTTAATATCTTTGATCATAATATCAGAAACACCCTGGTTAAGATCCCATTCTTGCTGGTATTGAAGCTGAATAAAGGAATTAACCGAATCAGGATCATCCTGGACCGGATTTGACGGTTTATAATTCCGGTCAAAAAACCGACTTGTCGAATCAACCAGGTTGTTCATTAACCGATCAAACAAGTCCCTATTTAAAATTCTGTTAAACAATTCTAGTTCTACTTAATTATTTTACTTAATTATTATAATGAAATTAAATCATCGATCAACAAATATAATATTCTAAAATAACTGATTACAAATATTTTAAGTAAATTTTACAGACTGAATTTTATGCTTAATTAAAATGAATGGCTTACTTAAGTTACTTAAATATTCAACTTAATTCTTGACTTAAGCACTTAATTGTATTATCTTTGTTGAAACTCAACCAAATTCATGAAGCCTGTCTTATTTTCCTTCATCGGCGATGAATTCGAGAATGTATTTCATTACTCCGACCTTTTTCTTCCCGGGATAGAGAAGATCGTCGGTGTATATTATTGCAGGAAAACGAAGCAATTAAAAATTTTAGCCCGGAAGCGTGAGCAGATCATTGAAGAAGGATTTGAAGAGGTTATTCAACATCGGGAAAAAGTGATCATGATCCAGAAACTCAGAACAGTTCCTCAGCCGTTTTCCTGGATCAAAAAAGATGATCTTCCTTTTGATTTGCATGAAAACGAAAAGCACATTGCCCCAACTTTATTTACAGAGTTCGAGAATGTTGTCCTTGTTTTAAGGTTTCCTAATGACGCCGATCAATTAAATGATTTGCTCATTATTTACTTCAATCAGCATCTTGGAAATTTTGGGCTAAATAAATCAGATAAGATTTTATCTGCAGATAATAAGACAATTATAGGTCATTTATTATATCATCAGTTTAAGTCTTTTTTACAAATAAACCAGTTAAATAAGGAATTATTAAGAACGATGAATAATGTCGTTCGATCCGTCATCCAGGATAATAACTCAATGAAAGATCAGTTGAACCAGATCCAGGCCAGTTATGGAGAAAACCTTGTCAATATGGCGAGGCAGCTGATTTTTGACCTTTCGAAAGAGTTTGATACAGGTATCGCACTTTCGGATGAAGCTATTGAAAAAATCAGGGGATACCGGGGAAACATTAAACATTTGCAGGTAATTCTGAAAAATGCCGTCATATTTACCGGAAACCTTTTAAATAATGACGAACAGGATATCATTGTCATTCATCCTTATAGTCTGGACTTCGATAGTTATCAGGTCGTTGAAAAAACTGAACAGATGACAAGGAAGATTGATAGCCGTCATTCTCGGGCCATGCAATTGCTTGACAAGCTGGAACGCGCCGCGAGCATGTTGAAAAGCAAGAATCTTCCCCTGATCAGTTCAAGGGTAGGCCAATCGCTTGAACCTCCTGTTTCTGCGCCTGCTATAACGGATGCATTACGAAAAAACAGGGATATGATCAGGCAGATCCTTGAAAAGTACCCTGAAAAATGGGAAATCATACGGAAGGATTTCAAACCGCTTTTAAACCAACTCCGGCAGGATGGACCGGACGTGGCAGAAGTCGAAAGCGCCTGAAATTTAACTACTTTTGTCGAAATTTTTGTTCGATGAAAAATACAGCACTCACTATAATCTTTTCATTAATCCTATTATTTGCTGTTAGTCAGGAACATACATTGACCCATGATGGCATTATCCGTACTTACCGATTGCATCTGCCAGTCGGTTTTCAGCCGGATACTCTTTACCCTCTGGTGGTTAACATGCACGGCCTTGGATCAAATGCATTTGAGCAGGAGATTTATTCGGAATTCAATAATGTCTCTGATACAGGTGGTTTTATTGTGGTTTATCCCAATGGTATCGATGAAACCTGGAATATATCCTCACCGACAGGGACTGATGATGTGGGGTTTATTTCCGCGATGATCGACACGCTAGATCTTGCTTATAACATTGATCTTCAAAGGGTATATTCCACCGGAATGTCCATGGGCGGCTTTATGAGTTACCGGCTTGCCTGCGAACTTTCCGACAGAATTGCAGCGATCGCTTCGGTGACCGGTTTACAGGCATTTTATCCCTGCACTCCGTCACGAAAAGTCCCGGTCATGCAATTTCATGGAACCGCTGATCAGATTGTACCTTATACCGGGGTTGCCACGACAATAAACAATTGGGTAAATTATAACGGATGCCCTTCTTCACCAATAACTACTGATCTTCCCGATATTAACCCACAGGATAATTCAACGGTAACAGTCACATATTATGGACTTTGTGATAATTCTTTGGAAGTAATACTTTATACAATTAACGGAGGCGAGCACACATGGCCTGGGGCCAGTATCATGATTGGGGTGACCAACCAGGATATCAAAGCCAGTAATGAAATCTGGACGTTCTTTCAAAAATTTACACTCCAGGGCTCTACGGCCATTCTTGAATCCGGTGATGAAACAACCATCGCTTTTACAATTTATCCGAATCCTGTGGATCAGTATGCTGGTGTAAAACTAACCGGCAGATTAACAAAACCATTTTCATTCAGAATAACAGGATTGAATGGCAAGACATATTTTGAAAAAAACAGCCTCGATAATCCTGATTTCGTGATAGATTGCAGTTCTATTCCGCAGGGATTTTATATCGCAGAGATAAGCTCGGAAGAAGGTAAATCTTTCAGGAAGATCATCATACAATGATCAGGAAAGTGACTGAAAGATTTCGCAGGCTCTTGTCAACATTTCATCCGTGAAGTCCATGTGGGTAACAAAGCGGATCTTATCAAATCCAAATCCGACAGCCCACAATCCTTTTTCTTTCAATAGGTTAAGAAATTCACTCTGGGTATACCGGCTGTTTAATTGAACAATGACAATATTGGTTTCGGCCGGTAAGACTTTTTCCACAAAATTCCTCCGGGTAAGATAGGATGCAAGTTCTGCCGCCCTATGGTGGTCTTCTTTTAATCTTTTTACATTGTGGCTCATCGCATAGATCGCTGCAGCCGCAATGATCCCGGATTGCCGCATGCCACCGCCAAAGACTTTGCGGATACGCCTGGACTTTAGAATAAATTCCCTGTTGCCAATAAGAACAGATCCGATAGGGGCACCCAATCCCTTTGAAAAGCAAATCGATATTGAATCAAATAATTTTCCGAAATCTTCCGGTTTTTCCCCGGTCTCAACCATGGCATTAAACAACCTGGCACCATCCAGGTGGAATTTCAGGTTCCTTTCCCGGCAAATATTTGAAGTAGCAGCGAGGTCATGGAAGTCATATATGCTTCCTCCGCCCATGTTGGACGTATTTTCGGCAACAACCAGCGAAGTCTGGGGATGGTGAACGTTGCCGACCGGATTGATGCTCTCAAGGATGTGACCGGGCTTCATCCGTCCCTGGTCACCATAAACCAGCCGAACCGAACAACCCGAGTTGAAGGCAATTCCTCCGGCTTCGAAATTGTAGACATGGGAAGTGATATCGCATATGATTTCTTCACCAGGCTGAGTATGCGCTTTTATCGCGATCTGGTTAGTCATTGTCCCTGAAGGGCAGAACAGGGCATCTTCTTTTCCAAACATAGCCGCCATCATGCGTTCAAGCTCTTGAACCGTTGGGTCATCGCCCAAAACATCATCGCCTAGCGGGGCATGCATCATAAAATCCATCATGGCAGGAGTCGGACGGGTGACAGTATCGCTTCTTAAGTCAATAATATTCATCATTTTTTTATACTTTTGAACACCGTGATAAAAGTAGGCATGAATCCTAAAATAAACAGAATCCATTTGAAGAAAGTTTTTATCTATTTTTCTTCATTTCTTGCAATGATCGTTATTTCCATGACTTCATGCACGCATGGATGGAAGTCGTATATCATCAAATCGGGACATCATTCCAGCAATGAAATCAACCCGATTAAGCTAGACCTTGACCGGATTTCCTTTGATGTTAAGGTGGATTCTTCCTGGTACTACGAAGAGCCTGAACATCCTGGCTGGAATAAAATAAGGGGGATCAGTCATGGTCACCATCAAAGTAATTCATCGGCCAGGCTTGGTTATCGCTGCAGATATGGTAACCTGCTTGAAGTTGGCGCATATTGTTATGTTAACGGGGAAAGTCCCCAGACAAACCAGAACTTAAAGAAAGTCATGGATACCGTGCAGCCCGGAAAAATTTATCATTGTGAGATTAGTCGTGAACATAACAACTATATTATCCGTTTTGAAGATAAAACCTGGGTCGGGCCGGCCGGTAAGGAAATCAACTGGGGGTATGTTCTGAATCCCTATATTGGCGGAGAATTTACCCTTGATCATGAATGGAAGACCGAGATCAGGGAGCGGTAACCAATTAAAAATTAAGAATTAAGAATTAAAAATTAAAAGTAAAATATATGAATTTATATTCCATTTTCGTACATATTCATTCGGGTTTGCGCTGGCTGGTGTTGATGTCTTTGCTGGCGGCTATCGTCATTGCTGCGGTTAACCGGTCAAAAAAACAGTCGTCTGCTCCAGGAGGGTTTAACGTAAACCTTTGGGCCATGATCCTCATGCATTTTCAACTCATGTTCGGGATAGTGCTATATTTCATCAGTGAAAAGGTGGTCTTTGCAGCATCTTCCATGAGCAGCAGCGTGCACAGGTTTTACCTGCTGGAGCATGCTTTGATGATGATCATCGCTGTTGTGCTGGTAACATTAGGTTATATCAAGTCAAAACGGACAGAAGAACATGGGAGAAAATCACGCCTGATACTGATTTATTACGGTGTAGCTTTACTTTTCATTTTATTAGCCATTCCATGGCCGTTCAGGGAGTTAGGCGGAGGTTGGTTTTAGGAATTAAATTGTTTTATGAGATCATTTGCAATCGGCCTTGTTTTCATTGCCCGGATAGCTTTCGGACAGGTTCCCGCTGGCTATTATGATGGTACTGAAGGGCTTTCTGGTCAGTTACTCAGGGCTGAATTGCAGTCGATTATCGACGATCACCTCGAGCAGAGTTATGCCTCTATATGGACCCATTTTCAAATTACCGATGTTAACCCGAATGGCAAGGTTTGGGACATGTATTCCGATATACCCGGAGGGGTGCCTGCTTATACCTATGCCTTTGTTTCAGATCAATGCGGAAATTATTCAGCTGAAGGAGATTGTTATAACCGGGAACATTCCTTTCCTAAAAGCTGGTTTAATGACGCCGCACCTATGGTCACTGATCTTTTCCATATTTATCCCACAGACGGGTATGTTAATGGTAAACGAAGCAATTACCCTTTTAGTGAAGTGAACAATCCATCATGGATCTCAACAAACGGAAGTAAGCTCGGGAATTCATCTTTTCCAGGTTATTCCGGTATTGTATTCGAACCGATCGATGAATATAAAGGAGATTTTGCCCGAACCTATTTTTATATGATGACCCGATACATGGATGAAGTCAGTTCATGGAGTTGTGATATGCTAACAGGTAACGATTTATCAGCCTGGGCAAAGGAATTGCTGTTGCAATGGGATGATGAAGATCCGGTAAGCCAGAAAGAAACAGACCGCAATAATGCTGTATACCAGATCCAGCAAAACCGGAATCCATTTATTGATCACCCCGAATTTGCAGTTCTGATCTGGGGATTGCCAACCAAAATCGATGATCCTGGTTTAAATGATTTAAAAGTCTGGTATTATGACAGGAACATACATCTTGAGAGCACTGATCATATAATAGGTACCTTCAAGATTTCCACAATAAACGGGATCCCATTGGATCAGTTTATACTCGAGGGTTCCAGCTTATCCATTCCGTGTGCTTTAAATGCTGGAATTTATATCGCCATCATTGAAACCAGGAATGAAATCAAAACGTATAAGTTAATTATTCTAATAGGAATGAATAAATAAAATAGTTGTATAATTCATTTCTATATTATAATTTTATCTCTCGAAATCATTCCCCCCGAACATTTTTGGATTATTGAGCAGTCTGCCATCCGCCAGGTATTGATTATTTAGTCATGGATCAATCTTACCATTATAACCTCTAACCAAATTGAAACGTATGAAAAGATTTGTATTTTTAATGATCATTGGCTTCTTTGCCGGATTAAGCTACCTTGTAGCCCAGGACAAACCAATAACTCCGTCGATAATTAAGACTGGAGTATACCATGGGCTATCAGCACCATTGAGAGATTTGCCCCAGATGACGGATGAAGAGTTCCAGCAGCTTGTTATCAGGGGTGAACAAAAAATGTTGAACAAGAAACTGAAAGAACGCCATTATCCTTATGCGAATACTGCTTTGCCTAAAGGGCCTGATCCTGTATGGCAGCTGGAAATGGGCAAAATTATGGGTCCAAAGGCTCCAACGATGAATTTCAGCGGCCAGACATCTCCGTATTATCCTCCGGATGCTAATGGGTCAATCGGTCCAAATTATTATATGCAGACCATTAATTCGGTTTATGCGATTTATAATAAAACAACGGGCGCATTAGTGGCTGGGCCGACCAATCTTAACCTTTTATTTAGTGGTGTTACCGGATCGGAATATAACGATGGAGATCCGATCTGCCTGTATGATGAACAGGCTGACCGTTGGGTTGTCGCCGAGTTCTCCATTTCCGGTTCAAACGATTACATGCTGATTGCCATTTCAGCCACAAACGATCCGACAGGCGTGTGGCACAAATACTCCTTCGATGTGGCCGATATGCCCGATTATGAAAAATTTGGCATATGGCGCGATGGTTATTACATGGGAACCAATAACAGCAGCGGCAATGACATTTATGTGTTTGAACGTTCACAGATGCTCAATGGTTTAACGGCACAAATGGTTGGATTTAACAATCCCTGGCGGCCTACAACCATTGATGGATTCATGTGTGTCCCACCGATTGATAACGACGGCACCTTTGCTCCGGAAGGTTCTCCGGGATTATTTATTACGATCAATGACGATGCCATCGGCGGGGGAACTGATCAGCTCTGGATTTATGAACTAGCCGTCAACTGGACAACTCCAGCCAACTCAACATTCACGCGCAGCCAGCAAGTCGATGTCCCTGCTTTTGACAGTAATTTTGGAAGCAATTGGGATAATATCAAGCAACTTGGCACGACAAGAGAACTGGATGCCATTCCCATGGTCATCATGAATGTACCTCAATACAGAAACTTTGGCAGCTACCAGACCATTGTCTGCTGTCACACGGTCGATGTCGATGCTACCGACCATGCAGGGATACGGTGGTATGAATTACGCCGCACCAGCGGTACCTGGAGCGTAAGGCAATCCGGTACCTACGCTCCTGATGCCCATTCCCGGTGGATGGGAAGTATTGCCCTGAATGGCAATAATCAACTTGGCCTGGGTTATTCCATATCCAGCTCGACCATGTACCCGGGAATCAGGTACTGCGGCCAGTCGGCAAGCGCCTACACAACCGGTGCGGGAGTGCTCGATATCGCTGAAGATGTGATCCAGAACGGTTCCAGCTCACAAACCTCTTACAACCGCTGGGGAGACTATTCCAGCATTTCTATTGATCCTTCCGACAATAATACCTTTTGGTATACCACTGAATATGGCGGAAGCCGGCAGACAAAGATTGCTTCATTTTCATTCGCCGCTCCACCTTTAACGGCTGCATTTGCAGGTTCACCGACTGCTGTTTGTACAGGAGGCCAGGTTTCATTTACCGATCAATCCCTTGGTACACCTAATTCGTGGACATGGAGCTTCCCCGGTGGCACACCGTCTTCATCCACACTTCAAAATCCGGTCGTAACTTATAATACTACCGGAGTATACAATGTCACGCTGACGGTGGGTGATGGCAGCACAACCAACAGCCTGACTAAAACTGACTACATCAATGTTTCCGATATTACGGCTGCTTTTACAGGAAGTCCGACAACAGTCGTTATTGGTAACTCAGTTACATTTACCGACAACACATCCTGCAATCCAACTTCATGGAGCTGGTCATTCCCGGGAGGCACACCTTCAACATCAACCAGCCAGAATCCGGTGGTGGTGTATAATACAGCCGGTATTTATTCGGTTACGCTTCTCGCAACAAACGCTTTGGGCAGTGACACAGAACTGAAAACAAATTATATCACGGTCAGTGAGACCCCTCTGAATTACTGCACCTCAATGGGAAGCAATTATACCTATGAATGGATCGGACAGGTCGCTTTCAACAGTTTTGTCAATGCCTCCGGAGCATCAGGATATACTGACTTTTCAGCGATGAATGTACCCATAACTGCAGGCTCAAATGTTTCGGTAACGCTAACCCCAACCTTCGCCAGTTCAACGTATACCGAATATTGGAGAGTTTGGATAGACTATAACAGAGATGGAGACTTCCTGGATGCTAATGAAACTGTATTTGCTCCGGCAGGTAGTACTTCAGTTGTCACGGGTAGTTTTACAGTTGCAACAGGTGTTACCGGATCCACCCGTATGCGTGTTTCAATGAAATATAACGCTATTCCAACTTCATGTGAAACATTCAGTTACGGGGAGGTTGAAGATTATACGGTATCATTCACGGCACCCCAGACCCCTGTAGCGAACTTCTCCGGAACACCTACCTCGGTATTAGCCGGTCAAAGTGTCCAATTCACCGACTTGTCAACGAACAGCCCGGCTTCATGGACCTGGACTTTCAACGGTGGAACTCCATCGACAAGCACCGCTCAGAATCCTGCTGTGGTCTACAATACTCCCGGGACCTATGATGTCACCCTTATTACAGCTAATGCCGGCGGATCAGACACCGAAACCAAAACGGCTTATATTACAGTCTTGTCGGTTCCTGGCTGCACTACGCCGGTCAGCCCTCTCAATGGCGCTTCCGGAGTACTGATCACAACAAACCTCCAATGGAATAGTGTCAGCGATGCCACTGGATATACACTGTATTTTGGAACGAACAATCCGCCGACTAACATTGCCAATGGAACCAACCTGGGTAATATTACCTTGTATGATCCTGCTAATAACCTGAGTTACAGCACGACTTATTACTGGAAAATTGTTCCTTACAATGCCAATGGAGCACCGACCGGTTGCTCGGTCTGGTCATTCACTACTGAAGCTGCACCGAATAACACGGTCGAGCTGAGTTATTCGGATTTTGAAGCGGGGTGGGGGATATGGACCGACGGCGGTGCGGATTGTGCACGTTATACCGGTGGAACTTATTCATCAGGTGGTGTTGCTTCCATCGATATCCAGGATAATTCAAGCACGGCTTCATCATTCTATCTTACGAACGGCGTGGATGTTCATACCCCTGGCTATGTTCAGATCGATGTGTACTTTGAATTCTATGCTATCAGCTTTGAAAACAAAGAAGATTTCTGGTTGCAGTATTATAATGGCACAACCTGGTATACCGTCATGAAATATATCAGGCCTAACCATTTTAATAACAATATCTTCTATGCAGTTAATTATAGCATCCTAGAATCAAGCTATACTTTTCCGACAAATATGAAAATCAGGTTTTTGTGTGATGCCAGTGATGATAATGATGACATATATGTCGATAATGTCCGGATTACAGCTTCAACCGTTTCCAGCCCGAATAATTACATTATTCCGCTGACCGGCCCGCAGGAAGGATTAAATGAGTCAGCAGAGCAGAAAAGCAAGTTCAGTATTTATCCTAACCCTGCACATGATGAATTGAACGTGAGTATCCGGGAGAATAAACTGGCTGAACTATATATCTATGATGTTCAGGGGAAGGTTATCCATCATGAATTAATGACCGATGAACAACAGGTCATTGGGATCAGCAGCCTTACGAACGGAGTCTACATGGTGTTCATCATCACTCAGGACGAAACATTCCGGACCAAATTCATCAAGCGATAGTTATTTTGGGCTTTCAAGCCCCCCCCTTGTAATCAAACCGAAAGAGAAAATCCGGCTGCAGTATTCGTGGCCGGATTTTTATTTGTACCCGATCGCGGCTTGTACTATAATTTTAATGCTAATTTTACCTTGTTCTAATCTTTAATCACGATGAAAAAATTCACCACAGGCTTATTCGCCTTCTCTTTGATTATTCTTGTCTTCGTGCTCATTATGATGACGGGTATAAATAACGGTTTTGCGCAGGACAAACAACCGGTTCAAAGTAAGAATTACGGCGGCGTTCAGCTTGAATACCCCGATGGTGACTACATTCCTTCATCACGTGAAGATCATCCCCGGTCACCTGCATATCAGTACTTTAGCTCCGGATTTTCGGTTGTGCAGGTAAATGTCGATGAAAATGGCGATAATATTGTCAATGATGCAGCCAATGAACCGTCCATTTCGTTTAATGCTGAGAATCCCGATGAGATCGTGATCGGGTGGAGGCAATTTGATAATATCAACAACTCCTTTCGCCAGGCGGGTTATGGTTACTCGACAGATGCCGGGCAGACATGGACATTCCCCGGAGTCCTCGATCCGGGCGTTTTCAGGTCCGATCCGGTTCTAAGATGCGACGGACAGGGCAATATCTATTACAATACCCTTACTTCCCAGAATGACCAATACTGGACGAATACGTATAAATCGGTGGATGGCGGTGCCACCTGGGAGATGGGCACATTTGCACAAGGCGGTGATAAACAATGGATTGCAGTTGACCGGTCATCCGGAATAGGAGGGGGGAACATTTATGAAATGTGGAATTATGCATACAGTATATGTCCGCCGGATAACTTTACAAGGTCGACCGATGGCAATGAGAGCTACGAATCGTGTTCGAAGATACCGGGAGATCCTTACTGGGGAACTTCTTTTGTAAGCCCCAACGGCGAATTGTATGTTTGCGGCGCACAGTGGGGTGGTTTTATAGTAGGAAAATCATCCACGGCACAGGATCCCAGTGAAATGATTTCCTGGGATTGGACAGTGTCCGTTAACCTTGGCGGTGAAATCATTGGCTTACCAGGAGATAACTACCCAAATCCGGTTGGATTATTAGGGCAGACTATTATTGCCATGGATTCATCAGGCGGACCCGGTCACGGAAATATTTACCTGCTTTGTTCGGTGGATCGATTTATCACCTCAGATCCGTGCGATGTGATGTTTGCCCGAAGCACCGACGGCGGATTAACTTGGAGTACACCAGTGCGGATCAACGATGATCTGAATAATTATTCCTTTCAATGGTTCGGAACAATGTCAGTAGCTCCGGATGGCCGGATTGATGTCGTTTGGCTGGATGACCGGGAAAGTTTCAGCTCGTTCCATTCGGCGCTATATTATTCGTTTTCGGTGGATCAGGGGCAAACCTGGGAACCAAATATCAAGCTATCTGAAACGTTTGATCCTCAAATCGGTTGGCCTGGCAATCCACAACAAAAGAAAATAGGAGATTACTTCGACATGTATTCTGATGAAACAGGAGCTCACCTGGCCTGGGCTGCCACGTTCAACGGCGAGCAGGATGTATATTATTCCCTGATCGTGCCTTCTTATGTAGGTGTGGCGGAAAAAGAAGCCAATGGCTCAGGCATTGCCATGCTGTTGAGTTATCCGAATCCATTCAGTGAACAGACGACGATTTATTATGAATTGTCTGATCCCGGCTTAGTCACCCTTAAAGTATTCGATGTCAATGGTATTTTGTTGCAGACGCTGGTTGATGAAGTTCAGGAAAAAGGAAATCACCATGTATTTTACGATGCATCAGGACTTGCAAAAGGGGTTTATTATTACCGGTTAGAATCAGGGAAATCAAGGAAGACGAATAAGCTGATTGTAATGTAATATCCAGCCATGAAAAACAAGCCGGTTAAAATTGCGATCGCCTATGATTTTGACGGAACGCTGGCACCGGGCAACATGCAGGAACATTCGTTCATACCCCGGTTAGGCCTTGATAATGAAGCCTTCTGGGCCGAGTCAAACGGGATGTCGAAGGAGCATGACATGGACGATATCCTTTCTTACATGCAGTTGATGTTAAACAAGGCGGCGGAAAAGAACATTCCAGTTACCCGGAAAGCGTTGCTGGAGCATGGCCGGAAAATCACGTTTTTTCCCGGCGTCGAATCCTTTTTCGACCAGATCAACCGGTATGCCGCCAGAAAGCACGTCATTATCGAGCATCACATTATTTCATCCGGGGTCAGGGATATTATCAAGGGGACGAGCATAGCCGGGCATTTCAGGAACATTTTTGCCTCCGGTTATGTTTTCAATGAGGATGATGTGGCCATCTGGCCGGCGCTGGCCATCAACTACACCAACAAGACACAATACCTGTTCCGGATCAATAAAGGCATTCACAATTCGTATGATAATTCGCTGATCAACAAATATGTTGAAGAAGACCGGCGGCCGATCCCGTTTTCACGGATGATTTACCTGGGCGATGGAGAAACCGATGTGCCCGCGATGAAGATGATCAAGTTCAAGGGAGGGACGGCCATTGCCGTGTATGATCCCAAAAAGCGAAGAACAAAACACAAGCCTTCCGGAAAAGAAATTTGCGAAGATCTTATCCGCCAGGACCGGGCCGATTTCATTGCGCCGGCCGACTATCGCAAAAGTTCCAAACTGTTCAAGATCCTTCAGGTTTTAATTAACCGGATTGTTGAAGAGGAGAAATTGAATTTGTTGAAGAACGTGTAGAGTTTTCAGTCATGTTTTTTTATGACGCTGTCAACGTCCGCATGAATTGTCAGGGTTTAAAAGCCTGCTACCTGACGTTAAAATGTGTAAAATAAGAATGCTTATTAGTGTAAACTAGAAAGTTAAATAAATGTAAACCGAAATGTTCTAAAAATGTAAAATAGCATTATATTTGTATTTTGAATTTATCCATGGATTATAAACCACGAGTATCAGATAAAGAGTTACAGCGAAAACTTGAATCTTCGGGAGCAGTGCTGATCCGGGGTGCAAAAGCCTGCGGAAAAACCGAATCAGCAAAACAATTAGCGAAAAGCGTGTTAAATGTGGACCGAGACGAACAGGTACAAGCGCTCCTCGCTACTGCACCCAACCGTTTGTTAATGGGAGAAACGCCTCGGTTGATTGACGAGTGGCAAGCACAACCCAAGCTCTGGGACTACATTCGCCACGAAATAGACGATCGTCAAAAAAGTGCACAATTCATTCTTACAGGTTCTGCAAATCCGGAAGAATCTGTTAAAATGCACTCAGGCGCCGGCAGGTTTACAATAGTAGATATGCGTACCATGTCGTGGCAGGAATTAGGCTTTTCGTCAGGAAAGATAAGTCTGGCGAAACTCTTTGAAGGTGGAAAGATTGATGTGTTTGACAATCCTACCGACCTGGAATTTATCATTAGGAACATAATTATTGGGGGTTTTCCTACACTTTTAAATAAAAATATTTCACAGGCAACCGACTTAAACCGTGCTTATGTAGAATTACTTGCTGAAGTGGATATGAGCAGGGTTTCCGATGTTAAGCGCGACCCTGTAAAAGTAAGAAGCCTGCTACGCTCGCTTGCCAGAAATACCGCAACATTAGTGGATATTTCCGCTTTGGAAAGCGATATCCGTGAAAAGGAGAACGTAGGTATCACCCGACCGACCGTCTATGATTATCTTGATGCCCTGAACCGCTTGATGATCACGGAAGATCAACCAGCCTGGAACTCGCACATCCGATCATCGTCGGTGCTGCGAAAAGCGCCAAAACGTCATTTTACCGATGTTTCTTTGGCAGTTGCTGCATTGGGAGTTGACGAAAATTCGCTGTTAAATGATCTGAAATATACAGGCTTTTTGTTTGAGTCGCTTGTTACGCATGAATTACGCGTATATGCGCAGGCAAATGATGCTAAAGTATATCATTATCGCGATTCGAGCGGTTTGGAAGTCGACAGCATTGTGCAAAAATATAATGGCGACTGGTGCGCATTTGAAGTAAAACTTGGCACAGGGCAATTTGAAGAAGCTGCGGTGAGCCTCAAAAAGTTAGTTTCGATATTGGACGCAAAGAAAACAAAACCGCCCAAATCGCTCAACATTATAACAGGAACCGGAATAAGTTACACCCGAAACGATGGGGTAAACGTAATTTCACTGGCATCCTTGGGCGTCTGATGAAATAGATCATTTCATATACCTGAAAGCGTCCGGCAGCTGCCGGACCAGTCAGTGTTAAAAAACACCATTACAAAATGACCAGATTTGCCGGGAGGAATTACGCGATTGTCAATTCGGCATTTTCAATTTTCGTTTAATTGTAAATGATTCAATTTCAGTTATTACATGTCCACATTGAACGACAATGCCGAATGCGGAATGCCGAATCGACAATTATTTTTATTCCTATCTGGTAGCCTATTTCTTCGATAACATTCAGGTTGAGAGATCAGTCCGCAACTTCAATGAAAATCCGGTTTCGGAATCCCAGGTTCCTGAAATGGCTGAGGCTGCTTTCTCTGCTGATTTGCCCTTCTGAGGAAGGGCTTATTCCAGCAAAAAGACCGGTTGATTGTTCAGCCGGTCTTTATTACAGGTACTTCTTTGCGGTGTATATATTTATTTCTGATACTTGTATTAAATTTGGGTTTATTATACATTTATAGCATATTTAATACAACCATGATTCGCAGGAAATCCATTCCATCATATTGAAATACAGCGCGACTTCGTCTGCATTGGTATCATCAGCATTTATCAGAAAGTAAAAAACACAATAGAAACAGAATGCTTAAATCAATAACCATTAAAAAGGTAGCCACATTCGACGAAAATGGAGTAAAAATAACCGATTTGAAGAAGGTGAATTTTATTTATGGTGTAAACGCAAGTGGCAAAACTACAATTACTAAAGTAATTGACAAACCTACAGAACCATACTTTGCCAACTGCTCACTTGATTGGTTAGGTGGAGTTCCTGTAAAAGCATTGATATATAATAGAGATTTCAGAGAAGCTAATTTTGGTAAGGGAAAAATAGACGGAGTTTTTACACTAGGACAAGCTACCAAAGAGGAAATTGAATCCATTAGGAATATGCAAAATGAGTTAATGGAAATAAAAGAGAATGGAATTCAGAAGAAATCTAGTTTAGATAAGGTGACTTTGTTAAAGGAGGAATTAGAAAACGAATACAAAGAAAATGCTTGGACTGATATATATAAAAAGTATGAATTCGATTTTAAAGAGGCATTCAGAGGAGTAATGCAAAAGGAATCATTCAAATTACGCATACTTGAAGAGTCTCAAAGCAACACTGCCACAAAACAAACCTTTAATGAGCTAAAGAAAAAAGCGGATACGATTTTCAGTAAGGCACCGCAAATTATGCAACCTATTACAACGGTTGACTTTACGCGAATTCTTGAAATTGAAACTGATAAAATCTGGCAGAAAAAAATTATCGGAAAAGCAGATGTTGAAATTTCTAAGCTAATTCAGAAATTAAATTTGAATGATTGGGTTAATGAAGGGAGAAATTATCTACAAGATAACGAAACTTGTCCATTCTGTCAACAGCCAACAATCACAAAAGGGTTCAGAAAGCAGTTAGAAGATTATTTCGATGAGACATTTATAACAGATACTCAAAGTGTAAAAGCTTCTAGCGAAGAATACAATCAATTAGCACAAAATTTGATTAACCTTTTGCAAGGAATTGAAAAATCAGAAAAAGCGAATGGTGATACAAAACTTAATATAGAATCTTTTACAGCTTACTTGAATACTTTGTCAAGTCAAGTCATATCAAATCGAGAATTGATTAATAATAAAATTAAAGAACCAAGCAGAATTATTGATTTGATTTCAGTTAAGAAGCAGTTGCGAAACATTCAAAATCTTATCAAAGATGCAAATGCTTCGATATCAGAACACAACTTAATTGTTTCCAACTACTCAAATGAAAGATCAGATTTAATTAAGGCTATTTGGAAATTTCTTGCCGAAGAAAATAAAATTAAAATTCAATCCTTCCTGAAAAAACGCAAAGGTTTACAAAAAGGAATAGATAAATTGACTGAGTTGCATAAAAATTTACAGGACAGTTGGATTGCACTAAACAAAAAAATACAGGAGGCAAATAAGAATGTTACTAGTGTTCAACCTTCGGTTGATGAAATAAATAATACCCTGAAATCATATGGATTCTTAAATTTTGAGATTGTGCCTTCAAAAACCGAAAAGAACCAATACCAAATTCAAAGAGATGATGGAACTATAGCGGAAACAACGTTAAGCGAAGGTGAAATTACTTTTATAACGTTCCTTTACTTTATGCAATTAGCCAAAGGTAGTACGAAGCAGGAAACAATAACTGAGGATAGAATTTTAGTAGTCGACGATCCAATTTCAAGTTTAGATAGCAATGTTCTTTTCGTTGTGAGTTCTTTATTAAAAGCAGTCATTAAAGCCATTAAAAAAGATGAAGGCAACATTAAACAGTTGATACTTCTTACACACAATGTTTATTTTCATAAAGAAGTTTCTTTCATTGATGGAAGAACAACTGAAAACGGTGATACCTTTTATTGGATATTAAGAAGGAATAATAAGATATCGGAGATTCAGCAGTTTGGCATGAAGAATCCGATTCACTCTTCATATGAATTACTTTGGTTGGAATTGCAAAGCAAAGACAATTCAGGTATCACAACACAAAATATAATGCGTAGGATAATTGAAAATTATTTCAAACTTTTGGGTAAATATATTGACGATGATTTGATTAATAAATTTCCAACGATTCCAGATCAAGAAATTTGCCGTTCTTTAATCTGTTGGATTAATGAAGGCTCTCATGGAATTCCTGATGACCTGTACGTGGAACACCAGGAGTCTACAATTGAGAAATATCATGAGGTATTTAAAAACATCTTCGTTTATACGGGTCATAAAGAACATTATAAAATGATGATGAAAGAACAACTTGATTGAAATAATATAAGAGTATGCAAAATAGTAATTGGTTTAAAAGGCATTGAGATATAGGTTAAAAATTCAGTTTAAGATAATAAAGCATGAAAGAAGAAGCGTTTAAGGAATTTTTAGAATATTGTCGAGCTAATATAGATGGAGATGAAAAAGGAGAAGCTCACATATTTCTCGATCATTTTTTCGTTGCGCTTGGTTATAAAGATGGATTGAAAGGCTCAGGCGCTAATTTAGAATTTAGGGTTAAAGATGGTATTAAAGGCAATACGAGTTTTGCTGACCTGTTTTGGCCAAAGAGAGTTTTAATTGAAATGAAGAAAAGTGGTGAAAAACTTGATCTTCATCTTCAACAAGCAAAATCATATTGGCTCAAATTAGCCGGACAAAGGCCACAATATGTGATCCTGTGCAATTTTGAGGAGTTTTGGATATATGATTTTAATAAGGATGTCAATGAACCTGCTGACAAGATATTATTAGAGGATATAGTCAGAGCAAGGGAAGCATTCTCCTTTTTAAAAGAAAAACCTCAAGTTCCGGTTTTTGGAATAAATAGGGAGGCAGTTACTAAAGATGCTGCGTACTATGTAGTTCATGTATTTAGGAATATGCTAAAAAGAGGCATTGAGCGTGAAGTAGCTATGCGATATTGCCTTCAATGCATCCTATCAATGTTTGCGGAAGACATTAATCTCCTTCCGGGAAGTATTTTTTCTCGAGTATTAGCCGAATGTAGTGAAGAAGAAGGTGCCGGGCCAGACAAATGTGAGAAATCTTATGATCTTATTGGTAATCTTTTTAGGGAAATGAATAATAAGGGGGTCACTGATGGGGGCAAATATAAAGGGGTTGATTATTTTAATGGAGGTCTTTTTAGTGAAGTGGCTGCACTTGAATTGACTATGGTTGAAGTAAATCTATTAAGTGCGGCTTCTAATAACGATTGGAGTAAAGTTAATCCAGCTATATTCGGTAGTTTTTTTGAAGGTGGGATGGAGGAAGGCGAGCAGCACATTTTGGGCGCCCATTATACTCACGAGAGTGATATTATAAAAATTGTTGATCCTATAATAGTTCAGCCATGGCATCAAGCAATAGAAAAAGCCACTGAAAGTGAAAATCCACTAGATACATATTACAAATTACTTACTGATCTGCGCAATTTCAAAGTACTTGATCCTGCTTGTGGAAGTGGTAATTTCCTTTTTGTAGCATATAGAGAAATGAAAATGCTTGAAAAGCAGCTTCTTGCACTTATTCGTGAAAACAGCACAAAACTTGATGATGCAAAGCGATTACAAAATTTTTTAATGAGTAATAATTATGTCAGCACGAAGCAGTTCTTTGGAATGGACATCAAAAAATATGCTGTTGAAGTGGCTAAAGTGACACTTATGGTTGCAAAGGAACTTTGGGTAACCCAACATGGTGAAGACTTTGATAATGAAAGAGCTCTACCACTTGATAATCTCGATGCAAACATCCAATGTGTTGATGCATTGTTGGATGAGAATTTTGAACAAAGGAAATGGCCTGAAGTAGATGCTATTATTGGAAATCCTCCTTTTCAGAGCAAACGTAATATGCAAAAGGAGTTCGGCGCAGATTATGTAAATCGAATTAGAACTGCATATAAAGATGTTCCAGGTAGGGTCGATTTTTGCGTTTATTGGTTTTATCGGGCACACAATCATCTAAAAGAAGGTGGAAGGGCAGGATTAGTTGGTACAAATACAATTACTGAGAACTACAGCAGAGAAGGCGGTTTAGAATATATTTTAAAGCATGGTGGTGTGATATTTAATGCGGTTGCATCTCAAGATTGGTCTGGAATTGCAGCTGTAGACGTTGCAATCGTCAACTGGATTAAAGGTAATCAAGACAATATCAAATATTTATACGTCCAAAATGCTAAAGGAGAGCTAGAAGTCCATGAAACAAATGAGATCAATTCCAGCTTAAGTTTAGAAACAGATGTTTCATTTGCGAAAATTCTTAAGTGTAATAAAAAACCAAAGATGGTCTTCCAAGGTCAAGTTCCAGGCTTGGATGGGTATTTATTGCCTCTAAATAAAGGGCTATCAATTTTAAAAGCAAAGCCTACATATAAAGAAGTACTCAAACCACATTTGATTGCAGATGAATTAATTGGAAAATTTGGCTCACAACCTGAAAGATTTATTATTGATTTTACAGGTATGGATATCACAAAAGCTTCATACTATAAAGAGTTATTTAGTCTTTTAGAAAAGAGTGTTTTGCCTCAACGAAAGAAAGCAAAAGAAAATCAAGAAAAGGAAAATAAACCTATTCTGGAAAGAAATCCAAATGCGCAAGTAAATCAGCATCATATTACGTTCTATAATAGGTGGTGGCAACTTGCATATGGAAGAGAAGACATGCTTGAACAAATGAAGAAAATGAACCGGTATATCGCAACATCTGGGGTTTCTAAGCGAAACATTTTTGAATTTGTCTCCACTGATATTATTCCAAATGCTGCAGTGTTTGCATTCATGTTTGAAGATGATTATTCCTTTGGGATTATACAGTCGAACATTCATTATGAATGGTTGAAAGCAAGGTGTTCAACTCTTGAGGCACGACTCCGTTATACTCCAAATACAGTTTGGGACACTTTTCCATGGCCTCAAAATCCTACAGAAACACAAATAGAGCAAGTTGTAAATTGTGTTAGAGATTTATTGCATGAGCGCAATAAAGCATTGAATGATTATAGGTACTCACTTCGTGATTTGTATCGAATAGTTGAGAAACCTGGAAAAAACAAAATTCGTGAACTTCATATTGCACTAGATAAAGCAGTGATTGCTGCTTATGGCTTTGATGAGAAAAAAGACATACTTGCCCAATTGTTAGAATTGAATTTAGCAGTTGCTGAAAAAGAAGAAAATGGTGAAGATGTTCAGGCACCAGGGCTGCCAAAATGTGTGAATGACCAAGCTAAATTTGTTAACGAATATTGTGTAAAATTTGAATATTGAGAGATTGTGAGTGTGTTTACACTCTCCTTTTTCCCATTACCATCTTATTCACTCGATTTTTTCACGAAGTTACCTACATCGGTAATGTCTGATAACAAGGGTCTGCGAAGGCTCTCCTGGCAGATATAACAACACCTGAAAGCAAAGAGTTTCAAAATTCTACGTGGATCATATGCTTATTTAAATGGGATTTTTCCTAAATTTACGTCACCACCTTCCGGCTTGTTCAATCTTATTTATTAACTAAAAACCAATTCCAATGGCAACAATCCGTAATTACAGTTGCAAGGATGTCGACATGCTGCTGGCATCCAAGACCATTGCTGAAAGTTTTAGAGCTAATATCTCAGAACTGTCGGCTATTCGTACAACCTGGACAGACCAGTACGCGCTGGAGCTGATCACACGCATCGACAGCGCGATCTCGGTCACGCTCGGCACCGATGCGAAAAAAGATCTCCGGGAGGCCACCGCCGCTCTTTTTTCCATCCAGGTGCCTGCCAAACGGGCCCTGGCTTTTGTAAAGCTGACCATCTCTGAAGAGTTTAAACAAAATCCGGCCCGCAGGGACGAGATTCTCAGAACCCTGGGCTTCAGCCTCTACCAGGGCAGAGGCAGCAAAGCCAACCAGGAAGAGCTGGTGCAACTGCTCTCCAATTTTAAAACCAACATGACCGACTCACTCCGGCAGGAAATCATCGCAACCGGCATGAACCCGGCGCTCATCGATAATATCCTGGGCTATGCCGAAACTTTTCGCCAGGCAAACGTGGCGCAGGAATCCATGAAAGTGAACACCAAGGATCTCAAGGCCGATGTGATTGAGACCTTCAACGGGATCTACCATGAAATCATAGGCATCTGCAAAACCGGCATGAAATATTATGCCGCCGAACCGTTGAAAAAAGAACGGTTCAACTTTGCCAAGGTGCTGAACAATATGGGGGCAAGCCGAAAAACCACCGTAACAGAACCGGCGCCGGCGACTGCATAATCGTAGGGCAGTAAGAATTTTAAAGAGGGGATGTTTAGCGTTAAACGTCCCTTTTTTTTTATTGAATTTCAACAGTTTAAGGAAATTTTAACAATCCGGAGATCATTTTCCTCAGGTTGAAGATGATTTTCCACATTTGGAAGAAGACATTCCTCAGTTTAAAGCTTACTTTCCTGGGTCCGAAGGAGACTTTCCACAGGTTGAAGCACACCTTCCACGTCCCGAAAGAAACACGCCGCAGTTCGAAGCCCTCTTTCCGCAGTCTGAAGTCCATTTTCCACACAATGAAACCACCATTCCACAGTCCAACGGACGGTTTAGGCAGCTAGAAGAGAACCACACTACAGGCTGAAGCCTGCTTTCACGAGTTTGAAGGAGGTTGTTCACTGTTCAACGTTCATTCTCCGGATTTCAAAAATGGTCCTGGAAGGGGAGGGGGGAGCGGGAAAAATTCTGGCCCACGGCATCTAATCCGGATTCAGTCCGATGGGAAATGATCGGACCGGTATTTGAGAATCATTTTGGGGTTATTTTCCGGTTCCCTGTTACCTTGATTGCTGATTATACCTACGATCCGTTAAAATGGATGTGAAAGTGTCAATCGCGGCTTGTCATGCAGTGTTAATATTACTTTGGGAAATTCTTTTGTGTAATCTTAATGTCTGCTTGACTTTCGTGTTTCACAATGAACAATTTAATATTCGCCTGTCCTTCATATTTGACTAATACTCCACCGGAAATAATTTGTTGATTTTTCTGCTGACTATCATGATTGACAAAACACACTTTGTAATCTGCCTGACTTTCATGCTTCACGATAAAGACTTTTGCTGCTGCCATATTAAACAAGTTTAGATATTATCCATTGTATTACATTCTCATGATTTCCAATATAATAACGACTTAAATGAGGAATACCTATTAATGTTCTTTTCTTACCTTCAATTTCTCCTGTACACGAAAAACATTTCCATTTACCATGTCCACTTTCAATACTGTCATTAATATTAAGAGAGTACCTATTTCTAATAAACTGAAAAGGTGAAATTCGAGAATTACCGAATACTATAAAATATTTCGGATCAACGATTTTAATAAATTCTTGATGTGCTTTCCAACAAATATTTGCTCTTTCCGGGTAATTTGCCCCATTTTGTCCACGGCTCCTTGTGAAAATCAAGTTGGAACCAAATACAATCCTTGGGTCATGTCCTAATTCTCGAAGTAATCCATTATAATTGTACTGTAGAGGATGTTGGCCGGGTGGATAATCTTGCTTTTTTCTATTGCCCCAACGCTCATCGATATACGCATTTCTTTTTTTTGTTGGAAGTTCCTCAAGTGTATCATTTATAGTTATATCCACCTTTCCGCCAGGATTTAATCCTAGCGTGTAAATATCTCCTTTATTGATCGTTTCAACCGAGCTAAAAACGACTGATCCACTTTCATTGAGTATTGGCTCTAAATGAATTTGAATTCTATTAATGATTTCATGAATGTTCATTGTATTAATTAAAGTTCAATCTATTGGCAGTTAGCAGATGTTTATCTATTTATCAATCGAAGTACTTTCGCCAATTTCATCATCGCGAAATATTGAATATTTCAGTCTATTGCTTGTCTCAAGTTCGATCTTATAAACGACAGAAATCTCAATATCGTCGTCATTTTGCGTCAAACAAAACTCTGCACCCATCCAGAAAGCAAAACTCTTGTCGAAGATTTGTGGGGTCATTGCAATGTTGTTTCCTCTATATCTACCGGGAATTCCAGGATAAATTATTGATTGATATCCTTTGGATTTATAATAGTCGAAAACAATATTTGTTATATCATAACCATTAGCTGATTTTAATTTTGCGAGTTCTATGGTTATAATTTCTAAAAACTCTTTCTGCTCCTCATCTAAAGCTGCGTACTCCATACTTTTTAAGTAGTTTTCATGAGCTGATTTAATAAGGTCATTGTGACAGAAGTCTCTTTTGAAAATGAATAGGATTGCTGGAAAACCTTTAAATGATATCCATTTTCCGACTGTAAAATTGAAAGTTTTTGTTTGTTGCCCTAGAATGCTTTGGTCTATTTCCACTGCTAAATAATATCTTGTTGCTTCAGGTTCAACTAAGTCTGTAAACGTCCCATAAAATAGAGGTTCACCAGCTATGTTGAACCTGTTTTCTGGAGTCTTGTGTTTTATATGGTCAGGTATATATGATAGCCTGCTTAAATCGAAGTCTCCACTTGATTTGCTTATTCCAACTGCTCTTTCGATAAATGTATTTGAGCTTACTTGAACTGTCGGTATAGGCAATTTTGGTAACTCTGTAAATAGAAATTGACGCAACTCATTTTTGTCAGTTTTAATGTCGTCTAAGACAATTTTTTTGAAGTCATTAAAGTCCATTTCTTATTGTGTTTTTGTTGTCTCAATATACACGCTAACGCAGAAATAAAAATACAATAAAATCAATGAATTATATCAAAGTTTATTTAATCTGTCCTTTTCTATTGCCCTCCTTCATTTCAATTTTGCATAATCATGACGGATACAGAACTTCAATGGCGTTTTATTCGTGCCAAGCTCATTGGGCATGGAATGTTCCTGAATGAGAAGTTGCAAGAGGCAATTCTCACCCAGCAGCTCATTGACAGCGGAACGCTTCAAAATTCGCTTCGGTTCCATGTCAATATGGAAGAAAGCGCAGCCTCCGGTCAGTTAGTCATTGAATTCAAGCTTTATGGCCGCTTCCAGTAAATCGGCGCCGGACGAAAATCGTCTAATAAATCGGATTTCCTGGATGAATTCATCGGTTCCATGAAGTTGTTTAAAAATCCTAAACCACAAAGGTACACGAAGGGTTTCATGTAGGTGCACAAAGGTTCTAATCTGGTAATCAAATACTTCGTACGCCATAAATCCGCCGCATCCGCGTTCATCTGCGTGCCATAAAAAAACAGGAATCCGGATTGAATAGGAGGGACGCCGTGATTTGGGGATAAATTATTATCTTTAAAACTTCAATCAATCCTGATCCGTCATGTCAAAGAAATTGATCCTGATTGTATTATTTATATTGCTAGCTTTTGGATTGTTTTCCCAGCGCTCTACCATAGAACTGAACTTTACCGCTGAGAATAATGGTTTCTATGTGAAGCTCGACAGCATCAAGATCATAAATCGCACCCAGGGTGGGGAAACCATGATCTACTGGCCGGATACCATTGCATCCGTTGAAATCAACCAGGGGGATTTGCTGCTATATGTTGGCTATGCTACTTTTTTCATAACAGGCGTTCAGGAGGTGGATAAAGAGGTTTCGTCGTTTGAGGTGCATCAAAACCATCCAAATCCGATGGGAGACCGGAGTGAAATCTCAATGTACGTCCCTCATACAGGACTGGTGCAGATGGTGATAACCGACTTGCAGGGAAGGATCGTATATCGAACGGAACGGCAACTTGATGGAGGACATCATGCTTTCAGGTTCCAGCCAGGGGCAGGCCATGTTTATTTCTTCACAGCCATGTGGAACGGAGCAAGCCGAAGCGTACGGATGCTTGCCTCAGGACAGCAGGCTGGCGGGAGTTGCCGGTTGGATTATGTGGGAAATCAAACAGGAGAACCTGCATTAAAAAACTCGCTGCAAGTCAATGATTTAATCGTCCGCCAGTCAGGAATACTGGACAGCCTGGTGGAAGAAAAGACTTACACCTTCCGGTTTGCCACCAACATCCCTTGCCCGGGAACGCCCACAGTGGAATACGAAGGACAGACATACCATACGATCCAGATCTTCAGCCAATGCTGGCTGAAGGAAAATCTGAATGTTGGTGAAATGATCGATGCAACTATTCTACAATCGGACAATGGGATCGTTGAAAAATACTGCTATTACGATGATTCCAACAGGTGCCTGCAATACGGCGGTCTTTACCAGTGGTGGGAGATGATGCAATATACCACCCAGCAGGGCGCCCGTGGCATCTGTCCGCCGGGCTGGCACGTGCCCACGGATGAGGATTGGAAGGTGCTGTCAGGAGCGGTTGACAGCCAGTTTGGAATTGGTGATAGTCATTGGGATGGTTATGGCTACACGGGATTTGATGCCGCGACGAACCTGAAATCCACCAGCGGCTGGTATCTAAACGGAAACGGCACCGATCTGTATGGTTTCAAAGGCCTGCCGGGTGGCGGCCGTTACCACCCCGGTTACTTCGGCCATATCGGCGAACTCGGGAGATTTTACACATCGACGGAGGGAGATTACCTTTCCGCATTTTTTCGTGACCTCTGTTTCTACTACCCGGATTTTTACCGGTTCGAGTACCACAAGGAAAACGGATTTAGCGTTCGCTGTTTGAGGGATTAGTGAGCATTTACCTCAGTAAAATAATTCTGGTTAAATAAAACAATTGTTCGTCGGTACTATATTAGGTACGCGAAATTCGCTGCCGGATATTTAAGTATTGTTACGAATTTCAACACGTATAGAAAGCAAGCGAGGCTTTCAAGAAAATCATCTGCGTGAATCTGCGTTCAATCTGTGAAAATCTGTGAGAAAAAAATCAAATTAATTTAAAGTAATTATTCATTAAAATGAGTTTAATAAATTAAAATAGAATACGCTACAGATTTCATAAATGAAATCGCCCGAATTCCTTAACATAAAATCTGCCGATATAGGACTTCGGCATTCGCCTCAGTCACTATATCTGATTTTATATTAAATCCGGCTTTTGCCGGATTCCGGAATTCGACCCTTTTGTCTCATAATTAATATTATGTTAAATGACATTATGACTAAAAAGGAGGATCAAAAAATCCTCCTTTCCTATTTTTTATTACTTCTGCAATTTATCGTTGATGGTTTGCAGTTTCTCGGTCATCCCTAACCTGGTGTAAATCTCTTTCAAAGAAACCATTGTGTTCACATCATCCGGCAACAGCTCGAGTGCCCTTTCCAGATACGGTAATGATTTTTCAAGCATCTGGTCTGCTTTTGCTTTTTCCTGGTCATATTGAGCGACTGCGTCCAGTGGCAGATCATTGGCTTTATCCAGAATATCCGCAGCCTGGTTTACGTAAAGTGCACCAAGGTTATAATTCGCTTCAAAATAATCGGGCTTGATTTTTATAGCATTTTCATAAGCACTGACGGCTTTATCAATGCTACCCATCTGGTCGTATATTGTCCCTACTGCAAAAAAGATCGATGGATTTGTGCTATCCATCAGTAAAGCAGTTTCAAGGTCAGCCATCGCTTTCTCTTTTTCATTGGTGGCCAGGAAAATATTCGTTTCGGCGATCAACAGGTTGAAATCATCCGGAAAGAGCGCTCTCCCTTTCGTAACCGTTTGCAATGCAGCCGCAGTATCCCCCTCAGCCTTGTAAACTTCGGAAAGACTGGCATAAACATCCGGTTTCTGGACGTTCATTTCAATTAATTGCTGGTAGTAATTCTTGGAAAGCTGGGTCTCATTCCCCTGAGCAGCCGACACAGCCGCATTCATTAATGCAGAGGTATCAATCCTGTTTACGGATTTTCCAACTTCAAAAGCTTTTTCAAAGTTCAATGCCGCATCCCTGAATTGCTGCTCATTATAATTGATCACACCCTTATTATAATATCCTTCACCAACAGCAATCGTATACTTTAAAATATCAGCACTGAATTCTCCTTTTTCATCCAGCTCTTTGGCCTTTGTATATGATTGATATGCAACACCAAACGGATCAGGATCGAGATTTTTGAATTTCTCATCCGTACTTACCGCGATATCATAGTAGATATTTCCCTTGTAAAACCATGTTTTAGCTTCCAGCCCGGTTTTCGGGTCCTGGCAGGCTTCATCGATGGCTTGCTTGGCTAAGTCAAGTTTTCCATAACGCTGATAATTGAATGCACTCGTTCTCTTGTTGGATTGGCCAATCATAACGATTGATATGCACATGATCAGCACCGTTAAAATCGTTTTTTTCATAGTTATCTTATCATTAGATAGTTTGTTAATTCTTTAACAAAGATATTAATTTATATATTTAAAGCAATTCCCTTGCCAATTTTACTGGTTATCATCACCATTGGTAATCTCTTCATCAAGGATATCGTCAAAATCTTCGCCATCATCCTGTGATTCATCGACTTCTACCTTGGCTACAGAAGCAATGGCATCCTCATCCCGAAGATTGATCAGCCTGACTCCTTGTGTTGCCCTTCCCATCACCCGTAGATCTTTAACGCCTAAGCGGATCAGGATGCCCGACCGGTTGATTATGATCAGGTCATCGGTATCGCTGACTTCCTTTATAGCGATCAGGTTGCCTGTTTTTGCCGTAATGTTGATGGTTTTCACTCCTTTGCCACCCCGGTTGGTCACCCGGTAATCGGCCAGGCTGGATCTTTTTCCGTACCCATTTTCGGAGACGACCAGCACGTCAAAGTTCTCGTTTTCAACACAGATCATTCCGACAACTTCATCCTGGCCCGATCCTAATGTAATGCCCTTTACTCCAGCCGCATTCCTACCCATTGGCCTGACTTTGCTCTCATTAAACCTGATCGCACGTCCTGAACGTAAAGCCAGCATCACCTCATTGGTGCCATTGGTCAGCTTGGCTGCCAGGAGCTGATCATTGTCATTGATATTTATGGCAATGATGCCAGCCTGGCGAGGTCGTGAAAAGGCTTCCAGCGTGGTTTTTTTAATGATTCCGAATTTAGTGCAGAGAATGATATAATTGTTATTGAGGTATTCTTCATTCGCCAGGTCCGTGATCTTAATGAATGCCCTGACTTTATCCTCCGGTTCAATGTTGATCAGGTTCTGAATTGCCCTTCCTTTGGAATTCTTGGTGCCTTCCGGCACTTCATATGCCCTCAGCCAGAAGCATTTACCCTTTTCTGTAAAGAGAAGCATGTAATTATGCGTACTGGCGATAAACAGATGTTCCAGGAAGTCCTCCCCTCTCAGGTCACTCCCCCGTGCCCCTCTCCCACCGCGGTTCTGGCGACGGTACTCCACCAAGGGCGTCCTTTTTATATACCCAAGATGTGATATCGTGATGACAACTTCCTCATCAGGGATCACATCTTCCATCCTGAAGTCTTCGGCCGTATATTCAATCGTGGTCCGTGGTTCATCACCATATTTATCCTTGATTTCAATGAGCTCATCTTTGATGATCTGCATCCTTAACGATTCGTCGGATAAAACTTTGTGGTAATATTCAATTAGTTTCAATAATTCCTCGTATTCCTGCCTGATCTTATCTCTTTCCAGTCCGGTAAGGCGTTGCAATCTCATTTCAAGAATTGCTTTCGCCTGGATTTCGGTCAACTGGAAGTTGGTCATAAGGCCTTCCTTTGCAATATCGGGCGTATTACTGGCCCTGATCAGGGCAATCACAGCATCCAGGTGATCCAGCGCAATCAGCAATCCTTCAAGGATATGGGCGCGTTTTTCAGCCTGTTCCAGCTCGTACTGTGCCCTTCTGATCACCACTTCATGCCGGTGTTCAACAAAATAATGGATCAGTTCCTTCAGGTTTAACGTCTTGGGTTTACCATGAACCAGTGCTACATTATTGACATTAAACGCAGTTTGTAACGCCGTAAGCTGATAAAGTTTATTGAGGACAACATTGGCCACTGCATCCTTCTTCAGTTCATAAACAATGCTAAGCCCTTTGCGGTCGGATTCATCCCGGATATCGACGATGCCTTCAATTTTCTTTTCATTGACCAATTCAGCCGTACGTCGGATCATTTCGGATTTATTGACCATATAAGGTATGCTGCTGACCACGATCCGGTCCTTTCCTCCCGGCATCGGTTCAATTTTGGCTTCACCCCGGATCACAATCCTGCCTCTTCCGGTTTCAAAAGCTTCCTTCACACCTTCGTAGCCATAAATAATGCCCCCGGTCGGGAAATCCGGTGCTTTAATGAACTGCATCAGGCCTTCGATACTAATATCACGATCGTTAATGTATGCTATTGTCCCGTCGATAACCTGCGAAAGATTGTGAGGAGGCATGTTTGTCGCCATCCCAACAGCAATCCCGGAAGCACCGTTGACCAGCAGGCTAGGTATTTTAGCCGGCAGTACCTTAGGTTCTTCCAGCGAATCATCGAAATTCAATTGAAAATCTACAGTATTCTTATTGATATCTTCCAATAGCTCTTCGGCGATCTTTCTCAGCCTGGCCTCCGTATACCTCATGGCTGCAGGGCTGTCTCCATCAATAGAACCGAAATTACCCTGGCCATCCACGAGCGGGTATCTCAATGACCAGTCCTGGGCCATCCTTACCATGGCATCATAGACTGATGTATCACCATGGGGATGATATTTCCCGAGTACTTCCCCGACTATTCTGGCGGATTTTTTATAAGGCCTGTTTGAAAGCACGCCTAATTCGAGCATTCCAAATAATACCCTGCGGTGAACCGGTTTTAATCCATCCCTGACATCCGGCAGTGCCCGTGAAACGATAACCGACATTGAATAATCAATGTAAGCCGATTTCATCTGGCTTTCAATATTGACCTTTACTATTTTTTCGTTTTCTGATTGCATAATAATATTTAAACCATTATTTATCAATACTTTGATATTATATTGATACCGTTGCGAAGGTACTCTTTTTTTACTTGCCTGAGCGGTTTTAATGCATGTTTTTATTACTAACATTCGCATGTTTATATTTAAGAAAACTGTTTGCAAAAAATACATTTGCAGCGTATTAGTTTTGTTCTGAATAAAAATATCCATGTGAACTTTTATTAACCCGCAACTGTTTATCCCTCACAAAGATGTTTTTATCTAATTTTGTCGAATCTTTCAGCGAGCAGAATACATAAGAATGGAAGCTAAATTTTCTCAAAGGGTCAAAGATGTGCTTTCTTACAGCCGGGAAGAGGCTATAAGATTGGGCAACAATTATATCGGGCTCGAACATTTGTTGTTGGGCATACTTCGTGAAGGCGAAGGACTTGCAGTGCAACTGATGAAATATTTTGGAATGGATCTGAACGAAGTCAGGAAAATGATTGAAAAAGCTGTGGCCAGTTCCGAAGAAAATCAACGGCATTCCGAAAATCTTCCCTTGGTGAGGCAGGCTGAAAGAGCGCTGAAGATCACTTATCTTGAAGCCAAAATGTTCAATAGCGAACTTATTGGAACAGAACATCTTTTACTCTCTATTCTTAGAGATGAGGATAATATTATTACGAAGTTTTTTGAAAAAAATGGGGTGGATTACGATATGGTGCGTGACGAACTGAAAAAAATGATGAACGGCAAAGATGCCGAAGAAAATATTGAACCGAGGAATGAATTACCCGGTGATCCTGCTGATGAGGAAGCCGAAGAAGGTAGTCGCGGATATGGAAACACCGCACGGAAAACATCCGAATCCAAGTCAAAAACACCTGTTCTTGACAATTTTGGCCGCGACATCACCAAGGCTGCTGAAGAAGGCCGGCTTGATCCGATTGTCGGACGCGAAAAAGAACTTGAGCGCATTGCCCAGATTTTAAGCCGGAGGAAAAAGAACAATCCTATACTGATCGGTGAGCCCGGGGTTGGTAAATCGGCTATCGCGGAAGGTCTGGCCGAGCGCATTGTCAAGCGTAAAGTTTCCAGGGCACTTTTTGATAAAAAGATTATTTCCCTTGACCTGGCTTCACTGGTTGCCGGCACAAAGTACCGCGGGCAATTCGAAGAACGGATGAAAGCGGTGTTAAACGAGTTGGAGAAGAATCCGGATATTATCCTCTTCATCGATGAAATACACACGATCGTGGGTGCAGGAAATGCGTCAGGTTCTCTTGATGCATCGAACATGTTCAAACCCGCCCTGGCCAGAGGTGAGATCCAGTGCATTGGCGCGACCACCCTGGATGAATACAGGCAATACATTGAGAAAGACGGTGCACTGGAAAGGCGATTCCAGAAAGTGCTCGTCGATCCTACGACACCTGAAGAAACTTTCCAGATCCTGAACAATATCAAGGAAAAGTACGAAGACCATCATTTGGTTAAATATACCGACGAGGCAATTCTTGCCTGCGTTCAGCTGACCAACCGGTACATTACCGACCGGTATCTTCCGGATAAAGCCATTGACGCCCTGGATGAAGCCGGTGCCAGGGTGCACATAACCAATATCCATGTCCCAACGGATATTATCAGCATCGAAAGCCGGATCGAAGAAGTCAGGCAGAAGAAAACACGCGCCATTAACAGCCAGAAGTTTGAAGAAGCTGCAGAATACCGTGATATGGAAAGAAAACTGCAGGATAACCTGAGCATTGCCAAGAAAAAGTGGGACGAAGAATCGAAAATCAACCGTGAGCTGGTGTCTGAAGACAATGTGGCGGAAGTGATCGCGATGATGACCGGTATCCCGGTTCAGCGCATTGCAAAGAACGAGAGCAACAGGCTTGTAAATATGGAGCAGGAACTGGCCGGTTCTGTAATTGGACAGGATGATGCGATCAAGAAAGTCGTTAAAGCCATCCGCAGAAACCGCGCAGGTCTTAAAGATCCGAAAAAACCGATCGGCTCATTGATCTTTCTTGGGCCGACAGGTGTTGGCAAAACGCACCTGGCCAAGGTCCTGGCTAAATATCTTTTTGACTCTGAAGACGCCCTGATCCGGGTCGACATGAGTGAATACATGGAAAAGTTTGCTGTATCACGATTAGTCGGGGCACCTCCAGGGTATGTCGGCTATGAAGAAGGTGGTCAACTCACTGAAAAAGTGAGGAGAAAGCCTTATTCCATCGTCTTGCTGGATGAAATAGAAAAAGCACACCCTGATGTCTTTCACTTATTGCTTCAGGTGCTTGATGATGGAATGCTGACAGACAGCATGGGACGAAGGGTTGATTTTAAAAACACCATCATTATCATGACGTCCAATATCGGATCCAGGCAATTAAAGGATTTTGGCGAAGGTATCGGATTTTCAACATCCGCTAAAAAATCATCACGGTCAAATTTCGCCCGGGGCGTCATCGAAACTGCACTGAAGAAAACCTTTGCCCCTGAATTCCTTAACCGGATCGATGACGTGATCATTTTCGATTCTCTTGAAATTGAAGATATTCATAAGATTATCGAAATTGAACTCAAATTTGTCTTTAAAAGAGTGGAAGAACTCGGTTATTCCGTTGAACTGACCGACCGTGCAAAAGATTATATCGTTGAAAAAGGCTGGGATGTTCAATTCGGGGCCAGGCCACTTAAGCGGGCAATCCAGAAATATCTTGAAGATCCGCTGGCTGAAGAGATCATTAAGACGAAACTCGAGCCGGGTACCCGAATTGTGGTTGATTATGATAAGGATTCAGACGATATTAAAATCGCCACAATCATCCCCAAAGCCTGACCAGGACTATAATTCCCGGTTCAGCTTCTTCCCTGTTATGTATTTATAATATTCCTGCAGGTTTTCTATTACAGCCCTGTCTTCACGGTTTAGAAATTTGATATCGACAGTAAAACCTGTATTACGGTAATGAATGACCCTGTCCTTTGTATTCTCGATATAGAAATTATCATCAAGAAGTTCCTGCTTGTCCAGAAAGTGCTCAGCTAATTTAGCTTTGACATTTGTTTTGGGATTTTTGAAAATATATTCACCCATAAAAAAAGCATCATTCATAAAGTAATATACAATAACGGCTTTACTGCCCATTACCGTCGATTGATACCCCAGTGCCTTTATTTCAAATCCCAGATGATCAAAGTAATAAGCGTTAAAACAATATGGCTTCCCTCGTTGCTTTAAGAATTCCCTGTATTCAATAAAATAAGGTGTATTTTCAAAAAATATTTCCTTGTGTGATTTAAAGGAAGGGACATCTTCCTTTTTAGACAAAACATAAATAATGTGGGAAATAAAATCGTCTTTGAAACAATACTGAAAAGGGCTCATCACAAAAAAACGCTTGTGTGTGCTCAAATACTCATAACTGTATTGTCCGTAAATGATCCTGATAAAAGCAAGTTTGATTTTCCTTCTTAATCGGAAAGCCAGGTAAATAAGAACAATAATTATCCCTGACGTGATTAATAGTTTTTCTAATGACATAAATATGGATTAATAGTACAGGTGACTTTATCATTAAAACCAACAGATGGTAATATCAAATCAATCAAAAAGTTAATATTTTTTACAAACCGGATCAGACCTTCAAGTCCGATCGTTAGTGTCCGAGGATTATTTATTTATATTTGCCGCAAATTTAAAAATCCGGAAATATGGAAGAGAACAAGAACATAACCGGAGGCGATTTCCTGGTAAGAGAAGTGACCTCCGAGCATATTTTTATCCCTGAAGAGTTCAATGAAGAACAAAAAATGATCACCCAAACCTGTGAAGATTTTCTTGAAACAGAAGTATTTCCTATGCTGGACAGGATTGATAAACAGGAGTTGGGTCTGATGCCAAAACTTCTGGGTAAAGCCGGCGAACTCGGCCTCCTGGCGATCTCCATTCCGGAGGAATATGAAGGATTTGGTCAGTCATTTCTGACGGCAATGCGCGCCAACGAATCACTTGGAGCTGGTTATTCATTTACGGTGGCCTATTCCGCCCATGTAGGGATCGGTACGATGCCCATTGTTTATTATGGAAATGAAGCCCAAAAGCGTAAATATCTTCCAAAACTCGCTACCGGTGAATGGATCGCTGCCTATTGCCTTACGGAGCCCAATGCCGGGTCAGATGCAAATTCAGGACGTACCAAGGCCACTTTATCTGACGACGGGAAGCATTATATCCTTAACGGGCAGAAGATGTGGATCACCAATGGCGGATTTGCCGATGTACTGACCGTTTTTGCTAAAATTGACAATGACCGAGTACTCAGTGCCTTCATTGTTGAAAGTAATCTACCCGGGATCAGTATGAACCCGGAAGAAAATAAAATGGGCATTAAAGGGTCCTCTACCCGGCAGATCTTCTTCAATGATGTTAAGGTACCGGTTGAAAACCTGCTTGGAAAACCAGGAGAAGGATTCCGGATCGCCTTAAGCATTTTGCACATGGGCCGCATCAAACTGGGCGGAATTGTCCTTGGCGCTGCGAAAAGAGCTATCAACCAGGCAGTCAACTATGCCAATGAAAGAAAACAGTTTGGATCTTTAATCTCAAGCTTCGGAGCGATCAAATACAAGCTCGCAGAGGCGATTATCCGGACCTTCACCAACGAATCGGCTGTTTACCGGACAAGCATGAATATAGAAGAAGCAGCAAAATTCAATCTGGCAGCCGGTTTAGAAAAAGGAAAAGCTGAGATTGAAGCCATTGCGAAATTCTCTGTTGAATGTGCGATGCTCAAGGTCTATGGTTCTGAAGCCCTTGATTTTGTCGTCGATGAAACCCTCCAAATATACGGAGGCATGGGATATTCTGCCGAAGCACCCATTGACCGGGGGTATCGTGATTCCCGTATAAACAGGATTTTTGAAGGGACCAACGAAATCAACAGGTTACTTGCTGCGGATACAGCGATCAAAAAGGCTCAGAAAGGTGATTTCGACCTGTTCGGAACAGCGAAGATTGTATTTGATTCCCTGGATTCCCTTGAAGAAATAGAACCCGAATTTCCTGGTTATTTCGAAGAAAAGTATCATTATATCCATAACTTTAAAAAATCTGTACTCCTTGTTATTTACGCATTTGCGGAAAGATACAGGAAAAACCTCATTAATGAGCAGGAAATCATGATGAATGTTGCAGACATGATGATGCAAATTTATGCGGCCGAATCGACTCTGCTCAGGGTAGACAAGATGCAGAAATATTTCGACGAAAAGCATATCAGCATTTACCAGGATATTCTTGACGTATTTATTTATGATGCGGCTTTCAGGATCAACAAATCAGGCAAAGACGCTGTAAATTCAACGGAAGAGGGCGATTTGCAAAAGAAGCTCTGCCGCGCGCTGGATATATTCACCAAAGTAGCCCCGGTAGATGTAAAAGAAGCCCGCCGGCGGATTGCCGACAGGCTCATTTACGATACCCGTTATACATTCTGACGGGGTATTACTTCAGAATATTTTTTGAAACAACCAACCGGTTTACCTGGTTGGTGCCTTCATATATCTGGGAAAGTTTGGCATCACGCATCATTTTCTCCACGGGGTGCTCTTTGGAATAACCTTCGCCACCCATCACCTGTACGGCATCTGTCGTGACTTTCATGGCTACGTCAGTAGCATAATATTTTGACATGGCCGAAAGCTTGGAAAAGTCTTTTTGCTGGGTATCATAGGCCCATGCTGCACGCCAGACCAGCATCCTGGCCGCCTCGATCTCCGTAGCCATGTCAGCCAGCATAAAAGAAACCCCCTGAAGGTTGGTCACCGGGTGACCGAACTGAATCCTTTTTTTTGCCCATTCACGAGAATAATCATATGCTGCCTGGGCATTGCCAATGGCTGCGG
>AMWB02059141.1_pt1 | contig 54829 bp, 46 predicted proteins | sample 200311 | NCBI WGS metagenome assembly AMWB02 (sample SAMN02737377, study PRJNA173069) | bioreactor metagenome | biome: anode biofilm in microbial fuel cells | place: USA: California | collected 2010-12-16 | reverse complement strand
ATAGATGCCGGTTCAATAACCTCTCCATATGAAAAGGAGCCAGCCGAGAATGGTAATAGGATCAATGTCGGCAGATACGGTAATACCGAAGAGGCATCTAAAAGTGTTTCTTCGGCTCCGGTACAAGATAGTGAACCCATCGCGAATGCTGGTCCTGATATTAACAACATTTTTGTAAATTCCATGGTTACCTTTGATGGCAGCGCCTCCTCTGATGACAATGGCATAGCCTTGTACTCATGGGACTTTGACGCTGCAGATGGTATAAGTACTGAGGCCACAGGAGTTACAGCTACTAAAACATATACAGCTACAGGGAATTACACAGTGACGCTTACTGTTACTGACACTGATGGTCAGAGCGGATCAGACACGCTGCAGGTAATTGTCACTACTCCTGCAACGACCATCGCTCATACGCCGGAGTACGACAACAGAATGCGTCAGTCTTCTCCTAACAGTGTTCTATCTAGTTCAAAGTACATTGATGTCGGAAGGCTTGGCACTACCAATTACAGAGATGTGATGTGGTTCGATCTTAGTGCATACAATGCAAAGGATACCATATCCCAGGCAACCCTGTCAATATACTGGTATTATCCTGCTGGAAATACACGTGCTTATGATAGTGTAGTTGAAGTTTACAGACCAATGCAGTGGGATCCACAATATGTCACCTGGAACACTCCCTGGACTACACCGGGAGGTAACTGGTTCGATAAGAACGGTGTTCCTCAGGGCAATGTTCCGTATGCTTCAGTAACCTTCCAGGCTACCACAATGCCTGGTAACAAATACTATGACTTTGATGTCACACAGCTTGTGCGGGAATATATAAATGGTACCTATGAGAACACTGGCTTCTTCCTCAAGGCAAAGACAGAAAATGGTAATTACATTGCATTCTACAGCTCAGAGTGGTCTGATGCAGGCCAGAGACCAAAGTTGACTGTAAGCATCACATCAGCCCATGTGAATGAACCACCGGTTGCAGACGCTGGCTTTGATAAGGCTGCTATAACAGGTTCATTTGTTACGTTCAATGGTAGTGCTTCCACTGATGATAAAGGAATATCTTCATATTCTTGGGACTTTGACGCATCAGATGGCATAACCTCTGAAGGCACTGGTGTAACAGTTTTAAAAGCATATAATGCTGCAGGCAATTATACTGTGACCTTAACTGTTACAGATATTGATGGTCGAACTGATTCAGACACATTACAGGTAGTTGTCAGCAACCCCACAATCACTACCTCATCTGTGCCAGACTTTGACAACAGACTGCGCCAATCATCTCCGAACACTGTCCTTTCCAGCTCCAACTATATTGACATTGGCAGTCTTGATACGACCAGTTACAGGGATCTGATGTGGTTCGATCTTAACGGATACAGCACTGCGGATACTATCTCTAAGGCGACACTTTCTCTCTACTGGTATTACCCTGCTTCAAAAACTCGCACTTCTGATACTGTAGTGGAAATATACAGGCCTGTCGAATGGGATACGAAGTATGTTAGCTGGAATAATCGTGCCTCAGATACTCTCTGGACTAAACCGGGAGGAAATTGGTTCGATAAGAATGGTGTTCCTCAAGGCAATGTTCCGTATGCTTCAGTAATCTTCCAGGCTACCACAATGCCTGGTAACAAATACTATGACTTCGATGTCACACAGCTTGTACAGGAATACATAAGTGGTACGTATGAGAACACTGGCTTCTTCCTCAAGGCAAAGACCGAGAGCGGTAATTACATTGCTTTCTACAGCTCAGAGTGGTCTGATGCAGGCCAGAGACCGAAGTTGACAGTCACAATGACATCAAGCTCCTTGAAAGACTGACTGGTTACAAAAATGTGGAGAGGAGACGGAAAGAAGGAAAATTGAGATGATTGTGTAACTAAGCATCTGAGATGAACAACTATCCATGTCTACCAAGATCATCCAGAAGTAAACTATCTGTTCATACAGGAAAAGCATATAGATAATGAAAAAATCGTGTAAATATGGAATGAAATAACATTGTCTTTGAAAATGGTGCTCATATGTCCAATATACCTAAAGTGACGGTCGTAATTCCTGTAAAAAATGCAGAAAGTAAGATAGAGGAATGTCTACAGGCGGTTTCTGATCAGACAATAGCTCCTTATGAAATAATTGTAGTCGATGGTCATTCAACAGATAATACTGTAGATAAAGCTAAAAAATTCAATGTGGTCATACTATATGAAGAATATGCCACAGTTGGGGGAGCACGTAAAAAGGGAGTTGAGCATGCTACAGGACAATATGTAGCATTTACTGATTCAGATTGTATTCCTAGATCAGATTGGCTTGAAAATCTTCTAAATGAGTTGAATGAACATATTGTGGGAGCTGGAGGGGCAACTGTAAATGTAGGTAAGGGTATTTGGAAAGAATCTATTTCTCTTACCCTTGATTCTTTCCTCGGAAGTGCAAATTCTGTCCAAGACAGAGCTTTTTCCACAAAGAAATATGTAAAAAGTATCAGTGGCTGTAATTCGATGTACAGGTTAACTGATCTGCTAAATGTAGGAAATTTCGATGCTGCCCTTAGAATTAATGAAGATACAGAAATAAACAAAAGGTTGCTTAAATACGGTAAGATCCTCTATACTCCAAAAGCAATTGTTTTCCATAACCAGGACAGAGGATTAAAGGATTTTGCTAAAAGGATGTATACTTTTGGTAAAGGACGTGCTCAGAATAAACTTTTGGATCTTCAAGTCGTGCCACCTGTTTTAGCTCTATTGTCATTTGTGTTCTTATTTGTTTTAAAAGAGGCTTTTTTTCTCATGATTTCACTTTATCTGATCATTTTAATTATTTTTGATCTCCTTTTATTTATGAACCATAAAAAACTATTGTACCTGCTATCGGTACCATTAGTTTTCGCTTTAGAACATGTTTCATATACACTAGGTTTCTGGAACGGTATGATTAGACTTGTTTCAGGTGGTGTGAGATGAAAAGTAATTTCACTAACACCCCTCATATATTGAAAGGTGTTGTACAGATGATGAAGCTTCCGAGACCACTTTTGCATACCGGCTTCTATTTTTACAGGTGAGTCAATGAAAAATGTCTTGTTAGTAAGATCTTCTACAAGCCCAACGAGGGTTTTAAAAGAAGCCAGTAGTTTAGCAAGTTCTGGATATTCGGTAAGCATATTGTATTGGAACAGGGATAATAATCGTTCTTATTCTGAAGAATATGATGGGATAACTATCAATTACTTTGGTTTTAAAGCTCCATATGGCAGACCCTCACTTATAGCATATATGTTCGTTTGGTGGTTGCACGAATTAATGTTCTTATTAAAGCACCCTTATGATATCGTTCATGCATGCGATTTTGATACTCTTGTTCCGGCAATTGTTTCGAAAATGCTAAAACATAACAAAGTGGTTTATGATATCTTTGATTTTTATTCAGAAGCATTGCCTTCATCCATTCCTTCATTTGTCAGAAAGTTGGTCAAACGGACTGAATTGTTTTGTATACAGTTCACTGATGCTACTATTTTGGTAGATGAATCAAGGCTCGTTCAAATAAAAGGTGCGAAAGTCAAGAAATTAGAAATAATTATGAACTGTCCTATAGATATATCTGCAGATGAGTTTTTAATTGAGGAAAGCAACATTTTTACAATATTCTATGGTGGAACAATTGCAAAGGACAGAGGACTTGGTCAATTGCTTAATGCAATTAGGGACAAAGATGACATTTGTTTTATTGTAGCTGGAACGGGACCGGATCTAAGTACCTTTGAACCGATGTTTAGCTCCATGAAAAATGTTTTATTTATTGATTGGGTTGATTACAAAAAATATTTGAATCTGACTTTAGAGGCAGATGCTATATTTGCATATTACGATCCTGTGATTCCTAACAACAGACTAGCAAGTTCTAATAAGCTGTTCGAGGCAATGATGTGTGCTAAACCAATTATCGTGAATGAAGAAACAACAATGTCAGAACTTGTTCAAAAAACGGATTGTGGTGTTGTTATACCATATAATGATACATCAAAACTTAGAAATACACTATTCTACTTAAAAGACAATAGATCCAGCTGTTTAAAACTGGGAAAAAACGGCAGAGAAGCTTTTGAAATGAAATACAACTGGAGTATTATGGAACAGAGACTTCTGCAGTTATATGAGAAAATGTAACCATTCCATAAGAGATCAGATTGATCTTAATAATCAACTACTAAAATAATGGGCTTGTGATCTAAAATCCCTTTGGAGCAGGCTGCAATGGGCTGATTGGTTGGTAGCTTTGATGATATTTTTAAGCAGGAGTGTGAGTTGTCAAAGGCGTTTTACTCATTCTCTTTTCTCGAGTTTAAAAAGATTCCACCTTTTGATATGAAGCCCGCTTACTTCCTGCATTGTTAGTAAGGTATCAGTGTTTATCTGTCTGCAATCTAAATATTGGCATTCTCTGAAACTGTTCTAAAGAAGAGCATTGTAGTAGAACACACATCTAAGAAGATATTTTGGTGTGCTTTCACAAATAAATGAGTTGTCGAGTAAGATTAATATAATATAATATATTATAATATAATTGATCTGATAATACTACTGTAAGACGTCTTGTTGTAGTTGACTTCCAATGCTCTGATCTAAAATCAAAAAAACTGCTTGAAAAATGGAATTGACATTATCTCTCTATATTATGCATTTGTTTTTTAGATATTATAACAGATGTATCGAAGTATAATTATTCAAAATGATAAAAAGAGGAAAATGGATGAAAAAACTTGATGTAAGAGATCTTGATTCCAGCGAATATAAATTATGGGATAATCTGGTTGAAGAGTCTCTTCATGGTACGCTATTTCATACTACCGACTGGTTAAAAATGTCTGGTGATCCAAAATGTTCGTACCATCAACATTTATACGGTTGTTTTAAAGAAGGCGAATTGATTGGTGGTTGCTCTTTTCTAAGTAAACGTTTCAGATCATTCAACATTGGATCAACTGCTTTCAATATAACACCTTATGGAGGCTTTGTTATAAAAGATCTATATGATCAAAACAAGACCCATGAGATGGAATCCTTCCAAACAAGTGTCGTTCAAAGCATCCTGGCCTATATGGGATCCAAGAAGATAGATGGGGCCTTCATTGCCAATCCCCCGGAATTCGTAGACGTGAGACCATTTACTCACGAAGACTGGACTGCAAATGTTAAATATACGTACTACTTCGATCTGACTAAGAACATCGAAGATACGATATCTAAAACAGTAAAGAACAATATAAAAAAGGCTCTAAGGAATGGAGTTCAGATCTATAATGAATGTTCTGCTCAAGTATTCTATGATCTCTGGAAAGATACATATAATAAACATGGTCTAAAGCCTCCGGTTCCATTTCGTTTTATTGAACATGTCCTTGATACTCTGCATAACACTGGTAAAGCTGATATGTGGGTTGCACGGATGCCATCGGGGGAGGCTGCATCCGCAGAAATAGTTGTCTGGGATAGCAAACGTGCATATTTGTGGGTAGCAGCTTCAAACAGAGCTTTCAAAAGCAGTGCTGCATCGACTTTATTAACCTATAATATTCTGAAAGAATTAAAGGATAGGAATTTTAAGGAACTAAATATGATGACAGCTAATGTTCCCCACTTAGCAAGCTATATGTCAGCATTTAATCCCAAATTAGCCCCTTATTATGTTTTATCTAAAAATAATACAAAATATGGTTTTTACAGAAGCATATGTAAAATATTTGATTGAAAGATTATCTTTGACAAATCAACAAAACATGCATATTCGTGGGTAACAGCTTCAAATAGTGCTTTCATTGAAAGGTCTGCAAGATGGAATAAGGATGTGGTAATATTCAGAGCCAAGATGCATGTGATGTGCGATCGTCTGTCTGTATTGTTGCCGGTGTTTCCTATGCTCACTTAAGTGGTACCAGTATTCTCATCTCTAATATTACAGATATTTTCAGAGAATTAGATAAGCGCATGTACTTTATCTCTGATAATTATACAAAAGAGCATCTTCCTTCATCAGATAATATACATTTTATAGTACTCTCTGTAAAATCTCAGGATAATATTTTCTTAAAAATAATGTCCATTGTAAGAGCACAATTAGAAATTTCTTTTAAGATCCTGTCTGTTAGCCGAAAAGTAGACAGTGGATTTTTTTTCGTTTCCGGCACGCTCTTTCTTCCAATAATTATTTGCAGGACTCTCCGTAAAGAGGCTGTTCTGGTGAACCCGGCTTCAGAATACTCAAGAACAAAATTGATGTATCAAAAAAACAGCTTCTTAAAAAGAACTTTCCCTGTGATCGTTAAATTGATGGAAGATATTACACAGATCAGTTCAAGTAAAATTATTTTGAGCTCTCCCTCCTTATCTTCTTATCTCAGCTTATCGAAGTACAGCAGTAAAATAGTCTATGCTCCGGGTGAGTATGTACAGCTTGATAAGTTCATGCTAAAAAAAGCATTTGATCATAGAGATAATATGGTTGGATATGTTGGCAGATTAAGTGAAGAAAAAGGAATTCTGAATTTCATCGAATCGATCCCCATTATTCTTGGAAAAAGAAGTGATCTGAAGTTTTTGATCATAGGAGATGGTCCCTTAAAAGAAAGTATAAATATTTTTTTAAGAGAACATAACTTACAGGCGCAAGTTGACATACTTGGATGGATTCCTCATGACAAATTACCCTTTTACCTTAATCAACTGAAGATACTCGTATTACCCTCATACACTGAAGGACTGCCAAATATAGTTCTTGAGTCGATGGCTTGTGGAACCCCGGTCTTAGCGACTCCTGTGGGTTCAATACCTGATCTGATCGAAAATGACAGAACAGGTTTTATTTTAAAGGACAATTCCCCATACAGCATTGCTGACAAGATAATAGAATCCCTTAACAATGATCACCTCGCAGCAATTTCTGGAGAAGCGATCAATCATGTTGTCAAAGAATATTCATTTGAATCGGTTGTTCAGAAATACTCGCAGATATTTTCCTTATCTAGCCTCTGAGAGAAATTAAAATGTATGTGCTAATTAATGAAAAGTATTGGAAAGAATCCATAATCGGTAGTAAACATTTTTTCAGGTTCTATATACATCTGTCTGCAAATAAAATTGTTCATCAGGGATTGTAATGGAACTAAAACGATATAACAGTTATCTGATGCATTATTTGCCTCTAATTCTTCCCTATCTTATTTCATTTTCTGTTTTTAGTACATGCATATGGATGATCGCGGCCGGAAAGATAAATTCTGCCGTCAGGGGAATGATAATTGCAATTCCAGCGTTAGCATCCTGTTATTGGGTTATTCGCATCAAAAATGAAATAATTCCTTTAAACCAGAAACTTGATTTTACTTTTATAAGGGAAACCCTTTTAAATCGCATGTTTTGGATTGTTTATTTTGCTTCAATAAGCATTGTTCTATTGTATAATAGCAGACCTTGGTATTATTTTTTTAGTATTGCTATAAGTTATTTGCTCGTCACATTACAAATCCTGTCAAGAAACCCAGATCATAAAACCATACTAATTAAAATATTTCTGCTTACACTAAATTTTGCTTATAGTGTTACTCTGAACTATGACCTGTACTTCGGAACGACAGACCTGATGCCCCATACTTTTATGGCATTAATCACATATATTTCAGGTCGCATAATACCCTTTTCTTTAAATGATTATGCTTATTTTCCTTTATATCACATTTGGATAGCAGAAGCAGCTAACATGTTGAATTTATCTGTGAAAACCTCTCTTTTTCTAATAACAGCCCCAATGTTTGCGATGACAAGCATCTTTCTATATTATGTTTTTTTGAAAGTGTGCGGGAACCCACAGACCGCTCTTTTATCTTGTTTACTATATTCGTCAAGTTCAGTGTTCTTATACTATAGTGTAAATGTGATCACGAGGACAATGGCTTTTATTGGTTTTGTAATAATTTTATATTTGATCTATTCAAACAGTTACATAAAACACAAAGCAATTTTTACTTTAATCTCTATATATATGGCTATATTTTTAGCACTGATCCATCAGGTATCTTTGATCCAGATCATGGTGATCTTCCTTATAATTTCTATTTCGGAAGTTATCAGTGAAAATAAGAGATATCTTAAACTTGATTATGTTTTGTTATTTGGTATTATATTTATCTCTTATTGGCTTCTCGTTGCATACTCTTTTTTTAAGTATCAGATAGGAGTTAGATTAGAACTCAAAAACCTCGATTCCGTTTCAATCATGCATAGTGCGGAAGTTGTCAAGCACGAATGGTTAAACACATTGGGACTTATGGATAGATCTATATGTATGTTTTTTATGCTGATCGCAATTTTGTACATCTTGAAGAACTATAAAAACAATTATGCTTCCGTCTTTGGATTAGTTGCACTGTTCTCATTTGTATTGTATGCCCCGAATCCTTTGGACAGCATCTGGCAATTGGTGATACTCTATCAGATGGATCGCATCTTACTGTTCGTTAGTCCTTTCATAGCATTTGCAATGGGTTTAGGCGTATATTTATTTCTGATCAAAGTTCCAGTGGAATCTGATTATTTGAAAAGGTTCAGTTTTGCTGTAATAATAGTTTTACTTTTCATTTTTACATTTATCTCCCTAGTTTACAGCATTTCTGACTCCGAAGATATTTGGATCACTCCTGTCCATGAATATTTCATCTCGACCGAAGTGAATGGTTTTAATTTTGTTGATCATAAAGTTCCCTTTGGATCTTCTATTCATTCAGATCATCCAACTTCAAGGTATTTTCCAGCTAAATTCGACAAATCTACTGCATTGCATGTCCCTTACTTTAATTCTATGAAAATAGATCATGTTGATAACATTGCCATATACAGTGGTTATATATTAATACGCGATAGAGAGTTCTCAAAAAGAGGTCTATATTTCGGAAGCGAGGATCCTGAATCAAGAACTGAACCAAATTATTCCTACTATAACACTATTGAGAATAGAAATAAACTATATTCTTATTTGAACGCAACCAATAAAATTTATTCGAATTCAGATGTTTCTCTGTATTATAATAATTGATACAACGCGAATTCAACCAACTAAATATGAAACAGAGGTTTTATGTTATCAAATGACACTGAGATCTATATTTTATATTACGGTACTTTAAATTCTAAAGATGGATCAAATACACATATAATTGAATTAGCAAAAAACATGGCAAATAAAGTTCCTTTAAAGTTATTTGTTATGAATAGTAAGCGACATGATTTCGATGAAAATTACATATACTGGGTTCCTGTATTACATGTGAAAAATTTTGCTACTCTCTCTTATGAAATATTTTTGTCTTTTATGATGCTGCGTTTCATGCTACATAAAAAGCCTCGTATAGTATACATTCGTCAAGATTCTATTTCATTCCTTCCACTCATACTGTGCAAATTGATTGGTATCCCTTCGGTAGTTGAAGTAAACGGTTTGATCAATGATGAAATAGATGTTGTTTCAAAATTTTCGATCAAGAAAGTTTTTTTGAGTTTATCTATTGCTTCTGCATCCTTTAATTGCAAACATTGCAATAGAATAATAACAGTCACTCAGAACATAAAAGAAGAACTTAGTAAAAGGTATAATATCCCTGGATCCAAAATCCATGTAATCAATAATGGTGCTAATATCGATTTATTTAGACCGATGAATAGTCAAAAAGCTAAAAGAGAACTAAATCTGGATGTCTGTAAAAGTCATGTGTGCTTTGCAGGCAATCTTGCCCCATGGCAAGGCGTTGAATATTTAATACAGGCATCACCTAGTATTTTAGAAAAGGAACCAGATACCACTTTTTTAATAGTTGGTGATGGAGTCCTGAAAGAAAAGTTGATAACTCTTGCAGAAAGTTTAAATGTGAGTAGGAATTACATTTTTACAGGTTCTGTTCCTTATGAACAAGTTTCAATGTACATAAACGCATGTGAAGTTTGTGTAGTTCCAAAAAGACCTCTTAAATCCGGTTATTCTCCTTTAAAACTCTATGAATATATGGCTTGCGGAAAGCCTGTTATTGCTAGCAGGCTCGATGGGTTTGAAGTACTTGAGCAGATAAATAGTGGTTTGTTGGTGAACCCGGAAGATCCTAACGAATTTAGTACTGCTGTACTACAACTCCTCTCTGATCCATATTTAAGGGAAAAAATGGGTTTTAATGGCCGCAATTATGTACAAAGATCCCAAAGTTGGAAAGCAGTATCAGAAAAAGTACTTGATATATGTGAGGATCTATTAAAATAAGGCTACATAAAAAACTGTTATAAATGGCACTAGCCTATATTCTGCAATTACGGATCCTGCTTCTTGTCACAGAGAAGCCATAAATGCTCTTAGCAATCTTCATCATTATTTAGATCGCAATCTCATTCTTCAGGGAATTGACGCTTTTCTCTTCGAATTAATCGTTAATTAACAGAAATTCATAAAAATGCCTTTTATGCCATTAGTTGTTTTTTTGAATATATCACTTGATTGTTTTGCAATTTCATACTTTTTATTATTTCGTTCTAATGAGAAATAAGGCACTAATATTGGATTAAAACCTGAAACAAATTGAGTAAGGCTGGGAACATTTGCGCACATCAGATTGATGGTTTCGTAACCTTTCATATCATATTCTAAAAATGCAGTATCTAGAAGTAAAGCATTAGCTCCGGTATTCCCAAGTTCAATGTTTGTAGCTGCTGACCATCGGTTTACCATTTTTGGATCATTTAATATAATTTCTCCAGCAGCAACCTCCCCGTCTTTAGTCCTCGCTATCCAAAGTTCTGCCTGTTTTTTATCATGAAATTTATTGTACAATCGAAGCATTAAATCTTTTGATCGTGGAAATTGTATCCTTTTGCGTAGAAGCGTTTTTTCCAATAATTTAGAATACTCTTGAATTTCATCTGATTTTTCAATATATATTCCTTTCTTTCTCGCACCATTTATAATTTTTTGAGTCCCTTTTGATTTTGTAATATTTTTCGTTTTTAGATAATATGTATATTTTATTTCAGTTCTGTAGCCGTTCTGTGCAAATGGCCTCACATCCATAAAACCTGGCGGATTGATAATATAGGTCCTGTCTAACTGTTGCTCTACTTGCTTTTGAAATGAATTCATGAATTCTCTAAAAAGCATCTCTTCTTTCCTTAGTTTAGTTTCAGTAGCCCCTTCCCATATCAATCCAAAATAGGGGGTCATTTCACAGAATGAAGAACCTATTAATAGACCTTTGACCCGTTCTATAAAGAAGGCACATCCTCCAATTAACTCCTCTTCATCGAAAAAACCGTGTATTTTAAAATCTTTATTCAGGACTTCACTACATGTACCCAACCAATCACTATTATGGAAAATGGTTCCATGATGTGACTTATTTACAAATCCATCCCATTTTCCATATTCATCTTTTTTCAATATTCTGATTTCAACATCAGACATCATATTCGTACTCCTATGAATACTCTTTTTACATGTCCCTTGAGCATTTCTGAAAAAGCATTCTAGACGTTTCCACAAAATTTTATTATTCCTGGAGTTGATCGATATATTGCTTCTGATAGTTGCCGACATTAAATACTATCTTGTTTTCAACCAAGTCCATGTTTTATCACTTTTGACTGAAACGCCTTTCTTTTACCTGAATATAGTTACGACACATGTGTTTATTTATAGTTGATAGTTATTTAGGGATTTTACAATACTATTCGTTTTAACAATGTCATTAAACTAAAAGAGATGTTCATGTATATTTTTCCATTTTTGCAGATCAAGTAATGCATACGATTTTCATATTCAATTTTTCCAATCTTCGATTTTGAAACAGCATCCCTTTCGTAATTAATTATTTCTATTTTGGTACCCAAATTATATAAATATTGTCTATTTAATAGCTGGTCATGGTATTGTGGTGTTCCCCTCAAAAAATGAAACAATTGCTCCACGTCCCATTCGTTCCATTTTACAAGTTCTGCATATTCTTCAGGATTTATATTTCTAGCTCTAACTGTAGGGCTTTCTGTTGGCTGTTTCGACCTAGGTGCCGTTCCATTTGAGATGTCTTCGATTGCTTTCAAAATTAGCTCTGATGCCTTTGGATACATTTTTTCTTTGTACGTGCTTAATGTATCCCCTATATTTATTTTGACCTTATCCTGGCAGATAATATCTCCCATATCTTCATTTTTATCTATATAATGTACAGTGATCCCAGGATCGAGTATGTGATCATAATACATCCAAAAAATTGGATTTGGTCCTCTATAGTTTGGTAAGTAAGATAAATGAAGGTTTATCAGGCCATTTTTTGGTATGGATAATATGTTTTCTTTTAATAATTGCGACATCGAATAAACAACTACCAGATCTGGGGATTTCATTTTGATCCAGTCTTCAAGATTTTTGTCATCCCCTTTTTTGAAATAATAGTAGGGAATATTATTCTTCTTTGCAAAATCGCGTAATGATGAACCAGAATTGAATGATAGATATACAGCACTGATTGCTTTTTTAATCAGCTTTTTAAAACCCTGTGGTTCTTTACGTGGTCCAGACTCTATGATTCCAATGACTTCATGGTTCGATCTTATAATCGAATCAATGATTTTTGATATCCCCTGAGTGATTATAATAATTTTCATTTGACCACATTAAATGTTGTTTTTCATTAATCTCGTGGTAAATATATAGAAAATTACCATGACCTTCCAAGCTTGCATTGTCTATTTCAGTCGTACCAAACTACATTATTTAATAATCCTTCTTAGAGTAATAGGTATATTAAAGCGTATTGAAATCTTTCTGCACACAAGAATATCACTCTGTTTGAGTCAGATCTTCTTATATAATTAGATTTAATATAACCCTTCATGCTGTTGTGATCCATCGAAATCGATAAAACTGATCTAAAATTTCTAGCATACATCTAATAATAATAATAATAATAATAATAATATATAGAGAGAAGAAGAATTATTTATTTTCCTTTCTTCTCCATGTGTATTTTATTTTTGTATACAGAGAATTGTTCTTTTAAAGAAGAGCAGTGATGATTGGGGTTAAAATTACCTTCATGATGTTGAAGAAAAGCAAAAACGATAATGCAAATGTTTTGGAGAAAGATGAGGAACAAGAATCTATTAAAAAGAATGAACAAGAATTTCAAAAGAACTATATTAGGTTTTCATTTTATGCAACAATTGTGTTATTGCATGTAAGTTCAGAGCACTGAATATAGCCAGTAAACCCACTACAAAAAGTATTATCATTAAGATCGCTGGACCAAATGGCACATAACCTCTATTATTATAGGAACTCAACACAAATCCCGCACTCAGCAATCCTGCACAGAATATTATCATTCCAGGTACTCCAATATAAAAGAGTGGGTGTTTGTACTCCACTTCTCGTATGATACTTGCCAGGACTTCCACCCCATGCACCAGCGGATTATGTGTGGAAGTATCTTCAATATCATACCTGCAAGTGATAGGTACTTCTTTTATTCTTAAGTTCCTTTCTTTTATCTGCAGCAAGATCTCTGAGCCTGCTGCCATACTTGTGTTATCGATCCTTATCGTGTCAATGGCCTTGGAAGAATAGGCACGGAAACCACTCTGCGTATCTGTGATTTTCAGATCCCCACCACGATTGGTGGCGAAATCCAGAACTTTCATACCTATCTTACGATAAAAAGGGATCTCAGGCTTATTAGTACAAATGAACCTTGAACCTATGGAGACATCGGCTTCATCGTTGAGGATGGGCTGCAAAACCTGCTGGATGTCCAGAGGGTCATGCTGGCCGTCAGCATCTAAAATGACCATTGCTGTTGCCTGCAGATTTTTTGCTGTCTCAAAGCAGGTACGTATGGCTGCACCATAGCCCATGTTCTGTTCATGGTAAATGACCTTGGCTCCGCAGGCTGTTGCTATCATGGCGGTTGCATCAATGCTGCCATCATTGACAACCACTATTTCATCTACATATGGTTTGCATCCGGCGACGACCTTAGCGATGAATCTTTCCTCATTGTAAGCAGGTATAGCAGCAATAGTTTTTTTATGAACAGGAGACCTTTCAAAATTAGGATGGGTATTAATTAGAGCAGGATCAAAATCTTCAATTGAACTGGAATATGCAGATAAACCAAATATTTTTTTGACAGCTATCTTAGCTGCACAAACGGTTCCATATCTTTTTCTCTCTTCATCCAGAGAAGATAATTCTGCATAAGATGAGTCCAGTTCCACTATCTCAGAAGCCATATGCCAATCCTCCCGGGTTAAAATAATAATGATACTGAAAGATGGGGCAGATGGTAGTTTCTTCATTCCAAACAGATGGAGCTAGTTTTATCGTTATGTACATCTTCATATGGGTAAGTACTGACAAACCGTTATCTAAATTATTTTCAAAAACATCCCAAATTGTCACAAACATACCTACCCCTTATATAATAATTAAAGTATATAATTACTTCTGCTTAGTTCCTCCAGTAATTTTGAAAATAAGGGTTGGTATAAAATTTCGTTCACATTCAGTATTTCAACCAAATTAAGCAGTTAGCGACAAAAATGTGTTAGTACCTCTTAGCCTTCATCTTTTTTCTATTTTATTTATATTATCAATCTATATTTATACCAGCAGTTCCTATTATCCTTCACTAATCCCGATAAAGAGGGTCTATATGGAACAACTGATCGATTCTTTGAAGAAGTTATCCAATGCACATGGTATTTCCGGTCATGAGGACAGCATCCGTGCCATTATGGAGGCGGGACTTAAACCCTATGTGGACGAGCTGACCACGGATAAGATGGGCAATCTCATTGGCACTAAAAAAGGGAACGGACCGTCGATCATGATCGCCACTCACATGGATGAAATCGGTCTGATGGTGCAGTATATTGACGATAAGGGTTTCCTGAAGTTCGTGAAGATAGGCGGCTGGTTCGACCCCACGCTGCACAGCCAGAGAGTCATGGTCCATACCAGCAATGGCCCGATCCCCGGAGTTATCGGATCCAAACCACCTCATGTGATGAAAGACGAGGACAGGAAAAGACCCGTGAGGTCCGAGGACATGTTCATCGATGTGGGTGCCACAAGCCGTGAAGATGCCGAAAAGATGGGTATCAGCGTAGGAACACCTGTTTCCATGGACAGGGAAGTAGTGGCCCTTGCAAACGGCAAGATAACAGGCAAGGCTTTTGACAACCGTGCTGGTTGTGCCATACTCCTGGAAGTTATGCGGCAACTTGCAGATAAGGATATCAAAGCTACCGTGTATGCTGTGGGAACGGTGCAGGAAGAAGTTGGTCTCAAAGGTGCCCGGACATCTGCCTTCAGCCTGGACCCGGACATAGCCCTTGCGGTGGACACGACCATATCAGGCGATCATCCGGGCATCGATAAGAAGGATGCAGCAGTGGAACAGGGTAAAGGCGGTGTCATCACCGTGGCCGATGCCTCCGGCCGTGGTCTTATTGCTTCGCCCCATGTACTTAAATGGCTGAAGGAAACGGCCGATTCAAAGCACATCCCCTATCAGCTTGAAGTAGGAGATGGCGGTACCACGGATGCAACTGCCATACACCTTACAAGGGCAGGTATACCATCCAGTGTCATAAGCGTGGTCACCCGCTACATTCACTCTCCCGTGGAAGTAGTGGACACAGCTGATGTGAAGGCATGTGTGGACCTGCTTGTAAGCTCCATCGAGACCATTGACAAATATTTCTGATGCCTGGGATCTCAGGCAAAACTTTCCTTTTTTTTGCGCTTCTCCTTTATGAACAATCGTGATAGATACATCGATATACATATATAGTATAGAGATATCGATGTAGGTGCTGTTGGCCATGGCCGGCAGACAAATACCTGTGAGGGGTCTTATTATTGGAAAACATCCGCTTTTTGGACACAACTCTGCGAGACGGTGAACAGACGCCCGGGGTGGCACTTACTAAAGAGGACAAACTTGCCATTGCCCGCAAGCTCGATGAGCTTGGCGTGCACATTATCGAGGCCGGGTCAGCCATCACTTCCGAAGGGGAAAGGGAAGCCATCCGTGCAATTGCAGCTGAAGGTTTAAATGCAGATATCTGCAGCTATTGCAGGATCATGCAGCCTGACATCGACTATGCGCTTGCATGTGACGTGGACTCCATTCATCTTGTAGCTCCTGTATCCGATCTGCACATCAGTGTCAAGCTCAAGAAGGACAGGGAAGCAGTAATGCAGATGGCCATCGAGACCACAGAATATGCCAGGGACCATGGGCTTATCGTAGAGCTGAGCGGAGAGGATGCTTCCAGGGCAGATATGGGATTCCTGAAGTCCATATACCAGGCAGGTATCGAGGCAGGTGCCGAAAGACTCTGTTTCTGCGACACCGTAGGCATGCTGGTACCCGAAAAGACAGAGGCCATATTCAGGGACCTGTCAGCGTCCTTGAAGATACCTGTCAGCATACACTGTCATGATGATTTCGGCCTGGGCACCGCAAATACTGTAGCTGCTCTCAGAGCAGGTGCAGGGGAAGCGCATGTGACCATTAACGGCATAGGGGAAAGAGCAGGCAACACCTCCCTTGAAGAAGTGGTAATGATCCTTGAATGGCTGTACAAATATGATACAGGTATCAAGACAACTGAGCTTTTCAAGACCTCAAGGCTTGTAAGCCGCCTGACGGGCATACCCGTAGCTCCCAATAAATCTCTTGTAGGGGGCAATGCTTTCTCTCATGAGGCAGGCATCCATGTACATGGCCTTTTGGCAGACACGTCCACATATGAACCGATACGGCCGGAAATACTCGGACGTGAGCGTAAGATCGTGATGGGTAAGCATGCAGGCAAAAGTTCCGTGTCCCTTGCCATAAAAGAGATGGGATACGATGTTCAGGATTCGCATCTTACCGAGATCCTCAAGAGAGTAAAAGAGCTGGGTGATTTCGGCAAGCACGTTACGGATGCTGATCTTCAGTCCATTGCCGAGACCGTACTGAACATCCAGTGCAATTCCAGGGTCAAACTTGAAGATTTTACCGTGGTATCGGGAAACAGAGTTACACCTACAGCTTCTGTGAAACTTAAGGTTGATGGCGAGGAGGTCGTCCAGGCAGGCATAGGAGACGGACCGGTGGACGCGACCATCCAGTGTATAAAGAAAGCAGTTGCCGGAGTAGGCGATATCCAGCTTGAGGAATACCATGTGGATGCCATAACAGGAGGCACTGATGCTCTTGTGGAAGTACTGGTGAAACTTTCAAAGGACGGCAGGATGATAACCTCCAGAGGTACGCGTACCGACATAATCATGGCTTCGGTGGAAGCGATGCTCAACGGTATCAATCGTTTGATACAGACAGAACCATCTGATAAAATAAAATAAAAGATATGTGACGAACATAGATCTACATCTAGAACAGTAATTCATGACCAACAGAGTGATCGAATGACAGGACGAACAGAAAAGATGACAGGTGCAAGAGCCATCATCGAGTGTCTGTATAGGGAAGGCGTAGATACGATATTCGGATATCCCGGAGGTCAGGTGCTTCCTATTTATGATGCACTGTATGACTCAAAGATACGCCATGTGCTAGTACGCCATGAACAATCGGCTGCTCACGCCGCAGATGGGTATGCAAGGGCCACAGGAAAGGTCGGCGTATGCTTAGCCACATCCGGCCCCGGAGCAACGAACCTGGTCACAGGTATAGCCACTGCTTACATGGACTCCATACCAATTGTAGCCCTGACAGGCCAGGTGCCTCTGTCCATGATAGGGAACGATGCTTTTCAGGAAGCCAATATTACAGGCATAACCCTGCCTATAACAAAACACAATTACCTGCTGCAGGATGCTAACGATATTCCAAGGATCATGAAGGAGGCTTTCCACATTGCATCCACTGGCAGGCCAGGGCCTGTGCTTATCGATATCCCAAAGGACCTCACCACCGAACTGATAGATTTCCATTATCCAGAAACGGTGAAGCTGCGCAGTTACAATCCTACCTATGAAGGCAACATCCAGCAGATAAAGAAGGCAGCAGAAGAGATAAACAGATCTTCCAAACCTGTTATCTACGCAGGGGGCGGAATTATCAGCGCGAATGCCAGTGAGTATCTGCGGGCACTTGCCGAAAAAGTGCAGGCTCCGGTCACCACGACGCTTACCGGGATGGGCGCTTTCCCTGTGGACCATCCATTGTTCCTGGGAATGCTGGGGATGCATGGCACCAAATATGCCAATTATGCGATACAGGAATCAGATCTCATCATCGCTGTAGGTGCGAGGTTCGATGACAGGGTCACAGGCAAAATAAAATCTTTTGCGACCAACGCTAAGGTAATCCATATAGACGTAGACCCGGCAGAGATATCCAAGAACGTGCGTGTAGACATACCTATAGTTGGTAATGCAGCAAAGGTGCTTGAAGACCTGCTCAAATATGTCGACAGGGCTCCTACCGATGACTGGCTTCAAAGGATAGCACACTGGAAGCGATCATATCCTCTGCATTATATTGGTGGCACGGATAATATCAAACCCCAGTACATCATCGAACAAATCCATGATGCCTGCAACGATGCGATCATCGTTACCGAGGTCGGCCAGCATCAGATGTGGGCTGCCCAATACTTCAGGTTCAGTGAACCCCGGACGTTCATATCGTCAGGAGGTCTCGGGACCATGGGATTCGGGTTCCCGGCATCTATCGGGGTCAAAATAGCAAAGCCTGACAGAGTTGTCTTTGATATTTCAGGTGATGGCTCGTTCCAGATGAACTCGCAGGAGCTGGCAACCGTTGTACAGGAGAATATCCCCGTGATAATCGCTATATTCAACAATGGTTATCTGGGCATGGTCAGGCAGTGGCAGGAACTCTTCTTCGATAAAAGATACTCTTATACATGTATAAGGAACAGTGTTGATTTCGTAAAGCTTGCAGAGGCCTACGGAGCACTTGGACTGCGTGTAAAGCAGCCTTCAGAGGTCAGGCCGGCCATAGAGCAGGCAATAGCTTCCGGAAGACCTACCCTGATAGACTTCTGGGTAGAGTGTGAAGAGAACGTATCGCCCATGGTGCCGGCCGGAGCGGCTATAAACGAGATAATGGACCTGGAGAGGAAAGCATGAAACATACACTCGCAGTCCTGGTGGAGAACAGGTACGGTGTGCTTTCACGGGTTGCCGGCTTGTTTGCCCGCCGGGGCTATAACATAGACAGCCTTGCAGTAGGGGTCACCGAGGATCCCACAATATCCCGCATGACCATTGTCGTACGAGGTGATGACCTTGTCCTGGAACAGGTCACCAAACAGCTAAATAAATTGATCGATGTTATCAGGGTAACAGATCTTGGGACCGAAGACACTGTGGAAAGGGAACTTGTCCTTATTAAGGTCAACGCAGATGTGAAGAACCGTTCTGAGATCATGCAGATAGCAGACATCTTCAGGGCAAAGATCATCGATGTTGCCAGCAAGTCCATGGTCATAGAGGTAACAGGTGACGAGAACAAGATCAAGGCAATAGAACAGTTGCTTAAGCCCTTCGGTATCAAGGAAATGGTGCGTACAGGAAAAATTGCCCTGCGCAGAGGCCCTAAGAGCATATAAATTTAAACTAGAGAGTTGATTCAAATGGCAGTGAACATGTACTATGACAAGGATGCGGATCTCAGCATCCTGAAAGGTAAGAAGATAGCAGTGATGGGATATGGCAGCCAGGGTCATGCCCAGGCCCAGAACCTGCACGATTCCGGACTTGAGGTGATCGTAGGTCTGCGTAAGGGCAGCAAACGATGGCAGCAGGCAGAAGAGGATGGCCTTAAGGTCATGACCGTAAAAGAGGCGGCCAAAGCGGCTGATGTCATCCAGATCCTCCTGCCGGATGAAACACAGTCCCAGGTATACTATGAAGAGATCGAACCCGGACTTGAACCTGGAAATGCTATTGTCTTCTCACACGGTTTTAACATCCATTACAACCAGATAGTGCCCAGGAAGGACATCGATGTGTACATGGTAGCCCCCAAAAGCCCGGGACACCTGGTACGCAGGACGTATAAAGAAGGACATGGCGTGCCTGGTCTGATTGCAGTCTACCAGGATGCCACAGGCATGGCAAAACAATTAGCTCTGGCACATGCAAAAGGTGTAGGTTGCACACGGGCCGGAGTGTTCGAAACAACTTTCCGTGAGGAAACGGAAACTGACCTCTTCGGAGAGCAGGTAGACCTGTGCGGTGGCGTGGCTTCTCTTATCAAGACCTCCTTTGAGGTTCTTGTCGAAGCCGGCTATCAGCCAGAGATGGCATATTTTGAAACCACTCACGAACTGAAGCTCATCGTAGACCTTATCCATGAAGGCGGCCTGGAAAAGATGTGGTATTCCGTATCCAATACCGCGGAATACGGTGGAATGACCGTTGGACCTAAGGTCATCAATGAACTGTCCAGAGAAGCTATGTATGAGGCTCTGGAACGTATCCAGAACGGGCAGTTCGCAAGGGAGTTCGTGCTTGAAGGCAAGGCCAACAGGCCGGTACTCACAGCCATGGAGCGCCAGGACAGGGAACATCCCGTGGAAGAGGTGGGCCGCAGATTGCGTGCAATGATGCCCTGGCTTAACAGTGGCCTTAATGAGAAGTGAACTTTCTCAAATATATTTTTTTAATAAGTTACAAAGACGTGTTCTATATACAAGGATACGTCCCTTTTTTTGAAGTGATCTAAATGCAGGGAACTATACAGACCATTCTATCAAGAAGAAGCATCCGCAGTTATACATCTGAGCCTGTGGCAAGAACGGACATTACAATGATCCTTGATGCCGGGCGCTGGGCACCATCGGGTCTTAACAACCAGCCCTGGAAGTTCATAGTCGTACAGAACAGGGACACAATAGAAAAACTGGCCGGTTGCACACGCTATTCATCTATTGTAAAGGGAGCAGGCGTGATCATAGCTGTTTTTCTGGATACCTCTACGATGTATGATCGCACAAAAGATGTACAATCCATAGGTGCAGCCATACAGAACATGCTGCTTGCCTGCTGTGAACTTGGATTGGGAGCAGTATGGCTGGGAGAGATACTGAATAATAAAGAACAAGTGAATTTGATTTTAGAAGCGCCTGAATCACTGGAGCTCATGGCAGCACTGGCCATAGGGCATCCTGACAGGAGAGAAGTAACATCTTCAAGGAAAGAACTTCCAGAAATAGCCTTTGAAGAGCATTACGGCGATCAATGGAGGTAGAGACGAAGGCGCAAACCGGAATTAAGGAGGTTTAAGGATACATTTTGGATTTAGACACCAGTTTGGTAGTGGAAGGTTTTCCTGTTTTGCCCTTCATCTCTAATCCTAAGTATGTACTTCTTGTATTTAAAGATTTGTTCGCAATGCGACTAATCAAGGATAATTGATTTAGGCCATGATCAAGTCAATTTGAAGACCTTTTTTTGCCCTGATTTTTCCCGCAGCTACGGTTTACACATATCTCGATCGCTTCCTTATCCTTTTCCTTTATGCGGATCATTTTCCATCCACAGACCTCGCACCTGCGGTCAAGTATCGTAAGCCTGCCCTCCTGAGGCAGGGACTGAGTACGGCCACATCTTTTACTACAGCCCAGAAAACGTGAATTCTTCGTAGTTATAAGGAACATCTCTCCGTCACAGACCGGACACTTCCCCACCACTTCCGGAGGATAGCATTCCTTTGCCCGGTCACATGCAAAGCAAGGTCCTATACCCACTGCCCAGCAATACTTGTTTGCGACCTTTATTACCGCAGCTCCACCCTTAAGGCATTCTTTTGAGCGAAGTATTGAAAGTGCACCATCCCTGGGCAGAGGATAGGTGTTCCTGCATTGCGGATATCCGGTACATCCTACAAAACGCCCCTTATCAGTGCTTATTATGCGTAGCACATGCCCGCAATCCGGACATTTGCCAATGTAGTTCTTCTTGTCCTCAGTGGCAGTCCCATCATTGATAGAGCCTGCCAGCCGGGACACGATGGAATCCCGGCTCTCAGTGAGCTGTGCATACATCATCCTGATAAGCTCGGTTCCCTCTGCAACAGCGACCTCAAATTTCTTGCTGCCCTCTTCCACTTCCTGCACAAGGGACTCTATGCGTGCCCTTATTTCCGGCTTCACTACAAGAGGTACTGAGTTGCTCAGAGCATCCATAAGGCTGAAACCGGTTTCCTGAATGACTATGGTCTTGCCTTTAGTTTCAAAATAACCACGCTTCTTGTTGGTTTCTATATGAGAAGGAGCTGTTGCCTTAGTACCGATGCCATGCTTATCCATAAGGGTCAGAAGTTCGGCTTCAGTAAGGTGTTTTGGAGGAGTGGTTTTGGAAGCTATGTTCTCCAGTTTTTTCACCTTGACCTCTTCGTTCGGCTGGACATCTGGCAGGAACTTGTCATTCTTTGTCTCAAAGGGATACACGGCCATCCAGCCTTCGTTTTTCATTACGGATCCGGAAGAGTCGAACAGCTCTTCCTTCACTGTGATCTCAAGATGCGTTTTTTCGAATAAAGCCACAGGCATGAGGTTAGCAAGAAAATGCCGGGCTATCAGGTCATACACCTTACCTGCGCCTTCTACCTTTACAGCCTTGTCCACTTCCTTTACAGCAACTGCCTTTATCGGATGTATGGGAGGGTGGTCATGCCCGTCCTTTGTACCATTGCGCACAGCAATATCACCAGCAGAAAGTATGGCAAGTGCATGGTCCCTGTATTCTGTGGATGTGAAGGCTATGACCTTTGACCTGAAATCAAAATCATCGGCATATTTATTGGTCTCGGTCCTTGGATAGCTTGTAAAACCGTTCAGGTACAGCTGTTCAGCGATCTCAAGAGCAGATTCCGGACTGATGTTCAGGAACTTGGATGCACGTTTGAGAAATTCAGTGGTGTTGAGAGGAAATGGTGCATTTGTCTTTACTTCAGTGACGCTCTTTTTTGTAACCAGTCCGGTCTTGCATGCCCGGATACGATCGAATATTTCGGCTGCCTTTGCCTTATCCCTGATATTACCTGCCCGGTGCACTCCTTTGAGATCCATGTCCTTTGCATGGAAAAGTGCTTCGATCTTCCAGAAATCCTCAGGACTGAACTCTTTTATGGCCTTCTCTCTTTCATATACGAAACCGCATGTAGGGGTCTGGCAAGGTCCTATGGAAAGGATATCCTTGGTGCGTGCCCTTTCTCTCACAGCCAGGGTCAGATACCGGGTAAAAGCAGCGCCCATCTTAAGGTCGAGGATCTGGCGGGCATCCGCAGACATTGCCATGGCTGTATCAGGTTCCAATGGAGCGTCGAAAGCTTTAGTTATCTCAGACACTGACAATGAAGAGAACCTTGCTCTTTTTACAGGAGCGCGGGAAACCCTGGCTGCAAGTTCCTTTGCTTCAAAACCTATATTCTCACCTTCCCTGTCAAAATCACAGGCAAGTATTATCCCATCAGCTCCCCTGGCAAGAGAGAGAATGGCATCTGCAAACGGTTTTTTTGTAACTGTCTTGATGGGTTGGGTATCGATCAATATGGCCGGGTCCACTGAACGCCAGTCGTTCAACTCCTGTGGGAAATCATAACCCATGATATGACCCGAAAGACCCATTACCTGCCATTCCTTACCATCCCTGCGGAATACATAAACAGGCACCCCTTCGACAAGCTTTCTGTCAGGCTTGCCCCCGCTGAGAATATTGGCTATCTGTGAAGCAGCTTTGTTCTTTTCGGTAAATACAACAACAGTCATGATATATCTGCACCTGATCAGAATAGTGTGCGATACATTATAACTGACATTACATAACTTTATCCGCTATTGCTAGGATAAAAATATAGGGGCACCAGACCTAAACTAAAAGGCTGGTGGCATAGCTGAGCAGCAGATAGACAGGACTTATATAACCCCCCATCACAAGCAGGTTATTGAATATTATCAGCATTCCCATTATTGCAAGGGTATGTCTGAGGGCATTCCATGCAAAGGTCTGGTCCTGTTCTTTCCCTGCAGAGGAACGTATGATATAAGCATAGCTTCCAAGCAGTGCTATTATAAAGAAGACCTTGAACAGCACGATGCTGTAAAGGCCATTCATGGAAGCGAATGCAGATACGACCGGATTGCCTTCCTGTGCAAGACCGGTCTCTATGGCATATATAGTGGTCAACAGATCACCTATCACATAGAACAACAGGACGAACCTTATGTCCTTAAGGAACCCGTAAATATCCAAACCGTAAACTAATGAACTTTTTTCAACATTATGGGTCATCGTACCACCGCGACCTTACCGCGCCATTTTCCACGCAGCTAATTAGTACTTGGTATCCTGCTATATAAGGTTGTCTATAATTAAGTGTATAATGCTACTCATAATGATGACATATCCTTGTTAGACAGAACTCCCGGAATCAGCAAAAGGCTTTTATCTTCATGCTCATACGGGAATAGCAATGACACTCATGGAAGATGCAAAAAAGGGGATAATAACTCCCAGGATACAGGAAGTAGCTAAAAAAGAAGGCATCGATCCCGACCTTGTACGTTCCTGTGTGGCAAAAGGCATCATTGCCATACCCGATAACCCTTCAAGGGATTCAAGGCCGATAGGCATTGGCAGGTACATGAGCACCAAGGTCAATGCGAACATCGGTACTTCCAGAGACTACATCAATGTAGAAGATGAGATCGAAAAAGCGCGCACTGCAGAAAAGTTCGGTGCCGATGCGCTCATGGACCTTTCCACAGGCGGGGATCTGGACACTATACGCTCCAGAATCATGAAAGCTGTGCATATCACCATAGGTTCCGTGCCCATATACCAGGCAGCATCATCCCGGAAAGCAGTTGTGGATATGACATCCGATGATATGTTCAATGCTGTCAGAAAACATGCAAAGGATGGCGTGGATTTTGTTACTGTGCATGCTGGTGTTAACCTCAGTTCTCTCGAATGGATCAAAAAAGGAGAGAGGATCACTGAAGTTGTCAGCCGTGGTGGTGCGTTCACTCTTGCATGGATGCTGCATAATCAGGAAGATAACCCGTTTTACACGGAATACGACTATTTGCTCGAAATAGCCTATGAGCACGATATGGCTGTGAGCCTAGGGGATGGCATGAGGCCCGGATGTATCCACGATGCATCCGATGGCGCAATGTTCACTGAGATCGTCACTTTGGGAGAACTTGTGAAAAGAGCACGTGCTGCGAACGTGCAATCCTTTGTGGAAGGACCAGGGCACGTACCGGTAAATGATATAGAGGCATGCGTGAAGACCATGAAGAGCCTGTGTCTTGATGCTCCTGTCTACCTTCTTGGCCCTCTGGTAACGGATATAGCTCCCGGATATGACCACATAACAGGTGCCATAGGCGGGACTCTTGCAGGCATGTATGGTGCAGATTTCCTGTGTATGACCACACCTTCGGAGCATCTGGCATTGCCAACAGTAAGCGACATACGGGAAGGGACCATCGTGACAAAAATTGCAGCACATGCTGCAGACATTACTAAAGAAGGACAAAGAGAAAGGGCTCGTGCAATGGACGACAGGATGTCACACGCACGTCACAGGCTTGACTGGGAAGAACAATACAGGCTGGCCATTGACGGTGAACGTGCGCGCACTATCAGGGGAAGCCGTGTGACCGGCAGCGATGCCTGCTCGATGTGCGGAGACCTCTGTGCGTTGAAGATAGTAAAAAAAGCCCTTTCAAAAGAAAAATAACTATCTTCAGCCTTTGATCGTTCTTGTTGTGAGAATAAGGCTTTTATCTGTTCGGTGCAATTAAAAGGATGATTCATGCAGAGCATGTTAGCCTGAACAACAACTCTTCAATGCAGATCTAAAATGGATGACCTGGCCTTTCTCACATATACGCTCATATCCATCTTCGTGATAGTGAATCCCATCAGCGGAGTTGTCACTTTCATATCGCTTACCAGTCGTATGACCTTTGAGGAGAAGAACATCCTTGCAAAAAGAGCCGTGTTCCTTGCCTGCATTATAGCTCTGTTCTTTGCCATTACCGGCAAGATGATGCTGGACCTTTTCGGCATTGATGTCGACTCGCTGCGCATTGCCGGTGGCATACTGTTGTTCCATGTAGCACTGGACATGATGTTCGCAAAGGTATCCAGGGAAAGTATCACTGAGAACGAGATCAGTGAATCACAGGACCGTTCCGATATCTGGATATTCCCCATTGCATTGCCTCTGTTGACAGGTCCTGGAACTATCACCACGGTGATCGTGCTCATGGGAAGCACCGATCTCATGATACAGAAATCCATGGTGATCCTTAGTATATTGATCACATTTGCAGTGTGCCTGGTGATATTTCTGTTCTCCCGGCGTATCTATAAGTATATAGGCTATACCGGAATGCTTGTATTCACGAGAATAATGGGCCTTTTCCTTGCAGCATTGGCTGCAGACTTTGTGACAACAGGCATCTGGAACGTATATACTGCTCTGTCTGTGACCTGAGAGCATATCTTTTAAGTACGGATCGATAAATAATTCTTTAAGATGGATGCAAGAACCAGCGGACATGCCGTACAGATAAAGGGTGATGAGCATCAGGTCTCTTTTGATGAACTGTTCACACGTTTGAAAAGCAGTGATGCAGGACTGAGGCAGGATGAAGCTCTCAAAAGGCTGACAGAATACGGAACAAATGTGCTCGAAGATACCGGAAAGGAAAGTTTACTGTACAAGTACCTGAAACAGTTCTGGAATTTCTTTTCAATTTTGCTTACAGTCGGTTCATTACTTGCTTTTATTGCAGAGTGGCTTTCTCCCGGCCAGGGGAACCTCTATATTGGCATAGCACTGCTTGCTGTAGTGATCCTTAATAGTACCTTCACGTTCATCCAGGAATACCAGGCAGAGAAGATAATGGAGAGCTTTCGCCAGTTGATACCTCCGAAAGCCAGGGTTCTCAGAAACGGTGAAATAACAGAAATACTTGCCTCAGACATAGTTGTCGGGGATGTGATCTTACTTGAAGAAGGCGACAAGGTCCCTGCCGATGGCAGGCTCATAGAGGTGAATTCTCTTAAGGTCGATAATTCACCTATAACCGGAGAAGCCGAGCCCCAATTGCGTTCTCTGGAGTGTACCCATCCCAACATACTTGAATGCAGGAATATGGTCTTCTCCGGCACACTTGTGCAGACCGGGAACGGTAAAGCTATCATTTTCGGCACAGGAGCAAATACTCAGATAGGTCGTCTGGCTATCCTTACCAAACGTACTTCATCGGTTGAAACACCCTTAAGAAAAGAGCTTAACAGTTTTATCAAGGTGATATCTTCGATCGCTATTTTTTTGGGTATATCTTTCTTTTTAGTAGGCTCCTTCGTGCAGGATACATTCTTGCTGAACCTCATTTTTGCTATAGGTATAATTGTGGCAAATGTTCCGGAAGGCTTGCTGCCCACAGTCACTCTCGCCCTGAGCCTTGCTTCCAGAAGAATGGCAAAAAGAAATGCGCTCATCAAACAGCTCGAATCTGTGGAGACCCTGGGTTCCACCACTGTGATATGCACCGATAAGACTGGTACACTTACCCAGAACAAGATGGCTGTAAACTCGGTCTTTACAGGAGACGGCTATCTGAACGTTAAAGAAAAACAAAGACCCTCCGAACCTCTTATAAGGGTTGCTGGTCTGTGCAACAATTCAAGGGTCATAGAGGAGCCTCCCGGATATAAGGGAGATCCCACAGAAGGCTCTCTGTTAGTTTACGTAAACCAGTCAATTGATGAAGAAAAACTAAAGCAGGCCTATCCGCGGCTACAGGAATATCCTTTCGATTCCAAGAAAGAGAGGATGCAGGTCATTTGTTCCACCCCGGAAGGAACAATGGAATCTTACCTGAAAGGTGCACCTGAAGTTGTCATGAATATGTGCAGCAAGCTACTCACAGTGGATGGTACCCTGCCCCTTGATGAAAAGAGTACCGAGATGATCATGGATGAGCACATTTCCATGGCAGGATCAGGTGAAAGGGTGCTTGCCTTGGCTTACAGGGAAGCAGAAGATGTCAGGGAATACGAAAATGATTTTGTATTCCTGGGGCTTGTAGGTGCAGTGGACCCACCCCGCCCTGAAGCAAAGGAGGCGATCCACAAATGTCACATGGCAGGGATAAAAGTGGTCATGATCACCGGTGATCATCCGATCACTGCCAGGTCTATAGCCCGTCAGGTAGGTCTCTCTGACAACGATGATGAAAAGCTTGAAATCATTATAGGCTCTGAACTCGCTGAACTGTCCACTCAGGAACTAGCTGGGAGGCTCAAAGCTCCAAACATTGTATTTGCCAGAACATCACCCGTGCAAAAGCTCAAGATAGTTCAGGCTTTCAAGGCTGCCGGTGAAATAGTCACTATGACCGGTGATGGTGTTAATGATGCACCCGCCATGAAAACTGCCGATATGGGAGTGGCCATGGGCAGCGGCACGGATGTGGCAAGGGAAGCAGCAGACATGGTGTTACTGGATGATAATTTCGCGACCATAGTCAATGCGGTAGAAGAAGGCCGGACTGTATTTGATAACATCAAGAAGTTCATTGCCTACATACTTACAAGCAACGTACCTGAAATATTGCCTTTTATTGCCTTTGTGTTATTAGCGCTGCCACTGCCCATGAATGTGCAGCTGATACTGGCTATAGATCTTGGTACGGATATATTGCCTGCCCTTGCTCTGGCGGTGGAAAGGGGAGAAGGAGATATCATGCATCGTCCTCCAAGATCAAAAGATGAGAAACTGCTGACTCCACAGGTGTTGTTCACATCATATGGCATCAAAGGTCCTATTGAAGCAGCAGCCGGATTTTTCTGTTACTTTGCTGTGCTGCGGGATGGTGGCTGGAACTTCGGACAGAGTCTCCCCTTCACCGATCCGCTTTATATGCAGGCGATCACAGCTTTCTTTGCTGCTGTTATCATCTGTCAGATAGCCAATGTCTTTACATCCCGGACAAGGCGGCAGTCTGTACTTACAAAAGGATTTTTCGGAAACAAGATGATACTTCTCGGAATAGCTAGTGAATTAACCATACTTGGTTTGATCATTTTCAACCCCCTGGTCAATACTGTCTTCAACACAGCGCCCATTTCTATAAAGGACATACTCTTAGCAGTCCCCTTTGCCATTGCATTGCTGCTCATGGATGAACTGATAAAATTGTGTGTGAGAAAGAATTTGGAAATCATAAATTGAACGATCAGTAAAAAAGAAAGAGAAAGTGAGGATCGTATATCCTCACTCACTAACTTATTCTTTGTTTCTGCGGCCCCTGAATGCAGCAGCCATCATCACTATGAATATTGCTGCGACTATTCCCACGAACGGAGTCTTCTGCGTTACGTCAAATGAGCCCTGCTGGTCACCTATCTGCACATTGACAGTACCAGGCTGGTCCCCTGTTGCGGTGAACTCTACAGTCTTTTCTTCTCCTGCTGCAAGGGAAACGTTCTGTGCGTCCGTTACATTGCCATTAACTAACAGTTCCACCTTGACCTCACCTGCAGAAGTACCAGTATTGGCAACGTTCACACTGACGGTCACAGGCTTACCCTGTTCAGCTATAGCCGGATCTATCACAAGGTCGGAATACCTGAACATATTTTCTGCAGCCTCAACCTCAAAGGTCAGCTCTGCAGGAAGGAAACCATTCGCTTCAACTCTTACCTTGTGTATACCTGCATCTTTCGGTGTGTATGAGAGCATACCTTCTGCAGAAGTGGTGCCTATGGCGCTGCCATCATAGTAAAGTGCAGCTCCTCCCACAGGTTCTCCACCTATTGCCTTCTTAACAGAGATGGATATTGCATCTCCTGCAAATACAGTTTCGGGACTGACCTCTATGTCAAGCTTCTTTGTAGCATCTTCTGCAGATATTACCTCGACGTTCAGAGTACCTGTAACATAGTCTTCCTTTTCTGCAGTCACTTTGAAAGTGCCGGTCTCGCTCACTACCACAGAAAGTACACCTTCGTTAGATGTCGTTCCTTTCTGCACGTTGTCAAACTTCACAACAGCACCTTCGACAGCTGCTCCCTGAGAAACTACCTTGATATCCACTGATGTTCCCGCTGTGATCGTATCAGGCATTTCTATGGACAATTGTTCGGATGAGGATGTTGTCGTCATTACAAAGGGATAGTATCTCAGTGTATCCGAATCTGCCACCTTGATAGAAATGTCTCCCATAAGATCGATCACATTATCCTTGGTGAGCGAAACGGAATTCCTGTTCTCCAGAATGATACCGTCCTCTGAGATACTGGCAACCTCCATTCTACCAAACCTGTCCGAACCTTCAAGGGTAAGATAGTCCTCAGATATCTGGAAAATACCCTGTATAAAGATAGCATCGAATTCACGTCCCCTGAAGATCTCATTGAAATGGACGACTATCTGGGGTAGGTCATCAGAAGATCCGAGATCTGTTTTGTACACATAGTCCGTGTTGGAAGATAGGATTCCAGTATCTAATTCCTGGCCATTCTGTGAGAGTGAAACACGCACCCTGTTACCATTAAGGTCTACTTCCACCACATCAAGCACATATCCTTCCTCAAGTACCAGTGATGAACCCGGAGAAACAGATTTCTTATCATCGTTATCTATAAGCACTTTGGAAAGCTGACCCTGGGAGACCATGCTTACAGAACTGGTGAATTCATTTTCCGGATAGCCTGCAAAGTATTTTTGTGCAAGGAACCCTATCACTTCGAATTGTCCCCAGGCAGAGTGCTCAAAGCTTACCTGCTGGGATTCTGTGGAATACACAAGGTTCTCAGCACCTATTGTCCTGCCGCTAAGAGCTTTGACTTCCAGTGATTCGGTACCTATGCCTTCATCAATGTTATAGTAGAAACCTTCGAAGTTCAGTGCAGTCCAGTTGAAGGGGCCATCGGAAACTGTACCACGCAACTCATACGTCCCCGGTTCTGTCATGTCGACCACAGGAGCAAAACGCAGCACTGTGTCATCAGCAACAACGAATTTCAGCTTTCCCATTATGTCGATGGTCCTGCCTGCATTAAGGTTTATGACATCGGGATTTGACATTGTGATCCTTTCAGGAGCTATTGTATCAACTGTCATTCTTCCATATTTATCGCCAGCGTTAACGGAGATGTAGCTGTCGGACACCTGAAAGATGCCTTTTACGAACACGGCATTGCTTTCAGTTCCCCTGAATATGGTATCCAGATGTACTGCTATAAGAGGGAAATCATCCGTGGAACCAATTCTGGTTTCGTAAACATAATCCTGATTAGAGGCTATTACTGTACTATCTACTTGCACACCATTTTTCTTAAGGGTGATAAACACTTTATTGCCATTAAGGTCGACTTCGGTTATGTCCAGCACATATCCTTCCTGCAGAACAAGTGATGAACCCGTGAAAAGTGATTTTTCGTCATCATCGTTTATGAGCACTTTTGCAAGCTGGCCGTCGGATATGAGGCTGACATCATCTGCAAAAGCTGTATTGTCAGAATAACCTGCAAAGTATCTTTCTGCCATAAAACCGATTATCTGGAACGAACCCCATTCATCGCGCTCAAAACCAGTTTCTATTGGTCTTGTGGAATACACAAGGTCGTCCTCTTCGATGGACCTGTCGGAATAGCTGTCCAGTTTAACTGTCAGCATCTCAGACCCTTCTCCTGAATCCAGGTCATAATAGAAACCCGAATAACTAAGGGGTGACCATGAATATTCAAGCGATGGTTCCTGAGCAGCATCCCATATCCTGTTCCCTGTCGAACCGTCGGCTGCCAGGGCCGTAGTGGATAGCAAGCTCAGGCAAAGTAAAGCAACTATCAGTATTTTAATTTTCATATATTTATCTCTCCTACAACATTTACTATCTACAAAAAGAGTATTATTGTAACAGTATATACGTTTTATCCATTAAAATGACCGAATAATATGGAAATATGTGCAAGAACGATGGCTGCAGAATGTTTCACAAGATACTTTATGGGGGTTCTTATTCCACTCTCACCACTATACCCCGCAGAAGCCTGCCCAGCAGATCCGAACCTGTAATGATGCGCCTATCCGGGTCATCTTTGTTCCAGTAAATGATAAGATCCTCATCTACAACATCATCCTCCAGATCGATGGGATAGACTTTAAGCCTCTTGATCACATCTCCCAGTCTTTCCTGGGAGGAGTGAACGATTATTGGATGATGACAATAAGCCAGAGGATGAAACGCCTTTTCGGTGGTGAAGGCTGCCCTGAGAAAAGCATCGGAATCTATAGCCACAGAAGGTTCTTCATTTTCATCAACAACTATGACCCATTTTTTACCTGACAGAGCTATTTGATGCAATAGAGGATCCGTAGATTTTCTGTCCATGTGGGGAAAAACCGGATATCCATCCTTGAAAGGAAGGCGGATCATACTTTGTGGATGGATCACTGAACCTTCGTTTTTTATGTTCAGATCGTCTATGGAGAGAAAATTGAGAGCTCCCAATCCTTCGATACGGTCGATATCTGATCTGGAAGACAACATGTGTTTTTCGATTATGACCCTTAGAGCCCTTTCCTTGAAATACATAACCCCTTCTTTTCCAAGCCAAAGGTCAAGTAAATTAGCTGTAGGCTTGGCCACAGGATACAAAAGAGATCTATAGAATTTGATCAAGGGTATAAGATAAGCACCTATTTTCATTGTATTGCGGGAAAAATAGGCCTGAGGTACGATCTCTCCAAAGAAAGCTATCACAAATGTCGAGAACACAAAAGCTAAAGCTCCGGTCATTATAGTATCTGTTAGTAATGTAAGCAGCACATTGACTCCCACATTGCCCCATAAAAGCGTGGCTAACAACAAGTTTGAGTCTGTGCGCAGCTCAAGTACCTTCACCGCAAATGAGTTCTTAAGTTCGGCTTCGACTTCAAGCCGAAGCCTGCTCAGACCGAACAAGCCGATAGTAAGACCAGAGAAGATCGCAGACTGCAATAAACATAAAAAGATGAGTATCCACGTTATTATAACCATATGAATGTTCTATCTTTTCATTCCTCCAATATAAAAAAGTATGCTCCTTCGTCATCAATGATGTGAGAAAATAGAACAATCGTTTTCTCCACTTTCTACCGGATTTGCCGGCATACTATTAGCGAACCAGAGAGTACGCTGCGGTAAGGCGATCTTTATACCATTCTCTTCAAGCGTCTTTTTAATTATCCACAGCAGTCTTGTTTTGACAGAATACCATTCAGTGGAAGGAGCCCAGATCCTTACGAAGATATTGACACCATTATCATCCAGTTTATCCACAAAGACAGTAGGAGTTGGATTTTTAAAAGCTATAGGATCATCATCTATGATGCCTTTGATCATCCCAATGGCTTTGTCGGCATCGCTGTCATAGGTTATTCCTATGACATACTCGAATCTCCTTGCTACGTTGGCAGCATAATTAGTGATGTTATTGAGAAAGACCTTATCGTTTGGCACGCGCACATACAGCCCATCAAAGGTCCTGATGATGGTGGAAACAAAAGTGATATCTTCAATAACTCCTGCATTATTATCTATGTTCACCTGATCCCCTATCTTAATGGGCCTTTCAAGGGTCAGGAAGATCCCGGAGATAAGATTCGCAACAATGCTCTGGCCTGCGATACCCAGGATTAGGCCCAATACACCTCCGGCAACAAGCAGACTTGAAAGCTCTAATCCCATGAACGGGAGTATGAAAAAGACAGTGACCAAGAAGACAAAACTGTAGCGCATAAGTTTGAGCAGCATGCTCAGTTGTTTCCTGTCCATCTTATCCTGAAGAGCCCTCATGAGATATATGGACAGAATTTTTCCGGCGATCATAGAGATAATTACAATAGAAGCTACGAATGTCATCCTGAAAAAAAGGATAGAATAATCGGATGATGAAATGATAGATATATCGTTCAGTGTGATGTTCATAGTCCGTACTCCATGATGCATCTGCTACCGATCACCCTTAGTTTGGACGATACGTAGAGTTCGGTGGCCTTTTTGAACCCGGCTTTACCGGGACAGTGCAGGAACTCAGTTTCCGCTAATTTTCTGCTTGGGATCTTCATGACAGCTTTCATTACGACTTTATTTTCTTCATAGTAGATCTTCATACCATATGCGTTGAACAAAGACTTGCTGACCTCTACCAAGTGCTCAGTGTCATTAACTATCTTCAGTTCTATGTAACCTGTGTACCAGGGATCTGTATCCGGTGGTGAAAGAAACACGTCGCTTTCCCAATACTTGCAGATGATCCCATTGCTTGGAGCACCGTATAGAGTGTACTTCAACCGTGAAAAAGAAAAAATATCTATTACCTCAAAGCCCTCTTTTCCCTGAGATACGAAAACCCCTATCTCTACAGGAAAAGTGATGTACACCTTCTTTGAGGCGCCGGGCTCAAGTATCAGGGTCTTTTTAAAGTTCACCAGTAGGAAATGGGTGAGCCTCTTTGGCATATTGACCGGTTCCACCGGGTTGAGCAATATGCTGCATGACTCCTGCAAAAGTAGCCTTTCTGTGCTTCCCAGGCTGCCCCATCTGCGATATATGAGTGAATCGTCATGTGCTTCCATTGATAGGAAAACGCCTTCTATTTCCATGTTAACAGGAGATCCATATAAGCCGAACATAATAATTTCCGTGAAATAATATAAAAGAAGTATCTTATCATTTATAACCATTTCTTCTTTCGGAAATAGAAGAACATGGAAATGCCTATTACTGCCATAATGCACCATAGCACAGGATAGCCCCATTTCCATGAAAGTTCCGGCATATATTGAAAGTTCATGCCATACACACCTGCAAGGAAGGTCAATGGAATGAATATGGTAGCGATGATAGTAAGCACCTTCATCACCTCATTCATCCTGTTGCTAATGCTGGACAGATATATATCCAGCATCCCGGAAAGCATATCTCTGTATGTTTCGATGGTATCTATCACCTGGATGGTATGGTCGTATATGTCTTTGATATATATTTGTGTGGACCTTGTTATAAGGTCCGATTCGGCTCTTAAAAGGTTGTTTGATACTTCACGCAGGGGCCATGCAGATTTGCGCAAAAAGATCATTTCGTTTCTCAGAACATGCAACTCTTCAAGAGTGTCAGGTGTGGGATGATCAAGCAGTTCATCTTCCAATAGTTCTAATCGTTCTCCCAGTTTCTCCAGAACGACAAAGTAGTTATCAACAATAGAATCGATGAGCGAATACGCAAGATAATCAGCTCTCATCTCGCGAATGCGACCTTTTGAGCCTTTTAACCTCATACGTACGGGATCAAAGGTATTCCCTCCTGCTTCCTGAAAAGATATTACGAAATTGCGGCCCAGGATAAGACTCACCTGTTCGGATATGATCCCTGGTTCATCATCCTGTTCCTCTGTTTTGTCTTCGTGATAGAACATTCGCAGCACTACATAGATATGATCTTGAAATTCCTCTATCTTCGGGCGCTGGGTGGTATGAAGAATATCTTCGAGAACAAGGGGATGGATATTGAAATATGTTCCCAGGCGCTCGATGATCGTTACATCGTGTATCCCATCTATATTTATCCATGTTACAGTGGGACTGTCCCTGAAAGGGAACACTTCTTCTATATCCGATATTTTCTGTACCTGGCAATGGTCCTTATCGTAATCGATAACTGTTATTTTTACTGCTTCTGCCCATTTGTCTCCTACGTGGACAATTGTTCCGGGAGGCAGGCCGCACTTCTCAGAAGCTCGTTTTACAAACCTACTTGCTATCATTCACCCTTCTTCAGCAAACAATGTTGATCGTCGGGTTTATTCCGACAGTATCTTAACAAAACGTTTTAGCAGTACTGATAATGCTTTGTTGCTATATTACAATAACTTATTTGATAGCCTATAAGCAATAAATGGCCATGAACACAAATGTTGATCATTTTCGTGTACATAAATAGTATATGTATCTTCGATCAGATAATTTGCACAATCGCCAAATGATCCCCACGAGCTATTCGGCCTGAAACACTTAAAAAATGTAAAGAACCCTGCCCTGCTTCTTATTACTTGTTATTGATCTGAGCATAGACAGCTGCTCCAAGTATTATGCAGCCATATACTCCCAACTTAAGTGTTCTGAGTATCATTTATGCCACCTCTTCATTATAACTTGCAGCGAATGTCTGGTCTTTCGTACCGCCAATGTGATGAAAACTATTGTTTTTTGTATCCTTTGGCATATTTGGGCTTTTCTACGGCCTGTCCTTTGTTGTTTTGCTGCGATCTTGAACTTTAAAAAGATGCTATTAGAAAGATGAACTCTGAGTGCTCAGAAAACACTCAGACCTTTGAGGCGCCGGATTCCAAGCATTGGATAGTACAGTACATCTTGTCACGTGCACACTTGCGAAGAACATATATCTTACGACCACAGTTCTGACAGTTTACAGCTACATACTTCATATCGTTTTTCTCCTTTTGTTCTTTTTTCGGGAAGCTAGCACGCATTTCGATCATTAGGATATGGAAGCCTCATGATCTCACAGTGGTTCTTCCCTTTTTCGATTGTCCTTATTACATACCTTCTAAAAAGTACTATATTAATATATCTATAGTGCGGTGTATACTAATAGTCATTATGATGAGATTTGCCATCTATGCAAAAAAGAGTGGTGTGCAGGTTTATGCCTGCCTATGCTCTGTCCGTTGAATTCACAGGATATCTTTAACGGACTATCTTCGAAATGTCCATCTCAAGGATATCTTCAGCACCAAGTGCCTTGAGCCTTGGTATGAGCAGATTGACCTCGCTCTTACTGACAACGGTCTCTACTGCATAGTACTCGGACTTGTAGAGCTGGGATACTGTAGGCCGCTTCATGGACGGAAGGAAATCTATGATTGAATCCAGTTTATCACCCGGTACATTCATATCAAGGAGTACCTTGCCCCGTGCTTCGATGACAGAGAGCAGTAAAGTTTTTATTTCCTCTATCTCTCGTCTTTTCAGGGGATCCTGCCAGCTTTTCTTGTTGGCTATAAGCTTTGTGGAGGATTCCATTATCTGATCAACGATCTTCAATCCATTCCTGCGTAAGGTGGAACCTGTTTCTGTGAGATCGACCACTACGTCCATGAGGTCAGGGACCTTTGCTTCCGTGGCACCGTAGGAAAAATGGATCTCCACAGGAATGTTAAGGTCGTCAAAGAACTTCTTTGTCATTTTCGGATATTCAGTAGAGACCCTGCTACCCGGTTTAATATCCCTTGCGCTGTGTATATCGCTTTCCTGGGGAACTGCTATGACGATCTTAACGTTCCCTGAACCTTGTTTGCTGTAAGGCAGGTCAGCAACCTCCACAACATCGGAATTTGATTCCGTTACCCAGTCAAGCCCCGAAATTCCCAGGTCAAAGTATCCGTCATGCACGTATCGGGGGATCTCCTGTGGGCGCAGGATCTTGATCTTCTTTATCCGGGGGTCATTAATGGTAGGATTGTATTGCCTGTCGGTCTTCTTTATTTCAAGGTCTGCCTGCTTAAAGAGCAGAAGAGTTTGTTCTTCCAGACTTCCTTTTGGAATAGCTATTTCGATCAATGTGCCAACCTTTCCGTGTGTTTGATATTTGGTGTAATATGGGATGCAATTATTATCCGGGGTATAAAGCATATTCGATTGGACAGCAAACAAAGTTCCTGGTCATTCTGAGGTTACAAAACCAAGTTATAGTCAGGTACGCTCAAGTTGGACAATTGCTTTATATACACCCTTTTCCAAGGAGAAAGCATGATCCAGGACATTTTCATACCTTTCCTGCTCGTTGGTCTTGCGGAGCTAGGGGATAAAACACAGCTCGCTGTCCTTGTACTTTCCACAAAGACAAAGCAGTACGGCTCCTTGCTCGCAGGGGTCATGCTCGCATTCGCATTAACTGATGGGATCGCTATTGTGCTTGGAGATTTTATCGCTTCTGTTGTGCCCCTGGATTATGTGAGGATCTTTGCAGGTATCCTTTTTGTTATCTTTGGTGTTCTGATGCTGTATAACAGGGATAAGGATGAAGATAATGGTTCCTACGAACTGAAAAGTCCCTTTGTATCAGGTTTTTCTTTAATACTTGTCTCTGAGATGGGGGACAAAACACAGTTAGCTGCGGCCCTTTTTGCCACCCGGTACGATCCTGTGATGGTATTCATCGGCGTGATCCTTGCGTTACTGTTGCTCTCCATAACAGCTATATATATTGGGAAGCAGCTCATGGCAAGGGTTAATAAGAATACGATTTCCACAGCTGCAGGCATTCTATTCATTGTGATAGGCATCTCTTTCTTTTTCTGAGCTCGGAGATGCGACTCTTTTTTCTTAAACCTTAATTACTATTAACTCCTATTTTCTTGGAGAAGGAGTACTATGGCCAAACTACAGATCATGAAATGTAGAGATCTTGGCTTCAATGATGATTTCATTGTTATAGAACAAGATCGTGAAGCTGCAAAGAAAAAAATGATGGAACACATATTGGAAAAGCATAAAGAAGAATTTGAAATCCTGTCTGAAATGCATCAGGAAGAGATCCGTGCAAAAATGGACTTCCTGCTGACGCGAGGTTGCGGTTGTGGGGTCAAAGAACTCTGATCTTATCGGGTTCAGTAAATGAACCTGTCTCTTATCTTAACGGCAATGAACATTGCTACACCAATAACACCGGCCATGACCAGGATGAAGTCCAGCCGTGGCGTCAGGTCTTTGCTCATCACTGGCTGGTAGATAGTTCCGGGTTGTACCTCTACTATAGCCCCAAGGAACATTGCGGTCATAAGCATCAGGAGCGATATCAGCCCCATTATCAAGAACCCAGCGTATCTCATATCTCATCCCTTATAAACAGTTCATATTTTAGTTCTTAAATTTTTCGGTCTCTTTTCATTACATTTATATGTGATGTAGTTTTCTATGTACCGGAGAGAGGAAGGGCGGCCTCCGGATCAATGATCTGAGGAAAGTCTCCCCACCATCTGAGCACACGAACACTTGTAAAGAGTGTCTGGCGAGAGCCAGGGCTCTGGCACAGAAACGATACCACGCCATATCAACGCAATGATACTGGAAGGTTGAGATCGTATGGATCGTGGATGGAACGGCGAATCCTCGTGGGTGCAAGTCAGAAGTAGGGATAAGCGGTGTTCAGACCGCGCCCGAAGTTAAAGACGCTTAGCCGAATGCCGCAGCTGCAAACGCCACTGGCTATCTCTTTAGTGCCATGTGCTATAGGGATCTTTGCAGTAACAGAAGGGAGCTTACTCTCCTCACTCCTTTGCAGTTCTCATTGTGATGCCAACTACTCTGAGCAGCGTCACAGGTGTTCGAAGGATACATTTTTTTATAAATTTACTGTAATCCAGAACTCCCTTTCCCGTAAGCACATACATTCTGAAGAGTTCCGGGTCCTTGTCGAACAGATAGAATATCTTCTCTATGTGTTTATGAAAGGTATTCCCGAACTTGAAAGCTATACGCAGATCTTTGTTGAACAGTGAATTACAGTTCTCCTGGTAAGCTGAAAGGTCGGTGCCATGATAGATCGCCTCAGCAGCCACTTCACCTGCCGCTGAACCACTTGCAACAGCATAGTATATGCCTTCACCCAGAAAAGGATCCACAAAACCCGCAGCATCTCCTACAAGGAGCACCTTTTCTCCGCTGATCTTTCTGTTCATACCTCCTACAGGTACTCTGTGGATGAACTTCTTAGTGATATGTGCAGCAAGATCTATCCCTCTTTCCTTTGAAAGGAAGGAAATGAAATCCTCAAAGGCCTGTGGAGGTTTGATGGTTATCGGTTTCCATAGGCCCAGACCAATGGACATTATATTTCCTTTTGGGAATATCCAGCCATACCCCCTGCTTTTGAGAAAATACGCTTCTATCATTTCTTTATCAAGTACACACTTCTCTGCATCTTCCGGGGTTAGTTCGATTTCGGTTTCAATGCATATCCCATAGCCTTCGGCTTCCCATTTTTTCCTCAGGCCTGTTTCTCTGGCAACAGTGCTGTTAACTCCATCCGCTCCGATTATGAGCTTTGCAGTATATTCGCCTTTTGTAGTTATAACATGGACCTGTTCATCTATTATATTCACTGAGATAGCTTTCTCACCGGTATTTATATCAGCTCCTTTGTCCTGTGCCTGCTTTAATAGAAAATGATCAAAAGAGCTGCGAAAAACAAGTATGGATACAGCTTCTTTGAGCTTGTGTGAAGCCTTGCGCATTGCTGGGGAGTATACCGTCGCTCCATAACACCTATATTGAGGCTGGACTTCGTCGATAGGGCCAATGATCTGCAATGCTTTCCAGGAAACTGCGCCCCCACAGGCTTTGTAGCGTGGCACATCCTCCTTTTCCAGAAGGAGCACCTTCAGCCCCTTTTCAGCACATGTCCGTGCGGCCATTGCACCACCCGGTCCTCCACCGACAACTATGACATCATAATCCATCCTATTCACCTGTTCATTACCTATGCGATGCATTCAGGCGTGAAATTAAACCTGTAAGAAACTCTTTAATCAATATATGTATTTTTCTGCAGGTCATTGGATTATGCCACATACGGTTTTGTAGAAATCCGATAAGAACTTGCCTCATGAGTTAACATGAATACTCGATATCAAAACTTTGTAATAAATTTTTAATTAGTTAGAAGTTCTCTTGTGAATAATGAATATCTAAGAACAAAAGCCTGAAGCAGGCTTTTCAGCTGACTGATCCATGAGGTTCATTTAGAGCTACCGGTACTGTTTTGTCTATTCTCATCGCTGATCATAGTACCATCTTCGAGTGTGATCACCCTGTTAACGTACTCAACATGCCACGGTTCATGTGTGACCATAATGATCGTCTGTCCATATTTTTCATTCAGTTCCTTGAACACGTCCAGCACCTGTTTTGAGTTGTTGGTGTCCAGGTTTGCGCATGGCTCATCAGCAAACATGATATCAGGTTTTTTTGCAATTGCTCTTGCAATAGCAACTCTTTGCTTTTCCCCACCAGACAGTTCATCAGGAACTCTATCATGTTTTCCATTCAGGCCAACCTTATCTAATGCTTCAAGAGCGGTTCTGTAAGATTCCTTTTTTGACTTTCCTTCCATCATAGAGAGCACATATACATTCTCCGCAGCACTCATCTCATTGATAAGTGCATAATCCTGAAAGACATAACCAACCTGTGTAAGCCTGTAATAACTTCTTTCTGCTTCAGGCAGGCTTGAAACCTCTAGCCCCCGGATAGTATACATCCCGTCTGTTGCATCGTCCAACAAAGCCAGTATCCTCAGCAGAGTAGTTTTTCCACTACCGGACGCACCCATAATGGCCACGAATTCCCCTTTATTTATTTCAAAAGAAACACCATTAAGAGCCTTGACAGCAGTTTCTCCTGCCCCATAATATCGTTTCAGATCTTTTACTAAGATCATGTTTACCGTCCCCATATGGCTTTGAGTATGCTTTCCCTGGATACGCTCCAGGCAGGCAGGACCCCGGCTATCACTGACAGCGTCAGCATGGTAACTATGCTTTGAACAAGCAGCACAGGATCAATGACCGGACTTATTTCTATGGTTTCATAGAATATTACTGGATTTGCCTGGAAATAGAACATAAGTGTAAAGTAGAGTATCAATCCTGCAAAAATGCCCAGTGAAACATAAAAGGTGCTAAGGAATGCATAGGACAACACAATAGATCTTGGGGTGATACCTACCGCTTTTAGGATCCCGATCTCTTTTTTCCTGTTCAGCACATTGATATAGATAATAATAAGGACCAGCGCTGCACCTACGATCAGACTCACGATCTTGGACATGACATCTATAGCACCCATGCTTTGCATGGCCTGCCTTATGAGAGACTCCGACTTATCAGCCCATGTAAATATCTGCTCATTTACTCCAGCTTCCCTGATCTTGTCCTGGATCTGCGCTTCCGTCCCTTGACCAGTGACCCTTACAATTACACGGGTAGCTTCTTTGCCTTCAAGGCCATACACATCCTCGATCTCCTTGTAATGGACCAGAGCATTAAGATCGACAACCTCAAATGTGCCTTCCATGATGCCTTTGACCTTATAGGTCCTTTTTACTCCATTGCTGTATGTTACGTCAACAAAGGATCCTGGCCTTACTTCACCCAGGTTGTCATATATCTCTGAGCCGAACCCTGTCCCTGCTATCATGGCACCGATGATGATCTCATCCCGGGACAGATCACTTAAAAAATCTCCTTCACTGATAATGTACGGATAGCGGGAAATATCATACTCTTCTGTGGGAAGCATTCCGGTTATCGTTACACCTACGACTTTCTGCTTATGGCTAATGGATGCTCCCACATCCAGTCTTTTTGTTGCAGCTCTCACACCTTCTACAGCGCGGACCTTCTTCAACACATTATCCGCATTGTTGATGTAGGTATTATCACCAGTTGGTTCAATGACAATATCTCCGTACGGATAATCCTGCATGAACCCTGTGAACATGCCTAAAAGTCCTCCTATCATTGAAGGAAGAAATACTAAGTTCAAAAAAATGAGGGAGAGGACAAAAACAATGAACATCAGCGTTTTCTTGTTGCCTCTTTTTACACTGCAGTATGCAATGAGGGCACCCACCCGGACATCATTGATCATAGTTTACCCTCATTGTTTCTTATTATTAGCTGAGTTACCTCCACCTTCCATCAACTGCCTGATCACCGCATCTTTTGATCTTATTGTCCTGTAATTATAATAGATAAGCCCGCCAATGATCGCCAGGATCAGAAATATAAGCAGGGCTGTGCCTGCTCCACTATCCTTTTTCATGACGATCAGATTGACCTTCGTTTCAATTTGTTCTTCGCCGAAATCATCGATATATGTTATTGTTACCGGGATCTGGTATTCTCCTGCTTTGTCGGCCACAAATGTGATCACTGCCGGCCCGTCCTCGTTTGTATCAAGGGTCCCTATGAAAGATTCTTTCAATCCTTTGAACGGATGGTCAGCATAGACCCTTATTGAATTTATTGTCCTCTCACCGGAGTTTTCAATTCTCATGGTCAGTTCTACAGTATCGCCTGTGTGAGGAAGGACAGGATCGACCTTTACAGATGCGAGATTCAGACTTCCTTTTTTGTCAAGCACGTTTATTTTAATGTTATATTCATCCTTCTGGATACCATAATCATCCTCATAGTTTATGATAACCGGAATTTCAAATGTTCCTGACCTGTTTGCTTTGAATTTGAACAATGCGGTCTGACTGCTATTTAGACCAAGAGTTCCAAGTGTAGTGTTCTTTATTCCTTTGAACCCGTGATCCAGACCAACGTCTACAGATTTTGCTATTGCTTTACCGAAGTTCTCTATGCCTAACCTTAGATCGACCGTATCTCCCTCGTAGATGTATTCAGGGTTGGTCGTGACAGAAGATATCCTTGGTTCTGCGTGTTCACCTATCACTATTACTTCAACTTCGTAATACGTTGTTCTTTTTACATCCTTATTTCCATATGTCAATTTCATTTTTATGATATGAGGGCCGGGCTTTGCATCCGGAGTAGTTCTCATATGGTATCGCAACTGCCTTTCACTGTTACTGTAAACGAATCTGGGAAAATGGGCAACCAGACTTTCCGTAACTATGATATCCGGAGGGATGCTGATTATTTCAAAAGTGATATTTTCAGGGATCTGGGTACCGCAGTTCTCAAGACTTATGCCCACAGTGAATTCTTCATCAATGCCTACTGAACTGGGACTTATGTCCTCTAAGACCGCTCTTAAACATTCATCACCAGAACCTGCTTCAGCAATATTACTTCCTAAAGAGCTAATTGCAAGAACTAATACAAAAAGGAATGATATTCTCGAATTATAATTCATTCTTTATCCGACCAGCCCAAATATCTTCTACAAATATAGTGATTATTATAAATATAGTTGCGTCATTATTTTTTCAATATAAGAATCATTATATAAGAGAATGATGCAGTGTTATATAAAATAGTATGATTTTTATATCGAAAAAATGGCGATCCGGCTATATTTTTTTCAGATGGCTACGATATACATTTGTCTCAGAAGTACATCCGTTTATTGATACGCCAAAGCAGTGATCCTTTATATTCTGGTAAAGATGAGCTCTGCTGAGCGTATCGTTGCTCCGGCGTCATTAGAAGTTGAGGTTCGAGCATTTCGAAACAGAGCTAAACAATACTCAGATGTCCAGCTGGTATCACCTGAGAAAGATGTCAGTTCAAATACCACATAGAGATCTGCATTCAGGAATTTCGCTGAAAGAATGAAGCCTCGGACGGGATTTGAACCCGCGGCCTCGTCCTTACCAAGGACGCGCTATACCCCTAAGCCACCGAGGCACACAGAATCAGTAGGGCATCCCCCTAATATACAGAATCTGTTAATAAGGTTTCGGTTGGATGCAGCATGGTCCGGCTGGCTGACAGCATCGACGCAGAGAGGTTATAAAAGCCAGCGGTCATCGATGGGGAAACGTTCGTTGATCCACATGAGCACGCCATTATGGTGTACGATCTTGTAAGAGCGGGAGAGCACGGACCCTGCACCGAAAAGAGATTCCTGGCAGTGGAGCTCTATATCCTCGAAGTCCCGGCGGGTCTCGATGTTATGGTCACGCAGTATTCGTCCAATAGGGATATCAGCCTTCATCATATCGCATTTCACACCCGGCGGCATCTTCTCAATAGCCGAGAGGGAACGGGCGTACACGTAAGGTATATCCCCGGCAGTAAGAGTGACCACACGGTCATTGATATCTGCACCCACTTCCACCCCGAACATCCGTGCCATCCACTCATCTGCAGGAACGATGTGCTGGTATTCCGTCACCACTGCCGTTGGATGGCCGGTCATTATCTCCAGCAGGAACGTCACTGACCCGTCAGTACCGGCGCAGACCCGCAGGCAGGTGGGGATACGGAAACCCTTCAGTTTTTCAAGGAATTCGCTGTCCATAGGAATGATATTGTTGATGCTTCCACCAAATTTACTTGGATACTTCCTCTTTAGCCTTCTTCAGGCGCTCCTTGGCAGTGTATCCGGTAGCCTTGTACAGGAAATCCCTATACCTTTTATTAGTATCCAGAATAGTTTCATCATCTTTGACCGTGGTATCAGATTCAGTTTCCACTGCCATTTTCTTGTTCTGTATCCATACAGTAAGCGTCTTGAAGATGCCATAGGATATTACAAGCTTATCCCCGCTCTTCTTTATCTCGGCGGGAAAGCTCTCAGCCAGGCAATCATGGATCCTTTCAAGATCAAGCTTATATCCACGTTTCAAAGTGTATTCCTGCATTGCTATCATCTTCTTAATTGCCGGTAAAAAGCATAAACATTCCGGTATTTTCAGCATTGACCCTATACCCGTTGCTTTTGAGGGATGGTGCTAAGAAAGCTTTCCGCAGCCTGCAGCAGCTCATCTTTCCTTTGCTGAGACAGTCTGTCATAAGCAGCTACCATCATCCCCATCCTGAAGTTCCTGCGCAGCACATCCCTGTGCCGGTCAATGAACCTCCAGTACAGACCATCCCATATCTCACACCACCCACCTTTCCTGTGATCGCTCATTTTCAGGATGTAGGCCGAACCGGAGATATAGGGCTTCGTAGCCAGTCTCCCCCCATCAGCGAACTGGCTCATACCGTAGACGTTAGGAACCATCACCCAGTCCGCAGCATCCACGAACAGCTCCATGAACCACCTGTACACCTCATCCGGATGAATACCGCACAAAAGCATGAAATTCCCCATGACCATCAGCCGCTCGATATGATGGCAATAACCCGTCTGCATTACTTTCCTGATGGTGATGTCCACGGGCCCGACCCCCAAGGTCCCGCTATACCATCGTTCGTCAAGCAGCCCCCTGTTCTCAAAGAAATTTCCTCGCAGGTCCGAGGTATGGTGCATACCCCGGATGAACTCCCGCCATCCAATGATCTGCCTCACAAATCCTTCAAGACTGGAAAGTGGCACATCCCCGTTATCCTTCGAATATGCAATGGACCGCTGCACCACTTCATCAGGGGTCAGCAGTCCCAGATTGAGTAACGGTGAAAGCACCGAGTGGAACAGGAAATGTTCATTTCCGATAATTGCATCTTCATAGGGTCCGAAAGACCTGAACCTGTGCATCAGAAAATCCTCCAGCCGGTCCAGAGAAGTTTCCCGCGTGGTCGGCAGGTAAAAATTAGAAACATCTCCGGGATTCTCGGGGAATAACTGCTCCACAAGTTCTGTCACTTCCTGTGTATGAGCTGTCCAGTCCACGAACCTTATTGGAGGTATCTGTATACCCTGTGGTAATTTTTTTCTGTTCTCCGCATCCAGGTTCCATACTCCTCCCACAGGGACCATTTCTGCGTCCACAAGGATATGCAGACGTTTGCGCTGCCAGATGTAGAAATTGTTCATGAGAAGCTTTGTTTTCCCATCCCTGTATTCTTCGAACTCCCGGATAGTTGTCAGAAAACCGGGATTGGACACAAATTCCAGCCTTATCTCATGCCGGGTGCAGAGTTGAATGATCCTCGACGCAAAAAGATCGTCCTCGAGCTCATAGGTAACAATATGCCTGATCCCGTGTTCTTCCAGTATTTCAAGCAGTTTCTCTTCGTATGACCTGAGATCAGTAATATCAAAATATGTCACTGCATGTTCCTGCAGGAGTCTGTCCCTGTAAGAGCGCATGGAGGACAGTATTAACACAAGCTTGTGTTTATGATACCTGTACCGGGAGCACAGACCAAAGTCTTCAGCCATGAAAAAAAGAGTATGCATGTCCGGTGCCAACCTTTCAGCAGAAGGATACAGGCAATTGCCGGGTATAAGTGCAAGTTTTGTGTATTTCTGATCCGTATGCCCACCTCAAAGAAGATACAGCAATACAAACTACACATTTCATAGCCTATTAGTTGATCCATTTTGGCTGTCAGACCTATTTTTCCAGTACTGTCCTGCCTTTCTCACCCAGCAGTATCACCTTCGGGATCTTTTCAAGGGCTATTTTTCCGAGTTCCTCCAGTGCTTCCCAGGAAGGCATAGGCTCCTTATGCCCCAAAAACGGCCTGTCAAAATCCGTCTTGCTCATGAACTGGTACAGCATCATCTCGTCCGCCCCCTCCACATCCGGCAGAATCCTGTGAATGACCTTTTTATTTACGTACTCCGGGATCACCCTCACCCAGACACGCAGCCACTTCTGCTTTGCAATATCAAGGGATCGTTTCAGCAGGTCTATGTATTTCACAGTGCGCTCCCTGGACATGCCTGTAAGCTCCATTATCCCATCCACATCGTCAAGAGGAGCTTTGATCTCCAGCACAAGGCCATGTATGAAAGGCAGAGCCTGCTCAATAACATCCGGCTTCATACCATTGGACTTGAGAAGCACCTGCTTTCCGGCTGCATGCAATCTCTCAAGCAGGGACAGCAGTTCCTTCTGCAAAGTCGGCTCCGCACCTCCCAGATAAACGGTCTTCATAGCTGAAGACCTAGCGAACTCCAGAGCTTTTTCCAGTGAAACTTCAGTGAAGGGCTGATGAATGTGTACACAGTAGGGACATTTCATGTTGCATCCTGCAAATTCCATCCTTATCTGCCCTTCGGCCTCAGACAACTTGATCAACCGCATTTAATGACTCTCCACTAAGAATAAGGAATAGATATAGAAATTAGAAACATACCCCGTATAAAGACTTCTGCTAACTGCTACCACAATTAAGATATAGTATGCAAATATAACTTGTTCCAAAGAAAAACGTGATATTGAAAATCGCCCAGGAGTGATAGACAATGGTAAAGATGACCCAAGAGATCATGGACACTATAGCAAAGCAGAACCCGGTACCAGTAGCTACCTCAAGCGCAAATGGAATCCCGAATGTTGCCCTGGTGGGCTTCCTAAAAGTGATGGACCCGGAGACCATTATGATATCGGATAATTTCTTCCTCAAGACAGAGGACAACCTGAAACATAACCCAAAGATAGCCTTTGTGGTATATGACAGCTATACCAGGAAATGTTTCCAGATAAAGGGCAGTGTAAAAATGATCACTGATGGTAAGATCTATGACGAGATGAAACATTGGGTGGACTCAGCCAAGCCCAACATGCCCAAGAAGGCAGCCGTTATGGTACACGTGGAAGAGGTCTACGACTCTCTGCCAGGCCCACATGCAGGTGCAAAGATCCTTTGAACAAGTCCCGGAAATGTCTGGACCAATAGCATGGCTGAGTGCTGGTGACCACAATCCTCAGAAGTTTTGTGGTCACCTATCATTTATGCTTTGTAATGTCCTCTGCAGTGTTTCGTGTTCACACCTCTTATTCTCCCGGTTCACGGATACCCAATAAACAATCATGGATATAATGATCACAAAAAGATCGATCATTTTGTATTCTTTTTTACTTTCGGGAAAACCAGACCGATCAAGAAGATCTCGGAAATGTATCTCAAAGTGGGAATAGCTGCCAGGCAGATAGAGAACAGTGAGCATCTGGAAAGATAAGGGCTTTTGGCATAGAGCTTGAGGATATTTTATAACTTTTCAAAATGAATATATGAAACACGATCATAAGATCATTTTATTATCAGAGGCGATAGGATGCAGAAAATATACAGATACTATCCGGAAGATTTTGGGGAACTAAGTGTAAAAGTTGTACACATGGACCTGCTTTTCGATATATTCGATGATCATACAAAGGTGACATCTCATCTCAAATTGCGGACCCTTGAAAAACCCATCGATGAAGTTGAGCTGAATTGCAAGAACCTTGAAGTCCTATCGGTAAGCTGCAGGGATCATGATATTGATCATAATTACAGGAAAAAGGATAGTATCCTGTTGATCAGGTTCGCGCAGACAGTACCTCAGGACACTGAGATCCTTATCACTACCCAGACCATCTGCAGACCCACTAAGAACATACTTGAAGGTCTCTATTATGACGAAACTCCTGCAGGTGCGCCCCCGCAGCAGATAACCCAATGCCAGCAATGGGGATTCCAGAGGATCGTGCCGTGTATCGATGATATGACGGCCAAATGCACTTACACTACGACCATCATCGCCGACGAGAGATATACCAACCTCATAACCAACGGAGACATTAAAGAAAAAAGGCATCCTGTCGGGAACGGAAGAGACAGGATCGTTTATGACAACTCGATTACCCCCATGGCTCCCTATCTTTTTTTCCTGGGCGTGGGCACCTACGATACATTCAAAAGGGAATTTGAATATCCGGATGGACATACCTTTGACCTGGAACTGCTGGTGCCTCCGGGTTCTGATCCCCTGATAGCCCGGAGAGCTCTTGATGTCCTCTACGATTCCATTATGTGGGTCCATCTTTTCACAGGCAGCCCTGAGATATACGGTCAGTCCGAAGAGCGCCGGAAGATCATGGCTATGGTAAAGGAAAGGGACCGTCTTAAGGTTGAGCCGGATGGAGCTCACGAACAGATCAAAAAGATACGAGCGGACCTGAAGAAAGCAGCAGGACCTATTCAGACCGGATACAGGTACACTGGTACCGTGTACAGGGAGATCGGCATGCAGAATTCCAATTTTGGCGGTATGGAGAATGTAGGGAATACGACCATTACCACCAACCGCATAATGCCCTTCCCCCAGATGACCGACGGTGCTTTTGAGTATATGATAAGGGTAAAGGTACATGAGTTCTATCACAACCTGAACGGCTCCGAGGTAACTGGGAAAAGTCCTTTTGAGCTGTGGCTTAACGAGGCGGTCACTGTTTACATAGAGAGGATGTATCATGCATATCATTTCGGAGAAGGGTACAGCCGTCTTGAGGAAGTCCTGGAGCTGCTGGCTCCGGGCTCCGGAACCTTTGCCCTTGACAGGGGGGCAGCTTCCATGCCTATTATTCCTGACGGGTTCAATGATCCTGATGATCTGATCACTTCAGTGACCTATGTAAAAGCCCCGGAATTTGTAAGCATGATAGAGACCCTGATCGGGAAGGAAACATTTGCCAGGGCTCTGAACGTTTATTTTTCCAGATATAAACACTCAAATGCCTCAAGCTGGCAATGGATAGAAGTGATGGAAGAGGTTTCCGGAAAGGATCTAAAAGAAATGGCAAGGACATGGTTAAAACAGACACAGTTCCCGGTGGTCCATGTGAGCTCTGCCTATGATGAAAAAGACAGAGCGTTCACATTATCCCTAAAACAGGAAGTCCCTGAGAGCGCAAAGTTCTGGGAGTTCCCATTCTGTGCTGCCCTTGAGGATGAGGAAGGGAATGACCTTGCCGAAGTTATGGAGCCGATGAAGGGCAGGGAGAAAAAGATCGTTTTCACTAATGTGGAAAAACCTGCTTTTTTATCCCTGAACCGGGGCTATTCCTTTTTTGGAAAAGTGGTCCATGATGCGGATATTGATGAACTGGTATTGCAGGTCAGAAAGGACAAGGACCTGATAAACAGGTTCATTGCATTCTACAAGATCGTGGATATGGAAAAAATGAAACTGATCGGGAATGCCGATAGTGTATCCTCTGAACAGTTCACAGGCCTCTACCATGAACTTATCCGGGACCATGAGCTGATGTCAGAGGCCGGGGCTCAGTTCCTGGCGATCTTTGAATCCGTGGAGGATGAGAAGCTTGCACACAGGTACCAGCTGTTATATGAGGTCAAGCAAAAGCTCCACAAGGCTGTAGCAAGCAGACATGAAGATTCGCTTGTATCTCTCTATCGGCTCTACAATGCCAGGAAAGAATGCAAGGATACTGATTACGTGAGCGGGCAGGTTCATGCGATCAAAGACCGCCAGGTAAAGAACAGATGCCTTTCGGTTCTTGCGACCCTTGATACGCCCAAGGTGCACGATTTGATCAGGGAGCAGTTCGAGACGGCTCAGAACGCCACGGATAAATTAAGTGCTTTCAGTTATTACCTTGATAGTTCTGCACCTGACCGGATACAGCTTATGCAGGCTTTCCAGAAGCAGGCGGAAAAACATCCGGTAAGCTGGGAGGCTTTCCTGAGAGTGATAGGAAGCATCAGCCGCGATGATGTGTTCGATCTGGTAAGACAGGTCGAGAGGTCCGGGGCTTTCAGGATAGAGCAGGCAAATGACCAGAGGGCTCTTTACGGAAGCTTTGCAGCGAACCGCAAGAGATCCCTGCAAACCGAAAAGGGACGAAAGCTGCTCACAGAAATAGTTCTGAAGCTGGCAGAGGTAAATGAGTACAGTACCGTGAACATACTCAATGTGCTTGCCAACATTGACAGGATGGAAGACGAGTATCACATACCTCTGGTGGAGATGATGGTTGACTTCCTGGACAGGCTCGATCCGGACCGCACCCCGAGCGTGTACAACAGGATCAGGAAGATACTACTCAATACTCCGAACGCCGTGAAAAAGTATGAAGCCGTCAATGGAAAAATAAACCTGGGTTAAAGAGCTGATCAGATCAGCTCCTTATCTTTTTTCAGGAAATCGTTCACATGGGTCACCGACTGACGGGTTCCAACAAAAGGGTGTAATTCGGTTATTAGGGATTTCCTGAACATGTACAAGTCAAAGGGCAATGAGCATTTTGTAAAGGGTGGATTGTACCCGGATTTGTGACAAATCATTCGTATTAGAGGCCAATTTCGAAGAGTTGGACCCACATCCTCTTTTGCTACCTATATTAAATCCTTCAAACTTGCAAACTGTTCATATAATTCCACCATTTTATAAATTTTTAAAGAGATATAATCTAATATTTTTGTTAAGCTTTGAAATTAGTGTTATTTTTGCCAATATTAATATAACTATGCTTCATAGAGCATGTTCTAAATCACAAGTAAATAAAATTGTATTAAGTAACACTATAAATCACATTTTAAATAGTTTTTTATAGCATGAGATCATGTGATTTTTGCAATTTAAATGGAATATAGGCAAAGTAAAGAATTTGTCTATAGCCCATTACCAAAGGCAAATAAATAATAGACTTGTTTGATGCATTTCTGTTGTTATTTGCTTCTATATTAGAGAATTAGGTGAAATAATGAATAAGACAAAAAAAATAGCTCCATTTTTGGTTATTGCGGTCTTGCTAGCTTTAATAACCCCAGTAAGTGCAGATATTGTATACATAGATACTGCAAAAATGAGTGAAGAGAGTATAGCAAAGGAATTGTTGAAATACAATATAACGCAGAAAGATATTGATTATTATGCAGCATATGGAATTTCCCCTAAAGTGATTTTAGATGTAGAATCAAAAGTTGCAATAAATAAAAAAATGCCACAGGTTATAAAAGATGCTCCATATCGCCCATTAATATTGGCAGATTCTGATGAAAAAGAAGCTTTTATCAGACATATTGAAAATTTCTCTGTTTCTGAAACCGAGAAAAAAGATATGATTAACTCTTTACTTGATATTTGGAGTCGAGCACCTAACAAAATTACTGAAAATGACTACCCAGCTTTAGAAAAAATAGGAAAAGAAATGAATACATATTTTATGAAGATTTATGAAAGTGATATTGAGTCTTCTAAAGATAATACGACAATTACACCAAAGTGGGGAGGCACATGGGGTGGAAACGCCCATGGGTTTTTCGCTTATTATGCAGTTATGTTAAGTGTGAATAATCAACTATGGGGTGATATTGCGTGGACTTATGCTCTTAATCCAGATATCACAGATACTGGATATTATGACAGGTATTATGGCCATTATTATCATCCATTTCCCCCTATTAATGGAGCAGCTCCAGGAAAATGCCTTCTCAATATCAACAATGCAGTGAATGAATATGATACTAATAAAAACCAAGCCTACTTCGATTTTGCACTTGCATCACATTATCTAGCAGACGTTGGAAATCCAATGCATACAGACGGTGTTATAGATCAATATCAGAATCAAGCTGCTCATTATGCCTATGAACAACATGTTAATGTGAGTTGGTCATCTGGTCATCGCTATAATGATGTCGTAAGCTCCAATATAGAGTACATAGTTGTAACGGACCCAGGAGTTGCCACTCAAGACTTAGCTAAATTTAGTAATCCTTATTATGATACACTATGGAATGAGGTTACTAAAGGTATGCATCAGGATACATTGTACCAGAATGCTAATATTGAGTATATGACACGTGTTCTTGTTAAAGAGACATCAAAATATGTTAATGGATTAGCATTTTACCTAAAGAATTCCTAAGAACACACAAGAATATAATGGTTACTCTGATAATCATTATATTCCATTTTTTGATACCATCCGTAAAACTGAACATTGAGCAGATATATAGTCGGTGATTATAATGAATTCAAAAAAAATAACTAGATGGATCCCGGTATTATTTGTGATATTGTTAATAATAGCAATTATTCTGTTACCATATGTCTTGGATAAAGGACTTCCATTATATTATATTACAAATGAAGATTACGAACCCCACTCTCTAAAAGTGGAAGTGATTACTCTATCAAATGAAACACTTTATAATGAAACTCTTAACTTAAAAGCTCGTGAACAGTTGCGTATAGAGAGAGATTTATCAACTTTCATAAAAATTCGTCAAGCACCTAAAAGCGTATTAGAGTATAGAGTTACACTTGACTCAAATATACCAATTTGTAAAAAACTCACTGTTTCAGAAGGTTTTTATGCATATATAACGATAGAAAAGTCAAATCTATCCATTGACTCAGCAACTTTCATGTAAATTTAATTGTATGTAAACATCTTATGACTATGTATCTGTTTGACCAGTCCGCCATCGCCCCCCGTCTAAAGCGCCTTCTTTTCTTCTGAGATCCACGAGCAAACACACCAGTATCAGTCCGCGGCTATCGTAGGCAGTGACGACTCCCGCTGGGCCCACGATAGTAAAACATGCATCTTTCCCTGGAAACCGGACCATTGGAGTGATCCTATGAGTGATTCCGGTTATGGTGCTAAAAGGGCATTGCAGGAGAAAAAGAAGAAAAGCAAGGAAATGAAACAAATGCATCGGAAGTTAAAAGATGCCGGAAAGTTTTCTTTGTAGAAAACATACATATTATGTTTTAACCACTGAGTTCACAGAGAACACAGAGGATGGCAATATTTATTCATCTCCGTGAACTCTGTGTACTCTGTGGTTGCATCTGCCCACATTAACGTACACTGGGTCTCATGCCATTGATTATTATTTGCATGGGATTACATGCAAGAGAATATGCCGGCTGATCTGCGAGAATCCTGGTATTCCTTATTTAAGGTATGTAACAGGTTGAAGTTAATTCCATCGTAAAAAAGAAGAAAAGTTAGTCCGACTCGTACTCTTCTTCATCATCTTCTTCTTCCATCCGGATCAGATCGATAATGAGTTCCATTAACTGGAATGCACATTCGCGGGAATCCGGGCGAACAGATATGACCTCAGCTGCAAGTTGTGCTATAGCGATCAGTTTTTGTTCATCGTCACATTCGCTCTGATCTAAGACTGCCTCAATATCAGCTTTCAGTTCAAATGCTGCCAATAGCTGGGTATCAATATCCACTTCGCCGCAGCAATTTTCAGTTTCTGCCTGATCAGCAGCACAACAACA
>AMWB02074182.1_pt1 | contig 54927 bp, 34 predicted proteins | sample 200311 | NCBI WGS metagenome assembly AMWB02 (sample SAMN02737377, study PRJNA173069) | bioreactor metagenome | biome: anode biofilm in microbial fuel cells | place: USA: California | collected 2010-12-16 | reverse complement strand
ATAGTGGTATACTTTTCAATTGAAATTTACAACTCAAATTTGCTTTCAAATAATAATTTTCATTATGATCATCAATTTAAGAAAACTGGATTACCTTCTCATTGTCATTATTGTCATTTTATATGTTATTACGGCCATTATTGAGAGCTATGCAGGCCAGACTTTCATGCGGTTTTTAAGCCCAATCCTGATCCTGATCTTCGTCATTGTATATCTGCAAACCATCCGGTCACTGGAGCAAGAGTTTAAGCGAGTCAAGCAGCTCTCTAAAAAAGAGATCCTGGAAAGCGTGAGCCAGGTAGACGACAAACTGGGACAGTCTATATCGCTGGATACAGAAGAATACAAAGAAATCAAGATACTACAGCATGTAGTTAAACTTGTGGAAGAAAACATCATTGGGGAGATCAGGAGCCGGACCGAGATTCAACAATCCATACATGATGTTGAATCGACCTTGCTGAAAGAACTTTTGAGAAGGAAAGAGTTTCAGCAATTCGTGAAGAGATCAGAAGAAAGCATTATTGGTGAGATCAGGAGCCGGTCCGAGTTGCAAAATACCATACAGGCGGTTGAATCGACCTTGCTGAAAGAGTTAATAAAAAAGAATGAATTTCATCAATTTATAAAAATTACTGAAGACAGGATCATCCGGGATCTTGAGAACAAAACCGAACAGGTTTACAATCAGATTGACGGACTTATCGCGATAAGTAAAGCATTAGAGGAAGTAAGGTGTCCGCTGCCTCCTTTCAGGGGTTGGGCAATTTCACCCGACATTACCCGGATATTAATGAAGTATATATTTGATCTTCAGCCAGAATTGATGATGGAACTTGGGAGCGGGGTAAGTACGATCATTTCGGGTTATTGTTTGAAAATGAATGGTAAAGGCAAGCTGATATCACTCGAACATGAAGAGCAGTTTTACAAGGATTCACTCACAAACATCAGGGCCCATAGTCTTGAAAGCTATGTTGATTTGATATATGCACCTTTGAAACCTTATGAATTAGATGCTAAAAAATATTCCTGGTATGATCTCTCGAAGTTAACTCTTGACCAGCCGATCGAATTGCTGCTGGTGGACGGACCTCCAGGAACGATCCAGAAGGAATCACGATATCCGGCATATCCTCTACTGAAACAATATCTAAATCATAATGCCATTTTATTGATTGATGATTACATCAGGCAAGATGAAAAAGAAATGGTGAAACAATGGCTGAATGACGCTGCCTTGGTTAATTTAAATGTGATTAATACAGAAAAAGGCACCTGTGTACTTAAATTTAGCGGGATATAATTTCTAAATGATCAAGAAGAGTCATATAGTATTCGTTGACATAATGTACAGGGCTGAATCCCCATTTGTGATTTTTATCAGCTTTATAATTCATATGTGTTAAATCAATGACACGAACACCTGAAAAATTTGATTCAAAAAAACTATAATATTCATTAAGTACCTCATTATTTTTTTTAATCAAATTCAATTGGTTAAATTTCTTAACCGTATTATCTTCTAAATATTCTTCCATCCAAAAGGCTTTGTGAAGTATTACCTGAGTGGGTTCAAATAGCTTTTTTAGCCTATTGATAAATCCGCTGCAACAATTTTTCCATAGGTCTAATATCCATAAAGAATCACGATCATAAATCTTACCATCATTAATTGAAAACAAATTTGAATTCTGGTATTCATCCGACAGGGTAATCCACGTTTGTTTGTTATTTATTAATTTAAATCTTTCATCAATGAAATCAATAATGATGTATGAGTTCTTCAGATCATTATCTTCAAGATATAAGTAAAACGCTTTCACTAAATCTGAATGAACACATCTTTTTTGAAAAAGTGAAATATTCTGGATATCAGATTCCTCAATAATAATGGGAGGACTATCTGCACTTATAATAGAAGATCTGGCGAAATATTTAAGTAAAATAACATCCTTTACAAAAGGATGATCCATTTCAAAAGCATCACGGGTTACACAACTCCCATGGATAGTAATTTTCATGCAATCATAATTTCAATTGATCTAACAGTTTTGGATTACTTCTATTGCTTTACTAGCGTTTAATTTTCCACCTGACCGGAAAAGGAGAGGCAGCCAGTTGTCTTCTTTCAATTGCAAATAGACTGGTTTCTAAAGATGAAATTGTCTTTTCTATTTTCTTTCTTTGGATTTTCCCGGAATCATTTGTGCAAACTTCGATCCTTGTTATAAACTCGCACTCTGAATCTTTTTTCAATAAAATGAACACAGGAGCCTCTTCAAGTTTATTAAACTCCGGGAAATACCAGCCCTGTAGCGGATCATTCTGGCCTGAAATCACTTCATATTCTTCGTCATTACTTATTATCTTTAAATGGATGGGTCGATCTTGCCATGTAATCACATATTCATTATTCTTTTTTCAACTTTAGCCCCAGGGGCTAAATGGAAGAGTTGTTTGTATGTATGTTGATCATTTGAGGATATTATATCTTTGATAATTAAAACATTAATAGCCGGTAAAATATACTGCCGATAAATCTCTATACCTCGGTTTCTATAATGAGGATGAGTCATTTCAAAAATATTCCCCTCTGTCATACCATTCAATTCTTCTGGAAAAAACCTGGTAATTCCAGAAAGGCCAGTATTATTGTAATCGATATCAAAGTCCCGATCGTCAACAATTAAAATATTATGCGCATGGGCAGATCGGTAGAAGTCATACACAGGAGATTTGGCATAAGAATACAATCCTGGATCTATGATAAGTTCATATCCTGATTTATTGAGTATAAATGATGTTTCATCCTGCTGATAATGCGAGAAACCAAAGAAGTCAGACTGTGCGATAAAGTTTAATTCCTGATGCTTGTTATTGAGAAATACCCAACCAGTAGCAGGATAGATTATTTGATGAAATAATATTGAATTTTCAGTAGTTAAATTCTTCTTATTTACCTTAGCTATTACGGAATCATTCGTTTGTGTTGGATAATCTTCTTCATTTTCTTGAGAATCTTTAATTAATTGGCTGCGATAACAGTCGCCAATAGCGATATTGTCACCGAATAATTGAATGGTTTTAACATAAAGATTGGCCTTCGCCTGTATTTCAAGAATATTTTCCGGTATATAGATACCTTGTTGTTTGGCTGCTAGTATTACTTCATTCAATTTTTCCGTAAAACCTATATGATAGCAAGGTGAATGCTCTTTATGTATGCCCTCACATGAAAAGCTGTATCTGTATTGCTCGAATACTCTTTGAAAGGCAAATTCAAGAAATTGGTACTGCATGTTAAATTCAGGCAGTATGCCCAGTGCCGCGATTAGTCTTTCATCAAAAATGATGGCATGGTTATGCCAGCATGAGTATTTCTCCAGGGATGCGACAAAATATATATGGTTTAGGATCGTAAGTAACAAGCGATGTTTAAACCGGGTATCTGAAATAGGGGAATTCTCATAAATTCGATATGCCTGAACCAGTACCATTAGTCTTTCTGCAATGGCATGATCATCGAAAGCAAATTTTTCATTTCGGACAGGATAAGTTAAGTGTGAAGTCATCCAGTCATTAATCACAAAAAATGCAGCATTCACCGAATCGGAGTTGCAACTTTTTAAATACGGCTCAAGCCAGACAAGCGACTGGAACCATAACCGCCATGAAGGATCAGGGTGAATTTCATCAGTCCAAACAATTGGCGGATTGAGCGGATAATCCTCCACTGCATAATTTTTAAATTTATAATTGATTTGTATGTGTAAATTGGCAGAATCGGCCAGGTTTATTGTTTTTTTATCATGATACAGTAAGACTTCATTATTGAAATGCTCCCGGATTTTAGCGGTGTCTTCATTTTGGATCCAGGTAAAAGAACTTACAAACAGTGGAAAGTAGATGCTGTCAAATTTTTGTGCTATGGCTTCAATAGTTTTATCTGTTACAAATACTTCTTTGTTGACAACTCCATAGCTTTGTGCTGCTAGATTTAAACACAACAGGTAACCAGATATCAGAAAGGAAATATTTTTCATGTCAGAAATCAGGTGGTTAAACTTCGAGCTTTACATATTGCTCGGCCAGCTTTTCTGCATAAACGGCCCATTCAAGCTGTTCTTGTGCTGCACGCTTACACCTCGAAGCCCAGATTTCTCTGTTTTCCATCACATCTTTGCTAAAACTGAGCAACCGTTTTTTTTCTTCTTCCCGTAAAGAAGCATCATCAAAACTCAGGGTGATTCCAACCTTCATTTCTTCAGCCATAGATGAATAATCACCGATTCCCTCTGTTATGATTACGGGAACTCCGGCAGCCAGGTATTCACCAAATTTTGTAGGTGATGACACCAGGTTAACCGGGTGCGTTTCACGAAGCAATAATCCTGCATCGGAAATTCCAATTACCTTACCCACATCATCATGAGCGATTTCTTCCAGGAGGTAGCTTTCTTTAGGTATCCTGTATTTTTTAATGTATTCCCTCACTTTAGCATGATCATATGAAGGAATTAGCAGGTATAGAATGCTTTCAGGATTTGCGTTGTAAAATTGGCTGAACAGGTTGAACATGGCTTCAGGCCATTGCCAGACGCTGAGTGTTCCCAGGTAAAGGATCACGAATTTATTATCAAAGCCTTTGGTTAAGCGCAATTGTTTACGTTCCTCTGCGAGGATCTGAAACTCTTCACATCGCACACAGCATGGCACCAATTGATAAGTCAGATCCGACAGGTTGTATTTATCACGATAATAAACGTTCATTTGCCTGGATACCATTATTCTCAGATCTGCTTCCATTAGTGCCTGTCTTTCAGCATGAGTCGCAAAGTCGATGCGAATCTGGTTTCCACCGGTCATAGCAGTTTCCTCCGGCGAAATGCCATGATTATCAAAGACTACCCTGGCATTGATTTTCTTTGCTGTCCTGAGGGCATGCATCGTAGAGTATAGTGCCTGACCATGAAATATACCGATATGGTGTTGTTTGGCTGTCTGAATCAATGGCTCATCAATCTCGTTGATCATAGCTTCAGATACATTCAGGTCGAAAAAATGGCTCACAGGGAAAAAGAATACACGGGCATTGGTCATGTCTTCGATCTGCTTTTTATAATCACTTAACCGGTCAGGTTCCTGGAACCACTTTTGGTCCAGGAAGGCAGCAATGGTGATATCAATATTTTGTTTCACCAACGCTTTTGTCTCTTCAATGACCCTGACCATATATCCGCTCTGACTTCCGGCAGTAAGATAGCATACATGCATGACTCTGATCTTGTTTTTCAATGCTCCTGATGCAAATACGGTGTCAGTTTTAAATCGTTCATTGCCGATCAAACTCCTGAACAGTTTTTCATATTGAGAAAGTATTACTGGTATATCAAAGTTTGCTTTTGCGAATTTCCTGATATCATCGGTTGTTGTCGCATATCGTTTTTCATCAAAATGACTGCGGATGAGTTCAACCGCCTCATCTACTGTCTGTATCACGAATTTTGACGGGTAAAGTTTATCAGCACCGTCCCAATTTCGAATGATCGGAATAGAACCGGTGGCCATTCCTTCTGCAACTGCCTGGTGGGATCCCTCATGATCACTGGTGGAGAGGATGAAACCGATCTTGGTAAACCATTCCGGGATGTCATTTCCATGCGGATCAAAAACAATGGAATTGCAATAAAGAGAATTTTCTATTCTTTTGTATAATTCAGTATAATAGCTTCTTTCTTCATCTTTTCTCCACAGCCACCGGTATTCCCATGGATGTTTACCTTTAAAATAAAGTACAAACCTGTCGTCCGACTTTTTCAACTGTTCAAATATATCCAGCCCAAGGTGTGGTGCTTTCCGCATCGGTGAAGTGCCAATAAACCCTAGGTTGAATTGAGCACCTGGAAGCTTTTCCTGGTCAAGTGCATCGCAATCGATTACATTGTAGACCAGTGAAGTACGCGAGGACATGTGTGGAAATCTCCGCAAAAAAATCTCCATATTTTCCGGGCAAATAAAAATGATTTGATCGACATTTTGCCATTTGATCCTATTAAGGTAATCCAGTCCGAGTTCTTGATGGTGCAACCGAATCACAAGCCTTTGATCTGGTTTCTTATTGTGTGAATACCATTCTGCATTTCCTAGGGCCCATTCACAAAAAATCAAATCAGCCCGGTCAAGTAACTTCATCGACTCTTTCCGGTGACTCATCTCATGACCGGGTATATAATCCATCTTCACATGATAGGATGGGTCATTCTCACAATGATTGATCAAATGAGTGAGAAATTTAAAATCGTGACCGTTAAATAAGATATTAACCATGAAGTGGTAAAATGTATCCTTTAGTTTTTATTCTTATGTTCCTTAACCAAAATAATCTTGAGATATTCTATGATCCAGTTCCGGCACACCATCTACATTTTTAATATAATTCAATGGGTCTAATGAAATTATTTCTTCCTTTTCCATATTAAAAACTTCAGTTGAGCTTTTAACTAATAAAGGAATAACAGATTTCAGATGTGTTTTCTTCACCATTAAAGTAAAAATTGGTGCTTGCCTGGTTCGGCAAAAAGACAGATCCTGATTACTTTCTACAATCTGACCATTCTGCAAACTGTAGTAATTACTTTTCGAAATATATTCAGCAGCAGAATATTGTATAGCCAATGAAAAATCTTTGAGATAATCCGGACCATAAAAGTCCACCGGATTCCATATTGCAAAATAATCTCCAGTTGCATTCAGTCTTAAGTTTTCCATCAGATTTCTAACCAATCTGTTTAATACAGTCACTTTAACCATATCCAGTTTATTGTTTAGATGAGTTAAATGATCAGCATTCGGTAAATTGTCCACCAATAATATGAGATGTTTGGGTTTGAGCGTCTGCTGTAAAAGTATGTTAGCTATCCTATTAAGATCTTCATCCGCATGGATCATCATGATAACAGAAATCTCCACTTCATTATGATGACTGAGCGGTATACCAACCAGGTCCAGTATAACTTTTAACCTTTGATTATAGGTGTGCGATTCCATGACTTTTCGGATCCCTTTGACTGATGCTTTTAACCAGGCTCTTTGATCATTTAAAAGCATATCCAGATGTTTATAAGTATCCGATTCCGATTCAGTAATGAAAACCGAATCACCGAGTAATTCGACAATCCCTTTTGAATATGTGCTTATCACAGGGGTGCCTGAAGCAAGCAGTTCAAAAACTCTCCTTGAGAACATTGTCGGAGAATTTTTGACGGAATTTACATTCAGAAAGACTTTATACTGGTGGTAGGCTTTAACCATATCATTATAGTTGAGCCTGCCTTTAATAAATGGCTGATATTTTTCCGGAAACCGGAATCTTTCGGTGCCGGGGCCTACAGTTCCGTAATTTCTGTCATAGATATGTAAATCATATTTCATTGCCGGATTTAACAGGATTTCCATATCATTTTGCCGTTCATGGTACTCATCCGCATGATACGTGCCAGCAAAGCAAACATTATAAGCCCTTTTTAAATCATTGATGGGATTATGCAATTCAGGCTGGGCGGCAAAAGGTAAAGCATACACGTTGTTATGTTGGATGTGTTCGCGGTATTTTGAAATACAGTCCTCATCCGTTGTGAAAATGTAATCAAACAGCTTTGCTTTTTCGATAAACCGGTCAAAATTGGGGGGATCTTCTTTATTCCAGAAGATGGTAGGGATATGATAAGATTTGGCCCAACTGACCAGTTCATCCAGTTCATCTCCCATATTACGATGATATTTTGCGATTTTATACTGCCATGAACCTTGATTGCCATTCCAGGCCGATTCAACAAAAATGGCTTCAGGTGATTGTTGACTGACTTTGTCCTCCCAATTGTCGGGGCGAAAAGTGATTAAGGTGCATTCAGGATCAAAGCAGGCGGTTGTAAATTCATCCATGACTGCAGCTATGACAGGCTTATTATCAATACGTACCACAGGGAGCATCGGTACTTTGTCCTTTAGTCCTAGAATTGAATTTGTTTTAATTTTACTTTGATCGGGTTTAGTGGTAATTGAATCATCGATTCTGTTTTTTGAAGGGATGTTGTTTGCATTGCGATTCACAGACCGTCTAAACAGGCTGTCTCTGTAGAATTTTGCAGGATTTTTAATTAAATTTATAATCATTACTGTTGTCCCGGTGAATAAATTTCCTATTCGCCAGGTCCAACTTTCCTTGAGCGATTTCTCAAGCATGCTAAGCTGCTGCGAATGAAATTGTTCTTTCTTGGCCAGTAGTACTTTATAATGTTTTATTTCTGCATCATATCTCTTACGTAACTCAACCAACTCATCATCAATGTTCAATTTATTTTGTTGTTCTCCAGATTTATCATTCATCTTTTTTACTTCGATTTTATTAAAGATTATTATAAGTTCCGTTCCTATTAGTCTTTGGCTTTGAATATAGAATCCTTCTGAGTTCAGCGGCAATTCGAGTTGCTGCCTTTCCGTCGCCATATGGATTATGTGCCTTAGCCATTGATTGATAATGATTTTTATTTTCGATAAGATCGGTAATTTCTTTTATAATGACGTGCTTGGAAGTTCCAGCCAACCTAACAGTTCCAGCTTCGACGGCTTCTGGTCTTTCGGTTGTATCACGCATGACGATTACCGGTTTGCCTAAACTAGGCGCTTCCTCTTGAATTCCTCCACTGTCAGTTAATACAATATAAGACTTTTTCATCAAATACACAAAAGGCAGATAATCAAGAGGATCGGTAAGGTATACATTTGAAACCTTTCCCAAAACTTCAGAGGCAGGTTTTCTCACGTTTGGATTTAGATGAACCGGGTATACAAGATCAATCTCCGGGTAATTCTCTGCAATCGTCTTGATTGCCTGACAGATGTTAATAAAACCCTCACCGAAATTTTCTCTTCTGTGCCCGGTGATCAGGATAATTCTTCTACCTGCTGTGATATGATAACCCTTTTCCATTATTAATCCACGTATTTTTGCCTCCAGCGCAGGGTCCTGTTTGATCATTTTTAAGGCCATCTTCAAGGCATCAATTACAGTATTGCCGGTGATAAAAATATTTTCTGTGATCCCTTCCCTTTCCAGGTTTTTTCTTGCTCTTTCAGTCGGTGCGAAATGATACTTTGTAATCGATCCCGTAAGTTTTCGGTTGATTTCTTCAGGCCATGGCGAATATATATTACCCGTTCTCAGGCCAGCTTCGACATGGGCTACAGGGATACGTTTATAGAATGCAGCTAAGGCCGCACAGAATGTCGTTGTTGTATCACCATGAACCATCACCAAATCAGGATTGTCCCGACTTAATATTTCACCCAATTTATTTAAAATCTGTCCGGTAAGTGAAAAGAGGTCCTGGTCAGGTTTCATTACATTCAGATCATAATCCGGGTGTATATTGAATATATCCAATACCTGGTCTAGCATTTGCCTATGCTGAGCAGTAATGCAAATTTTCAAATTAAAAAGGGCATTCATTGCCTTGAGCGTATCAATGACCGGTATCATTTTTATGGCTTCCGGCCGGGTCCCAAAAACAATCAGAATGTTCTTTTTAATAAATTTATCACCAGTGTCTTTATAATGCATCTTTACTTATTTTGCTTAGAAATTACATTGGCCGGGCTAATGTACTCAAAATTTATAAATTTAAAAAGATTAACTTTAACCTTCAAATGCCCTTATGAATGACACTACTTTTTATCAGTATCAGGAATGTAAATAGTAAAAACTCTGGCGGAGAGAAGTGCACTAATAGAAATTATCTGTCTTTTTGTAGAATACTGGGAGACGAAAATGTCAGTGTTTTTAATATTTCCGTTGAAAATGAACCAAAGAGCTTGAAGAAATTTCTTCTCCGGCAATTGGGTTTTTTCCAAGGTTTTTATGCAGGATTAACATCTGAAACAAAAAACACTTTATTAATGAAAGCCTCAAATTTTGATATGGTGTTCATTGATGTATCTTATCTTGGCATACTGGCCTATCATCTTTATAAAAGCGGCTACAAAGGTAAAATAGTCAGTTTCTTCCATAATGTCGAATTATCAATTATGAGGCAGAAAACCAGGGTAAATCCCATTCATTCTTGGAAAAAACTTATCATCCGCATCAATGAGCGCAACGCTGTAAAATATTCTGATTATCTTATCGCTCTGACAAACCATGATAAAGAACAACTGATGCATATTTATAACGCCACCAATGTTAATGTCATTCCGATCAGTTTAAAAGACGAGTATGTAGCTGTTCATAATGGTCCCATCCACATTCCACCCACCTTTTTATTTATTGGGGATAATTGGTTCCCAAACTTACATGGTCTCAAATGGTTTATTAAAAATGTTTTAGATCATGTAGATATCAAATTGGTTATTGTGGGAAGGAATCTGAACATGTTCCAAAAAGAATTTAGCCATCCAAAAATTGAATTTTTAGGATTTGTAAAGGATCTTCATGCCATCATTTCAGAAGCTGATTTCTTTTTATGTCCGGTATTCAGAGGTGGTGGAATGAAAGTTAAAATATGTGAGGCTCTAATGTACGGGAAGAATATTGTTGGAACTGATGAAGCATTTAAAGGATATGAACTCGACATTCAGGCCATTGGTGCTGTTTGTAATTCAAAAGAAGAATTTATTCGGCAGATAAAAAAAATAAGTAATGAAAAGAAAGAAAAATATAATCTAGCGAGCCGAGAAGCCTATCTTGCCAAATATTCCTTGGATGCAACACTGCCCCTGTTTCAATCTATATTTGACCATTGATGTCGTTCGCTATTAAAGATCTATTTTTTCGAGCAAAGATCTGGATAGAATTTCATGGGAACCCGCATCACCGATCTGCAAGTAATTACAGGGATCAATGGATAGAATCTTACCCAAGGAATCAATAACATCCCCATCGTTCATATAATTTCTGATTTTTGCCGGGTCAAGATCAGATTTTCTGTGGACTGAAGTGGAATTGCGAATGCTGCTAACATATTTGTATTCAAGACCTTTATCAGAAATTTGTAAATGCTGCCCGGGTAAAAGATGGAAGTACGCAGCTTTCCCCATTATTGAAGGATTGGAAAATTTGAGTGCGTCGGCATAATCATTGAGGTAATTGGGACCATAATGATTTTCTACATGAAAGAAAGCCATATACTTTGTATCTGAATCGCTAAGGATTTTCTCTTCAAGATGATCATCAGCAATATGCAGTATTTTTACTTCAATGGGAGCAAATAATGATTTAATGGATTCATGCTGGCTGTTATCAATGCGATCACCATGGGTGATCATTGAAATATTGAAGTTTGTATAGTATTGTGATTTTGACATTCGAAGAAGAGTCTTCACTTCTTCCATATTTTTAACCTTTGATACTACACCGAATTTATATAGGGGAATTTCATTTTGCACTAAACCGATCGTAGTTAAGATTAAATTTAACCTTGCCTCATACGTATGATGTTTTATTACTTTTCTCAAACCTTTGAGCGAAGCTCTCCACCAGTTCATTTCATCGCTTAAAAGGTATTCAATGTGTTTTCTGGTATCATCTTCCGATTCACTGATAAAGACCGTATCCTCTCCTAATAAGTTGATGATCCCTTCCGAATAGTTACTGATGACAGGAGTCCCGGATGCAAGGATTTCAAAAACCCTCCTTGCACACATGGTAGGGGAATATTTTACAGAGTTTACATTAAGGAAAACTTTATATTTTTTGTAGGTCTCGACCATTTCAGAATAATCAAGCTTGCCTTTTATTGCATTGATGTAGATCTCCGGAAATTGGTAATCTTGTGCTGATTTATTATTTTCACCAAAATGCCGGTCAAATATTTCAAGGCCATAAGGTAACGATGGTTTTAAAAGCATATCCATATCCTGTCTCCGTTCATGGTACCTTTGACCATAATAGGAGCCAGCAAAGCAGATTGATTTATCCCTGGAAAATTCAGACACAGGATTATGGATGAATGGCTGAGCCGCAAAAGGAAGTGTATTTGCTGATGAATTTGGCGCGTGTGCTTTATAAGCATTTATACAATCAGCATCTGTAGTAAAAATGTAATCGCAATTTTTTGCCACTTCAATGAACTGACTAAAGTGCACAGGATCTTCTTTATTCCAAAATATTGTGGGCACTTTATTTGTTTTTGTCCATTTTAATACACTATGTATTTCAGGATTAAAAGCTTCAGATACATTAACAATCTTATTAAACCATGATCCTTCATTTCCATTCCATGCCGATTCAATGATCAACGCTTCAACAGGTGTTTGTTTAAAAATATCGTGCCAATTTTCAGGGGTAAATCGTATGGTATTAATTTCCGGGTCGAAACAAGCCTGTGTGAATGTGTCGAATATTACGGCAAAATTTCTTTTTGATGCATCAATTTTCTGGATAATGTTTTTATCTCCAGAGGTTTTATGAAAGAAAGTATGTTTAAATAACCAATCCGCAGGAGCAACGAATAACCGCCCTATTCTCCAGCTCCAGCTCTTTTTTATTCGTTCAAGGCGTTCGTTAAGTTGTAAGTAAAATTCCCTTTCAAAATTTTTAAGCTTATTTTCAAGTAAAACAATAGACTCATCGGCTTGCTCTTTCTTTTCTTTTAGGGCAAGGATTTCCTTTTCAAGTTTTTTTATTTTCTCATCATTGTTATTTATCATATTCAGAATGTATCATATAAACTTAAATCCCATCTGACCATTTTAGCAAAATTAATTTGCTTCCGTTTAACCCTAATATCACTATTTCTCACATCAGCAATAACAAGATTTGGTACAAGGACAAAACAGTCTCCAATAAATCTATTTGAAACCTTTTGCAATATTCCAGCATCAATAGGACATTTCATTTCATCTGATTCCGATAAAATCAAGGAAAACGAAGTGTTCCTTAAACCTAAAGCAAATGCTCCATAAGTATTAAGCGGATAGTAATACCTTACAGTATGTGAATCTTTAAATACTCGCTCTGGAATGATAAGATCGACATTTTCTTTCCAGGTGTACTGACTAGCGCCGAGATAAATAATTTTCCAATCTTCGGATATAACGTCAGTGGCTTGAATGAACAATTTTTCAAAATTTTTTGCAAATATCACATCATCTTCAAAGCAAAGTATTTTTTCGAATCCCCGGCCTTGAGCCTCCCTGATCAATGAACGATATGTTTTTAATATTCCCCAAGCGCCCGGGCTTACGATGACTTTCCGCTTAAGTTTGATTTCCATTTCATGGGCATTTTGCGGATCTATTGGTGAATTATAATACTCATTGAATTCCCTCAGGTTTTCTTCACTCTGGCCATCTTCCGCAGGGTAAAATTCGGCTTTTATGTTAAGTCCGGTCAGCTTTTTCATCATTTCTTCACGGCGGTCCTGTCTTCTCACAAGATTGATGACATACACCTGGTCAAAGTATTGATTCAGAGCCGAGAGCTCTCCTAGTGGGACATCATGGCAGGTGACTATTCTTGGATAATGATCAGGTTTTTTGGTTTCAGCAAATCCGTTGGATGTTTCTTTCATCCTTTTATTGGCCTCCCTGAATGAAAGAAAATCAAGCCAAAGTGTTTTGATCGAAACCTGACCAAGGCGCCCCTGTTTCAACACCAACAATCCTTGCTGGATGATCCAGCTCAAAGTCCAGGGTTTATAATATTTTTCCAGGGAAGCCAATTTTCAATTACATCTTATTTGACTTTCTATTTAAAGGGGGATTTTCCTGCAAGAACATCCTGATAAACCGGGATAACTTTTTCTGGAAGATCATCCATGATCAATTCTCCTTTTTCGATTAATATTGCCCTGCTGCACAGGTCTTTAATTGAATTAAGCGAATGAGAAACATATAAAATTGTTTTTTTTCGATCAAAAAACTCCCTGATTTTCTGGTAACTTTTTTCTCTGAATTCTCCATCACCAACCGAAAGTACCTCATCCAGAATCAAAATATCAGGATCGATGTTTACAGAGACTGCAAACGCAAGTCTTGATTTCATACCGCTGGAGTAATTCTTGACCGGCTGATCAATGAAAGCACCGACATCTGCAAAATCGATGATCTCTTTTATCTTTGTATTAATTAATTTTTTTGGATAACCCAGAATAGCAGTGTAAAAGTAAATGTTCTCATAACCTGTAAATTCCGGATGAAATCCTGAGCCGAGTTCAAGCAGGGGGACTATCTTTCCCTTTACCCTGATAGTTCCTGATGTTGGAACTGTAACACCGGCTATAAGTTTCATCAGCGTGGATTTTCCTGAACCGTTTCTGCCAATTACACCGATGATTTCACCCTGGTTGACTTTCAAATTGAAATCCTTGAGTGAATAAAAATCTGTATGAAACTTGTTAATCCTTGGTATTAAAGCTTCAATAGCACGATGCTTTTTGCTTTTATAAAGCTTGTATTTTTTAGATACATTATTGACTTCGATGACAAACTGTTTATTCATTATAAATCAGCGTTACGGATTAAATTGCATCGGCAAAATGAGGTCTCAGGCGTTTAAAAACCAATACTCCCAGCACAAGGAATAATGTGGTCAGTATCCAGAAGTATAAAGTATCCTCAGTATGTTCCCAGAACGGCACGTTGAATAAAAAACTATCCCTATATCCGTTCACTATATAATATAACGGGTTTAATTTAAAATAGAATTGGTATTTTGAAGGGAAACTTTCGATACCCCAGAAAATAGGTGTGAAAAAGAACAGCACCCTCATTACGATCGTAATTATATAATTGATATCAGGGAAAAACAGTGAGATAGATGAAGTAAACCAGGAGATGCCTATCAACATGGCGCACATGGCAAACAAATAGTAAAACACCTGCAACCAGAATAAAGAAACCGGAATCTTGCTAACAAAAAGAATTATAGAAATAATTCCAATCACAATCAGGTTGATTAGAACCTCAGATGCAATGCTTACCAATGGAATAATGGCTGCACGAAAATTCACTTTGTTAATCAGAAATCCGAAACTTCTTATGCTCCTGGTGGCGGAATTAAGCGTTTTATTGAAGAAATCATATGCCAGAAGTCCTGTAAGAAGAAATGCAGCAAATGGGACGTCTGAAGATTTCGTTGTCCTTACAAAGGTAAATATGAACCAGAGGATGAACATCATTGCAAGTGGTTCGAGAATCGCCCATGATAATCCGAAAATATTATTTATATATTTCACACGAAAATCACGTTTGGTTAATTCCCAAATGATGAAACGGTTAAGGTATATTTGTTTTAAAAAATCAACTCCTTCTACAAATAAACTTTTAATTATCATATTTCCTTTATGCTTGGGTTGGTATTCGGTTTTAACTGCATTAATTACGATACCTCTGGTAAACGTTTGTAATCCCTTTTTCCAGCCCGATCCCATGGCTGAACCCCGATTTCCGGAGCAATGAACTGTCCATCAGCTTCCGCAGCGTGCCATCCGGTTTGCTGGTGTCCCACCGGATCTCCCCGGTATAACCGACGATTTTTGCGATCAACCCGGCGAGTTCTGCAATGCTGACCTCTTCTCCCGTTCCGATATTGACATGCGTCTGGCCCCATTCATCATACAATTTACCGGCATCCAGGTTTTCCATGACATGGATACAGGCTGCGGCCATATCGTCGACGTGCATGAACTCCCGCAACGGAGTGCCGGTTCCCCAGAGTTCGACAACCGTCGCCCCGCTCACTTTAGCTTCGTGAAACCGGCGGATGAGCGCGGGCAGCACATGCGAATTCTGAAGATCGTAATTGTCGTTGGGGCCGTACAAATTGGTGGGCATCACCGAAATGAAGTCGCAGCCATACTGGCGGTAATAACTTTCACACATCTTGATGCCGGCGATTTTCGCGATGGCGTAAGGCTCATTGGTGGGCTCGAGCAAACCTGTGAGCAGGTACTCCTCCTTCAGCGGCTGTGGCGCCAGCTTCGGATATATACACGAACTGCCCAGGAACAGCAGCTTCTTCACACCTGTTTTGTAAGCTGAATGAATGATGTTGTTCTGGATCATCAGGTTCTCGTAAATAAACTGGGCCCGGTAGGTATTGTTGGCCATGATCCCGCCGACTTTCGCCGCGGCATCAAAAACCACATCCGGCTTTTCTGCCTCAAAAAACGCTTCCGTCTGATCCTGCCTCGTAAGGTCAAGCTCCGAAGCATCACGCACCACAAACCGGGTGTAGCCTTTTCCTTCCAGGTTGCGCTTCAGGGCCGATCCAACCATCCCGGTATGACCGGCGATGTAAATCTTCGCGTCCTTATTCATAATAATTCATGATCTGGAATCCGCCCTTCTTCAGGTATTGTTCGCGCTGCATAAGCTTCAGGTCCGACTGCATCATGTCGCTGACCAGGTCATCAAGGGTAAGCTCCGGTTGCCAGCCCAGCCTGGCTTTGGCTTTGGACGCATCACCCAGCAAAAGGTCGACTTCCGTTGGCCTGAAATAACGCGGATCGATTTCGACTACGCATTGTCCAATGAACATTGCTGACTGCTGACTGCCAACTGCCGACTGCTGACTGCCGACCGCTGACTGCTGACCGCCGACCCTTGTGATGTATCCTTTTTCCCCCACGCCCTCACCCCGGAATTCAATCTCAGCACCGACGCAGGCAAAGGCTTTCCTGACAAACTCCCTGACTTCCGTGGTTCTGCCGGTAGCGATCACGAAGTCTTCCGGACTGTCCTGCTGCAACATCAGGTGCATGGCTTTGACATAATCTTTGGCATGGCCCCAGTCGCGTTTGGCATCAAGGTTGCCGAGGAAGAGCTTATCCTGCAAGCCCAGTGCGATCCGGGCTACGGCCCTGGTGATCTTGCGGGTCACGAAGGTCTCTCCCCGGATGGGCGATTCGTGGTTGAACAGGATGCCGTTGCAGGCAAACATCTTGTAAGCTTCACGATAGTTGACCGTGATCCAGTAAGCGTAAAGCTTAGCCACCCCGTAAGGTGAGCGTGGATAAAAAGGTGTTTTTTCCGTCTGCGGCACTTCCTGGGCCAGGCCGTACAGCTCACTGGTGCTGGCCTGGTAGAAACGGGTCTTCTCCGACAGGCCGAGGAGACGGATGGCTTCTAAAATGCGCAAAGCGCCCAATGCATCTGAATTGGCCGTGTACTCCGGGGTTTCAAAGCTCACCTTGACATGCGATTGCGCACCCAGGTTGTAAATCTCGTCAGGTTGCACATCCCCGATGATCCGGATCAGGTTGGTGGCATCGGTAAGGTCACCGTAGTGAAGGATGAACTTCTGATGCTCCACATGCGGATCTTCGTAAAGATGATCAATCCGTTCGGTATTGATCAGCGAACTTCTCCGCTTGATCCCGTGAACGGTATATCCCTTTTTGAGTAGGTACTCGGCGAGGTAAGCGCCGTCCTGCCCTGTTATCCCGGTAATGAGTGCGATTTTTGGCATAATTTTTAATTTGTGCTCCGACGGGTAAATCCGTCGGTTCAAACTATCATTGAAATTCCATGCTAAATTAAACATAATATTATGGAGTAAAACCTGTATTTTTGAGCTATGGACGCCAGGATACCTATTATCGTTATCGGATACAATCGTCCGAAACCATTGCAAAGGCTGTTGAACTCATTGCTGAAAGCCGATTACCCGGGAAGTGTGGAGTTGGTGATCAGTGTGGATGGCGAGAAGAGGGAAGAGGGGAAAAGGGGAAGAGGAGAAGAGGAGAAGAGGGGAAGAGGAGAAGAGGTGAGGAGGGTGGCGGAGGGGTTTGTGTGGCCGTTCGGCGAGAAAAAACTGATCTTTCATGAGAAAAACCTGGGATTGCGGCAGCATGTGCTGTCGTGCGGGGATTTAAGCCGGGATTACGACGGGGTGATCGTGCTGGAAGATGATCTCTATGTCAGCCCTTCATTTTATTCGTATACGATCCAGGCTTATGACCATTATCGCGATGATCCGAAAATTGCAGGCATTTCACTTTTCTCACATCCTTACAATGAGACGGCGCAATTTGCTTTCAGGCCGGTGGCGGATGATTCGGATGTTTTTTTCCTGCAGTACGCCCCATCGCTCGGACAATTCTGGAGCCACCCGGGTTGGAAGGCTTTCAGGGAGTGGTACGATACGGCAGATCTGACGGAAATTCCTTCTGTAATGCCACCCAACATTAAATTGTGGCCTGAATCTTCCTGGAAAAAGTATTTCATCTCATACATCCTTCAAAAAGACCTGTTTTTTGTCTACCCAACCATTTCACTGACGACGAATTTCTCTGATAAAGGAACGAACATGAGGGTGTCTGAAAACCTGTTCCAGGTGCCGGTATTGGTTACTGAAAAGCAGTTTAAATTTAAGCCATTCAGGGATTCCGTTGCAATATATGATGTTTATTGTGAGATGATTCCCGATTGCCTCAAAAAGCTTCAGCCCAGCCTTGCAGGCTACAATTTCGACGTTGATCTTTACGGGATGAAATCAGCGGAGCATAGCAAAAAAGAGATGTTTTTATCATCCAGGGCCTGTAAAAATCCCGTAAAAACTTTTGGACGGGACATGAAACCGCACGAAATGAATATCATAGAAAGCATTGAAGGGGATTATTATTCACTGGGGAAAAAAGAAGATTTTGAAGAAAAGAACTATTTTGTCCGTCTTCTTAAATGCCATGAAAAGAAGGAATTAGCATATTGGTATTCCATCCGGGAGTATCATTTTTACAAAAATCGGCTGCTTACAACGGATAATTCCTCAAAATTCTGGTTCCGGCCGGGATTCTTCTTCCGGAAGTTTTTCGTGATGCTGGGGTATACGTTCCGGTATTTCAGGAAATGAAATTTAATTTCTCACAGATTCTCACAGATTTTGTCACAGATAACACGGATTAGACATGATCTGTGAAATCTGTGAGTTTTATCTGTGTAAATCTGTGAGAAACAAAATCCAACAAGAAAAACCCTGCAAAAAGCAGATAAATAAAGGCCATAGCCTGCCAGAACGGTAAAATGTAGAACATCCTTCCTGCATACGCTTCTTTCCATGGATTATCGGGCATCATGCCCCGGTTCAGCGAAAACCAGTTTGTGCCGGCCTCCCCGGCGGGATTGACAGTTATTTTACCGGTTGTCATCAACAAAACCAGGAGAAATAAAAGCGCAATACCTGTGATGATTCCCGGCGACCTGAACCACCTGTATTTTTTGATATCCACCACGCCCGGGTTCAGGATAAAAACCAGGACTGCCGCGGTACCTGCACCCAGCAGGTTCAGCACATTATCGTTGAAGTCGAAATATTCAAAGGTCGGGACCAGGAAAAAATACTGGAACAATTCATCGAGAATTCCCAGGATCGTCACCCAGAACACCGTTTCGCCGAAACTGCGGAAAAGCGGTACCAGCAGGATGGCTACCAGGAAATATTCGACAAAATGGATGGCTTCGATATTGTAGGTCATCAGGAAGCGGAACGACAGAACCATCAGCCCGGTGATGCCGGCGGCCAGCCCCAGCTTCAGCCATTTTCGTTCGCTTTTCATGATGATACGGGCAAATAGGAAAACAACGAAGAGCAGCAGTGCCAGAAAGAAGTACCCGAGGTAAATATTGTAGTTGTCGCGCCCGATGGAATTACGCATTTTGATGGCCAGGGTGGTGATTTCATCGTGGAAAGTCACGATGGAAAGATAGGTAGCAAAGGCCAGGAGGATGGCGATCAGCTTATTTTTTGCAAGCCAATTTAACACCTTTTTCATAAAGCAAATTTAGTCTTAATGTTGTTATTTGTGTTTTCACCACAGAGGACACGGAGGATGCACAGAGGGACACAGAAGATATGCGCTCTGTTATCGTAAGTTTGGGACGTGTGATTCTTTCGTGCGCTTTAATGGTTTAATTATAGAAAATCAAGGTAATCATTACAATAATATCATATTGATGATTAAATAATTGGTTTTAATAAAATACTTATCACGTCAGATCGTTCCCTATAAGATCTATTATACATTCATATATAAACTAGTTCTAAATGACACATATATATTGACTTGTGAGCTTTTTTTTCATATATTTGACTCAATAAAATATTTTGAAGATATTATAAGCACTTGAATATATTCTTTCCATTAAAATCATAGCCGCAATTTTATTGGAGCTGAACTAAGTTTAGTAATATGTTAATTCGAATTGTAAATGGATTCCGCATTCATATAAGTGTCACCCTGATAATCATGTCATTGATAGCATCAGGACAGGTGTATACTTCAATGATCAAATCCCCGGAAGACGATATGCCTCTTGGCATCAGTGCGGATAATTCCTATGGCTCTTATCTTTTAACATGGAGAGGCACTTTTAATCCAAACAGATCAAGTCCCAATTACTACTTTGAAAATTACAGGAATATGATATTCCATCTTGATGAGCAGGCTGAAATTAATGATTCTATTGAGGTTCACATATATGGGGGTTATGATTGGGAGTTATGGGATTTGTATCTGGCCGGCGATAGCCTTCTTGCCTGGGGCACGGTATTTGATTCGGTGAACGAGAGTTGCCATTTGGGCTTATTATGGCTTGGTATGGAACTTGAGATACTGGATTATCAGATCTATGGTGATTTTTCAGATAGCGTTCAGTTCGTAGATTTTGTGACCGATAAGCAGGATAATTTAATATTCGCAGGATTAAATAGTTGGACCAATGAATTATATCTGATAAAAACAGATCCAAGTGGAATATTTCTTATGGATAATTCAATCGCCATGTGGGGATCTCCATGGCCAAATATAGGCTATCTACCGGCATCTGATCAACTAATCTGTGGAAGTGTTAATTGGGTTGGTATTATAAATAATTCAGATTTTATGCCCGATACGATTTGCCAGCCGGATATATTTATTGGTGGATTTGAAGGTGTAGGATGGTGGGTAAGTTACAATGAATATGGCGCAATTCTTCCGGGAATATCATTAAAAGAAGGGCCTCCTGCACGATGGAATTTTTCCTGTGTAATTTTTGATTCTCAGGGACAAGTTAGGGATAGTACTGTTTTCAACACAAGTTATGACCAGAATTATACAATGGATGTTGATTTTATAAAAGTGGATTCAATTTTCTTCGGAGGACTGGAAAATTATATCAGCATGGATCCGGAAATATGGGAATTTGAGCAAATTGACCGCTATTACTACATATGCATGTTCAATTTTGATGGAGATAAATTCTGGACCACACATCTTGGGGGCAATGCAAATTACAGCTTGATGTGTTTGACTGCATTGAAAGATAATGATTGCCTTGTTGCAGGCGCCCGTTATGACTGGCGAAATAACACCAACCAGGAACGGGATATCATGGTATTTAAAATTGAATCAAATGGTGTGCTGGTAAATACTCCTGAAATACAAGAACCAGTGTCCAGGATATTTCCCAACCCGGCTTCAGATTTTATTCATATTCAATTTGCAGAACATCAACAAGACAATCATTTTGGGTCAAAAATAGTCATCTGTGATATTTTAGGTAACGAAATCTTTAATAAGAATTGTCAAAATGTTAATGACCTGACCATTGATACTTCGGATTTTAAACCGGGCATTTATATTCTTTTTGTAAAGAGGGATACTTATTCCATTTTAACCATGAAAGTATTGATAATCTGAGACCAATACCTATTATTGTGAATCAAGGATTAATAACTGAATCCATGGCACCCATGTGCTGTTGATGGCGTGCGGATGAACCAGGAGGCAAAGGAATGAGACTGATTTTTTTCACTGTTAAAAATCATTATTTTAGCATTCCGAAATATGCCGAAGATATCCATCATAACCCCTTCGTATAACCAGCTTTCTTTTCTCAAAGAAACCATAGAAAGCATACATTCCCAGAAAGTTAATGCTGAAATTGAGCACATCATTGTCGATGGAGGTTCAATGGATGGAACGGTTGAGTACCTGAAAACTCTAGGGGATCAGGTGGTCTGGTGGTCGGGAAAGGATAATGGGCAGGCGGATGCAGTCAATAAAGGTATTGGGATGGCGACAGGGGAGATCATCGGCTGGCTGAACTCCGACGATCTTTACCTGCCCGGCACGATTCGGGCCGTGACGGATTATTTTGCGCAGAATCCCGGTTGCCGCTGGCTTTATGGCCGGTGCAGGATCATCGACAAAGACGGTAGGGAGCGCTGGAAGTGGATTACCGGCTATAAAAATGCCAGGCTCAGAAAGTTTTCACTGAACAAGCTTTTACGGGAGAATTTTATATCGCAGCCGGCTGTCTTTTTCAAAAAGGAACTTTTTCTGGAAGCCGGTCCGCTTGACCTGGGCCTGCATTATGCGATGGATTACGACCTGTGGCTGCGGTTTGCGAAGATTGCCCCGGCCGGGGTGATAAACCGGGAACTATCGGCATTCAGGCGTCATGGGACTTCAAAAAGCGAAACCGGATTCAGGGACCAGTTTTTTGAGCAATATGCAGTGGCCTGCCGGTATAATCCCTCATTTTTCAACCGGGCGGTCCACCGGTTCAATATTTTCAAGATCATCACGTCCTACCGGATCATCAACATTTTTTTTCGTTTTTAATTCTTCCAGCTCATGCCGTAAAAGACCGAGTTCCTGGGCGAGGGTCTTGTTTCTTTCGGTCAGTTTGGATATGTTGACGGAAAATTCGATGAGAATGAGGAAAACGGCCAGTAGCAGGATGAGGAACAGGGCTGCCGGTGGATATGCGATGCCGACAAGGCGGGCAAAAAATTCAAGCCCTTCGCGCCAGATCGAGAAAAAGATAAAAACCACGCTGGAAAAGAGCCACAACAACGAATATTCTTCCCTGATCTTTTTTTTCCTGACCAGGTATAAAATAAAAAGGAACAGCCCAATACTGACTGCAATGGCAATGTATTGTGTCACGTGTATGTTTCTGCCGATGGAACTGATTCCTTCATTCATGGATATATATTTTTGAACGGATGGACGACATGAACATGGCCAGCATGACCTTGATCATATAATAGGGTCCTTTGGTTAGCGGGATGGAGGACACGCCGCCTTTTCTTTCGTGCATCTGGGTAAAGGTTTCCCTGATCTTGAAACCGTTTTTACCCAGCAGGATGATCACTTCAGGCTCAGGGTAGTCGCTGGGATAATGATCGGCCAGGAAGAGGATGGCTTTCCGGTTATAGGCCCGGAAGCCTGACGTATGATCGGTGATATGCTGCCGGATCAACAGGTAGGAGAATCCTTCGAAGATCCTGATGCCCATGCGGCGGTAAAACGATGATTTGAAGCCATTATGCTTTTGATTAAAGCGCGAGCCAATGGCCACATCAGCTTCATCGTTTTTTAAAATGGCAAGAAGCTTATGGATCTCTTCGGCACTATGTTGCCCGTCGCCATCAAACTGCAGGGCAATATCGTAGCCTTTATTCCTTGCATACCGGAAACCTGTTTGGACACATCCCCCGATCCCCAGGTTAACCGGCAGGTCGATGACCTGAGCCAGGCCGGTCTCGCGGGCAATACGGCTCGTATCGTCGGTCGAGCAATCGTTGATCACCAGCACATCCCAGGCATTGTTTTGAACGTGAAGCTTCCGGATCACATCCCGGATATTTTCCGCTTCATTGTAGGCTGGAACGATGATCAGAACAGAGGTCAACAGCTTATAATTTACAGTATTGCTTAAGATACATATCCGCACCTTTATATCCTTTCGCCACGGCGATCTGCCAGTCTTTGCAAGCGCCGTCCTTGTCGTTCAGGCCGATCTGTTTGGCATATCCGCGGTTGTAATAAGCCTGGCCAAAATCGGGATTGAGCTGGATGGTCTTATCGAAATTGGTGATGGCTTCCTGGTAACGTTTCAGGGAGATCAATGATACTCCCTTTCCGTTGTAAAACAGATGGTTCCGGGGATCAAGGTTAATGGCATGGTCAATATCCTGAATGGCCGCTTCATGGTCTTTGAGCGAGGCTTTGGTGAGTCCGCGGTTGAAAAATGCCAGCGGGTTTCTGGGATCGATTTTAAGGGCCAAATTGTAATCTTCAACAGCACTATTATAATCCCGATGCCTTCTTTTTGCATTTCCACGGTTGTAATATACCGCAAATGACCGGTTGCCCAGCTCAATGCTTTTGTCATAATCCCTGATGGCTTTATCCAGGTCGTTCAGTGCTGCATAAGCTATGCCGCGGTTGTAGAATGCCGTTGCATACTTCGGATCCAGTTTGATCGCCATATCATAATCTTTCACGGCAGCTTGTAAATTGCCCGTTTCTTTCTGCAAGTTGCCTCTTCCATTGTATGCCAGCGGAAAGCCCGGATTGCACTCGATGGAGGTGTTATAACATTTTAACGCGTTTTGAGGATCTTTTTCAGAAGAATAATAGGTAGCCAGCCAGTACCAGGCCCTTTCCCTTTTCGGCGATTTCTTGACACTATCCGACCAAAGGGTGTATGGATTTTTCCACACGCTGTTGCGGTTCAGCGAAGCACCGATATAGGCCAAGCTCAGGATTGAAAGGGCAATGACCGGATATTTGACATTTTTCTTACTCAGAAAATAAAAGGCCAGGTAACTGATCATGAAGCCAAAACCCATCACAGCCATGTAGAGCCGGTGCTCATAAATGACATCCCGGATCGGGATGATGCTGGATTCAACGGAAAGCGTAAGGTAAAACCAGAAGATGGCAAAGGAGACGATTGTCCAGTTCTTCATATACATCCAAACTCCCAGGGCGATTGTAAGCAGCAGGAATCCGAGGCTCAGCAGCTCTTTGGTCCCCCAAAGCGTTGTTGAAACGGTAAAATAGTAATCCAGGTGCTGGTTGATGGGTAAAAACAGCAATTGCCAGTATTTGACCATCACCCTGAACTGGGTGTAAAGGTATTCAGACCTGCTGATCTTGTCAAATTCAGTGGGTAATCCGCTGATGATCAAGCCAAGCGCAATGATGGCGACGACGGCGGCTGAGAAAATCCCCAGGAATTTTTTATCAATCTTTTCTTCCTTGGTCCGGATGAACATGATCTCCGCCAGGATAAAAGCAACGGGAAAAGTGACCGCATTTTGCTTGGAAAGAAAAGCAAAAACGCCGGCAACAAATGCACCCGCATAGAATGTCCAGGGGACCCATTTTTTAGCGGGGTTATTGGCCAGGTGGGCATTTCTACCCCGGATATACAACAAAACCGACCACATGTAGAAAAATCCGGCCAGGACCGCCATACGCTGGATTATATAAGTTACGGCCTGGGTTTGCAGCGGATGAGCTATAAAGATAAATGCGGTGAACAGGGCGATCAGCACCTTGAAGTCCTGGACCACTTTATTCTTGCGGAAAGCCGCCAGTGACAATATTTCCAGCGTGAGCAGGAAGGCCATGAAACCAGCCAGGATATGGTAGATCAGGTTGGAAATATGGAAAACGGTGACAGAGGGAGTGCCGGTCGAATCTTTGCTGGCCAGTTTATAATCGATAGCGAGAGTAAAGAATGAAAAAGGCCGGTTCTCCACGCCTCTCCAGTGTGAGAATTTCAGGACATTCCCGATATCCTTGATCTTGGTCCCCTCGACAATATGAAAGCCGTCGTCGAACTGGAATGTGTTGTTGAAAGAGTTGGCGTAAGCTAAGATCCCTACAATTGCAATAAGGATAATTGCATATTTTTTAATTGTTTTTTGGGCTGATACCATGACAGATTAAAGGATTTTTATTGGCAATTTTACTTATAGCAGCCAAAAATACTAAAATAAAAAGAGGCGAACCGTAAAAACAGGATTCTATTTATGGTGATTTCTCTTATCCAGGAACCTGACCGCCTTTCTCACACCGGCAGGATTCATTGTTTTTTCGATATAATCCACCGGTTCGAAGAGGATTTGCGGTGCAACCCGGAGTTTGGCCCGGAAATGGTCTTTGATTTGTTTTTCAAAGGTTTCAGACACCAGCCGGCTGCCGACATGGATCACGATCTCATCGGTACCGATGGCATTGGTATACACCTCGACATAATAATTGACAATGTTTTCGATGTTATCCAGGATATCATAGAGTGCAGGAGGGTAGAGCGTGGTCCCTTTGTACTTGATCATTTGCTGTTTGCGGCCCAGGACCGGTCCAAGGCGCATTGTTGTTCTTCCGCAGGAGCATGGTTCGGTATAATGATAACAAACATCGCCGGTTTTAAATCGCAGCAGTGGCATGCCTTCCACACCAAGGGTGGTAATGGTCACCTCGCCGGCTTCATGATCGTTTACCGGGCGGTCGTTTTCATCCAGGAACTCGACGATGATGAGTTCCGGGTGATGATGTCCGCCGCATCCGAAGCGGCATTCGGTAAATGCGGTACCCATTTCGGTTGATGCGTAGGTGGAATAGAGCTGGATGTCCCATTTTTCCCTGATCCGGCGGCTGAGCGTGGTGAGGGAGAAGTCGGGATTGCGCAGCGGTTCGCCGATACAGACGGCTTTTCTGATGCTGGAGGATTTATAATCGATACCATTCGCTTCTGCATATTCAATAAGTTTCAGGATAAACGAAGGAACGGTGATGAATGCATTGGGTTTGAAACGGCGGATGGAGTCCCATTGCAGTTCGGGCATCCCGTTTCCGACACGGATAATGCCGGCGCCGAGCTTTCTGACGCCCAGGAAATAAGCCAGCCCGGCCATGAAACGCCGGTCGATGGTGGTCATCAGCTGGTAGGTGTCTTCAGCGTTACCGTCAGCGACAGCAAACGAAATCGCTTCGTTGTAGGCCAGCCGCTCGAGGTCGTGGTCGGTCATGGCGAAGGTCACCGGATCGCCCAGAGTGCCGGAAGTGGTGATATAGTCGATGATCTTGTTCTTCGGTACACAGATAAAATCCTCATTTCGCTGCTGCAGGTCGTCTTTGTTGGTGACCGGGATTAGGGTAAGATCTTCCAGGGTCTTTATTTTGGAGATATCAATATTGTTTTTCCTGAAAAGATCCTGGTAAAAGCGCGAATTTTCATACAGGAAGATCAGCTGTTCAGCAAGTTTTTGTTCCTGGAAGGATTTAATGTCGGAAGGCGGTTGGAATTCGATATTCGGGCGCATGAAGTTTTAGATTTTGATAGCACGCGGATGAACGCAGATGCAGCAGATTTACGCGGATCAAAGGTATAAAAAATGTTTATCCCCTTCAGGGAATGCGGCTCAAACTATGGTGAACCCGAAGGGTTCCAACATGAATAACCGATGCCGTGTATTACTGGAATTCGACCCCGTTCGGGGTCGAACAATCCGTTTGCCCTGCATTTCACCTATTCAAATTCGATGCCTTCGGCATCGGGGGAAGAGAAATCGGACGAAAACCCGATCAGGCGATATTCGATTTGATTTGGCATTTTAAATATAATATCGCCCGATCGCCTGATCGAGCTTTCGTCCGATGAAAAGTGTTCCTCCCGTCCTACCTCGCTACCACAAACTTCCCCGTATACCTTCGGCCTTTCTGATCCCTCACCACGGCAATATACATCCCCGAAGCATAACCGGAAATATCGAGAAGTATCATTCGATTTGAAGGCAACACATCCCAGCCTCCATGCTTCCCCGCCTCCCTGCCAAAAACATCATACACCACCATCTCCACGCCACCCTCCGCCAGCACATCCGGCAGGGTAAGCACTACCCACTCACTGGCTGGATTTGGTGAGATTTTGATGGTGGATTCGTATTGTTCCTGGGTGGGAATTTCGTCGATATTGACGAACAGACCGCAATCCAGCAGCACCGTATCCGATTGGATTTCATACGGACAAAGGCTGTCGTAAACCATTAGCTGGGTGTACAAGGTATCATCCTCCAGGTTTTCATTCATTTTCCACATGTAAATGTCCCAGTTGTCATCGACAACGAAATAGCCGATTGCCACAATTTTACCATCAAAGGATTTAATAATGCTTATTGGTGCACGTTCTTCATCAAGAAGCATGCGTTTTGATATCAGACTTCCCAAAGTGTCGGTTAGGTAAATTTCGCAATATCCTGAAAATAAGGTGATATCTTTTGTCCAGGTTAAACCTACATACATTTTTGTTTCATCAACTAATAACAATGAAAGTGCCCCTCCATTGTAAATCGTATCTCCCATTAATGAATATTGATTTATTACTTCCCCCGAATCATTAAATTTAAGCAGATAGGGCAGCTTGGGTAAGCTGTAAAATTTTAATTGTGTAGCATTATAAATAAATCCATTATTGGAAAAAACAGTACGTCCGGCAAACCCGGCAGCACCAGCGGGCCATTTGATATTCCAAAGCTCTTCCCCGGAAGTATCGGTCTTGATAAAATAGGGGTTTAGATAAGGGCTGAAACAACTGCCTGAGACCAGGTAATCGCCGTCAGGAGTTAAATTGAGATAATTACCTTCTTCATTGGCAACTGAATCCTGCTGAGCAAGGTTTTTGATCCAAACAGGGTCACCGTTTGCAGCCATTTTAACGAGGCTGATACGGATGTTTTGCGCATCGCCTCCATAATACTCGAGCATGCCTAAATACTGACCATCGGGTAAATGAATAACCCCTGTTGCGTGATTCATATCCTCTGACAGGAAGATTTTGCACCATTCGATCTCGCCGCAGGGATCAAGTTTGACAAAAAGCGGGTCTCTTGCATAATCTTCCTGTGCAGTGGCGCCACATAAGATCAGGCCCTGGTCATCCGTTTTATCGAAGTCAATAAAGAAATTTTCAACCTGGTAATCTCCAAATTTTTTATCCCAGAGCACATTTCCATTGATATCCGTTTTTATGAGCCAACCAAATTTGAACATAGCAGAATTTTTCAATATCGATCCTGCTATAAGATATCCTTTATCATAACTTTCCTGTACTTTTTTCCCATATGCCATAATATTGTCACCGAATATTTTTGGATAGTATTGCGATATAGTAAAATTGTTAGCTAATGTAAACATTATGATAAGGATTCTATTTAGACTTAATATAGTTAACTTCATAAATGTTAAAATTGGTTTATTTGGAAAAGATTAAAGCGTTACAATATCGAATCTAATATCGATATTAATATCTTGATTTCATTTACGACCCTTAACTAATAGCTTGGAATCTAAAGGTTGATGATTAATTGATAATTGAATTAGATAAGAACCATCAGCATAGTTGGAAATGTTAATTATTTGCTGATTTTGCAATGAATGTAAGGTTATTCGATCCATTTCTCTTCCTTGGAGATCATATATTATCAGAATACCGTTCTGATTTAATTCAAGCGTATTAAAATACGTTATTACATAATCTCCGCATGGATTTGGGAATAATACTAAATCATCCTCCTCAGAAAATTTCGTTTTGCTTGGTTTTAAATAATAATAAGCCGGGTACGATTTAACTTGTGAAGGAAATGAAACGAATTCAGTGAAACCAATATATTTTCCTTTTATCAATAATCCTCTTGCATAAACGCTTATTAAGGGCAGGCCTGAATTCATAATAGTGATAAGATTCTGTACGTGTGATGAATCAAGCTGCCGGATATTCAGATTGCTGTCTTTTAAGGTTTGCAGTACCTCAAAATAATCAATATATTCTTCATGGATTGCTTGTTCTGTGGTGGATAATTCAAAATTATAAGGAATATCTGTTAATAAAGTATGGGTTTGTTCTGGTTGGTTATTATCCCAATAAGCAAAGGCAAGCCTGTATTTCGACTCAAGGCTGATTTCATCCTCTATAAGGTTGATCAGGCTGTCTTTCGGATTTATCAAAGTTGTATCGGAGATAAATTCACGGATAAGTTCATTAACAGCCTGTGTGCGATAGTTTTCCCAATAACCTATCTTTGACTCCAGGCTTTCCAGGGCGCCGATCTGATCAAGGCCTTGCATGATATCAGCCTTCATGTAGTCGGGCATGGGATCAAACCGTCCTTCAACTGCATCCATGATATCGCTAGATTTGGCGGATTGCGGATTAGCGGTCAGGACATCACGGATCATGGCGTTGGGAAGAACGGTTTCCTTATAAATTGCTTGTTTTAGGATAGTGTCGGATAAGTAAGGCGAATCGGATAACAGTTGATCGTGCAGTTCCAAGGCTTCATCCGGCATGCTGGTGACGATCTCAAAGTCCAAATCGTCAGTATTTCCACCATCGAGCAATGAATCATATGTATCATGCAAAGTTGCAAGCTGAATATCGGCTGCAATTTTCTCTAATCGTGGATCTTCCATGCTTTTATAACCAGGACTTGAGGGGTTAATTGGACATCCCATGGATTTATCATAATCCACCTGCTTATTTTTAAAAGTAATTTCATTATTTGAATAATTCATACTATCAGGAGGATAAGTTACAACGTGGATATTGTCACCATGATGATAATAATTAAAATGGTCAGCATTGTTGAAATAACTCCAAAAATATTTATCAATACCGCCATTATCAACAGCCTGTATACCTTGTACTTCGGGTGTGAAAGTGTTTCCGGCCAACATATAACTCAGGGTAGTGTCTGCGCCTTGGTTTTCTTTAATACCTGCACCTTTACCCCTATAGTAAAATGCTGAATCAGTAACCATCATATCATTCAAACAAGTCCTGAAATCGTTGCATTTCAGGCATAGTCCTGTTTTTTCGCCTTTATTGATCCCTTCGGCCACGATTCCGGCATCCAGCCCGGTGAAAAAATTGTTGTAGATCTCATTGTCGTCTTCACCGGAATTTTTCACGTAAAGGCCTATTTTAATGACACTTCCCGAATCGGGAATGGCCGCGTTCGGGCCGGCAAAGTAGTTATTTTCCACCGTATAACCTGAAGAGCCTTCCATAAATAAACCGCCATAGAACGCATCCTCCTGTCCTTGAATCACTTCATGCCCGGGACGGGTTTTAAACCATGAGGATACTACTGATGGCTGATGATAGCCAGAAAGATAAATCCCGGTGGTATTTTCATCAAAAACGGATTCGGATACATCGAGATATTGAAATCCTCCCGTGCCGAAGGCCCGGATACCATATCGCAGGTTTGTAAAATAGCAGGAATCATAACCGGGGCAGGGGGTGGATTGACTGGTGCAATAACCTTTTACATACACCTGGGCATCCAGGGCAAGGATGCCGGTGCCTTTATTGGTCTCTTCGATGGGATGGCCGTCAATTTCCTGGGTGATGAAGGAACATGCAAAAAAATCAACCCCATTGACTCCATCGAGGATGACATGGTTTTTAACTTTTTCAACCAGGAAGTCAGGATCATGGGTTTTAAAGACACAATGCCGGAACCTGCTCGCGTTGGGAATTTCCGGCCCGGTCGCATAGAGATGGTTGATAAAGGGTAAAAATTCAACATCCAGCTCATTATTCAGGAAGAGGGCATCTTCAGCCGCAATCACGCCACCCGAGGCGGCATATAAGGTATCATGCGTTTCAGTTTTACCTACAAAGACAGCGGCTTTGGCATATTCGATGATCCCGCCATGGTTAATTTCCAGGTATCCCTGGTTGCTTAGGGGATATTGGGACCATGCGCTGTCGCCCCAAACCTGGATACCGTTCCAGAGTTCATCATCGCATAAGCGGGTCAGCCTGCCCCCATCGAGGATCAGTTTCCCGCCCCGTTCAATGATGATATCCGCTTCCGGGCTCAGCATTACCGTATCGGTAATGGTTAGAATCCCGTTGTTCTGGATATGGAGATCTTTGCTTTGCGTCCTGTATGAACCCGACCATTCTACTTCGGTGTTAATGGAATCGTATCCGTCCAATGTCGAACAACCGTTATAAATCAGCGTGAAACTAAAATGAGGTATGTCTTGTTCATTAACAGCGATCGTGATTTTTACAATTTTCGATGCTGTTAAATCTCCGGTATACTTGATAACAAATGCTGTGGTATCAACAAATGTTATTTTCTGATCGGGCTGCAACATAACATGAAAATCAGCAGTGTCAGGCCCCGATAAGCTGACAATATTACCCAAAGGGCTAAGGTTCAACTGAGCGTTGCCCTGATTGATAATGTTGAACTTAAAGGTTGTGTCGGAATAAAAACAAAAACTTTCAGCATTTAAAAAACCATTATTCTCAGCCTCAACATTACATTGCATTTCTTTGAACAGAGCAACGTTCATTACAGGGGCAATTACTTTTCCGGAGTAATCGGCTTCATACGGCCCTATTCTCGGATTCGAATCATCACAATCTTCCCATGTTGAATCCGGAGGGCAATTCTCACAATTTTCACAATCATGCTTATATCCAAGTCCCCAAAAACAATATCCATCAGAATCCTTGTCGTAGCATTCTGTTGTTTCATTTAATTGATTTGTCACATCATCAATCGGAGACGTGTACTTCAATATCTGTTTGAAGTATGGATTTCCAAACTGATCATCCAGGTGATATACATATCCACCATCACCGAAAGATGGCGAGTAACTTTGTTTAAAAATCCAGTATAGTTTCCCGATATTTTCATTCGAATCATTAACAAATATATCTCCACCGCCTCGATTATGATAAATATCGCCTGCATGGATTGTGCCAAATCCTAGAAGTGCCATGCAATGTCTGGTTGGACTGTTAGGAAAATATTCTATACTAGCGACAAGAGGTCCTCGTGTAATGATTGCTTGCTTGATTACATCATTATTTAAAAATGAAGTTGGATACCAATTTCCAATAGTCATCCTGTATTCACCAGTTGAAATCATATATTGGTTGCACGAAACATGATCTTGATCATCCCAGGGATAATGTTCTTCATCGATGACACCTGTATTTTTTAAATAGTTACTGACATCTTCAATGAAACCAGGTTCACAAGTTGATGAATTTTCGCAATCCAGAACTTGTTGTTCCGACATATCAAGTCCCTTATCCGTACGAACATAATACAGATTGACTAAGGCTTCAAGTGCACCCAGGCAGCCATAAATGTAACAAGTACTAACACATTGAGCCTTACATTCTTCATGGGTATTATGATAATTAATTTTTTGTGATTTTACAGCCGTCATCCAGCCATTTCCATATTCTGCCATTTCATAGTATTCACCCTCACATTCTTCTTCTCTATATACGTCAGGATCATCATCATAATAATAGATTTTTTTCAGTGAATCATTAGCCCCATGCCTGTTTCGCCAATCGAATTGGTCCACAAGATCGCTTTCAACAGGTATTGAATTGGTTATTCGCATAGGTGAATATAACCCGCCGGTATAAAAATCATAACCGAAAAGACAATATTTATCTCCGAACAACTTCTTTTTTTCGACATATGTAAGTCCGGATAAGATTGTTTCACCAGCCCGCCAGAGCATTTCATCGTGCTCTAGATTTGAGTTCATTTGTGAAATTTTAAGCAATTCTCTGCTTTTTAAAGATAATGTGCGCAGCGAGTCAATATTTTGAATGTCAACGGTGTCACAGTCCAATGCGGAAATTGTCATGTTGCTGTTCCATAGTTGAATTTTAAGGCCCACAGGTAAAATTCCTGGTAAGTAGCATGTTTCATCGCATTCATCAACAATATTAAATGCGGTGTTCGAAACAATAAATGGATAGGCTTCGTAAATCATCCATTCGTAGCCCGAGTTGTCGGTAACGATAATCCTCACCAGGCTGGTATCGCTTTGCAGTGTTACATGCCCGGATATGGATAAGCCGTAAATCGTGTCGTTGGGTGAAAAGGGAAAGATTTCACCGTCGGCATAAAAAGTGCTGTCGATTGGTATGGTCTGAGCCTGAGCCTGAGCAGGAGTTAAAACCAGGCAGCCAAGAGTCAGAAGAAATGTCGCAAATAATCCTGATAGAGACGCAAATGATTTCATTGTCAATGATTTATGGTTAATAATATGGAAGGCGATGGTTAACGGGATAAATGTAAGGTAAATCGATGTAAAAGTCAAGTTAAAGCCTTTGATGTTTTGGATCCCTTATGCTGGCGTGAAAGAATGGTTTTCGAAATTATTTTATATCTTTGAACATTATATATTTTCTTTTTCAGTTCATGTTTTTAATACTTTAATTCCTCATTCTTAAAATCATGAAAAAAGAACTGCTTACCCTTTTTTTCCTTTCATTGTTGATTCTAAGCACAAATGCACAGGAATGGTTTCAGACGAACGGTCCGTATGGTGCGGATGTCATGGCCATGACAAAACTTCCTGATGGCACTATCATTGCCGGGACGCGCGGAGGCGGTGTGTTTCGGTCTGTCGGGTCCGGCGAAATCTGGAGTTCGCAGAACAACGGCCTTACCAACATGTTTGTTTATGCGCTGACGGTAACCGGTGACGGATATTTATTCGCCGGTACGCTGGGTGGCGGCGTTTTTCGCTGGGATGAGGCCGGACAAACCTGGCAACCCGCCGGTAACGGCATCGAGATGCCCTGGATCATTGCACTGGCAGCCAATGACGAAGGAACCTTGTTCGCCGGGACTTATGAGGGCGGAGGAATTTACCGGTCGACCGACCTGGGAAACAACTGGACGCTGGTGAACAACGGCATGCCGGATTCTTATGTGCCTTCGCTTGTCATTGCACCCAACGGGATGATTTATGCCGGGACTTTCGGAGGAGGAGTTTATTTCTCAACGGATAATGGTGATTCATGGGAGCAGATGAATGCAGGCCTGGAAGTTCCTTATATTTTATCATTGGCGGCCAATGCTGATAATGATGTTTTTGCAGGAACTGATTTTGGCGGAGGCGTTTACCGGCTAATCAACGGAAGCGAAACCTGGGTGGTGCTTAATAACGGATTTAACAGTGGAAATGGCGTCAATGCATTAATGGTGAGCAATAGCGGGCTGGTTTATGCCGGCACTTATGGCGATGGAGCTTTTCGGTCGTTAAATAATGGCGATGAATGGGTGCAGGTCAATAATGGAATCACTTCTCCTTATGTAATTTCTTTGATTGAAGATGCGGATTCGGCGATTTTTGCCGGCACCTACTTTGGCGGAGGGATATTCGAATCATTCAATAATGGGGATGATTGGTTACAAGTTAATACAGGATTGGTCGGAATGGAAGTGAAAGCACTTTCCACCAATGACTGGGGGCCTTATATTTTTTGCGGGACTTATGGAACCGGGATTTTCCGGTCGGATGATTGCGGTTATACCTGGGAAGAGGCGAATAATGGGCTTACCGGGAAGTATATTTCCTGCATCGAAGGTAAATTCTTTGGGGTGACTTTTGCTGGCACTGATTGGGTGAATAACACCGGCGGATTGTTCCGGTCGATGGATTTCGGAGATACCTGGACGGAAGTCTTCAACGGGATCACAGAATTTGATGTGAGGGCCATTGCATTTGGCCGGGATGACTATATTTTTGTTGGAACTTACGGCGATGGCGTTTTCCGCTCGCAGGACAACGGGGACAGCTGGACTCAGGTCAATAACGGGCTGACCTGCACCTACCTCTGGAGCCTGGCTGCGAATGAATCCGGGGATATTTTTGCCGGCAGCGCCGGATGCAATGAAGGTGTATTCCGTTCGACCGATAATGGGGAAAACTGGGAGTTAATCAACCAGGGCATGACCAATTACGATATCACTGCCCTGGAAGTCGATGAAGACGGGACCGTATTTGCTGCAGCACCGCCCATTTTCGGACCGGGTGGAGGGATGTTCATCTCGAATGATAACGGCGACATCTGGACAGAAATCAACCAGGGACTGGATAATCTGTTTGTTACATCACTTTCAAAGGGAGATAATATGTATGTGCCCTTTGCTGCAGGTACGGAAGCCGGAGTGTTTATTTATGACGGGGAATTTTGGCACGATGCGAGTGAAGGATTATTGTCAAATAATATAAGATCACTCGAATTTTCATTGGATTGTAATTCATTGTTTGCCGGTACGTTCGGCGGTGGGGTTTGGAGAAGGGAGAATCCGTTCGGCATGGCTGAACCGGGGAAAAATGAGCCATTGAAAATCTATCCGAATCCGGCCGGAGATTATCTTTTTATGAAGTTTCCGGAGCATTTGCAAACAGGTTTGTCTACAATTAGTATCAATGATTTAGAAGGAAGGCTAATTGTAAATTTAAAAGATGTTAAAACGGATGTGTTGATTGATGTATCATGGCTAAAGCCGGGGATTTATTTCGTGACCGTGAATGAAGGAAACGATATTGTCCGGGGGAAATTTTTGAAGAGATAGCATCAGAATTATTTTGTTCCGTCCTTACAGGACTTAAATTGTATTATCGTCATTATTTCCAGGGACTTACGTCCCTGGCTGCTATCGAATCTCCCTCCGGGAGAAAATGTAATTTTAGGTTATTGCCGTCCCTGGGTGCTATCGAATCTCCCTCCGGGAGAAAATGTAATTTTAGGTTATTGCCGTCCCTGGCTGCTATCGAATCTCCCTCCGGGAGAAAATGTAATTTTAGGTTATTGCCGTCCCTGGCTACAATCGAATCTCCCTCCGGGGGAAATTGCATCAATATCCCGCAGGGATAATAGAAAATAGCCCGGCACGTCAGTGCCGGGAATGGAAACGATCCCATCAAGCAGAGTGCCGAAGGCACGATAGAATTCATTTCAAGGCAACAGGCCCTGGCAACCGTGAGGTCTCTGTCCGGGAAAATAACGCGGAAAAACCTTTATCTGGTAATTGTTCAATACCTCCTGTAAAAATCCTTTAGAAACGATGTCGTCTGGTCGTAAATCGGACGGGTGAATTCGACGAAAAGGTCCTGCGGGCGTGGAGGAGGGATGGGCGTGCGGTTGCAGAGGGCGAGCTGTTCGTTGCTCAGCGCGCGTTCATCGCCGTTGAAGTGGCCCCATTCGGCAAACCAGACAAACTGTCCGGGGAATTTCCGCTCCGAGACCAACCTGTTAAGTGGGAAGTCGATAATGGATACATCCAGCAACCCGTTCGAGATCACTTCCCGGTGGTAAACCGTCAAGCGGGCTTTCACGGTTCCGTAAACTTTGGCGATGGTTCCATCAGGGAGTTTCACCGTGCCGGTTTCCACGCTGTCGCGTGATACATCCATGATGGTCTCTTTATCATAGGTCTGGCCGATGACAAATTCATCGAAACTCATCCTGAGCACCTGGTCGGGTTTCTTGATCCCGGCCTTATCGGCCGATTCCGGCGAATAGTAAGCGACAAATTCATTCGGACGCTCATTTTGAAGTTTTTCGATGACCTGCTGCAGGAAAAAATCAGAATTGAGCTGGTAGGCTTTAGGCACCGGGATGGGCTCGACGATCACTTTCCAGGTGGCATAGTACTTGGCAGTTTCCATGCGTTGAACAACATCTTTGTAACCCGGAACGAAACAGTCGGCCTGCTCATAGTTGAAATACGCATTTTTCCAGGCTTCCCGCGTATTGATCTTTTCATTCTTCAACCCGGCAGTGTACTGTTCATCGGCGGCATTGTTACGGGCCGAGGCTAGTTCTTCATCGTAAGGGTTGGGATGGGGAAAGAGTTTCAGTGCTGCCGGGCAGCGGCTGATCTCATCCGCCATATGATGCATCAGTTCATAATAATCCACGATTTCGGAATACTTGAATGGGCGGTTGGCATTCATGGCATAATTGATTTTATCCTGGAAATATTCCAGCGCCATCGGGTAACTGTTTTTTAATGCATCCTGCGCTTTTTCCGAGTCGGGATTTCCACGTAAGCGGTTCACCGCCTGCAGTGTGGCATTGTAATAATCGCCTCTTTCGTAGGCTTTTTTGCCGGTAGAGCAGGAGAGAAGGATTGTTCCGATGATGATCAGCAAAAAAAAGTTTCGCATATAATCAGGTGTTTTCTGTAGCAAATATCCGATTATTTTGCGATGGTCAATAATCAACCATTAATTCCATTCACCAGGCCACAACAAACTTTCCTCCTGCAGCCCGTTTTCCGTTTTCGATGATAGCCACAAAATAAACCCCGGATGGGAAAGAAGAAACATCGATTTCAGTTTCTTCATCACCCTGTACCATGCGGACTTGCTTGACCAATATTCCCATTGTGTTTGAAATGAAGACCTCACGTTGTCTGGAATGGGTGATATCAGGATATCTTACTGTAATTTTATCCTTCACCGGATTAGGATAGATTTTGATCTGAACTTGTTCCAGAGGCACGAACAGATCATCGATCAGCACCAGGATATCGCAATCCAGATCAGTCGTATCAGAAGTAATTTGATATGGACACAGGGAATCATAAACAAATGGAGCGGTATATATGGTATCATATTCGAGGTCGGAATTTAGTTTAAATGCCCATATTTCCCAACGGTTCAATTCTTCATTGTATTCAATGGCGGCACTTAAATATTTGTTATCGAAGGTTTTTACAGTTGAAATCACAGAAACCAGAGGATCGGACATATCTTTAGAATCAATAATATTCCCAAGTGTATCAATTTTAAAAAATCCCCAAAACCAGCTCTGATCCCAATTTTGCCACCCGACAGTTGCATAAATAAGCGAATCCCTCATCCAGGTGGGCGATACAGCAGCTCCATCATAGCAAGTATCCACCAAATCGGCGTAAAATAGCTCCTGGCCAGTACTCCCAGTTTTTAATAAAACAGGATATCTTGCGTCATATCCAACACGATAGCCCATATTATAAATATTCCCCGAATTGTCAACAATTGAATTATACCATGGCCTGCCATAGAAATAATTGTCATACCCCCAAATGGTTACCCAATGATCATTGCCCGTATTGTCAACTTTTATTAATAAAGGCCTGCGCCAGCCCATGTACTGACCAGAATCCGGATAATATCCATAGCCGGTTATCAAGTATTCATTTTCATTAATGATTAAAAGGTTTAATCCTTCTTCTCCAAAAAGAAGCGAATCATTATCCGCAAAATTATTCTGCCAGATTAGTTCTCCATTTTGATCCAGTTTGTGGAGATTAATCCGGTGACCCGGATCAATCCCGTCATAATACCGGGTCAATAATACATATCCTCCATCAGGCAGTTGTTTCACATCCTGGCCATAATCATCATAGTAATTGTCAGTATGCAGCACTTTACACCATTCCTTTTCAAAACATGAATTCAGTTTCAGGATATAAGCGTCACTCGTGCCGTACTTTGACATCGATCCTGCAATAACATATCCAAGATCCATGGTCTGTTCAATACTTTCCGGTATAATCTTATATGAATTCGCTCCAAAACCTTTCTTCCATCTCTCATATCCATTGATATCGGTTTTTAAAATAAGTCCGAGTTTATAATTGTTTGCGTCGCTAATAAAGATATATCCTTTGTCATATGATTCTATAACACCTCTTGCTCCTAATCCATTACCTTGATTTGATGAGTAAATTCTAACCCAACCTTGCGCAGTTGAATACTTGATTACAAGTGCTAATAATATAAATGTAAATGTCTTTAGGATTTTCATATTTAAGAAGAAATTAGAGCTGAGAAATGGAATTCCTCAGTTCCCGAATTTATTAAACTACTTATTTACAATTAATTTTGAAGAACTAAAGCGTTGACCATTGCAGTACACATCAAGCACATATATCCCCGGTTTAAAACCACGGACATCAAGGACCAATTGATTTGCATATTGGTTTGATTTTAAAGTTTTCAGCAAGTTACCCCGGAGATCGTATATATTGATCTGAACCTGGGGATCAGGATTTTGAATGCTTGCATCCTGTTTGATTTCAAAATCAACAATAGTATAATACGCAGCCGGATTTGGGAAGACATTTAACTTAATTGGTTCTTTAATAGTATTACTTGTTGAACCTGGTTTGATCTCCATCTTTTTCAGATCGCCAGGAAACAGGTAAGGTTCCTGATAAGTCAAATAACCAGCCATCAACAACAGGTTGCGCGCATAGATTCCAGGAAGTGTCTCATTATCGTAAATATCAAGTAATCCTGCGATTTGAGCAGAATCCAGGTTTAAAGCGGAAACATTACCTAGGATAAATCCCTTTTTTATGTCAAGCAGTGCTTCGTATTTCTGATGGATGTTCGATTGTTCAATGGTTAACTTAAAATCAACCGGGATTGCATTAAGAATAGTAGTAGCATTAGCTGCATCTCCATTTTCCAAGTGAATGAATGCTTTTCTGTATTGATTTTCTAGTGAGTTCATTTCATTAAACAGGGTTGTCAAACTGTCTAAACGATATTCAACTGTCGAATCAGATTGGTATATTCGATTTAGATTATTAAATGCCCTGCTTCGTTCTGAAAGAAAATAACTTTGCCGGGCTTCCAGGTTTTCTTTTTCTCCTGTGTTATATTTTCCCTGGGCTATCTGTTCCTTCATATATTCTGGCATCGGATCTAGCCGGTCGTTGAGTAAGGCCATGATTTCTTCAGACTTTGCAGATTGCGGATTTTCAACGAGAATATCACGTATCATGGCATTTGCTAACACCTCTTCTTTTGCAATGGCTGATTTCAGAACGGTGTCTGATAGGTAAGGAGATTCTGTCAAAAGTTGCTCTGATAATTCTAGTGCTTCGGGTGGAGTTGAATTGATTACTTCTTCGGTCAGATTTTGAGTATTTCCACCATCGATGTTAGATAATAGAATTTCCCCTATTGTGTTGATCTGGGCTTCTGCTTCTACAAAAAGAATTCTTTCTAAAGATGAACCGCCTCCGGTGCCCAAACGCGATGGGCAACTTTCATTTGGATAATACCTTTGATCGTTTAATGTTGGGCTAACTGATAGAGAATACAGATCTGGTTCTAAATTTGGAGTCATAAACGCAATTTCCCTGTGATGAAAATACGTAAACGGGTCAGCATCATCATCGTTATATAAATCAAATACATGATTGATAAAGTTCGAAGTGAAGATATTGCCTGCCGGTGCTGTGGGAATGGTATCTCTTGAGCCCTGGTGTTCAGCAATACCCCATCCGCGTACTGCTGTATCGACAACAACAGAAATATCATAATCGCAAAAAGCAAAGTTGTTACATTTTATACAAAGCCCTACAGAATCTCTCTTATTCTGGTTCATTGCAATAACACCATTATCAAGGTATGAGAATTCATTTTTATAAATTTCATTAGCATAGGGGCCTGAATTATTTACTATCATACCAACTTTCGGATAAGGTGACGTCATTGGAATAGTACCTGCTGTAAATATGTTTTCTTCAACTTGGTATGCGTTACAATGATCCAAATAAAGTCCACCTAAAATAAAAGGATTCAGGTTAACGGTATCGACAGGCGCTGAATAGAAATAATTTGAGGTAATTACAGCATTATTAATCGCACATAGATAGATCCCGGTTTTATTGCTGATAAATTCAGATTCATTGATGTATGGAAATTTCTCACTCCCAAAATTCAATGCTTTTATCCCGTAGAGTAAATTTTCAAACCTGCAAGGTTTTGTAGAATCACATGGAACAGTTTGAACCAAGCAGTATTCATTGACCTGAAACGATGAATTCAGACTGGTAATACCCACCATCTTATCCGGATCTATTAAAGTTACATCATCATAATCTCTTGATTTGATTTCGTTTAAGAATGTGCAACCTTTAATTGAAATCCCCCTGACATTTTCCAAATAAATGAATTGTTTCGGGTTATTAAATACGTGATAAAAATTAGTATCCAGTATAAAATTACAATTATTCATGTAACTTAAGTTGTTTTTTATGTTTCTCTTATCATTCAGAAAATTTTCATAAGGCATAAAACATACGCTAGTAATACAATTGATAAAATTTGCATTGACAGCATGAATTATACCGCCAGTTGAATAAGGATCGATACCCGAACTATCCACTTTAATAGTTTGTACCCCGATTGTGGCATTTTCAATGGTTGCCCCATGTATTAGGGTCAGGTGTCCCTGATTATTATACGAGTATTGATCCTCATCTATCTTTCCTCGAACCTGTATTCCATTCCAAAGGCCTTTGCAAGTAGTTATAATACCCTCATCAATTATAAGTTCTCCACCTCTTTCAATAATAATATCACTACTGGGTAGCATATATACGGTTGATTTAATGGTAAGCTTGCCGCCAATATTAATTACAATCCTTTTTGCCTGATGTTCTGTTGTCCATGTGATATCCTGTCCATTCCCAATAATATATTCATCATAACCATAATTATCTTGGGCGTACTGAACGGCATGATAGGCATTAATTCTCCCTGCGCCAAGCTGCCCGGGATATAAATATTCATCATTTACCGGATCTGCTGTTAATTTAATGATTTCCTCAACTTGCCCTGGTGTAAGGCAAGGATTAATCGATTTGATTAATGCGCAGACACCTGAGACAATTGGTGTTGCGAACGATGTGCCGCTGTATGAACCGTAATATGGCCAGGGACTTTTCACGGTGTCTTCACTGGTAGGATCGACATAATATGTAAGAGACGCTCCCATCAATATATGGCCAGGGCTGCAAATATCCACTTCAGGGAAATGTGAGTGGGTTCTGTTGACCAATGTATCACCAAATAATGTATGATTATCCAGGCTATCTGTTGAGGTGACAAGAATTATAGTCGAATCATATTTTGGATTAAATGGATAGGGAGCACTAAAATAACTGAAATCAGGTGGAACAGAATCACAAATCGACCATGTTTTATCATTATTATACCATGTTGAGCAAAAGCCATTTCCGGCCGCTGCAACTATCACTGTACCATTGTTTAATACTTCAGAAATTATTTTATTGTAAGTTGAATCCAATTCTGGTGACATACTTCCTATATTCATCCAGCTACAATTTATAACATCTACGCCCATTACGGTAGATGCATGCAGCACTCTCGCCATTCCTGAATTCTGATATCCTATCATTTTTGTGTTAAATCCTATAGAAGCAAGATTGCCATTCGGTTCTGGATTTGTTCCCGTTTCAGCTGTTCTTGCAGCGACAAAACCTGCAACAGTTGTACCATGCTTATATTGATATTTAAACAAATTCCACGAATTAAAATCATATCCGCTATATGGATCAAAGTAAGGATAGGTTTGTGAAGCAAAATCGGGATGTTCGATGTCAATACACTTGTCAATAATTCCTATTTTGATTTGAGGATTCCCAAGGGTCAATTCCCAGGCAGAATCAGCTTGAATCTTGCTTAAGTACCAGACCCATCTTTTATTATAGTGCCAAAAAACGTCCTCTGGTTCATAATTATACTCTTCAACCGGTACTTGCGAAATGAAAGCAAATAGTCCATTAGTTTGATTTTCAAGAATATTTTTTAGTTCACCTTCATTGCAATTACAATTAATCTCATATATATCCCGAAGACCAGGTGTTTTAGCAAACCACATTATCTGATCATAAGCATATACATTTGATGTGTCGAAAATCCTATTTAAATCTCTGTTTTTTGTGAATTCATAATTACCAGCTCGCGCTTCGTCATTAATTACAGATACCCAAAGCCTTCCTGGCACAGCATTTTGACAGAACAAGCAATTTGTTGACAATAAAAAGAAAAAGTACAATGTAATCTTAGTTTTCATAAATTTTAATTTAGGAGTTAATATTCATTTTATTAGGCTTAATAATTTTAAATAATTCAAGGAGGAAAAAATAATTCAAGGAGGATGATACGTACAATAGTAATAAGTGAAAGAAGAGAAAAAATATCTAATTTCTTTTGTCTCTCTCTCTCTCTCTACGTAAATGCTTTATTTGGCGAAGCCATTTCATTTATAGTTGTGTTTGGTCTGGATTTAAGTTTTGGCAAAAATGAAATGGAAATTTCAAATATATGTAATTTAAATTGATAAGTCAAGTAATGTTAATAATTAACTGTCTCATATACATGAAGATAAGAATGTAGAATTATATGATTGTTGGATTATTAACTTGGGTAATCAAGAACTGGAAAATCCGGTATGTACCAGCACTTCAATGATATTCGTCTTTAAAACAATTTACACAGGATTAATGTGTTTTCACAGGTGCATTTCTTTCAAAGTTAAAAACCAAATAGGAAATATTCTTACGAAGTTGAAAGATAATGACCAGAACGACTATGTTTTGATCTTTATGATGATAAGCAAAGATAACAGCTTGCTGGTAAAAAACTCATTTATCCTCGATAACTTCCACAAAAAGTGTATCGGTATTCATGCCGGTAAAAATTCCATAGCCATTACTAATACTGGTAGAAGGGTTTCTAAGGTCCTGGGAACTATTGCTGCTTTGATCATATAAGGCAGCGTAATCGGGCAGGACATGAAACAGGATGATGCGATGAGTGCCATAATATTGAAAATCATTGGACCGGAGCTCTTCAGAGGTGGATGTGTTGGGTGATTTTCTGAAGATATTGTCCGGCGGATCTTCATCCCCGAAATCGCGAATGGCATCCAGCGAATCTTCAAGATTTTCAACCACGATCAGGTAGTAAGAGTTGTCATCATTATCCCAGGTCAGGCTGACCGGATCAGGCATGGAACCGCCACCAGGTGGAAAACCGGTTGAAGTACTGTCCATCCGCTCGATTTCGATACTGGTTTCGGATTGTTCAAAATTTTGAGGTTTTGCAGGGATGTAGGTATAAGCGCTCACCTCTTTTTCATTAAAAATTAAAGAAAGATCATACTCATCTCCTTCGGTCACGATCAGGGTGCTGTCGGTGTAATATCCATTCCCTGTGGCGTTAATAATGAAGGAAGAGTCATCACAACGGATATATAATTTCAGGCTATCTATATTATCCTGTGAATATTCCACATCTTCCGAAAAGGGAACCTGTCTTGAGACCCTGACACAAAAGCAGTTGCCCGGGCTCAGGTATGCTTCAATAATCGGCCAATCGGTAAATTCCATCTGGTCTTTATCCCCGCAACCTGTGCCTGCAACCACAAGCAGGAGCATGATAAGTCCGAGTTTTATTATGTTTTGCATGCTTATCTTAATTTAAGGGATAAGATTAGGTTGGGGGTGAGGCCCATATAATTTACGCTGGTTTCGATGATTTCGCCTTCTTCGATCGTGAATTCCTTGTACCAGACATTTTCCCGGTTGGACAGGTTGAAAATTGACAGGCCGATGTAGCCGATGTCCCGTCTTTTTTTCTCCCCTTTGCTTCCCATCAGGAGTTTATAATTCACTGAAATATCCGCCCTGTGATAATCCGGCAGGCGAAGGGCATTCTTGGACGTGACGGTGAAATAATCCTGGGTGGTACCATCGAGCAGGGTGATCGAATAAGCACCGGAAGGTGCGGTATATGGCCGGCCCGTTGCAAAGATCCAGGTTGCTGAAAAATCCCATCGCTTGTACGAATACATACCGACAATTTTAAACTCATGGGTGACATCCTGGTTCGCCGGGAAATATCCATCCGAATACACATCAAAATGATTCCGCGCTTCGCCCAGGGTATAACTCATCCAGCCGTTCAATTTTCCGGTTTTCCGCTGAGCCAGGAACTCAAGCCCGTGTGAATAGCCATACCCGGAATAGAAATTCTCATCATAACTCACCCCGAGCGGACCGGGATTGAAGCGCAGCGAATATTCCGTCAGGTTCTTGATCCTCTTGTCATAACCTTCTATACTGAAAATATAATCTGGTGTTTCATATGATATACCCAGTTCATAATGCACAGCTGAACTAACGGGCACAGAGCTTCCGTCGGATAACAGCCAGAAATCTTTGCTCCCTGACATGATATCTTCCCGTGTCACCCGGTTGACAAACTGGTAATAAAGACCTGTAGCGCCTTTCAGCGTAAGCATATCGGTCAGTTTGTATGAGATCGAAGCCCTGGGTTCGTAGTAGAGTTTTCCGGTTTCATCAAAATAATTCAGCCTGATTCCGGGAAGGACCTGGAGTTTGTCCTTGAAAAGTTTGATTTTTGACTGAAGATAAATTCCGGCTAAAATAGCCTGGTCATGCTTGTTTAGCACGGAAGAAGTATCGTTCTGAGCGTACCTGTAGCTGATATCAAAAAAAGTCCCGAAAAAGCCGTACTGGAGCTGGCAGAAATTGGCCAGGTCGTGCTGATAATCAGTCTTCACGCTGTAATCCCTCAGATCGTTGTTTTCAAAGACACCCTGGTTTGAGGTATTTAAGGTATCGCCGCTAAGGTTGACTGTATTTCTTTCCTGGGAACGGTCACGATCGGAATAATAATTTGAATAACTGAAAATGGTATTTCCATAAAGTTTTTCATTCCATTTCCTGCTCCATTTCAAGCTTGCACCAACATTTCCGTACTTGGTCAGGTCGGTGGAGTTCATACCGAAATTTGAACCTGAAGGACCGAAAGAAGGCGCCATTAAAGCTGAGCTGTTGTCGAGCTTATCGGCGCCGTTGAAAATACTAAGCGAAAGGATGTCTTTATCGTTTGGCGTATACGTAAACTTGCCATTCAGGTCATAGAAATAAGAGGTCACTTCTGTTTCGGTACTCCGCCGCCCTCCCGGCCCTTCCTGCTGCACCTCCTGGTCGTCCCGATCGTCGCCGTTGAATTTTTTAAAAATGGAATTATACAAAAGCCCCTGGTACGACCTACGGAATGCTATGATAGACGTGAATTTTTTACCTAATGGAAGCTCAACAAAAGTGTTTACGCTTAAAAGGCTGACATCAATACCAAGATTGAATTTGTTCTGGTTGCCATCTTTGCCGGTAATTTCAGTGACGCTTGAAATCCTGCCCCCGAAGCGAGATTCGAATCCGCCTTTGTAAAGCTGGATGTCTTTCACGGCATTGGTGTTGAACGCGCTGTAAAAACCATACAGATGATCGACATGGTAAACGGTGAAACCATCAAAAAGCACCAGGTTCTGATCCGGTGTACCACCCTGTACATACAAGCCTGACGAAGATTCGTTCGAAGCGCTGATCCCCGGCAGGAGCTGGAGCGAGCGCATAATGTCTTTTTCACCGAAACTGGGCAGCTTTTCAAGCTTCCTGGGCGTCATTTTGATGGAGCTGACCTCGGTTTTATTTTCGAGAACCATTTCATCTTTACTGGCCACTATATTCACCGTTTTTAAAGTTTTTGCCGATGGCCTTAATTCGACCATATAGTTCTTCTTTTGCAAATAGGGGGTCAGGTAAATTTCTGCCCGGTCGTAACCCATGTATTGAACAACCAAAACACTGGTATCGCACGGGACCTTGATGATCGTGAAATATCCGTCGGCATTGGTAACCGCTCCGATACTTGTGCCTTTGACCATTATCGTGGCAAATGGAAGCGCTTCACCGGAATTCTTGTCACTGACTTTTCCTGTCATGGTAAAATCGCGCCCTACAGGGGGACCGAAGTACACTTTTCTGGCTTCAGACGGAATGTCTTCTTCGTCCGAACCTTCACCAAACTCATCTTCTTCAAAATAATAGTTCCCGAAATCTTCTTTTTGTTCCGCTTCTGTGCTGATTTCTTTTACCTGGAGATAAGCGGTTTCGTTTTCCCTGAATTCGTCCGCCAGGCTTGCAGGAGTGTATGTATTACCCGTCCCAACTGTCGGTTCGATAAGTTTTATCTGTTTAAATACTTTTCGAAGACCTGACGGGTCTATCTCATTAATTGTCAGATTTGGATCTTTTATGTAAAGAAAGAGGTTTTCTCGCCCATACCTGAAATTGTGCGTCGTAAGGCTCGCCAGGGCTTCAATACAGGTAAGAATTCCGGTTGAATTCCCTTTAAGATTAGGAATATATACGAAAAGGTAGTTATGGAACAACGGGTTCTCTTTCAATGTGTCAAGATTGAAGATCTGATCTGCTATTTCCCCCGGTTCTCCGATCATAAAGAGAAAAGGTCTGCGCATCAGGTCGTAATCGTTATTAGGCGCATAACAGACATATTCAAAGTTGCAGTAACTTCCCGGAATATTAAATGAATATTCCCTTTGCTGGGCGGAAAGTGAATGGATCACGAGTATGAAAATAGAAACCGCGAGGAATTGCTTCATCGAAGAAGTTTTTGATTCGTAAGCAAAAGTGGATATAACAATGCGGACATGGAAAAAAAATAGGCCAACAGGTGAAATGTTGCGATCAATATCCAGGATTCGTTTTCATGACGATTTTTAATGTAATATCGCAGCAAAATTAAAATCTAATATTTTGATCATATGAATAGAATGATATATAGCCTATTGATAGCCAGCGCCTTGTTATTCTTCGTTGCAGGATCAGTGGCCCAGGGCTTCCTCCATGCTGAGGGGAAGCTGATTTACGACGGTGCCGGCCAGGAGGTGCTGCTGCGTGGTATCGGTACCGGGAACTGGATGCTGAACGAAGGATATATGATGAAGTCGGCCGATTTTGCCGGAACTCATACCCAATACCGCACCAAACTCGAACAAACCATCGGGGAAGCGAATACGGAAATCTTCTATGAAACCTGGCTCGACAATCATTTTACCCGCTGTGACGCCGACTCCATGAAAGCCTGGGGATTTAACAGTGTCCGCGTGGCCATGCACTACAAATGGTTCACGTTGCCCATTGAGGACGAACCGGTAACCGGGCAGGATACCTGGTTTGAAGAAGGATTTGTCCGCATCGACAGCCTGCTCGATTGGTGCGGCGACAACCAGATGTACCTGATCCTGGATATTCACGGTGCCCCGGGCGGACAGGGACATGACCGGAACATCTCGGATTATGATCCGGCCTACCCTTCGTTATGGGAAAGCGCTGAAAACCGCCGCAAGCTTACGGCTTTATGGAAAAGGCTTGCGGAACGATACGCCGGCGAGCCCTGGATAGGCGGTTACGACCTGATCAACGAGCCCAACTGGGACCTGCCGAACGGGACCCTGCTGAAACAGACGTATGTCAATCTAACCAATGCCATCCGCCAGGTGGACCAGAACCACATGATCATCATCGAAGGGAACTGGTTCGCCAATGATTATACAGGGCTTACCCCACCCTGGGACGATAACATGGTTTACAGCTTTCACAAATACTGGAATTACAATACACAGGACGCCATCCAGTGGATGATCAATATCCGGAATGCCCATAACGTCCCGATCTGGCTCGGGGAAACCGGCGAGAATTCAAATTCATGGTTCACCGACCTGATCAAGCTGGCGGAGGCCAATAAGATTGGCTGGTCGTGGTGGCCGGTCAAGAAAGCCGGGATCAACAACGTGCTGATGGTGCCCGACAGCCCGCAGTACAACAACCTGCTTTCTTACTGGCAGTATGGAACCCCCTCAATGACCGCCGACCAGGCCTACAGTGCCGTTATGGACTGGGCCGACAAGCACCGGATCGAAAACTGCACGGTCCAGCGTGATGTGATCGACGCCATGATCCGCCAGCCCCACAGCAATGCAACTCTTCCGTTTAAAAACCAGGATATTCTGACTCCCATCAATATGGTCAACTATGACCTGGGGAAATGCTCTTCGGCATATTGGGACACGGATACGGCAAACTATCACCTGAATACCGGCGCTTACACAGACTGGAACCAGGGCTGGACCTACCGGAACGACGGCGTGGATATCCAGGCATGCAGCGATAATCATCCTGCCGGGAATGGCTATAACATTGCCTGGACACTGGATAAAGAATGGCTCCAGTACACGGTGAACAGCGATACTGCTGCAGCTTACCAGGTGCTTTTCAGGACGGCATGTCAGTCAGGCCCGTCTATTGTGCACCTGGAGGTCAATGGCGTGGATGTGTGCCCGCAGGTTCAATTGCCTGTCACCGGCGGCTGGCAAACCTGGATGTCGACCACGATCGATAACGTGATTATCCCGGCTGGAACCAGCAAAATCAGGTTTTACTTCGATAAAGGCGGCTCTAACGTCAACTTGTTCCGGTTCATCAATCCTAAGCCGGTGTCCGCAGCTCCATTTGAATTCATTTCGGCTTCTACCGATTCGGAAGGAGCCTATATCACGCTTACATTAAACAAACCAGTCACGAACTTTGGGGCGGTTCCTGCCGATTTCAACGTAAAGTTGGATGGGGTCAATGCGGAAATCTCAGCAGTAGTCCTGAATCCGGGCAATACGCGGCAAATCTTTATCAACCTGTTAAATCCGGCTGCGTTTGGCCAGAATATCACGCTTTCTTATTCAGGGAATTCGATCAGCAGCAATGAGCAGGTGCTCGCATCGTTCAGCGAAAAGCCGGTCACCAATAACCTGGCCAAGCGGTTTGTGTTGCCGGCAACGATCCAGGCGGAAGATTTCAATGTGAATTCAGGGTATCAGCTTGAAAACTGCAACGATGCCGGAGGAGGGGTGCATGTCGGTTTTGCCAACAATGGCGATTACCTGGATTATAACATTTATATCCCAGTGGCCGGCGAGTACACGTTCCGTTTCAGGATCGCCACGATCTACTCCACAGCCAGCATCTCGATCCGGCTCGGAGAGGGGGGGACGTTCACCACGGTCAGGTCAATCAATTTCAGCAACACAGGCGGATGGCAGGCCTGGACTACACAATCGTTTACAGTGACACTGCCACAGGGAAACCGGACATTGCGTTTTAATTCGCTGAACAGCGAATACAACATTAACTGGTTTGAGATCGCTATGCCGGCTGATGTGAATGAAATACCAAACCTTAAGCGGTTCAGCATATATCCGAATCCCAATAGCGGCCTTTTTTGGGTGGAGGCAGAGTTTAGCCGCAATACACAGGCGACTGTAGCCATATATGATTTGCTGGGAGTAGAAAGAATAAGATACCGGCCGGATGAAACGTTATTCTTAACGCAAATGATCGATTATCAAGATTGTACACCAGGGATTTATATTTTAAGTCTTTCGACAGAATGGGGAGAGTTGAGTAGAAAGGTGGTAATAAACTGAGAAAGGGTATATTTATTACTTTTGTCCATTGATCTCTAAATCAATGAAAAACTTTACCCTGCTACATCGATTCTTCCTCGCCTGCATCCTGTGCATCACAGCTTTCATCTCCCGGGCACAAACCTACGATACCATCTGCGACTGGGACAACTATTTCAGAGACTGGTACGTTTCATCCTCGGGTTCAATGGTTAATAACCCGGCTCCCGACACGGTTAATCCTTCCCCGAATTGCTTCAAATTCGTTACCAGCAATGATCAATATGAATTTATGATCTGTGAGCTCGACGAAGAAGCTAACTTCAACCTCTGCCCGGTCTATAAAATGAAGGTTCTTGCCCCGGTGACCGGCGGAAATATTACCCTGAAATTCGAAAATCATAACAATTCGTTCTCCCAGGAGATCATGCTAACACCGGTTCCAGGTCAATGGACTGACCTGGTCTATGATTTTACCGGCCATCCTTACAACGGCCTGATCAAAATGACCATCTTCCCCGATATTCAAAGTACTTCTCCGGGAAAGAACTGGTATATCGACGATATCATGAAAGAGCCCTGCGAAGATCCCGTTCCGCTTGAGCTTGAATCCAACCTGCCGATCATCGTCATTAATACCTTTGGCGAACCCATTCCGGATGAGCCTAAAATTACTGCTCACATGGGGGTGATCGACAACGGCCCTGGTGAACTCAATCACCTGGATGATCCGTTCAATCATTATGACAATTATATCGGTATCGAAACCCGTGGGCAGTCGTCTCAAATGTTCCCGAAAAAATCTTTTGCCGTGGAAACCCGCGACAGCACGGGTGAAGATATGAATTTGGAATTGCTTGGCCTGCCGTCCGAAAACGACTGGGTATTGTATGCCCCTTATTCTGACAAATCGATGCTCCGCAACATCATGTCGTTCGAAATGGGGCGCAAAATGGGCAACTATTGTACGCGTTCGGTTTTCTGCGAGGTTGTGATCAATGATGATTACCAGGGCGTGTATACCCTCATGGAAAAGATCAAACAGGATGATAACCGGGTGGATATTGCCGGCCTGAAGCCTGATGAGGTCAGTGGCGATGACCTCACGGGAGGTTATATCATTAAAGTTGACAAGCTTGACTGGGATTTTGAATATTATTATGATGGATGGAAATCGGATCCTACTCCCGGATATCCAAACGCGATGGACATCATTTTCCAGTATTATCAGCCGGGACCGGATGAAATTGTTTCCCAGCAGAGGGAATATATCAAGAATTATGTGACAGAAGCCGAAAATACGCTGACCCTCTATTATTTCGCAAATCCATACATCGGTTACCAGCAATACCTTGATGTGCCTTCCTTCATCGATGCTTTATTGCTTAGCGAGATTCCCAAGGAAGTGGATAAGTACCGGTACAGCACATATTTCTACAAAGAAAAAAATACCGATGGAGGCAAATTGTTTGCCGGCCCGGCCTGGGATTTTGACCTGGGTTACGGCAATGTCGATTACTGGCAACCAGGTCTTCAATACACCGGCTGGCTTTATACGACGGTCGAGCCGGTCGACTGGAGCATCATGTTCTGGTGGAAGCGGCTGATGGAAGACCAGTATTTCAAAGATATGACCAGGACGCGCTGGAACTGGCTAAGGCAGGAACGGCTGAGCGATGCGGCCATTCACCAGATGATCGATTCCATCATTGTGCTGACCGCTGACGCAAGGGAACGTAATTTTGAGCGCTGGCCCATCCTCGGGCAGTATGTGTGGCCTAATTACGACTGGTTTGGCAATACTTACGAAGATGAAGTCAACTACTTCGAAGGTTACCTGTTCAACCGGCTCGCCTGGATGGATGCCAACCTGCCCGGCAATGTCATTGAACCAAAAGCCGGAATTTCCGCGATCAATGATAAAATTGACGTGGTTTTATATGATGATTATTTCAGGCGCCCGATCCTGGAAAAAGAGATGTTCACCCTGAATAATGCCCCGTCAAACCTGTTTATCCAGAGCGTGGATTACATCAGTGCTTCTTCCTGCCGGTTGGTGCTGAACGCCGACATGACGGATTATCCTGATGTTTCGGTGACCATCGATAAAAAAGCCCTGAATTACTGGCTGGATATCACCAGTAGCCCGCTTTCGGCGGCAGGGACAAGCGAGATTACCCCGAACAAAGCCGTTTTTAAAATCTATAATGAAAATAAGAGGCTGCATTTATACTGTAATGCCCCGAAAAATTTATTAGGCCGGGCTGAAATTTTTAATAGTGCAGGGCAAAAGATTATGTCATTTTCCCTTCAAAAGCAAAGCGAAAATATTATTGAGCATCAACTGAACACGGGGCTTTATTTATTGGTGATTGAAACTAAGGAATCAATGAAAGTTTTTAAATTCACTGTTTCCGGATTGTAAATCCTACTGAGATTAATTTTATCTTTTCAGAGGGAGACATAGAAATAGTAATTATTTCATCACAACAAACTTCCCAGTATATCTCCTGCCTTTCCCATCCACAACCACCGCCACAAACATCCCCGGGGAAAAGCCCGAAACATCAAGCGAAATCATTTGGTTCACCGGATCAACTTCCCCGCCTCCCTGCTTCCCCGCTTCCTTGCCTCCATGTCCCCATGCCTCCCTGCCAAAAATATCATACACCAGCAACTCCACAGCACCTTCAGCCAGTACATCCGGCAGTGCAAGCACCACCCAATCCCTTGCCGGATTTGGCCATATCTTTATCGTTGACTCATATTCTTCTTTGGTAGGCAATTCTTCGATGTTTACGAATACACCGCAGTCCAGGTCGACGGTATCGGATAGTATTTCATAAGGACAAAGACTGTCAAAAGTAAGCGGTTCGGTGTAAAGCATATCATCTTCCAAATTGGCATTCATTTTCCAAACATAGATATCCCAATTACCATCAACGACATAGTTACCTCCGATCAATATTTTGCCATCCTTAGAAAATATGATGGTTTCAGGCGGTCTATTCTCATTAAGTAGCAATCGCCTTTTAATAATATTTCCAAGCGTATCAGTTTTCATAATTTCGCTGAATCCTTCATCAACGTTTAGTGAAGTGCTCCAGTTCAAACCAGTTATAAGGACCGTGTCATCTATTATTATAATTGGATCAGCTCCTCCACCAACAATTGTATCTCCAAGCAAATAATCCATATAAAGCGGATTTCCATTCAAATCAAATTTAAAAATAGCTGGTGTCATTGGATGACCTGGACCCATATATCCTCCTGCACTATAAAAGAAACCTTTTGAACTTTCTGCTACTTGATAGGCCGCGCTTATTCCACCTTGCCACATAAGATCCCATAGCTGATTTCCTGAAGTATCGGTTTTTATCCAAAAGGCCTTTAGACCCGGATGAAAGCATTCACCTGACACGAGAAAGTTGCTGTCAGATGTCAAATAAAGATCACCACCCTCTTCATTATATATAAGCGAATCTTCTTGGGCTAATCGTTGAATCCAAAGGGGTACCCCACTTTGGTCCATTTTTACTAAACTTAACCTTGCATAGGTTTCTCCTTCACCATAATACTGAAGCATTCCAATATAAGATCCATCAAAAAGTTGAATTATGCCAGTCCCATAATTATCTTCGGGCGAAATTAGGACTTTACACCACTCCATTTCACCACAAACATTTAATTTAATAAACGTGGGATCATAATTACCGGAGTATTTACTGGTACTCGCCGCAAGTATAATACCATGATCACTGGTTATTTTTGAATCAGAAACCCCATTAGAATATATTCCACTGCCGAATTGTTTCTCCCAAAGCACATTTCCGTTAATATCAATTTTTATTACCCAGTCACGTAAGGGCCATCCTGCATTGGTATAGGTATATGCTGAAATCAAGAAACCATGATCATACGCCTCTTCGATTTTGGTAATAGTACCATTAACATTATCACCATAAATTTTAGGCCAAATTTGTGCCTGTGTTAAATGACAAGTAGACAGCATTCCACAGGTGAAGATAGCTAAGTGAAAGGTTTTAATTTTGAACCACCTCATCAATATCCCCCTTTACTTATCTTATTGCTGTCAATAACCTGATTTCTTGAGTGCAAGGAGATCAGGTA
>AMWB02056891.1_pt3 | contig 55076 bp, 42 predicted proteins | sample 200311 | NCBI WGS metagenome assembly AMWB02 (sample SAMN02737377, study PRJNA173069) | bioreactor metagenome | biome: anode biofilm in microbial fuel cells | place: USA: California | collected 2010-12-16 | reverse complement strand
GCAGCTCACCAGCATGTAGTCCAGAGTGCTACCGAGCCTGGATCCATATACCAGGCAAACGAGGCAATCCATTTCAACGTCGTATAGCTAACACTTAATACGACTCAGCTTCTACTGGAGGACGTCAGCGGCTCCGCCCCTACCTAAAGGAAGGGGTCTCCGCCGCTGCTAAAAAAGATGAATACAATCTTCTGTTGTCAAACGTACTACAATCAGAATGCAAACGAACCAGATGAACCCTATAACTCCCCACCATGATATCAGCCCCTATATGGGGTTGTATTTTTTGACAACGCATCACTATCTTATACGCTCAGTATTGTCATAGTTTCATATATATATTACTACATGGGAACTACGGAGATCAGTACTAGTACATATAGTGCTTCCGTTCTCACTTCGTGGTGAACATCTATTACTCAGGTAGATGGTAGATGGCAAGACTTTAATCAAGCATCTTATTACAGTCAGCTGAGTGTGGCGATGGCTGTTGTTTAATTTATAATCGGTGAGGAGAAGGCGTATGATGAGTAGGGTAGTATCAGCGATTCGTAAACAGTTGCCTCAGTTTAACGATGATTTACTTGTAAACGTGAGACGAAACGAGGTAGACAACCTCGTCAACTTTATCTTCGAGAGGTATCGAGAATGCGCTAGAGTAGCTGACGTCAATTTAGAACTTATCAATTATGATGTAGCGTCGCCAATCGTTCGATTAAATCACGAACTGAAGGATGCTATCAAAAAGAATACGATCAACATCCGGCCTGATGAGTCGGTACTCGTGAACTTCAACTTCAAGTACTTCGATCATCACTTCAGTGTACCGCTTTACGTACCATACATATATGAAAATAGTACCATAGTTGTCGGCGGTACTCGGTTTGAGTGTTTGCTGAGCATGACGGAGAAGCTCTTTAGTGTTAGGACTGAGATGAAAGGGGTGACAGTTAAAGTGATTCGATCGCCGATTGCATGCTGGCGTAGTACTCTTCATTCTTACATTGACATCTCCACCGGCGAACAGTTTATCGGAAACATAGTCACCTGTAAGATCCACTACAAGAGTACGCCGAAGTCAAAGAAAGCTAAGCCGACGGTCGTCCACTACTTGCTGTGTAAGTTTACCCTTCCGGAGGTACTCGTGAGGTTCGGACTGCCACCAGATGCAGCCACGTTTGTGGCACATGAGGAATACGATCCAAATTACTGTTACTTTCGGGCGAAGAACAGCATAGCTGAAAATGATCAGATCTTGTTAAAGGTTGATCGGAAGCTGATAGCAGAACATCAGATGCTTCATGACATTACCTCAGCTATCGTGTACGTCATGATCGGATATCGTTTTGTTGAGTTCGATGAGCTGATCAAAGATAGCCGAACTATCTTCATGATATTACTCGGAAAACTCATCTACACGAATAACACAAATCGTGTTCATGCGCTGTCTTATATGACGAAGCACATCGATAGCGTGGATACCTATCTCGATAACTACACACGTGATACGTTTGCCTCGAACGGAGTCGTGACTGAAGACATTTATGATCTGCTAAGCTTCATCGCGGCAAACATCAGCCAGATAATCGCTAGTTATCCGAATAACAACATGTATAATAAGCGCATCGGTGCGGTGAATGGCGCAGTCATCGATAGCTTGGTGAAGTTGTTATATTCGAGAATATACAAGCATGAACGAGAACCAGAGGCAGTCAACCATATGGAAACTTCGATCGTTAAGGCGTTAACGGTCCAACCCCGGTTGATATTGAAAAGATTAGGCGAGAGTGACAGTGTGTGGTTCAGTCCACCAATATACAGCGACAACTGGCTATTATCAGTAGGTGATAAGATCGTAAAACATCTGACAACAGCATCATCATCTCGAAATTCCAAATCATCATTTCACACCAGCGGAATCAACGCTTACGTGAACAAGTTCCACCCGAGCATGATGGTGGTTGAAAGTGCCATAGGCTTCACATCGAAGCCTGGGGTGAATTGCATCACCAACCCATATGCCCTGATCGATCGAGATAATGGTTTCATCAAACCGGATAATGCTGGGGACACTGATGAGATACTGTCCTATGTAACGAATGACCACGTCAGAATAAGCGATCGCATCGACGATTGAAACTAAACCTCAGCTTCCTAGAACATAGGTGGCTGAGGACGAATGTAGAGAAACCAAACTTTAGGAGACAAAGTAAATGGGACAATATGACCAAGCACAGATGGGCGGTCCACTTCCAGACGCTATCAGAAATACGATAGACAGCTACACACAGATGATGATACGGAATGGTCAGATAAATCAATTCGAAGGGGCATCGGTAACCTCATATCTGCATCAGAATGTCAGCTCGATCATCAATAATTTAGTACAGATGTATCCTCAAGCTGTTCCGGTACCTGCTATACAGAACGCCGTGGCGTCATGTGCAGCATCGGCTATCGCACAGATACGTCAGAATCAATCGCCTCATGGCATGCAGCAGACAACTATGAACCCTCAGAACCTAAACAGTCAATCGTTATTTCCGACATCTGGATATCAGTCTAATCAAGGACCGAGTTTCAATCAACCATCACCTCAACCATTCACCCTATTAAGCAATCAACAACCAGCACCGCCACCCCCACCAGCCGCTCCAGTTAAACAGCCGAACACTGGGTCGATCCGCTGGTGTGATTCAAACGATCCTGAAGTTCGTTATGACTTTAGTCGTGATAACAATTTCAATCGATACTCAATAAAGCTAAACGATCATGCGAAGCTGCTCGAGGTGACAGCCAAAGCTACTATGATCAGCAACGCTGATGACCCAGACAAGATGGAACGATACAATTACAGCAGCGTCGACGTAATCATACCTGAGCCATCTCAACGTCGGGTCATTCGTAACTTCATCGCAACCAATCCAAGTCTCGTTATTGGAAAGTACATAGCTGACATCAACTATGATCAATTTCTGTTGAAACGGGCCAGGGCGAAGAACATCACACCAATCGATATATCATCACTTAACAATGCTATCAACCAAGAGGTATCTACCACCTTTATGATCGAGAAGGTGATCAAATCCATCTCAGAGCATGAGAGCTCTGTCGCGAAAACGATCGAAGAACTGATCGTGAAACATTTCAATGATCTGATCGGGAGATTTCTCCGAATAAAGACCAACATCGGTCTCCACTTGAAGATAGAAGAGCTAACTGACGTCATACTGCTTTTGAATCAGAAGAAAGAGAAGTACAAGGATCTGACCAACGCTCGGGGATATGAGGAGATAATCTTCAAATCGTTCAAGTGGTCAGTCACTCGAGTAATCACGGATGAGACCAAGACCGGGTTTTATGATACAGCAGACATCGCACCACATCTGCTGGTTCACCCAGACTTCGTCATCCGGGAGGAGGGTATCTGCGACCGGGAATTAGATACAACTAAGCCTGAATTCATTGAGGCTATACGGCGTAGATATACGGCATTTTGCAACACTGACAATATCGTTATCACCAACTTCATCCCGAAGTCACTGGATGTTGATATCGTTAATCATGCAATCTGTATTGATAAGATCACGAACCCCATCGACTACCTCATCGTTAATGAGTGGCGAGAGAAACCGAAGACCGTCCTGATGACCGATGGTGATCGACAGATCCTGATCAAGAACGGTGTCACGGTCGACGGTTACCGATTCATCTTCGAGGATAAGATCGACCTCGATTATGGGATAACAACTCTTTAATCAGAATAAGCTCAGCATCACTCCAATCAATCGGAGTGATGCTGAGTATTTATTTTTCGTAGCTAGATAAGAAAAGCTGATGCTGAGCTGAGTCGTAGATTGATATTCTCCACGCGAGATGGTGAACTCATGCTAATACCAAGGCTACAGTAATGATAAGCTAGCGATGCGAAGATCGCTTCAGTTCCGCTAAAGGTCCCACCCAACCCGTCATTCATCGTGACAGTCTGGTCATTACCCAGGTATACTCCGATCTCCGATATCGATGCTCGGAGAAGGTTCCCGCCATACAAAACGTTGATCGCTTCGATGACCTCCTCTCCAGTGATCTGCATACCAGCAGTAAGTGCCACTGAGATCTTCTCATTGGTCTCGGTCAATCCTTCAGCACTAGTATCCCCAGGCGTCGGAGTGAGGTTGTTCGTATCCAATTCAGTAAGGGTCTCCTCCTCACCAGTAGTAACGTTAGTCTTGATGATCCGTACTCGGTTGTCGACGAAGATGAGCTTCTTCAGGTAGTAACACCAATACGATTCGCCACTGATAGTCTTCATTACACGCATCCGGTAATTAGCTCGTTCTATGGGAGTAAGATCAGAGCCTACTGGTACTACCCGAAATGGTAGTGGTGTGTAAAGATCGAGGTTCTTAGCGCTAGGAATAAACGGAGCTGCTAAGTTTTGATCATCAAGATTCTTAAAACCTCGAATACCGATACCGAAATAGGCTATCTTTGGTGCCTCAGTCGGCTGAACAGTGGGCTGATTATTGTACTTGAAGTTAAGGGTGGTATTTGGAAGGTATAATGAATCAACCTCAGAAATAGCTTGCATCTCATACAGAGCACAAGTGAGCGTTTTTACTAATTGGTAAGGCAGAGCTACTGAAGACATTTGATTGTTCCCCTCGGGTTATGGTTGAATTATTATATCAGCAAGCGTACCTTCTGATGTGATATATATGATGTTCTCTCCTGAGACAATTGGTGCTACTGGACCTACCTGTTGTTCGATATTAAGCAGCATAGAGGTCTCGATTGTATCTAATTCAGCAACGATGTTACTAAGCTCAGTTATGATGGTATCTCCACCATTTTGTGTTACTGACATCCGGTAATCGAACGAGTTATACAGGTCATCGCCAACGACAATGATACTATTAATATATTGGGTATTATACAAGCTACCTTCGATCCGTGCTGTGATTTTCGGTAACTCAAATACTGAGGCCTGCTCAAACGTATTGTTAACGAAGTTGATGTTGTAGCTCACCATATACATAAAGAGTTCTTTGATCTTCGTGATGATAGTCGAGCTCACTTGGTCATCACGAGCTAAATCAGCAAAACCAACTTCGATCGGACAGATACCAGCCATGATAGCATACATAAGATCTCCATAAAGCTCTATCTCAGTGATGTTATCTAGATCCGCACGAACATCCTCGTACTTAGTGAAGAATTCATCGAATGATGCATACGGCTGAGCGATGTCGATCACTTGAACTTCAGGAATGAATGCTCGAAATACAGCAACGTGCGATTCATGTTCGACTGAGTCGCTCAGCTGTTTCAATAGGTTTATCTGTTCGAATACCCACGTATATTGATCACCCAATCTCGACGAAAGGTCATTTGGGGTAAACACCAGATCGTTTATGTAGGTTACCGTATCTGCGATCTTGTCAACGTCGACGTACGACCGAACATAGTACTCTGATTCAGCGAACCGTATTGCTTCAGGAATGACCGGCTTGGAACGCTGAGCGATCGCCGTTGTCAGTGTGTACTTCGTAAACGGAACAACCGGGTTATCTCGATGGTAGATACAATAAAAGAATAAAGTCAGTGCATCCGTAACGGTATCGAAGTGGAGTATGTTCTGCGATACTGGACTCTGTACATTAACGCTGTATTGAATTCGGTTTTCTTTGAGTAAGTAAGCGATCGAATCAAGGATGAACTTGAGAAGTAATGTGATCTCTGAGACGTCCATGTGTCGATTGAGTTCGATGAATTTGGTAGCTAGCTTATTCGCCGGTGATTTGCTAAACAGGTCAGTGATATCAGCTAGATGCGCCGCATCACCTCGGGTATCATGTCCCTCTTCGAATATAGTCTTCAGAAAGCTGTTAAAGTTGGTACTACTCAGGTATTCCTCAACTGAGCCAGAAGCTGGAATGATGTCCGGTACCTTATCGTGAGTAGACTCCCGGTTAACCGTATGTGATATTATTAGCTTCTCGCTCAGAGTGTATTTCAGTGGAGCGAGAAACGCCTGGTCGAGTATATCAAGCAAGAAGTTCTTTCCAGCATTCCATTTCAGATACCGAGCATTTCGATAGAGAAACAGCTCCTGGTCTCTAGTCAAATAACCGCGATACTTGCCGAATCCTAGCGAGGTGAGATACTCCCAGATGTGAAATGGATGGACATCGACAGTCCTAACGTTCAGTATCCTTTTTGCTAAAAGCAGCTGAGGAAGTACATTCCACAGCATACCCCAGAACGCATACGGATAAAGATCTTCATATTCGAAGGTTGAGATGTACCATCGGTAATCGATTCTCCACAGCTGTTCTTGAAGGAATGTCATGAGACTACCATACTCATGCTCGTTAATGTAGACCTCAGCATAAGCTGTTGGTAGGATCGTCAGGTTATTAGCGGAGATTGCCCCGGCAATATCCAACACTGGGTTGAGGATCCTCTTGATCAGAAAACGGTCATTTGGGTAGCGAGATAGCAAGCTATCGAGGTTAGACTTCTCTTTATAAAAGGTAACGATGTCGGGGTAGAGCTCAACATTAGCTCTAGTAAGAGGCACCTCGCTCAGCTGAGTTGGCGAAAAGGCCAAGATGTCCTCAGTCGCAAAAGCTTCGTCACCTGCCAGTATCCGATAATATGGGTAAGTAGTAACATCCTCTTCGTCAAATCCTGAAACAAAGAAGTACTCTGTTTTCTGATTCAGCAGTAAAGCGAATGGAGAGAATTTAATAACCAAGCCGTCGAGGAAATCGACGACCTCTTGTATATAGAGCCGATAATCACTATCCATAGTCGTACTCCTGAATTTGTAAGTTGTTTAATATAGTAGATCTCTATAAAATAGCCCTTTTGGCCATCCTATGAGAATTATGCCAATATTTTAAATATCCGATACATCAGCCTGAGGTACTCCTTCATGAGTAAAAAGAAATCAACACTAGTATCCGGACTTAAGCGAGTCTTTTCAATAGGTCAGGACCATAACATCTCAATTGATGTGACGGACGTGTCATATCGGTCTATATCAGATAATGAATTAAAAGGTATCGCTAAGGCCGTATACGTTCCCGAGTCATCGAATCGTAGACCGGTTGATAAGTTACAGATACCGGCGATGCTCGAGCCTATCGGACGTGAGCTTGTCGATAAGCGGATGGATCATGAGAAACTAAAGTCGCTAGCCCCTGAGATAGAACAGGCAGCCAGCATACTGGTACCAAGCCTATTATCGCCGAATGACTTCCGAAAGAATGTATTCAATGTGGTCATCGGAGGTGGTAATGAAAGTGAGGAGACTAAGCTCAAGATCATTCAGCTTATCTCTACACACTTCGATGAAGAACTCGAATTATCCACTAAGCTGTCAGAATGGGTATCAGAGGCTATGTTCAACACCGGAGCTAAGCCTATCATGATCCTACCTACGTCAGTCATCTCTAAGATGCGGGATAGGATCGGTTCCACTGAATCCTTAAACACAGTTTCAGCCTCTCTATTGAAAGATATCGATGGGTCGTTCGAATCACTATCCTCAGTCACTATAAAGAACAAGCTACTGAGTGATGACGATATCGTCGATACTTCGTTTGCGACTGGTGTATTTGAAAGTCTATTAGCTGAGGATCATAGCAGCTCGGAGTCTAGAGCTCGCGCAATCCGAACGACGTTAAAAGCTGGACTCCCTAAGGCTATGAAACACTTCAATGATAAGCAGGCTATCGTGTTCTCTACGGATCCTCGAATACTCCTCAAGTCTAAAATAATGAATGCGGCGTCATTAGAGGCGATCGATTCTAAGGTACTCGGCAAACTCGGGGAAGCCCCAAAGCCTATTTACCGTGATAAGAAACCAGCTAAGGGAGTTGATTCGGAGTTTATCAATTATCAGCACCAGCCTTATATCGATCTGAGTGATTACGTCCACGAGGACAAGACTGGCGAATACCCGGCGATGATCGAGTTACCTATGGAATCTGTTATCCCAGTGATCATCGAAGGAGCTCCCAGTAATCATATCGGTTATTTCATCATGCTGAATGATAACGGAGCACCCATATCAGCTGAGACTGACAATTTCGGCGGACTGATGGAGAGTGCCTCAGGGACACAACGTATCAACAACCTTTACAGTGCGTTTTACGGTAACTCACAATTCTCAGTACAAAAGAGGATGTCAACTGATGCCAAGACCGAGATATTGAACTCGATCTACGATAGCTTCGTTAAGAATATGATGAAATCTAAGCTCGATATCCTGGGGTTCGACAAGCACAAGGTAGAGCTTACGAGTAACATCAGTAGGGTTATGTTCACACGACTTCTGAAAGGCTCTCAGACCAGGATCCTATTCGTACCAAAACGATTCATGTTATACCTAGCCTTCAAATATAACAACGACGGTACTGGTCGTAGCAAGTTAGAGAACATCAAGTTCCCGCTGAGTCTGAAGATGACCCTGATCGTAACCAGACTGATAAGCCTGATCGAATCCAGTATTAACCGACGTAGTTTAAACATCACCTTGGACGACGGTATCGGTAATCCCATAGAGTTATTACGATCGATAAAGAAAGACTTGGTCAGTAACAAGCTGTACGGCCTGTCTTATGATCCATCGACGATCATCAAATCAGTATTAGATAAAGAACTGACAATCATACCGAATAAGATACCCGGTGTTGAAGACTTCGCACTATCTGATACACCGAATAACGTAGATTACCCGAGGCCTGATGACGCTATACTAGATGAAATCAACAACATGTATATGCTGAGCTTAGGAGTTCCACCATCAGCAATGAACCGACTAGGTGAAGATGAATTCTCTAGGTCGGTGGCGTCAAGTAACATCTTCTTCTCTAATCAGTTGAAGGCTGATCAACGCCCTATATGTACATTCATGACTGGATTAGTAAGCACCTATATCAGCTTCAGTGCTAAGCTTATCAAAGATATCAGAAAGATACTCGAATCAGAAACCACAGAATCGTCTGAAGAGTTAGCTGAAGCGAAGGAAGCTGTAGCTGGCGACACGACTGCGATAGATGATAAGGTTGAAGAGGTGTCAACTGACACCCGTCTGGAGAACATCCTCCATAACATCAAATTCACCCTACCATCACCGAACTTAGCCAATGACAAGGCAGCTTTCGATGAGCTTCGAGAGTACATGGATATCATCGAGGCGGCCTTATTATCATTACTCCCGGATGAGCTCTCGAATGATACTGAGAATGCTGATACTATCAAGGTGATCAGAGCCAATGTGAAGCGGGAATTGATCCGTAAACACATCTCTGAAAACAGTCTCTTGTCAACCCTGGACTTCGATGCTTTGAGTAATCCAGACGTATCTGGCATCGTTAGTACCAATCAAAAGATCATGAACATCAAAGCGGCACTCAAGCAGCTCTCAGAAGTATTTACAGCTGGAGCTGAAACAACTCCAGAAACAACTAGCTGGTAACATCCATCTCAGGAGAATAGCATGTCAGAATTGCAAATGGACAACCGTAAGTTTAAGAGAACCGCCCCTCAAGGAGCATCGATCCTGATAACCGACGGTCGAATGATCGCCGACGATTGCATGGTGATCGATGTCTCTACGAATGGCGTACTTGCGAGCGTACCTAAACGGATAATCGACAATAAGGTTGACGCTAAAGTAGTCCACAAACGAGTCTACTCTGGCGTAATAAGCAATGACAAGGGTGATACGTTTAAAGTGGATCTTTCGCCTAAGTGGTCAGCTAATGAGAATGACTTACGGAAAGTGGTTGGCTTTGAGATTGTTGATCCACCCAACTCCTGGCAGTCATTCATCTACGGACTCATCGATCCGCCATCACGGTTATCGAAACATAAGGACGCTTGGGGTTCTATTAACCAACGTCGTTCAATACGTTGATCTATACGGGGGAATAAATGAATAGAGTGTTCTTAGGAGGTACGGCAAACGACAGCAGCTGGCGGGAGGAGCTGATGCCAATACTGGATCAAGCTGGTATCGACTACTTCAATCCTATCGTTGAAAACTGGACGGAAGATGATAAGCAGACTGAGATCAATGAGCGGGCTATCTGCGACTTCTGTCTGTATCCTATCAGCCCCAAGATGACTGGTGTATACTCGATAGCTGAAGCCGTCGATGATAGCAACAAGCGACCAAAGAAAGTCATCTTCCTCGTACTAAAGCGAGATGGTGATGAGTCCTTCGATGATGATCAGTTAAGCTCCCTGAGATCAGTCGGTGAGATGATCAGCAAGAATGGTGGCTTTTACTGCAATAAGTTTGCTGAGGTCATCGAGCATATTAAGAAACACGAAACCAGAGCAGTCGAGTCATTAGAGATGTTGTTTCAACGTAAACGATAAGATCCATTGACGTATTCAACTACCACCACCAGCGCTATGTGAGCGCTGGTGGTGGTGAGTCACTACGATGTCTCAGATATATATTACAGACATAGGAACTCATTGTGAATGTGTTTATTAATATTAAAAAGGAGTTAGCTATGTCAAGATATAGAATGAAAGATCCACTAGATGTTTTGATCAAAGATAATGTTGCATATACTAGCTTACAGCTGTGTGTTCAAAAAGTGCTCAAGAAAATGAAGCTAAGCTTCAGTCAATTCTCCAAGATGCTATTTGACGCGCTGCCAGATAAGCTTATTTCGGAAACGAAAAAGAAACAGCTACGTAATAGCATTACGAATTCGATTTTCACAAAACGACACTTATCTCTGGACAAGTTCAAATTCATTATGAACGAGGTACTTAACGTAGAAATACCAGAAAAACTCGAGTTTGATCAGCTTGAAAAGATTGGTAGAGGCGGAAAAGATCTTCGTAAAGAAAACTTTGGGTTACTCACTCCGGTTGAATGTCTTGGTGCAATACGCGATAAGGTGGGTAACAATATCTGGAGATGTCAGTGTAAATGCGGTAATGAGATTGAGGTTCCGAGTAATAATCTTCAAAGTGGTCATACAACGTCATGTGGGTGCCACGCTCTGGCGTGTCGTACGAAACACGGCATGTGCGGTACACCAACATATACGTCATGGGATAGCATGATTCAACGATGTAGCAATCCTAAAAATATAAATTACGTAAGATACGGTGGCCGTGGTATAAAGGTGTGCGACCGGTGGCGTGATAGCTTCGATAACTTTTACGAAGATATGGGGACTCGCCCTGAGGGTCTGACGATTGATCGTATTTCCAACGATGGCGACTATGAGCCCGATAATTGCCGCTGGGCCACTCGACATGAACAAGATTATAATCGCTCTGATACTCTGAGATTCGATGATGGAACTCCCGTAGGGGTTTGGGCCGCTGAGTATGGCCTAACTTATAAGAATGTAATCTATCATCACGCCAACGGCCGTAGTAAAGATGAAATATTAGCCATGTATCAATGAATCGTACTGGACAGAGCGTCAATGCTCTGTCCAGTACGATGTTGAGACTAAATACTCGCAAGTATTTGTTTTTACAGACGGAACGAACTTAAGATCTCTTTGATCTCATTTTCTATTCCGAGGTTCTTCGCATTATCGCTTATCGATGTGGCGATCGGTGTGGCGATTTGGAAATTGGCTTTATGCAGCGCCAACGTTTCTGCTATCGCAACGCCAGCTTTGTACGTAGAGCTGTTGTGCTGGATGATACCGTTGAAGTCGATTGATCGCTCGATAACATTCGAAGTACCGATCTCTCGGGTTATGCCTAATTGACCTGTAGTCTTCGGGTACATGGTTGTAACCCAGACACAGTCGATGATGTTCTTCGGTAACATCGATGGGTCATAGCTAATGAGCAGCATGTCCATCGAGAAGAAGGAGAACACAAACGGATCAATGTCAGTGGAACCAGTCATCGACGCCAGACTCGAGAAGTGAGTATCTGGAGAAGATATCATGCTCATCCACTTACTGAAGAAGTTCCAGACCAGGTTACCCTGGATCTCAGCGAATGTCATGTTTGGTGAAACAGCGGTGCGTTTGTTCTTGGTCGGGATCTTTACTTCCTGACCATCGGCAAGAGTGTAGGCTGAGCCTTCATCCATCTCATAGCCGAAGTCTACACCGGTTATGGTTTTCGAATGACGTTCAACCAGAGATTTGAGTATGCTCTTCATCTGAGGGAAATCTTTGAACATCGTGGGTATATGGGTGATGATTGGGATAACCGGAGCGAACACCAGTGGGGTGGCCGCATCGATATTCGGCAAACGCGGACCGATACCGAGCTGACCACCCTTAGAGATATCATTGATAGTCGCTGATGGGTTATTGGAGATGTTTGCCACATTATTGAGCAACGCACCTTGTAAAACGGTCATATTTTGAGTCCTCCGCAATGTGGATTAGTTAAGTAGCGATCGACTCTCGACGAACCGGGACGATCACATTCCATACCCGATTAGGTACGGTACCGTAAACAGGGATCTCCACCGTGAGAGCATAACCGAGTTCGACATCAAGATCCGTTTGGTATGGGTTAACCTCAGCCCGAACAAAGTTACCAAGCTTGGCATAGATGTCACGACTGACTGAATCTTTGATATTCGCAATGAGCTGTTGAATAGGATCATCAACGCCGGCAAACTTCGCCCACTGAAAACGTACGATATGTTTGATATACACGAGCATATCGGTAAAGATGTCATCGGAAAGAAGACTTGTCAGATAGGGGTAAACTGAAATAACATCAGGGTAATGAACTGAAGTCATGTCGTAGTACTGCATGTAGTTCAGCGCATTGTCCCAGGACAGCTGTTTAAAGTCATCCGTGACTGGGAACCAGTTCATGTTCTTCAGCACAGTAACTGCTGAGTTAGGCAGGCCCTTCGGCTTACCTTTCATGTAAATAGCACCCTGCCAGATACCCTTCTTGATCATGCAATCCAGCGTAGCCGGTACCAGCTTGACGTAAGGTACGTTTTCGCTGAGATAACCACACTGCTGCAGAATAGTGACTCGACAGGCCATGGTACCGTAGATGAACGATTCGATATGAAGAAGCGCTCGAGCTCTAAGGAAACTACCCATCGACTGATCTTCAGCCTTGGTATTCGGTTCGTTATAAACTGACTGAGTTGACAGGATGATCTTGACGTCGTCACGAAGCCCTAAGAAATCGATAAGGGACTCCTTTGTCGTAGCGTCGTAACCGGAATCATAAAGATGAGTGATTGGATATCGAGGTTTGTCATTGATATCCGGAAACACATTACCGGTCAGCCAGATTCGAGTAAGCTCTTCGAGATCCTCATCAGTTGTATCGCCGTCGTTACCCCCAGTCATATAGTTAATGACGTTCTTATTGAAGATGACGGAATCGTCGGCATCGGTGTCGATGACGATATGATCATACGGCTGCTGAAGCATCGTTTTACCAGAGAACAGATTCACCATGAATTCCGAGGTAAGCTCTGGGAAGTTCGCGACATTTTCGTCGGCCAGACAAGATGCGCCGATCGTCTTGACATTTGCCGGATAAAGATGCATATCGAAGATGATATTGTCAGCACTGTATTCGTTCGGGATGACTTCCGTCAGATTGTACCGGCGCATCGTGGTCTTGTCAGTCGTTCCTTCAGCGAAAGTAAACTCAGTCGACGTATCCAGGTACTTCGTACGAACGACCGCTGGAGTATCTTCACCCCATGGTACTGATGTCATACCGAAAGTATAGATGATCGACTGCATCGCTTCGGCTACGCCACTATCAGAATCTTCATTCCAGTAGAACTTAAAACCGGTAACGTTACCCCAGGCACCTGATGACGTCGCGGAGAAAGCAGCTATCGGATATGTGGTTACGGTGATGTTCGGTCCGCCATCTGGATCGGGGATCGAAGAAGTCTGCTGGATGAGCGCTTTTGGATTCTCATTAAGCAGATCAAGCTCTCGAACTGACCACTTGATTACTGTACCAACCTCTTTCAGGGAACCACCGACACCATCGTCGATGGGGATCGGGTTATCGTCAACGTCGGTGATCCGATAACCTTCCGAGTCTTTCTGATACTGGATGATCGGCTTCTTGTATATGCTGCATTGGAGTAGCAGCGATGCTGCTTTGGAAGTGTCTGAAGCAAGTCGGACGAAGAATACTTTGTTATTGCGCAGACTGCGTTCAGCGAACAGCGAGGGGTGACGGTAGTAGTTGCTGAACATATCAAACGTACCCTCTCCGAAACGCTTAACGAGTTCTTCATAACTTCCGTATACTGGCACGCCAATAGGGCCGCGCTCAGCAAATGAGAGAAATATGGGACGATGCAATGCGAGCTGCTCAACTATGAGCGGCGTCCTCATCGACTCGTCTTTCACATTAATCTCATAATGCGGAAAAGAATAGAACTTAGCCATGTTTAAGCTCCTTATGTATTGAGATTATGGTTGATGATGAAATTATATCTACAGGGAAATACGGTAGTTCGCACAATCATATGAGCTTGGAATTTTGTACGATAAACTAATCTACGTTAATGATAACTGAGAGGGGATAATGAAAACCGATATTGCGAATACATACATTGGAGCTTCAAGCAACGTAAAAAGTATATGCCAGAGACGCCAGAAAGTTCCTTCTAGATAACGTAAGCCGAATTACTTTCAATCATGATGGATAACAAAGGTACTACGTACGTACGATTCGATGGTTCGTACGGTTATGAGTGAGGTGCATCAGCATAGGCTTTCTGACCAAAAGCTCGATATACTCGAATTGCTGATACTTGACAAAATTGATAAATCCCGTCGTATTTCTCATAGCATGGTTGGATAAGGTTTAACTATAAGCTTCTAAACACCCAACAAAACAGCACACGAGGATGTTGTAAATATGGTCAGTATTTACAATCAGCAAATTAGTTTGCGGGTGCTATACAGTGCTATTCTCAATGTATTCAATTGTAAGAGTGTGTGATATCCTTTGATAAGGACCACGCTGAACTAGAATTCTTCAATATAGCAGTCAACCCCCTACCTGATGAGGTTTTAATTTCTTATGAAAATAGCACTGAATGACACATACATCGGAAAGTCAACTAACATAAAAGACTATGCTCGGAATGCGCGAAAGTTCTTACTCGACAATGTGAGTCGGATCACGTTTAGCGATGACGAAGAACGTAGGCTGCTCAACACCCAAGACTCAATGATGCGTACGGCCATGGGAGATCTGTATCAGCAGGCTGCAGGTGATGAGAAGCTCGGCATGCTCAAACTACTGATCCTTGATAAGATCGATAAGATCCCCTCATACTTTTTGATATCATGGCTGGATATCGACACCCTGGCGCTTAGGGATACTGATCGATCCAGTGCGGAGATACTCAATTCGATCAGTGGTTTCAACGACAAGATACTCGTCGATGTTACTCCGTATTATTCGAGTAAACGTCGACAGATAACCGATATCAGCAGTTTTCATTCACGGATCATTCGATCATTGCTATGCCGGTCATATCATACTTCAGACAAGATGTGGCTATCACCAAGTCTTGTATACTTACTGACCAAGTTCTATGCAACTATCTTATCGACAAAGATAGGGAGGACGTACAATCTAACCTATCAAGAACAACAAATCGCAGCAGCTGCCCTAGCGATCTATTTCGTTAATCAATGCACTAATGATCGGGAAGTAATCAACCCGATGATGGGGAAGATGGACTTCCTAAGACGGAGCATCGACACAAAAGGTATCTATGACTTCGTCGCTGAGAAGTACACGGTGCACACGTATGGGATTGATGCGATTGTAGACGTAATAGTCTCACTAGGACCGTCGCGGCTCAGCTCTTTTAATAAGAGCACCTTTTACTCGATGTACTCGAATCTTACCTCGAACAACGTGATCTCGATGGTTGCGTTGGAGTATCCTCCATACTGGTGTCACCTCATTCTGTCATCACTGAGTGGTGATAAGTCGAGCATGTACCATAGCATCAAGACCTTGAATCTTCGTGCTGATGCGGTAACCTTTCAGAATGAAATACTCAAGACAACGAGCTTCATTCACAGCCTATAACTAACTAACGACGAGGTACCTTGATATGCCGGTTGCATACAATGAATTATTTGAGATAGTCGGAAGCAAGATATTCGATGACATCTTCAATTACACAGATATTACGCTCAGGAACAATATACGGCTCACGCCGATGAACAATCGAAAGCCGATCCGCGGTATGCTTTACAATAACGTTATCACCGTAATGATGCCGGATACTACTCATCAGTGGTATCTGTTCATGTGCAACAATGTACCGATCAGCAATCTGTTTGCGAATGCGAGCGTCTGGCTGGACATGGAAGACATCTTGAATCGGTTTCACGTCAATGCCGACTTCATCACCAGCGACGATCGATTATTACCGAAGCGTATGGTGTTTGCTCACGTTGATCGGGCCGGTAACACCATAATCGCGATCGAACGAAAGATGTTTGATCGAATCAGTTCAGAGCATGAAGTATTCCTCGTAATAAATATCGACACGGATGCAATCGGTGACCGCACCGTAGTAAGTAGTATCCCTATTGAGCATGAGAACATCAACGCTGTGATCGCTCAGTCGATAGCTTACCCAGCTGACCGGTGTATTGGCTTTAAGGATGGATTTGCTTACCGTAGTAACGAGTTCGTATCAGGCGACATTGATACTGCCAGTTACTATGAATTGTATCACGATGAGAACATCCAGTTCACGTTTTCCGTCGATCTCGATCATCGAAAGACTTACATGAGCAGCGATGAAGAATTGTACAAGGACATCATCATCATTCCAGCTGAGTTTACTGAAGACCGGGTGATCACTTACGATACCATCTCGTTGATCGTGATGGATCGATCTGGTCGTGGTATCTACCTACCTTTTCTAGCTGAGCAGAGCGTATCGCAACTGACCCACACATGCTTCAGTGTTTCATCTTATCTGATCGATGCAGCCTTCGATAAGCTAGGCGTGACCACTGGTGAGCTGTACGTGATCGTTAGCAATTTCAGCAAGAATAATGTCTTGGTTAATAACGGGGCACTCACTGAGAAATTGTATGAATTGTCAGACGTGGCGATCATGGACCTGCTGACTGGGGAAGCTGACCAACCAGTAGCCTACTGGGCAGCTGACGCTATGGAGAAACGAGCTTACGCTCAATATCTGATCGACTACGCCCCGAATGAGTATTCTTACGATGGGTTAAGTAAACAGATCGAATGTCTTGGACTCTTTGAGTTCACTAAGACGATCTGTAAGCATAATGGTGAGATCAAGAACCTAGGCTCAGCTATCGAGTCAGTGAACATCACAGTGCCTGCTTTTTGGCGAAACACGATAGTTTATCCGATCATCTACCTTGACGGCGTACGAATACAGCCTAATCGATATTCAGTAAACCGACACGGGATGACTCTGACTCTGACATTCGGTGTACCGTTTCCAGTCGATTTCACCTATTCGACATTACAATACTCACTGATGCGTGAAAGTGAAGATGACGTTCAGTCCATCATAGTAAGTGATGATAATCGAGCAGTAACCTTGCCGAAGACTGATAACTTTACGATCTATCGGCTAACTAATTCTGGGGCACGTGGTATCGGGATTGGGACGTTTGATGGTTATGAGATATTGCCACTGACTGACACCGTCTGGTTCAACGTAACGGAGTCGGATGACGCCAGCTTCATCATCTTCAAGGATCATGCGCTCGATTACAAGTTCGTATTCTTTCCTGATATGATTACAACGCGGAATTACCACCCGAACCTAAGCATCAGTGATGGGCGTAATCTCTATTTCATTCCGTACGGAAACGACACGAATAGTATTGAGATACCTATCCTGAACTTAGGCGCTTACGACGTTTACCTTAATGGTAGGTTCATGGTGCTTGGGATCGATTACGCCTTAGCTGAAATAACGAACGATGATGAGACGCTACACGGCGGATCGATGATCGTTATCCAGAATCTCAAGTTCCTAAAAGATACAGGTACTAATGTCATTGAGATAATCAAAACAGGATACGTAACCATCACCGAGGATGTCGGGTATGTCGTGGATAATACCATCCCGATCAACCCGAATAACGAAGCTTGGGAGCCGGGTATCAGCCGATTATTCATCAATGGTAAGCTAGTACCTTGGTCGCGAATAACCAAGGATAATAATAAGTACATCATCGACGAACGCTTCAGCAGCAATGGTTATGTTTATCGTTTTAGTAATGAGCTATCTCGTGATTTCTACGAGGCTTACCGACAACACTTTCCGATAGACTATCTTCCGGGACGGGCTGACATCTGCACCTATCTACTCGGCGATTATCAATTCACCCCAAATGTACCGGTGATCATCGATTATGGTAATATGATATTCAGTTCATACCTCAACGAGATCATCAATCGAATAAAAGATGCACTGATCACTGTAAGCTACATCAATGACGATACCGATATCGTGAACCAGCTACGCGACTACGAATATCTGAAGAAGTTCGACGTGATATTCAATGAGTCTGACCGAGTCAATACCTCGTTCATCGATATATATCCTGGGTACTTAGCAACCATCCCTATCGACAATAGAAACCACTATTTGTATATTCGGCGATTAGTAAAGATCCTACTCGGCAGCGACACAATCACAAACCACATGGTCGTCTATACTGGCGAATGATGGTATAACCTTATTTTGGAGATACGAGATGAGTTTTATTGCACTAGAGAATCTGCCTTTTCGGCGAGTTTTCATCAGCGGGGTTTGGCAGTATATCTGCGATCTGGGGGACGTCCGTCTATTTGTTCCGAATACGGCATTGCTCAAAACTGGACTCGTATACCGTAGTGATTCGATCACTGGTGCGGTATTGTCATACGATTATAGTATTCCGCTACCAGCATTAATAACGCTGAATGAAGTACCTGGGAATAGTAAGTACTTTACCGTTGAGCAATCACCTACCTCAGTCGTTATGGCTGGTCAGCAATTCTCAGGATTATCAAATTCAGTTGGGGTAATCACCTCACTGACTAAGACCCCGATTGCTATATCTGGACGAACTATCAAGTTCAGCTTCCCTGAACGACTGCTTAACGTAATTAGTATACCTAGCATCGTCGAAGGTATTATTACGATCGATAACTTCGCTGGCCGAGTACCCGATGCTTTTAGCGACACCGGGACTGCAACGATTACCAATCAGTATGGGGTAACGCTCAAGGAGAACTTTACGTTAAACTATGGGGCATCAAGTGGCTACGTTAGTCCATACGATTCCTTCGTGGCAGGTAGTTCTGCCGAGATGCTTTCTCTGAGCGTAAAGAAAGCTGACCGCTGCTTTCGAAGCGATACCGGTGCTAGTTACATTAACATCACTGGGCTAAATGAATTCGAAACTGACTGGCAACTAATTGCCGGTGGGACTGGTGATGGAATATCAGTTACTGATGTTGAGAGCATTGTTGCGGCTCACGTATCAACCTTCGAAGCTCATGCGACGATAATCTCAGGTAATCCGCACAGTGTCACTAAGGGTGAAGTAGGTCTAGGCAACGTACCGAATACCGACTTCACAGCAGCCGTTTCAGCTAATACCGCTAAGATTGGCATCACCACTGATCAAGTAGCTGCTATCGAATCGAATACCACGAATATTGCACTAGCCCAGCAACAACTCTCTGATTTCTCATCAACAGTGAATGATCACTCAGATATAATCTCAGGTAACCCTCACCACGTTACCAAAGCTGATGTGGGGTTAGGATCAGTACCGAATACTGATTTCACTGACTCAATAACGAGTCTTACTGAACACACTACGACATTGACTGGTAACCCACACAATGTCACAAAAGAGGATATCGGTTTAGGTAGTGTACCTAATATAAATCTGTTAGCTGAAGTTTCTGCCAATACCGCGAAAGTTGGAATAACTGAAGAGCAGACATCGGCAATCGCTATCAATACAGCTAAGGTTGGGATATCCACCCAGCAGGAAGCTGACCTAAACGAAGCTCATGATCATGCGGCATTAGTGCTCGGCAACCCTCATCAGGTAACGAAAGCTGAGGTAGGTCTAGGTAATGTACCGAATATCGATTTCACCAACAGCGTGGCAGCTGCAACCAGTCACCTCAGTACAACAACTGGTAATCCACATAGCGTCACTAAAGTCGAAGTGGGTTTAGGTAATGTACCAAATATCGATTTCACATCGGCGGTTGCCGCTAATACGGCCAAAGTCGGTATTAGCATCCAACAGTCAGCTGACCTCGCCGCGGCAAATACTCATCGGTTAAAGATATCGGGTAATCCGCATGCGGTCACTAAAGCTGATGTCGGGCTTGGAGTCGTACCTAATCGCGACTTTACTAATAACGTAGCCGCAGCCGATTCGCATATCATCACGATATCGGGTAATCCGCACCATGTCACAAAAGCGGACGTCGGCTTAGCTGATGTACCGAATATTGATAATACTCAGATCATAAACGAATTACAACTCCATGCTGCGGCTGTTAGCGGTAACCCGCACCATATAACGAAAGCCGATATCGGATTGAGTAATGTACCGAACCTCGACTTCTCGAATGCAAGTAATATCACCGGGGGTATGTTACCAATCAGTGTAATACCGCCGACTAGAATATCCGAGACCTTCGTCGTGGCATCGGAGATTGACCAATTAGCGCTCACTGCATTGAAAGGTGATATTGTTGTTCGTACGGATTTGCCAGCTACGTTCATCAACACCACCAACGCTAACCTCTCGATGATGGATTGGCAACTGCTGGCTGTTTCTAACGGGGCTATAACTACCGTTAATGGACAGACCGGTACCGTGATCCTGACCACATCTGATATAACCGAAGGATCTAATCTCTATTATTCTGAGGATCGAGTACATAACCACCCTGATGTTTCAGCAGTTCTAGCATTAGCCCACTCTCATGCAAATAGGGCTACGCTAGACATGATCACTGGGTCATTCCTAACACAACAAGCTGCGGCTATTGCAGTTAATACAGCTAAAGTAGGTATTACTGAAGAACAAGCTAATGGAATCATAGCTGCCGATAATCACATAGTCACCACTGGTAACCCCCATGGGGTAACGAAAACCGAAGTCGGGCTGGGTAATGTACCCGATCACGACTTTACCATTGAAGTGGCCGCTAATACCGCTAAGATAGGTATCACTGATCAGCAGACTACTGACATAATTACAGCAAATACTCATATCACTACGGTGTCAGGTAATCCTCACGCTGTTACTAAAGCTGACGTGGGATTAGGATCAGTACCGAATATCGACCTTACATCAGCTGTTACGGCTAACACAACTCATCGTGGATTAGTCGAGGGTAATCCGCATCAGGTCACTAAGGCTGAGATAGGACTGGGTAACGTACCGAATACCGATTTCACTGCAGCAGCCATAAATAGTAGCACGCACATCGCCATAGTTACTGGTAACCCACATCAGGTAACTAAGGTAGATATTGGACTTGGTAATGTACCAGATGTAGATCTAACCGCAGCAGTAGCCGCTAATACGGCCAAGGTTGGGATAACAGCCCAACAGGGATTAGCTATTCTTGAAAATACGGCGAAGGTAGGCATCACTACTCAGCAGGCTGATGATATCTTAAATAACAACGCCCATAGATCAGTAACCACCGGTAATCCTCATCACGTCACTAAAGAAGATGTAGGATTAAGCGATGTACCTAATACCAACTTTACGATGGCAGTTGCCGCTAATACTGCGAAGGTGGGTATCACTGCCCAGCAGATAACTGATATCACTGCGGCGAATGCTCATCTGCTAAAGATATCAGGTAATCCGCACAAAGTGACAAAGAGCGATGTTGGGTTAAGTCTGGTTCCGAATACGAATTTCACTTCAGCGGTTGCGAGTAACACAACGCACCGGAGCGTCATAACCGGTAACCCGCATCAAGTGACGAAAGTAGATATCGGTTTAGGGAATGTTCAGAATACCGATCTGACAGCAAACGTAAACTCGGCGATCTCACATACCGAGCTTATCGTCGGTAATCCGCATCACGTAACGAAGGTGGACGTTGGCTTAGGTAACGTACCAAATACCGACTTCACTACGGCTATTGCTGAGATCTCATCTGGGTTATCTGATCACAGTTCGATAGTATCAGGTAATCCACATAGCGTCACTAAAGCTGAGGTAGGTTTAAGTAACGTACCGAATATCGACTTCACTACGGCTATTGCCGCGAATACAGCGAAAGTTGGAATCACCACCGATCAGATTGCTACTATCACGAGTAATGCAAATCATAGCTCAATGATAGTCGGTAACCCGCATCACGTTACAAAGGCGGACGTTGGTCTAGGTAACGTATCGAATGTCGATTTCACTTCAGAGATCGCTGCGAATACAGCTAAGGTTGGGATAACAGCTCACCAGATCGCCGTCGTTGATCAGGCAGCTGACCATATCGCAATCGTCGCTGATAATCCGCATAATGTAACAAAGGCTGACGTTGGGTTAAGTTTAGTTCCGAACTATGACTTTACCAACGAGGTGAACATAAATAACTCTAAGGTAGGGATATCGATCGAGCAGGCGTCTGATATCACATCAAACAACGCTCATCGATTAACGGTAACTGGGAACCCGCACGCTGTAACTAAGGCTGATCTTGGCTTGGGTAACGTACCAAATGTAGATACTACCAACGCCAGCAACATCACCACCGGTACGCTGCCGAGTAGTGTACTCCCACCGATCGGTATAACTGATGTTTATCCAGTCGACTCTGAAGCCGCTCAATTGGCACTGACTGTACAAAAGGGTGACATTGCTATTCGAGTAGATATCAACCGGTCATTCATCAACACGACCGGTAGTAATACGAGTATCTCGGATTGGCAGGAGCTATCAACACCAACCGATTCCGTGCTATCAGTCAACAACCAGACTGGAACGGTTGTATTAACTACGGATAACATCACGGAAGGTTCCAATCTTTATTTCACTAATGCTCGAGTAAGTGATAATCCTGACGTTGCGGCAAATACGGTAAGCCGTCATGCTCATCCGAATAAGACAATACTGGATGCAATAGAGGTTGCGCTTACCACGTCATTGGCGGCTAGTATAGCCTCGAATACCGCTAAGGTAGGAATAACGCCGCAGCAAGCTACAGCGATTACTACAGCAACTAGTCATATCGGCCAGACGTCGGGTAACCCGCATGCCGTTACGAAAACGGAGGTAGGTCTAGGTAACGTACCGAATACCGACTTCACAGCTGAAGTAAGTGCAAATACGACTCATGCGAATCGTATAACTGGTAATCCACATGCGGTCACCAAAGCTGATGTGGGATTGGGCTCAGTACCGAATCACGACTTCACCGCTGAGGTGACCGCGAACACCGCTAAGATAGGGATATCTACTAATCAGGTAACGGCGATCGCTGCCGGTACGGCACATATTGCAACGATATCAGGCAATCCTCACCACGTCACCAAGGCTGAGGTTGGGCTGAGTAATGTACCGAATATCGATCTCACAGCGGCGGTTGCCGCTAATACTGCGAAGGTGGGTATTACCGCCCAACAGTCGGATGACCTGACCAATAGCGTTACGCACTATAATCGGGTAACCGGCAATCCTCATGCGGTAACTAAGTTTGATATTGGCTTGGGTAATGTACCTAATACTAACTTCTCAGCAGCAATTGCCGCTAATACTGCGAAGATAGGTATTTCCACGCAACAGATAGACGATCTCGAGGAGGCTAACGCCCATCGGACAACTATTACTGGTAATCCACATAGCGTCACTAAGGCTGAGGTTGGGCTAGGCAACGTGCCGAATACCGACTTCACTATCGCGGTTACTAGCACCACTTTACACTTAACAGACACAAGTAATCCTCATCACGTAACGAAAGCGGACGTTAGCTTGGGTAACGTACCGAATATTGACTTCACGAATGACGTCACCTCAGCGAATAGTCACCGATTAACCATCGTAGGCAACCCGCATCATGTATCAAAAACCGATGTTGGCTTAGGTAACGTACCAAATACTGACTTCACTACTAAAGTAAATAATGCAACAACGCATATCGCCGCAGTGTCAGGTAATCCTCATCACGTAACAAAAAGTGATGTAGGTTTAGGTAATGTGCCGAACACCGACTTCACTGTGGCGGTTGCTGCTAATACTGCGAAGGTCGGTATCACAACTGCTCAAGCTGCAGCAATCATCAATAATACCGCGAAGGTAGGTATCTCTGCTCAGCAAACTAGTGAAATATCTGAGTCTACACTACATGTCAGTAAGGTATCAGGTAATCCTCATCACGTCACTAAGGCTGAGGTTGGACTAGGTAACGTACCAAACACTGATTTCACCAACCGGGTAACCACGTTGGAGAATGCTTCATTTATTACTGGAGACGCTGTCGCTGACTTGATAGCGACTAGTATTGTAAACTACGACCACGCTAACACAAAGTCGCTAGTCGAGGTTAGATGGACCGCAATGGACTATTCGAATATTCGTCCGCTTTACACAAAGACATTCATTCGGTTCACCACGTATTGGTGTAATCTGAACGCCTTTCATACTTATTTACCAAAGGAGGCTTTAAGTGCAACCATCACTTCTGATGATGATGAAGTAACCATTACCCCAAATAGTCAGCCATTGACCTTCAGGGTAGACATCGGTAGCATCGATCTCATGGGGTCAACCAGCAAAGTGATTACCTTACACATTGTGATAACTGATAGTGAGCCAGGATCAGTCCCCTTAGCACTGGACTATGACATCACAGTAGTCGATGATGAATTTGCCATGGGTACTGCTGGATTAGGTTATAGTGACCGATTCATCACTGCATCGTTTGATAATGAGTCGGGTCTGATATTCGTTGGTGATACTGATTCAGTAGGGTCAGGTAGCAACGACGCTTTGGTTATGCGTTTCGCTAATAACTTTGAATCCGATAAGAGTGTAGTATTCGGTGGGTATGACGATGATTACTTTAAAGATATCACCGTGCTCACGGATGGGACGATCGTCTGCTGCGGCTATGAGTCGTCAGTAGGGTATGGTAATGAAGACGGTCTCATTGCGAAGTTTGGGACCTCGCTCAATTTAGTCGCGAAAGGTATCTACGGTGCCTACAAATACGACTACTTTTATGGCATCGCAGCTGACGCCAGCGACAACATCTTTTGTGCTGGGTACTCTAGTAGCTATAACAAGAACAATAAGTACTTCGCTACGATATCTAAGTATGATAAGAACCTAAACCTAATCAAGGGGCGAACCTTTGGTACGTATGGATCTGTTAATCAGTTTTACGCAGTGGCCATCCAGGATGATGGATCGGTTATCTGTGTAGGCAAAACGGATACCGGTGGGTATTGTTATGCACCACTGATCGTCAAGTTCGATAATAACCTGAACTACGTTTCTAGTAAGCGGCTTTACTCAGGTTATGATGGCGCATTTAACTCGATAACGATTCGACACGGTAAGGTGTATTGCGTCGGGAACAATTCAGACTCGGGTATCATCATCATATTTGATGCGAATCTTAACATCCTTACGAAGAGATCATTCAAGTATCTGAACGGGACTGAGCTGAATGACGTTACTGTAACGAGTACTGGATTCATACTAGGCGTTGGTTCATGTTATTCGAATTCAGCGTTACATCTAGGGCTCATGGTGCTGTTGGATCCTGATGGAAATCTGTTCAGGGCGGCTACCGTTGGCGGAACGAATCATGACGTGCTGACCGGTTCTAACATCGATCGATTAGATAATGTCATCATCGTTGGTTATTCTGGTTCGGAGGGTCAAGGGAGTACTGACGGTATCTTTATTAGGGGTAACGCTAGGAAAAGTCTACCTATCGGGACTCACATCGGCGTCTCCTTACCGAAGCTGGTATACGCTGAGATCGTTCCGAGCATGCCAAGCTATACAACTAACGCAACGGCGTATACCGACGCTATCGATGATTTGTATTACAGTTATTCAGTATCCAATCTAACTCTGGTCGAGGCGTTGGTCACCTCAGTTATCGATCGTATTCAATTATAGTAATCTTTACCTCTGGCTTAGCCTCAGCGATTTAGCGCTGAGGCTAAGTCGGAACCATACAATAGAAGAAATAACGGTTTTAGACCATGAAATCCGGAGGAAATCGGCCTTATGATAACCTATGAAAAGCTCGTCATCATAACCGGTGATCGATACGTTATCCGTACTGATCAACTGGAAGATCTACCTATGATATTTAGTGAGCCCGTTGATGTAAATACGAGGATGATCCTTATCCTCAAGAATGGCGATGATACATTTCCTATCGATCTAGATCGACTGGTGATGAACCATGCTGAATTGCTAACCTCAGAGAATGTACGGAGACTCATTGAGCAGCTTACTCCGGAATTGATCTATTCATTCCGTGAACAGATGTTTAGTGAACCGAAATACATCCGCAGTTTCATGAGCCACGACTTACCTGGAGCGGTTACAATCTCCCCTTGCAATCTGATCACCGGTGAACTGAGTGATGTCACCTATGACGCTAACTATGGTGACATGGTGATATTGTGTGATGGGTACGATTTGACTAATGCTATTCCAGTCATCGATAACAAGTTAAGAAATTGTAGCTGGAGCGATGCGAAGATCTTTTTGGCTGAGCGAGTAAACCTCGCTAAAGATGTCGACGTTGTGACGTTCCTATCATTTGGTAACATGAAGGTAACCTTGAAGTCCTTATCGGAAGTAGCTATTGATAATTGGGAGATATTACCCAACACCACCGTGATCGTAGTATTGAATGGAGCTCTGTTTTACGCGTCGCCCAGTACTTACAAGGTGAAGAGGAATAAGCTCATACTCAACGAGCAGTTCATCATGAATCAGTTTACCAAATACGGCTTCGAATCATTTGACGATATCATTACCGATCTTGACTCGTTTGTCATCATGATCGAAGCTGAACGGATCCTGATCAGAGATGTGTCGATGCTCCAGCAACTGGCTGACTCTCGTGAATTCGTATACTACGAAAGTCGGTCACACGATCATCCGATCGATTATGTATGCCTGGATAACGTGGATAATTCAGTACATGGGATATCCATGTTCTATCCCAAATTCAAAAACGTCGTAACGAATACTAAGGACAACGAAAACCACATTTACGCTGATAGTGGGAGTAGTGATATGCGCCTGATTCAGCTTTCAGTATTTTGACAAACCAACTAAACCATCATCATCATTCTAAGGAGCCAATAAATGGACTTGACGCGTGTCGATACAATCGTACAATTTACACAAGGAAGCGCTGCAGCTTGGGAAAACGTTAACGTTCCCGTACCAGCCGGTGCTGTTATCATAGATACCGTAAACAAAGTGGTCAAAGAGGGTGACGGTTCTACGTTGTTCGCCAATCTACCAATCTGTTTAGATTACAACTTTGGCTCCAGTACCAGTGGCGCTGAGAATCCCATGGGTGATGATGTTGGTAAGCTCGTTATCGCCGATGACGAGATGTATCGTCCATCCAACGTAACCTTGAGCAGTATCCTCAGCACCCTGGCTGCGAAAGCTGCTAAGAGTATTGCTCAGACCAGTCGAATGGATGCATTGATCAGCGAAAACACCGTACTCGAGGTAAGTGAAGGCGTGGTCGATGGGACGATCGTCATCTGCAACAATGGTACGTTCATCCCTGGTGATAAGACCTTAGCTCAGCTGACCAGTGATCTCATCGCCTCAGTCGGTGCACCTAAGCAAGGTATGCACATCAGCGATCTCGTCTGGTACAGCGACGCCGGTCTCACTAACCCAGTAACGTTGCCGAATGAGATCTCCGAGCAAAATACCTACTGGTGCAAGATCAGTGGTTTTCATGATACCGCTGAGTTGCAGGCGATTGATTTTGGCTTAGCTACTCTACAGAGCGGGATCGAGATCACCACCAGTGCTAAGGAAGCCACTAGCGGACTGATCGCTGCGGCGTATGGTGGAGCTGGCATTGATCAATTCTACGGAGTAGCTGTAGATAGCTCAGGTAATATCATCTGTGCCGGGGTAACGAATTCTGAAGGTACTAACTACGACGCTCTAGTAGTCAAGTTCGACAGCTCCCTGAACATCGTAGCTCGCAAGCGGTATGGTGGTGCCAATCCAGAATACTTTCTTGGCGTCGCAGTAGACCATTTGAATAACATCATCTGCGCTGGATACACTGGTTCGGAAGGCGCTGGTAGCAATGATGGGTTGGTGGTCAAATTCGATAGTTCCCTGAACATCATTGCTCGTAAGCGGTATGGCGGAGCCAGTGATGATCGATTCCTATCTGTAGCGATCGACAGCGCTAACAATATCATCTGCGCAGGACAGACCAACTCTGAAGGTACTGGTATGGAGGCGCTGGTAGTCAAGTTCGATAGTAGTCTGAACATCGTAGCTCGCAAGCGGTATGGCGGGGCTAGCAGCGATTACTTCTATGGTGTAATTACTGATAGCGCTAATAACATCATCTGCGCCGGTATTACATTTTCTGAAGGTACAACCTGCAGCGCATTAATAGTCAAGTTCGACAGCAATCTAGCTATCTTAGCTCGTAAGATATACAACGGGTCTGGCGCCGATACCTTTTATGGCGTGGCTACTGATAGTGCTAATAACATCATCTGCGTTGGGAATACTACTTCCGAAGGAGCTGGTACAGCCGGTGACGCTTTGGTAGTCAAGTTCGATACCAATCTGAACCTCATCGCTCAGAAAATCTATGGGGGTGATAATGGTGAATACTTTCGGAACGTCGCGATAGACCATCTGGATAATATCATCTGCGTTGGGGAAAGTTCATCCAACAGCTTCGAGTCAATAATCATAGCCAAGTTCGATAGCAGTCTGAATCTACTGGCTGGTAAGCGATACAATGGCGCGAGCCTAGAGTACTCGTATGGGGTCACCACGGATAGTCTGAATGGTATAATCTGCGTTGGGTATACCAGCTCTGATGGCCCTGGGACTGGCAGTGCGCTGACCTTAAAGCTTCCAGCCGACATCCCAGCGGGTTCTGTAACTGGAACCATACTTACTGGACTGACGCTGACCGATAGTACGTTGACCCTAGCTGAAAGTACGCTGACATTAACCAATAGTACGCTTACCTTGGCTGATAGTACTCTTACCTTGGCTGACAGTGCTCTTACCTTGGCTGACAGTACTCTTACGCTCGAGCGAGACGTCATGGTCGTCGCCCGACTCACGACCGCCACTAAGCTCATCACGACGGTCTACTCTTCAGCTGAAGACGATCATTTTACCGCTGCCAATACCGACAACCTTGGTAACATCGTTGCTGTTGGATTCACTAATGTTAGTGGTCAACCCCAGGCGATCGTTGTCAAGTTCGATAACCTGTTCAATCCAATCGCTCGCAAGCTCTACGCTGGCAATTACAATGAAACGTTCCGTAGCGTCATCTGTGATGCTGCAAATAATATCATCGCTGTTGGTGACTATCAGACCGCATCCGGAGCACCTTACGAAGCGTTCATCGCTAAGTTCGATCCGGCTCTGGCTACAGTGATCAGTCATAAGACTTACGGTGCTGCTGGAAACGATTCATTCCTGGATGTGATCATGGATAGCGCTGGAAGTTTCTTAGTAGTCGGTTACACCACGTCGGAAGGTTCCGGTCTGAAAGATGCTCTGATCGTTAAATTCAATAGTAGCTTGGCTATCACCGCCAAGAAGCGTTACGGTGGTAATGGTGACGACGTACTCCGTAGCCTAACGATGGATGTTACCGGTAATGCGATCTGTGTCGGTTACACTGGTTCTGAAGGAGCTAACCGATCCGGTCTCGTGATGAAGCTGGATAGCAATCTCAACGTTATTCTTCGTAAGATCTACAACAGTACGCTTGGTACTGGTACTGAGTTTTCCTCAGTTGCAGTCACTGCAGCTAACGTGATCTACTGCGCTGGTCATGTGATTATAGCTGCTGGTAATAAAGGGCTAATCGCCAAGTTCGACAGTAACATCAACGTTACGGCTAACAAGCTCTACGGTAATACCAATGGCGGTACTGAGTTCACTGGGGTTGACCTTGACAGTGCTGATAATGTGATCTGTGTCGGTAAGACCAACGCTGAAGGAGCCGGTAGTTATGATGCTCTGGTGATGAAGCTCACCGGTAACCTGGTGATCGTCGGTCGAAAGACCTATGGAACCGTTGGAACTGATGCTGAGATCGATTGTGTGGTCGATGCTAATGATGATATCATCATGTCTGGCTACAGCGTGATCGAGGGATCAGTTGATGCAATGATCACCAAGATCCCTGGTAGCTTACCGGTGGGAGTTTACACCAACAAAAACTTAACCGATCTCATCCTGTCAGATAGCAAATTAACGCTAAGCGATGATAACGCTACCGTGAGTAATAGTGCGCTGACGATGGCTGATAGTGCTTTAACGTTAACTAACGGTAGTATGACCCTGGGTAACTCCAACGGGGCAGTGGTCACCGATACTACGATCATGGATGCAGTCAGTAACGTATTCAAGGTCGCGATCGGCGATGTAGTTACCACAGCGCCCACCCCAATAACCTTTAACGTAGTAGCTCACGACGGTGACATCCAGGTAGCGAAAGATATCAGCGTCAATGTGAATCCGGTGAATATAATAGCCGCGGTTTATGGTGGGGGTAGTGCTGATATCTTCACGGCTGTAACCACAGATAGCTCAAACAACATCATCTGTGCTGGGTATACTGGTTCTGAAGGAGTAAATGGTAATAGTACTCTCGTAGTCAGGTTTGATAGCTCGTTGAATATATTAGCTAAGAAACTATTTGGTGGTAGTGGTCATGATTACTTCTATGGTGTAGCCGCAGATAGCTCAGATAATATCATCTGTGCTGGATATACTGGTTCTGAAGAAGCTGGTAATAATGAGGCTCTAGTAGTCAAGTTTGATAGCAGTCTGAATGTTTTGGCTAAGAAATGTTATGGTGGAACCGGTAGTGATGTATTCAGAGGTGTGGCTGTGGATAGCTCTGGTAATATCATATGTGCTGGGATTACTGCTTCTGAAGGAGTTGGTAGTACTGATGGTCTGGTAGTCAAGTTCGATAGCTCGCTGAATATTGTAGCTCGTAAGCGTTATGGTGGAGCTGGCTTTGATCAATTCTACGGAGTAGCTGTAGATAGCTCAGATAACATCATCTGTGCTGGGTATACTGATTCTGAAGGAACTGGTGGTGATGCTTTGGTGGTCAAGCTCGATAGCAGTTTGAACCTGATCGCTCGTAAGCGATATGGTGGTACCCTCGGTGATTCATTCCAGTCTGTAACCGTTGATAGCTTAGATAATATCATTTGCGTAGGCTATACCGCATCAGAGGGTGCCGGTAGCAATGATGGGTTAGTAGTTAAGTTCGATAACAGTCTGAACATCGTAGCTCGTAAGCGGTATGGTGGTACCGATAATGATCTCTTTTATGGTGTAGCCGTTGATGGTCTGAATAACATCATCTGTTCCGGTTCTACTAGTTCGGAAGGAGCTGGTAGTACGGACGCCCTGGTAGTCAAGTTCGATAGCTTATTGAATGTCGTGGATAAGAAGCGTTATGGTGGGGCCTATGGTGATGTCTTCAATGGTGTAACCACAGACAGCTCAGATAACATCATCTGCGCTGGGTATACTGGTTCTGAAGGAGCTGGTGATAATGATGCGCTAGTAGTCAAGCTCTCAGCGTCAGTGCCGTCCGGTACATTCACTGGTACAGTACTCACTGGACTCACCTTAGCTGATAGTACATTGACTTTGGCTGACAGTGCTCTGACCTTAGCAAATAGTGCGCTTACCTTGGCTGATAGTACTCTTACCTTGGCTGATAGTACTCTTACCTTGGCTGACAGTACGCTCACTCAAGAGATAGATCTCATCATGGTATAACCGAATAACCTTAATTCTCCTTCACGCTGATCCCAGGATTATCTAGGATCAGCGTGAAGTCTTACAATAGAAACCAACCTACTCAGGTCAGCCTGAGTGCTTTTCGATACCTTAAAGGAGATAGTAAATGGATCTGACTCGTGTTGACACAATTGTTCAGTTCACACCAGGAAGTGCCGCTGCATGGAGCAATGTCAACGTTCCCGTTCCCGCAGGGGCTGTCATCGTAGATACAATCAATAATATCATCAAGGAAGGCGATGGAGTCACTCTATTTGCTGATCTACCCATTTGCCTTGATTACAACTTCGGCTCATCCACCAGTGGCGCTATCACTCCACGTGGTGACGATGTCGGCAAGATCGTTATCGCCGATGATGAAATGTACCGGCCATCGATCTCATCTCTATCTGACATCTTGAGTCAGATCGCTGCGAAGGTAACCAAAAACACCAATCAGCAGGCCGCTATCACGGCATTGGAATCGACCAACATCGTCGCTGAAGTGAGCGAGGGTGTAGTAGATGGGACGATCGTCATCTGCAACAATGGTACATTTGAACCTGGAGACAAAACCTTGGCTCAGCTGATCAGCGACGTGATCGCTAACTTCAGCCTACCCGAAACCGGTATGCAGATCGACGATCTCGTCTGGTACAGCGACGCCGGTCTCACTAACCCGGTAACGTTTCCGAATGAGATCTCCGAGCAAAACACCTACTGGTGCAAGATCAGTGGTTTTCATGATACCGCTGAATTGAAAGCTGTGGACTTTGGGTTAACTACACTGCAAAGTGGTATCGACATAACTAATGTTATTGTAGATTCTCGTCTCACCGAGCCTGTTAAACTCATCACAACTGTTTATTCTTCATCCGAATCTGATAAGTTCATCGCGATGAATACTGATAGCCTAGGTAACATCATCGCTGTCGGTGCAACCGTGATCAGCGGCCAGCCTCAGGCGATCGTTGTCAAGTTCGACAACTTGTTCAACCCGATCGCTCGAAAAAAGTATGCCGGCAATTACAATGAGCAGTTCAACAGTGTTATTTGTGATACCGCAAACAACATCATCGCTGTCGGAGAGTACCAGGCAACTTCCGGCTCAACACTGGAAGCATTTATCGTTAAGTTTGATCCAACGTTAACCAACGTCATCAATCATAAAACGTATGGTGCTGCTGGAAACGACACCTTCCTGGATATTGCTGTAGATAGTGCCGGTAGCCTGATCTGCGTTGGCTATACATCATCTGAAGGTTCCGGTCTGAAGGATGCCCTGATCGTTAAGTTTAATAGCAATCTTAGCATCACTGCCAAGAAGCGTTACGGTGGTAATGGCGACGATGTCCTGAAGAGTATCGCCTTCGATGCTATCGGTAATGCAATCTGTGTCGGGTATACCGGTTCTGAAGGGGCTAACCGATCCGGTCTCGTGATGAAGCTCGACTCCAATATGAACGTCGTATTACGTAAGATCTACAACAGTACACTTGGTACTGGTACTGAGTTTGCTTCAGTTGCAGTCACTGCGGCTAACGTGATCTACTGCGCTGGTCGAGTAATCATTGCAGCTGGTGACAAGGGGCTGGTAGTCAAGTTCGATACCAATATCAACGTTACGGCTAACAAGCTCTACGGTAATACTAACGGTAGTACTGAGTTCACTGGAGTTGACCTTGACAGTACCGGTAATGTGATCTGTGTTGGTAAAACCAACGCAGAAGGTGCTGGTAGCTACGACGCGTTGGTGATGAAGCTCACTAACAATCTTGTTATAGTCGGTCGAAAGACCTATGGAAGTGTAGGTATGGATGCAGACATCGACTGCGTAATCAGCGCGAGCGATGATATCATCATGTCCGGCTACAGCGTAATAAATGGTAGCACTGATGCAGTCTTGACTCAGATGCCGAGTGGGTTACCGGCTGGTATCTATGCCAATAAGAAGCTTACCGATCTTATCTTGTCAGATAGCAAATTAACGCTAAGCGATGATAACTCTACCGTGAGCAATAGTGCGCTGACGATGGCTGATAGTGCTTTAACCTTAACCAATGGTACGATGGTATTAGGGAATACATCTGGTGGTATCATCACGGATACCACGATCCTCGATGCAGTCAGTAATGTATTCAAGGTCGCGATCGGCGATTTCCTCGGTACAACACCAACCCCAGTAACATTTAATGTAGTCGCTAATGATGGTGATACGCAGGTGTCCAAAGACATCAGTGTCAACGTCATCCCTGTTGGTATCATTGTTAGTGTCTACGGTGGTAATGTTACTGATGATTTTTATGCAGTAGCTACTGATAGTAGTAATAACATCGTTTGTGTTGGACAGACCGTTTCTGAAGGTACTAACGGCGATGCATTAGTAGTCAAGTTCGACAGCAATATGAATATCATCGCTCGGAAACGATATGGTGGTAGTGTGAGTGACCGATTCTACGGAGTCGCAGTTGACGGCTCTGATAACATCATCTGCGTTGGGAGTACTACGTCAGAAGGTACTGGCGGTGATGTACTGATAGTCAAGTTCGACAACAATTTGAACATCGTAGCTCGTAAGCATTATGGTGGTAGTGGAGCCGATATCGCCTATGCTGTAGCTGTCGATACAACTGGTAATGTCATCTGTGCTGGATACACATCATCAGAAGGTATTGGTAGTGAAGCATTGACTATAAAGCTGGATAATAATCTAAACATCTTGGCCAGAAAGATTTATGGTGGAAGTGCCGTGGATAAATTTTATGGCGTAACTACCGACAGTACTGATAATATCATCTGTGTTGGATACACATCATCAGAAGGTACAGCCGGCGAAGCTTTGGTGGTCAAGTTCGATAGCTCCCTGAACATCATCGCTCGTAAGCGGTATGGCGGGGCGTCAGCTGATGCTTTTAACGCAGTCGCTACAGACAGTACTGATAACATCATCTGTGCTGGGTCTACGGCTTCTGAAGGTGCTGGTGGTGACGCCCTGGTAGTCAAGTTCGATAGCTCGCTGAATATCTTAGCTCGCAAGCATTATGGCGGCGCTAATACTGAAACATTTGTATCGGTAACTACTGACTCCTCGAATAATATCATCTGTGCTGGGTCTACTGCTTCTGAAGGCCTCGGTAATGGTGAAATATTGATGATCAAGTTTGATGGGTCATTGAATATTTTAAATAAGAAACTGTGCGGTGGTAGTTATCAGGATGTTCCAAATGGAATAACAACTGACGCCTCCGATAACATTATCTTAGTCGGGTCAACGATGTCAGAAGGTGCTGGTGATGGCTTAGTATTTAAGTTCCCGTCAGTAGTAGCATCTGGTACAAGTACTGGAACAATACTCACTGGGATAACCATAGCTGATAGCAACCTAACGCTAGCTGACAGTACTACAACGTTGACAAATAGTGTTTTGACTCTAGCTAACAGTACCTCAGCTTTAGCTGATAGTACACTCACGCTGGCTGATAGCACTCTCGTTCAAACGAAAGAAGTCGTCGTATTTTAGATCGGACAACCTCAATCCGTTCACCTCTGCCTACGATTGGGCAGAGGTGAACGACCTTTAGCTTTTGAGATATATATCATCTTTAAGCACATGCTAGTAGAACTAGATGTAACTATACATCTTGCTTAAAGCCGATGGCTAAACTATTACTACATGAGCCAGTGGAACATCTATTACTCAAGTAGATAGTACAGCCTTATCTGCTACCAACGATTATCACGCCTGTATAATACGCCGATGATAATATGACCCAAACATCACGTCAATGGAGGAACACAATGGGACTAGCACCAAATCTAGATGAACTGCGAAAGAGCAAGAACGCTTCGAAAGAAGCTACCCCTAAAACAAATGAACGATCTGGAGAAAAGGTAATGGCGGAAAACGTATCACCAATGAGCTCAAAAGACTACTCGGATGAATTACCCACGATCCACATATTCGGCGCTGGTGGGGCTGGTAAAGTAGCGGCTATACGGTACCTGAAGAGCACTGATCACCAAGTTCCTATAACGACAATCGATACCTCAGGCCTCGAAGAGGAGATCCCAGGAATAGCCTCCATCCGTATCAAGAACCTAAGCGGTTCTGGTAAGTACCGGAGGGAGAACGTCGATCCGATAACCAACTTCATCACTGATTACACCTCGAAGAATGAATTCGCTCAGGTGAACATCATCATCGCCAGTTTCTCCGGTGGGTCGGGTTCGATCGTCAGCCCATTACTGGTTGACGAGATCCTGCGTCAGGGAAAGATCGCCGTCGTGTTTGGTATACTCGATACTGACTCAGAGATCGATACAACTAACGCCATGAACTGCTTACGTACCTTTGATAACCTGGTCACTAATCGTGAAGCGTATCTGCCGATGATGCTTTTCGATAACAACTTCGGTCGAGCTGTCGTCGACACCGGCATCAATACGATGCTGCAGAATGTCATGGCGGTCATGCATACCCCATACATCGGACTCGATGTGCAAGACCGCATCAAGTTCCTCAATCCCATCGTATTCGATGGCGTTGAACAAGGTATCAAACTGTTTAACATCTCCACTAAGCCAGATGGTGATTGGGAAACAACCCTCGGGCTGATCGTACCGGAAGACAGCCATGAAAAACTGGATGCTACGGTGGTCATCAGTAACATTGATGCTGTAGTGAAACTGGCTAAACGATGTACCGTTACCTTTCGTGGTTATCATGAAACCGACAATGGCCACATCATCGCGGCGATCGGTTATCAGATACCGGAAGACCTGATCAAGAAGCTGAATGCGGATATCCATGCCTACAAATCGACGGTGGATAAACCTAAAACTCAGATAAAATCTGAGTACGAAATCGGCCAGACCACAAAGGGTGGCTTGGTACTGTAGGAGGTAGTGATGGTGTACGTAATACTAACCGTTATAATAGCTGGGCTCGTACTGACTTTAACAAAGACGAGTAAAGAGCTCGGTAAAGCTAAATCAGAACTGACTACTCTTCGGTCAAACAATCGAATATTATGTACTCAGTTGAAGATCGCCGCTAGAGACATTACCGCCGATGAAGCCTATGATGAATTCATCAAGGCTACTAAGGAGACTGCTAATGAGAAGACGACTTAGCTTTATGCTGTTGATGGCATGTCTGCTCTCTAGTTGCTGTAAACCTCAGATGATAACCAGCTGTCCACCTTTTCCTCCTCCATCTAAGGCAGCGATTGAGAAGATCCAGTCGCTGCATGATAAGGATGTCGACGAGTGGATAGTGCGGTTATTGAAACTGAAAAAGCAACTAGAGGTAACTGAACAACCGAACTCGTAACTGCTAAATGAGCTACCTGACCCAGCATTCGGCTGGGTCAGGTAGCCTCTGTTTATTTTTACTGAGAGTTAAGCAGGTGCGAGTACTGCAACCGGTTCGTCATTATCAGGAATATCAAACGTAGTACGCAGCAGATTTATCAAGGGAAGCAATACCGCGTCGTCGGTTTTTGTTTCTGAATCAGCTATCGCCGTTTCGATCGCATCAAGTGCTGAATCGATGACGCTCTTCAGCATGGCTGGCGTAAGCAACTCGATCAAGCTGGAGAATAGCGAGGTGATGATATCCAGTTTAAGAGGTCTTACCCGACCGACTTCATCATCATCAGGGATCTTCAAGGCCTCTCTGAGCATAGCCAACATCGGCAACACGATCGCATCGTCGATGGTAGTAGCGGAATCAGTGATGACCTTTTCGACGTAGTCGATCATCGTGTCGGCTACTTTTCTGAGCATCTCCGGGGTGAGCATGGAAAACAGATGGCCTAACAACGAGGTGAGAATGGACAGCTTCATGAATGTACTCCTAAGATTATGGTGAATGTTGACCTACGTGAGTTTACTACCATTAACGATTTCCTCCACGATTGAAGTTATACGCTAAACTTCAGCTATCAGCTGCTAGCGATTTTATAGTAAGCTACCACAAACTATATAATTGCTGAACTCTAATCTAGGTGGAGAATACCATGAAGAACGTTATACAAACATTACTACGGGATCTCTATCTCCGTATCCCAAAGAAAATACTGATCGAAGCGTTCAAACCGATGCAGCAGAACAACCCCCGAACACTCGATGCTCTGATCAAAGAACATATCATTGTCGATATCGTACTGGCCCAGTGCAACCTCTACGCCGGTCGAACTAAGAAGATCGTCATCGAGTCAGCCTACCTTAAAGATGTTGATGACTACACGATGCATGCGTCATACGGTGGGGGTTATGGTGTTTACGCTATCCCACCTGAAGCTCGCGAGAATAGGGCAATCATCGCCGTACTCGATATCGGATACCCAACTACATTAGCTGTGCATGGTGCCTTTCCCAATATGTCGTCAACTGGCCGAAGCGTAGCTAACGGTATTGATGAGGCTCTTTCATCATTCACTCACGCCCCAGCGTATGTTACGCCTACACCGATTCTGATCGATGGTAATGCTGGAATAATTCAGCTAAGCCCTCCGACTAGTATGCACATCGATTGGGTACTGTCATGCATGCTTGAGTACGATAAAGAGTTCTCTAATATCAGCTTAAACATGATCAACTCGTTAAAGAAGATGGTCGAGTACGCGACCAAGGCCTACATCTATAATACCCTTTATCTCGAAATCAATCAAGGCTACCTACAAGGTGGCGTTCAGCTGGAAGCTATTCGAACCATCGTTGAGTCTTACGCGGATTCGATAGAACACCTCGAGGAAGCTCTATTGAAATTTAGAGGCGCCAGTGTTCTGTCTCCAGACATCATTAAGGAGATGATGGCCCTGATGCTCGGAAGCTAAACACCACGCAACCGATCAATAAGTTCTCCCTAGAAATGTAAGGTACTTTTCCCGATACAACACGACTCTACAAAATAATCCGAGCTGAGATATTCTGCTCCATTTTACCTCAAAAGGAGGTCATCCGATCATGGTAACGATCAGCAGTTCGCAAACGGTATCACCTGAAGTTGAACAATATCTGAAAGCAAAGGGTGGAGACACCTCGAACCAATCAATATTCACGATAGATACTGAGCGCATCACCTCGGGGTCAACCATCATCCAGGCCACTGATGATCAACTCGTCGGTGTCCTCGTTACTAAACGTATCCAGATCGATAAGAAGCCATTCACCTCGATCATCTTCAATGAGGCTGATAGCTCAACTATTGCTAGCGATCTCGTCCAGCAACTCGTCGATACACATAAGCAATCGGCTTCCAATGGATTGATATCTGAGCCAGTACCTAAGGGCAATGCATTCATCTCCGTATATAAGAAGTACCAGTTCAAGCCATTCGCTCAGGTATTTGCAGCTAAACGGACCAAGGGGTCATCATCTAGTTCGAGCTTGATAGCTTTCGTCCCGTTGACGTTGTCGAATAAATCTGAGTACAGTAGTTCTTTAATGCGTTGTCTGACCGAGTTCGACGCTAACCTATTCAAGGGGATGAATAAGACGCTCGGTGAACCAGCCTATCCAGTTAATACCAATAACCGAGCTTACCAGATCAAGCTATCATATTTCATTGCCACATTACTCAAGTCGAACGATTGGTATACGATGATGATCGTCTATGATGAGGAGCCGATCGGCTTCATCAAGGGCAAGGTTAGAACTGGTGGTACGATATGCGATGTTGATATCTTCCTACCTGATCAGTATCTTAATAAGCATACTGATAAGGCCATCCAAGCATTCAGCCGATACGTCCGATCAACGGTCGAGTACCTCGTCTTTACAGCTTATGATCAGGATGATCGATCGATGACCATCGGTACCCGATTCGGTAACCAGATAGGATCATCGTTTGCGCTTACCTAATACTCTGGACTCGATACCTCTAATCGGGTATCGAGTCCAGTTATGGTGAGTTTAATAAGGCTGATTATTCTTACGATATAGCTTGGTGATATCAGCTCATCGAGGCATTCAGAATGCTTAGCCGTATGATTACACAGCTACCCGTTATACGGCAATTGCGCGTAGCCTATATCTTGGAAAGCAACGTGCTCCTTACGTCGCTTCTTTCTACACATCTACACTACGTGTAGCTTAATAGTATCTTATTCATCTAGAGTATGCTTTCTGTTTACTATTCTGGATCCTGAAAGGATCGACTTCCTTCATGAAGAATGGGTACTTTAGATAATATAGCACATGTGTTTATTTATTAAAACCAGTATACTATACTATGTTACCGGTACGGGGAAGACGCATACAGCTGGCAGAACGAACACTACAACCTATTAATTAGGAGGGTGGGCGACGGCGCAGGGTAGAACACAGATCGATAGGAGAGATATATTATACGCGTAAGCGCACCCATATCATCACTAAGAGTACTAAAAGATTACATACTACTCATAGCTCAAGCGGGCTATGAGTAGTATGCTTAAAGGAGAGAGCATGCAGTTCATTAGAGATTTCATAGAGGGACTAGTAGCTCAGTACCACTTAGGTATCCAAGACATGAAGCTAGGGAGCATCCAGTGGTTGACTGAAGATGATGTACCAGTCTACTGCAATGATGACATGGTGGTCATCAGCGGATGTCCAAGTCGAGTACCAGGGGCGTTCACTTGTGAAGATCTTAATAACAACTCAGTGATCGTCGTGAATCGGAGACTACTTGATCAGGATCAGTGGTTCATCGACGCGGTGATCGCTCACGAGACTGGACATATCAAACTACACTCAGGTGGGCGATGCTGGTTCAATGCTCGAGAAGAATACGAAGCAGATGTATATGCTTTTTTAGATGGAGTAGAGATAATACGAGCGCTGGAATTCTTAAACAACCTATCTGGTGTGAGACTTTCACATCGTATCAAGAGGTTGAAGGCGTATGCTGAGGAGGAGGTATGTTTATAAGCTATAACAGAAAGGCTGTAGTCATTCGTACCTTACTGAGGTCGGTGGCAAGCCGGCTGAAGAATGTGTTCATCGATGTGAAACGTGGATGGGTGTTGTCAAGGGTATCCTCTAGAAAACCGTACAGGATAATCGAGGCACGTATAAAGGTGCCCGTCTATTGTAATGATCGATTGATCAGCACCATATGTAATAAACCGGAGGGACCTTATGCGACTTTAATGGAGTCGGTTGACGGGTCACCAGTGGTCATCATTAATACCTTAATGATGCGTGAAGAATCGTGGTTTCAAGATGTAGCCATGGCTCATGTCATCGGCCACATCGATCTTCATTTCAACGAGTTAATGATCAACTGTCGGCATGGGGATTCCAACTCATGCGCCATCGAGTTTGACTATGCTGCTGATAGTTACGCTATGCGGATGGTTGATATGATAAGTGGCCTTAAGCGCTTGCAAAACGAACGTGGGATTGATCTCACGTTACGAATCAAACACTTAGAAGGAGAAAGGAATGCAGACACCCAATCGACTACTCATCGTACTTGTAGTTATCTTAACAATAGCCATGGGTCTGATCAGTGATGATCACTCACGCCGTATGGCTAAAGTTCTACAAAAGTATGCCGATGCAAAGGTGACCAAAGAATTAATAGCTATTGATGATAAAGCCGCGGTGCGCAAGCTCAGACACCGGATATTAGAACTTGAAGATACTAAACGGGAACTTGAGGAGAACCAGGAGATATTGACTGCCGATATAACTACGTTAGAGGCGTTGATCGCTACTGGTTCAGCCAAAACCTTCACGGTTGATGTAACGGCGTATACAGCATCTGCTGATGAAACTGATGATACTCCGAATGTTACTGCGTTCATGGAGGCTCCTGTCCCTGGGAAAACGTGTGCCGTTTCACGAGACCTTAAGGCTAAGCTAGCTGGTAAGGAGATCTGGGTGGAGGGGGTAGGTCGCCGTCGGGTCAATGACCTGGTAGCGGCACGATTTCAGAATACCGTTGACATCGTGATGAACAATAAGCATGAAGCTTTCGAATTCGGTAGACAGAGCTTGCAGATCATCGTACTCAACTAAAGCGACGATAGCGAGTCAAGGAACACATACTGTAAACTACTTTGGAGAAATACCGTAATGAAGATATTCTTTCACACCGGTCTTGACGGTCAATGTGCAGGAGCTATCCTTTCGAGACGATACCCTGAAGCTGAGATGATCGCCTACAATTACTTCTATGATAATGCTAGGAGCTTAGATAAGATCGGGAAAGATGAGGAGGTGATATTCGCTGATGTTATGCCCATCAAAGAGAACCTGTTGGGCGTGCTGAATAAAACCAAGAATGTAGTGTTACTCGATCATCACGCTAGTTCATTACGAGACTTACGTGAATTAGGGATAGAGCTCGCTGGAAAACAGACTGAGGATGGGATAGGCGCTTGTGTCTTAGTTTGGCAGTATTGCTATCCTGAGTTAGCTGTACCTGATGGTGTCAGATGGATCGGTGAATACGATGCCTGGGAGCGTAACTCCAGTAATATAGCGTTCAACTACGGCATCAAATCACACTTTACCTTTCCTTCATCAAAGATCTGGGATGACGTGCTATCAGGTGACCCAACCACGGTCAGTCGAATAATCGATTCTGGTACTCATGTGATGTTTTACTTGAGGTCATGGTACAAACGGGTGGTGCGGTCGTACTCGATCACCGGTACAGTGGACGGGCATTCAGCTATCCTGATCAATCAGGGAGCGGTCGACTCAGCTATCTTCGATCAGGCTGAAGGTGCGTTCGATATTTACATCCGAGCGGTATTTGGTAAAGGGGCTAAATGGCTGATCAGTATCACTACGAATCGAGATGATCTGGATGTGAGTCGGATCGCCAATAAGTATGATGGGGGTGGTCATGCTAAGTCGTCAGGCTTTGCTGTGAAGAGCTTGGATGAGTTCTTCATCATGGATCCTGAACGGTAGATAGTATGATTACACGCGTAGGGCTCAAATCAGGTTCGATCCCATCTTTTCTTGCAGTTACACCGTGGTATTATTCATCGAGTTTTCATTCATGATAATACCGAATAGCATCAACTTATTTACCTTACATCAGCTCACCTGAATTAAGCACAGCTGATTTTACATAGTTACTTTAGCATCAGTCGATCAGGAGGTCTAAGATGTATTGGCATTACATAAAAGAGGTGTTTCGTCACAAGTCTCTAGTATTCGTGGCCGGCTCCAAGCTAGCCGTCCCATTCCACAAACTCATCATCCATGACCTGAGCCGACTATTCCCATCAGAACTGATCTTTAGAGCTAAAGCCCTACGAGATAATCGAATCAGTGGGGCTACTAATCTTAGTAGTGATCGATCACGGGACCGCTTTCATCACTTTCGACGCAACCGACATCATTGGCAACACTGGGTGCTCATTAGTGATAATCGAAATATAATACCGATGCCCATGCCTATAGATGACATCAACGAGATGCTCGCTGACTGGATGGCGCTCGATTACGCTGATACTGACCAGTGGTCAATCAGTAGCTATTACCGTAAGCACTCGAGCCAGATGCTGCTCAATTATAATACCAGACGTGAGATCGAAAATCTCATCGACCTCTACTGGTTCATCGAGCCAGAGGTTCATAATGAGATCGACAAAGAGTAAGGGCCGTTATTCCTGATGTAGGTAACTGAAGTATAACCGAGCCTGCGATCAGCCCGATTAGCTGATCGCAGGCTCGTATCGTTTAACACATTCTTGGAGAATCATGAAACTCGATGAGGGCAAGTTGAACGTCTCGTTAGGAGCTCAGTTCGGTAGTGAAGGCAAAGCTCTATTAAATCACTACATCGCAATAACCAATCACATCGATGTAGCTATTTCTAATGCTAGCGCTAATGCTGGACATACCTTTTATTATCATAGGAAGAAATGCGTCGCTAAGTTCCTCCCAGTCTCAGGTATCGTTCATACACGTAATCAGATCTATCTGTGCGGGGCTATTATTCATCCCGAGTCATTATTAGCTGAGCTAGACAAGTTTGAGATTGATCATAACCGAGTAGCTATTCATCCGAACTGCGCGATCATCAGCGACGAAGATGTAGTACATGAGCGGGAGACCTCGAGCTCAGTCACTAAGATAGCCTCAACTCGATCTGGGGTAGGTCACGCTCTCATCAGAAAGATCAGTCGCTCGGCCAGCCTAGCAAGGGATACACCTGGATTGGCGCATATGGTATGCGAATTGGATCTGCATGATTATATGGACCAGGGGTGTACCTGTCTCATGGAGGTGCCTCAAGGCTTTGGCTTATCCATCGATAGTCCAGCCTATCCCTACTGCACCAGTCGAAACATCACTGTGAGCGCTGCAATGAATGATGCTCAGGTGCACCCGAGCTATCTGGGGAAAGTGTGCATTATCCTACGGAGTTTTCCGATTCGTGTTGGAAACATAATCGAAGCTGGTATTGAGATTGGTCATAGTGGCCCGTTTTATCCTGATAGTGAAGAAACCACCTGGGAAGATATCGGTGTTAAAGCCGAGCTAACAACCGTCACCGGACGAATCCGGAGAGTAGCTACGTTCTCTAAACAGCAGTATGATCGGGCTCTAAACATCCTTAGACCTGATTACGTCATGATGAACTTTGCTAATTACCTGACCAAAGAAGGCTTGGCAGAGCTGCTCGAGGATCTACCTGAAGTATCTCATCTAGGCTTCGGACCTACGGTCGACCGAGTTTACCTGAACAACATCACTTAATACTAAATTCATCAGATCGGCAGCACGAGGCTGCCGATCTGATGTCCTATTTCAAGTATATATCATCTTTAAGCATAGGCTAGTAGAACTGGATGTAACAATGCATCTTGCTTAAAGCCGATGGTTAAACTATTACTACATGAGAACCACGGAGATCAGTACTAGTACCTAATGTGCTTCCGTTCTCACTTCGTACTTGACTACTACTCAAGTAGATAGTGAAGCCACTGCTAATTATTCCTAATATCACAAGGAGCAAGCTATGAATGATTTTGCCCGTTATCGAAATCTGGTGAAAAGTAATCGTACAGGGATTGACCTTGGTAAAGTGTTCATAGTCGATTCATCGTCCCATACTGAACTACTGAATGATATTATTAAGGCGAGCGCCCTAATTAATCATTTTGAGGAGTATTCGAATTGGTATCTACCATTTGATTGTTGCACCTGTATCATTAATTGTAATGGTACAGAAGATCAATATATTACGCTTATTGATAATCCTGATCATAATTTTAAGGCTATGCGTAGCTTCAAAATAGTTACTTCTATTGGGGGCGATTTTGGTGGTCGATTCTGTATCATGTCGATTGGGCAAGAAACAGATCAGTTTATTCGTTCTGAAATTGCTAAAGGCACCAGTTTTGTCACAGCTGTACCCCTTAGTGATAACATTTTAGTAAAGTACGTACTAGTCGTTTTTATCGACTCAGTAACGGCGATAGACCAGTATAATAAGGTACATCGTGGTAACTTCATGGATAGCTTTAATCAGGTCAACGGTAGTCAAAAAGCTTCAATGATTGATTTAGTGAAGTCTTATGTAATAGTATCATTCGCCCATTTCTCTAATCTGATGCGTGACACAAAGCTATTCGTAGTGGAAGAACAAATCGCTACTAAAAAGAAAGGTAAGGTGAAGGTGAAGATCGGTAGTCCGTCGATATTCCACGTTATTGATCTAAGAATGATCAGAACGAAGTATATAACGAAACCAGCTGACCCCCAGGGTGGTAGGTCGTTAAGAGGTCCTACTGAACGCCGTCGCCATAAACGCACCTTTCGCCATGATCGCTACACCAATATGAAGGGTCAGACGATCATCATTGAACCTTACTGGGTCGGACCTAGTAAGACGTTCGATCCATCTACTAATCGTCTGTACAAAATCAGGTTGGATATAGGCTAATATAAATTAATAGGTAGGAGAGATACAATGAGTAGTAAACAGTTCTGGGAATTCCCAGTGAGGTTCCACATCGGCAACGGCCGTTTCGAAGACGGGTGCATTCTGATAGTAGAACAAGACAAACAGTTTGCCCAAGAGGGACTTGCTGTAGTTCTCGAGGATGATCTACGCAACACCTTCATTGAAAACATCATAATAAATACTGTAGGAGAATTAATCATGAGTAATGAGAAAGGTAGTTCGACGATGACTGAACGAATCATGGGTCCTCCGATTGTTGAGACTTGTGTTCACAATCATAAGTACTACAAAGAGGAAGGTGTCGAAACCAGATGTCCCCACTGCTTAGCTATCGGATTTGATAGACAGAAGTCAAGCCTCAACCGTGGGGTTCGATCTGATATCTCTTCTGGAAAAGCAACCTCGGATAAACCGGAGGCCTTCACTGGAGACATCCTCACGAAGATCTTCGAGATGCAAAACACACTTAACGCTCGTGTTGGGCGTGACATTATTAAGTCCACCCCATCGCAGCGAGAGCAGTGGTTCTTTGATTATGCATTTGCTCTGAGCCAAGAAGCTGGTGAGCTGCTTGATAACGCTGAATGGAAATGGTGGAGTCAGGGGGTGAAAGCTGATCCGAGGGTTCAGTATCGGATGATCCGAGATCGACCCAATGCCAAGATCGAAGCGATCGATATTCTTCATTTCCTCGTATCGGTATTTCAGATCCTTGATATGACACCTGCCGATGTGTTTATGGTTTATAAGCTAAAGTGCGAGACTAATCATAAACGCCAAGATGATGCATACGATGTCAACTTCAAAACGGAAGATGATAACGACGTGATCAAGGATAAGATCCGAGTAGCTGATGATAGATTACATCCGAATCAGATCCCCAAGCTAGTGGATGCGAAGTTCGAGGATATGGCCCCGATTAATCCATCGACGGCGGACCTCTCGGCTAGTGAAAAAGAAGACCTGAAACCGCGAACATCCAAACGCTTAAGGGACGTTGAGACCGCTGAATATTCCTTAGAAGTATATGAGTGCACGGCCTGTGGATTTACTATCGGGTTCGATGTATCATTTCTCGAGAGCGTCTCTGAGATAGCTATTAAGTGTCCAGGCTGCGGGCTTGTCATTGAGACGGCTGATGATGCTAAGCCAACCGTCGTAACTGAGTAGTAGTCACTTTAAAGCAGGTATTGAGATATGGATGTAATGTATTCCCAGAAATGAAAACTTAGCTAAGGAGGCTACTTGATGAAACAGTACTTAGATTTATGCAGAAGAATTATCGATGAGGGAGTTTGGGTCAATAATGAGCGAACTGGGAAACGCTGCTTAACGGTGATTAATGCCAGTTTCACGTACGATTGCAGTGAGGGTAAATTACCGATCCTTACTACAAAGAAGATGGCTTGGAAATCAGCCATCGCCGAGATGCTCGGATACATCAGAGGATACGATAATGCTGAGCAGTTTGTTAATCTTGGTTGTAACTCATGGCTAGCTAACGCCAATGAGAATGACGCCTGGCTAGCTAACCCATTTCGTAAAGGCCCTGGTGATATTGGCCGCGCTTATGGACCGCAAATAAGAGATTGGCGTAACCCAGAAAACGAGCCAGTAGATCAGCTACAGGATGTCTATAATGATTTGCAACGAGGTATCGATAATCGTAGCGAGATCATTACCTTTATGAATCCAGGCGAGCGTGATCGCGCCTGTCTGAATTCTTGCATGCACACTCACACGTTTAGCATCCTCGGTGATGAGCTGTATCTCACATCTTATCAGCGTAGCGATGACGTTCCATTGGGTCACTGCTGGAATCAGATACAGGTGGCGTGGCTCTTGATGATCATGGCTCAGATAACCGGACTTAAGGCCGCTAAGGCTTATCATCACATAGTGAATTGTCACATATATGAAGATCAGCTACCAATGATCCTGCCTCAGCTCGAGCGAGAGCCCTACCCTTTACCTACTCTAAAGATCAATCCGGACATCAAGTCCTTAAAAGATCTAGAGACCTGGGTGGATCCGCGTAAGGACTTTGAGTTGGTCGACTACCAATATCATCCAGCGATCAGCTTTCCATTTACTGTCTGATCAAGAGGATCTCTATTATGAATAAGAAGTTTTCAGTTATTCCAGGACGAGTAGACCAACGAGGTCTATTCTATGTCGTTGATGATCAGACGTCCAGACTACGTGCATCGCTATGCGGGCTACGTGGACCAGATGGTGCTCGGGTGACCTTTGATATAGCGTATTTCACGACGTTGTGGAGCGACCCAGCAAAGTGGAACGTCATCGTTCCGATCAACAACTTTTTACAAACGTTGACTGACCAGAAGTATCAGACCATTATCGAGTTGTATAGCCAGCTCTACGGAGTGATGGAGGCTATCGACTCCAGGATGACGATGATGCACTTGGTAAACACGCTTAGTCGGTTAATCGAGAATACCCTAGGCGAAGCATGGTTCATCGATGACCTTAGCCAGTTTGTCCTCATGAACGATCAGCTGGCCATTCCGAACTTTTCTCGGAAGATCGTCAACATCGTTATGGTAACCGAAGCGTCATTTTCGGATCACGATTATTTGGAGCTTCAGATGGTTGTGCTGATTTCTAAGTTGCTATTCCCGATATTCGGGGAATTCATAGCTAAGCTTTCCGCCACCAGTGGTGTTGAGGTCTCCGGGTTCGAAAAGGGGGCGCTTGCTGCCAAACTGATCGACCCTTTACTGACGAAACACTTTCACGATATAATCAATAAGATGCGTAAGTTCATCTGGAATATCACCGACACTGAGTTCAGACATACGATATCGCCAAACGCTAATCGGCTGTTTGGCTGTGAGTTTGAAGTGACCCATCTATCTTACGATAAGCTAGTGCGGATCCTCATCAGTGGGTTTGTCAGGTATGACCTATACAAACCTGATGATAACCTCGTTCGTTCAATATCATCGGTCACCAAGCGTTCAATCGCTTTCGAAGCGAGCAACTCACCTTATTCAAAGATGTAATAGTCCAGTTGCAGGAAGTGATCGTAGATTGTTTAAGAGTCGATGCGCTAGCTAAACCCTAGCGCATCGATCTATTTTTATGAGGCATAGTGATGACAGCAACATCTTATTTCGCTAAGTATCATGGTCCAGACGCCGTAAGCATTGCCCTTTGGAAACCAAGATGGTATGTTGAATGTGAAGTGTACCCAGCGCTCTATCCCACGGCCAGTATATTACGCCAATACAAGAACGATCATGACATAGCCCGGTACACCTCCGCTTACTCTCAGGAGGTCCTCGATCGACTAGACCCAGTTGAGGTATATCGTGATTTACAACACAAGGTAATACTATGTTACGAAACAGGTGCCTCCTTCTGTCATCGGCATCTAGTTAGTTACTGGTTGATGACCCATCTGGGGGTTGAAATAAACGAATTATAGACGAAGGATACTCTGCCGTGGAAACTCTAATATACAAAGATCTGATTCTGAACGATATTGCCGGGAGTATGAACGTAGCACAGTTTGTTAGCTATAGCTGTGACGGAGATCAGCGGTATTCTGCCGTCCTTAAGTACGAGCGAAATCATCACTTTAGATCGATGACTAGCGCCATTCGAATACTGCTCAAATCAAGTTCATCCAAATCCCTCAACATCCGCAGCTACTATCCGCACAGCTCGAAAAGCTGTGACTTCATCTTCGCTATGAAATCAGTTGATACGGTTATGCGACATGCCAAACGCTTATTGAAGAAAGGTCTATTCATAATAATACATGAGACGATCGATATTTACGACGGTGGAGTTTCCGGTGTTCTTCAGGACAACGTAATCGAATTCGCACCAGGTGATGTCGTACGGTTCGTTGAGGGATCATCCAATCGAATCGCTACCTTTCAAAGGGATATAGCTGAGCGCATGCTTCTCTCAGTCTATGGAGTGTATTTACCATTCGCGAATACTGAAGGAAAACGGATCGAATTCAGTATTCACCCAGAAGGTATCGGCTACCGGAACCAACGGGTTATCGTCTGGGAGATAGCTGAAGCTGGCAATCACCAGATTACTATCGACTATCAGTGGCCTACCTCATTTAGTAAGCTCATCGGCGATAAGGCCTACGGCCTACTGGTGGCTGATGCGCTTGGGTTTCGCGTACCTCATACTGAGGTCCATCCGCGTGACCGTAGAGTAAGACTGTTTACCTTCGGCACTCCTACTGGCTCCACTAAGGTCTGGACCAGGACTTGTCCCAATGTTCCCTACCCAGGAAAGTTTACCACGGTACGCGGATTTAGAGATGTATATGAACTGATGGCTGCTGATAACCCATCTGGGGAGATCATCGCCTCTTGTATTATTCAGGACGAAGTGCCAGCTCAATATTCAGGAGCACTGATATCAACGATTGGTGATCCGATTATCGATGGTGTCGCTGGGTTCTGTGACGGTTTCATGAGTGGAACCACCGAAGTATGCATTATCCCGGATACCGTTAGAGACAATATATTGAGTGTATACTCTAAAATAGTAGGTTGTATTGGTCCGGTCAGTCTTGAATGGGCTTATGATGGTAAAGAAGTGTGGATACTTCAGCTTCACGCAGGTAGGACGAAGAGTGTTGGTAGAGTGATATATCCTGGATCGGTTTCGTTTGAGCAGGTGTTTGTCCCATCATCCGAATTAGATGTCCTTCGCCAGATGATTGCATCTATCCCGAATGATACAGGTATCGTAGTTAAAGGAAATGTTGGTATGACCAGCCACATCGCGGATATCCTCAGAAAAGCCGAAATACCCTCGCGAATCGATGATGGCGAATCGATAAAGTAAGATAATGATGACGGAGAGTTGTTATGACAAGAACGCTGACGATGGTGATATTTACTGTATTTATTTTTATGAGTATAACCTGGCTATTTAACCGACAGGCTCAGAGTACTGACGAATCGAAAGTAACCCAATCACCCAGAGTAGAAGATACTTGCTCGATCCAGTTAGCGGATGAAAAGGCCATAGATAATCTAATTCATAAATTGCGATAAGAGGTATTTACATGATCAAGAACATATTTGCGGTATTACTAATATTCCTATTACTCATAATCTCGACAGTCGTCCAATCAGCTGATATCTTTTACCCAGGATTTACCGATTGTAAGGTTACCAAGATCTACGATGGAGACTCGATCACCGTCTCGATTCCAAATGTACCATTAGTTCTCGGTGATGATATTGCCGTACGTGTATCACATATTGATACACCAGAGATCCGGGGAGTCTGTCAATATGAGAAGGATATGGCCATTAAGGCGAAAGAGGCCGCATTGCGCATTGCCCCAATCGGCAGCTACGTTACACTAACCAACGTTCGTCGTGATAAGTATTTCCGAATACTAGCTGATATTAATGCCAATGGGGTAGATGTCGGTACGGAGCTTCTTCGATTAAAACTAGCTGTTCCGTACGAAGGTGACACTAAGTCGTCGTGGTGTCAGTGATGCGACGTCATTTAGCTTATCTGAAATACGTACTCCGCCACAAATACTCAGTATTTAAGATCGGTCGACAGATGGGCATCTCTTTTTGGCGACTGATAAAGCATGACATGACTAAGTTTATGCCATGTGAGTTCATCCCTTATGCACACAGTTACTATGACAAATACGGAAATAGCCAGTATAAACCGCATGATCAGCTTAACCTGGCTTGGTGTCATCATCAGCAACGCAACGCTCATCATTGGCAGTATTGGGTATTACTTGGAGATGATGGTAGTTTTACTCCGTTACCGATTCCAGTGAGCGTGATTCGTGAAATGGTAGCCGATATCATAGCTATGGAGAGTACCGATGGGAGATCGTCAGCCATCGAGTATTATGAATCCATCGAGCACAAGATAATGTTTCACGCCGAGTCTCGTACTCAGTTTGAATACTTGCTAAAGATTTACGCCCCTAAATAGGAGACGCAACCCCATGTTTGAACGGTACTTTGACGAAGCTTTTGACGAGCTTTTATTTACAGCAAAAGGATACTCCGTTATCGATAACGGCGAAGTATTCAGCAGAATAGTTCGAAAGGATTCGCCGGATTGGTCTGGCTGGAAATTGATTGATCAGGAAACGACTAAGACTGCCGAGACAATAAACGATATTGCCGCACTGAACGAGCTGGCGAGATCTTACCTCTTTAACAAGGTCTGGACCCCAGTCGGGTGTGAAACTATCAGCAGAATAGACACCACCATCGCTAAAGAATTATTCATTACTGCGGTGGATATTGGTAAAGAAGAAGCATTGATCGCTCTTCAACATGCTATCAATGCTAAGGTAGAATACCATCGAGCGTTTAAGGCTCTGGTCGAGGATGGTATATTCGGCGACGCTTCTCTTACAGCGCTTCAGATATGCTGTCAAGATCAGGTAAGATACGAGCACCTTCGTAAGGACCAGATAGCTTATCGTCGAAAGGATATTGAGACCAAGACGATCGAGGTGGCTAAAGAGCCCTCAGTCAAAGTTGAAATCAGCGATCCATTTGAGTACGCTTATGTAAAAACCGGTGGTCATGAAGGCGGTTACGCAAACAACCCGAAGGACCCTGGGGCTGAGACGTGGGCCGGTATCGCCCGTAGCAAACATCCCAGTGCCAAGATCTGGGCAATCATTGATAAGCAGCCAGTGAAGACGACAAAGACGCTGTCGGCAATAAAAGAGCTTGAGCCCTTGGTGAAAGACTTCTATTATAATGAGTTCTGGCTGAAGTTCAAGTGCGATAAGATCGCTAGTATCCATCCACCAATCGCTATCGAGCTCTATGATTCGTGCGTGAATACTGGTGGCAATGGTGCGAAGATGCTCCAAAGAGCGCTCAATCGTCTCAATGTGAATCAGACGCTATGGCCTGACATACTGGATGATGGTGGTGTTGGTAATATCACTTTGACGATGGTAGCGAAATGTTGTTCTACCGCCGATGGGAAGGATCTGCTATTGGCTTGTCAGAATGGTGAACAGTATGCGTATTACTGTGGCCTTAAAGATCACGAATACTGGAGGGGCTGGTTCAATAGAACATGACAACACGAAAGAGAATACTAGTCGTAGATGATGAGGAGAATTTACGAGACGTCACGAAGCTCATCTTAGAATTCTCAGGGTATGATGTGGTATGTGTCGGTACGGGACATGAAGCTTTCAAAATCGTTAAGGATGGACTACTTAGAATAGACGCCATAATAACCGATGAGTCAATGCCAATAATGCGTGGTAGTAAACTGGTTAAGACTATTCGAAAGTTTAACAGCTCGATACCGATGATAGTCACTAGTGGTAACATTGGGAACAAGCTCAGGACCTGTTTAGCCAATTACTCAGTTACCTTTCTTGAAAAACCATACTCCAGAGAGGACCTGGTTGACGCCATCAATAAGATGTTTCCATAGTTCGCCCTACACTACAGCTGCGTGAGAGCGGCTGTAGTGTAGGATATCTCAGATATATATTACTCAGGTAGATAGCCAATACCTAGAAACGTAGTAGATCTGTACTAGTCTATCAGATCGCGCACGTTACGAAGCGACGATAGGAATATTACTACGTTAATAAGCTACTAAGACTAGGTCTAGTAATGTAATCAAAAAATACCTCGGAGAACTGACATGCCTTCAGATACACAAGATAAAGACTGCTTCGACAATTGTAAAATCACTAAGTGTCTACAAAACGGACATGATGTTGCACCACCTGATTATTGCTTGGCGGACCCTATGATTGATAGATATGAGCGTCGTAAACCTATCAAGAAACCATGTAATACTTGCATTCATCGTGAGGTCAAAAAGGCTTGCATCCGATGCATCCACAACTTAGTCATAAAGGCTACTCAGGTGTAATTTCTATGGGGCGATCCAAGTCCCAGATCCTCAAAAACTAACGGGGCCGCTATGGACTTTATGAATATGATAGGAACGATGCCTATCGATCGTTTTAAGGATGAGTTCGCTTTCCTCAGTAATTTCTATCCGGCTAGCGTGATGTTAGACGGAATCTGGTACCCATCAGTAGAGAACGCATATCAAGCTGCGAAAACATTAGATCCAGCGCTTCGTCAGAATTTTGTCAGAATAAGGGCGAATAAGGCGAAGTTTCTCGGTAGCTCTATCAAGCTGCGTGATGACTGGGAACAAGTTAAGCTGCAAATAATGACTGACTTAGTAACTCAGAAATTCACTAGACACTCCGGACTCAAAACTAGACTGATGACCACCAGCCCTCGTCAGCTCATCGAGGGTAATCACTGGGATGATGTGTATTGGGGTGTTTGTAACGGGGTAGGTACCAACCATCTAGGTATCATTCTGATGAATATCAGAGACACCCTCATCAGCGAGTATATCACTAGGATACTTGATTATTAATTATCAATCAGTAAGGAACCGCGATGCCACTACCTATTAATGTAAACCGAATGTATATCCATCGGCTGGAGAAGTCATCACCTAACTGGAGGCTACGCTTTCGTCATAACCGAAAGCTTGTTCATACCCAGACCTTTTTTGATCGTGATTATAAGAACTCTAAAGCAAAGGCCTTTACTGCAGCGTGTATTGCTCGGGATGCTATCGCTGAGCGACTCGGAGCTGATCTAGTTAGTCAGTTTCAGTCGATGAGTACTAAGTCATATCGATATACGCATGACCACAATAAGAGAAACACTACTGGAGTGATTGGTGTACAGCTTGCGCTAATGAGAGGAGTTCGATATTACAAGGCTTCTATCTCACTCGAGAAGTACAAAGAGAAGGTGAAGTCATTCAACTGTGAAAAGCTAGGCGACGATGTAGCCTTTCAGCTGGCGGTAGATCAGCGTCGCGAATGGCTTCGTGAACTAAAGAATGACAAGCGCAGTCGTTAGCTTACTACTATTAGGATATCTCAGTATTCGCTGAGATACCCTAATAGCATTGTTTATTTTTAGATAGATCGGCGCATCCTATGAATATCTCAGGTATATATTACTACATGAGCCAATGGAACATCTATTACTCAGGTAGATGGTAAAGCTCTATCTGCC
>AMWB02050532.1_pt1 | contig 55676 bp, 48 predicted proteins | sample 200311 | NCBI WGS metagenome assembly AMWB02 (sample SAMN02737377, study PRJNA173069) | bioreactor metagenome | biome: anode biofilm in microbial fuel cells | place: USA: California | collected 2010-12-16 | reverse complement strand
CACGAAATAATTATTTTGTGAAAAGCACAAAATAATTATTTCTAAGTCACTAACACGATTCAAGGGTGGCGAAAGTCGAATACTCGTCGCCAAAGTTGTGCACGGTAACGGTATACGATTTGATGGCTTCTATCTGCTCAAGGCTTGCCCCCATCCGCCTGGCCAGGGACTCGACAGAGAGAACTTTTCGTTCTTTTAACGACAACTCATTTATCTCTTTTTCCACCGTTTCCTCGATGAGGAGAATTATGTCTTCAATCCAGAAGAAATGATGGAAACGGATACTCAAATCGGCTTTGCCCCATCTGCCCATGGACCTGGGCAATCGATGCGGAGTCTTTTCGGCTATCGGCAGACTTATCGGAACTTCGACACTCAGCGTCAGTTCATGTTCTTTTTCAAGAGAACCGTGCATGGAGCATTTATAATGGCCAAGATTTCCCGAATCGCCATTTCTGACTTTTTTAAGAAAGTAAGGAAATTCAATCTCCAGATGAGAGGCTTCCGCTTCCAGGCGAACCTTCATTTTCTCAAGAATAAAATGAAAGCTTTTGATGTCGATTTCCCCGTGAAATTCGTTGAGAATCTCAACGAACCTGCTCATATGCGTGCCTTTGAACTTATGCGGCAGATTGACATACATATTGGCGGTAGCCACAGTCTGCTGTTGTTTTTGGGCTTTGTCGCGTACGGTAATCGGATAGGAAACGGTTTTGACGCCGACTTTCTTTATATTTATTCTTCGACTGTCGAGCTGACTCTGGATATCTTTCATAACCTAACAATTCAACCCCGCCCGAAAGCTTCACAGGATCTGTACCTTCACAAAGCAATTTTCTCGTAAAAAGCACAAAAAAATTATTTCTATGTATCTAATAAGCTGCAAAAACAACGAATTACGCCACCAGTGATGAAATAATTACCATCACCAAGACATCTTTTACTCCATTGTGCCCTGTTTTGGTACTTTATTCTTCCCCCAACAGGGTCCGGACAGTTTTTTTGAGCTCGTCCAGATTTCCCGACTTGACAATATACTCATCTGATGCCCAGGTCCCAAGATCTCGCTTGAACTCAGGATAGGCACTGCTCAGGATAACCGGAACTGTTGGGCGCAGCATTTTCATCTGCCGCAGGACCTCGACGCCGTTTATACCGGGCATCTGAATATCGAGAATCACCAGATCCGGATTCTCTTCCTTGAATTTTTCCAAACCTGTTGTGCCGTCAAGAGCAGAAATAACCTGATATCCTTCATCTTCGAATTCCTCCCGATAGACCAGCTGAATGGATTCTTCGTCGTCAACCAACAGTAACTTTTTCATTGTTTATACCCTCCAGCCTGTTCTCCAGCGATTCCCTCAGATAGCCAGCCGCTTCTTCCGGGGGCAGAGGATTGATATAAAATCCGGTACCCCATTCAAATCCGGCTATGGAAGTCAACTTGGGCACAATTTCAAAATGCCAGTGGTAATACCTCAGACCACCTGAGCGTAGTGGCTCGGTATGCAATACAAAATTATACGGAACGTTAGTGATACAACTGGACAACCTTCGTAAGGATTCTGAAAAGAGTTCGGCAAGCGACAGGATATCAGCCTCGCTCTGGGCATAATATTCCGAGGAATGATGCTTCGGCAGGATCCACATTTCAAAAGGCGTCCGGGGGGCGAAAGGAGTTATCGTGATAAACCTCTCATTTTGGCAGACGACACGCTCTTTCTGCTGCATTTCCTGGCGGATGATATCGCAAAAAATACAACGTTCTTTGTACTTATAATGCGATTTGGCACCTTCGAGTTCGGAAACTATCATTCTCGGAAGAATAGGCAGGGCGATCAGTTGAGAGTGTGAATGCTCCAGGGAGGCACCCGCTCCGCGACCATGGTTTTTAAAAACCATAACATACTTGAATCTATCATCTTTTGCGAGGTCGACAATCCTTTCCTGGTATGCCTTGAAGACCAGAGCCATTTTCTCGGGGGCAAGATCGGCGAAGTTCTCATCATGGTTAGGACTTTCGATGATAACTTCGTGGGCACCAATGCCGTTCATCCGATCATACAGGCCGACACCCTCCTTGGCCAGATCCCCTTCTATAACCAGAGCCGGATATTTATTCGGAACAACTCTTACCTGCCAGTCCGGTGCATTAGCATACGAACTTCTATACCTGAAAGCATACACTTCAGGCGGCGTAAAAGATTCATTGCCTGGACAGAGTGGACAAAACCCCCCGCTTCCCTTGACATCCTCAATCAGAAAATCGGAAGGCCGTTTCCCTCTTTCCTTGGAAATGATTATCCATCGGCCAAGAACAGGATCTCTGCGAAGTTCAGGCATGCTCCCTTAAAGTCCTTTCGATTTTTCTTTTGTTTCCTGCGCAGTCTTACAGTCAATGCAGAGCATGGTTACCGGCCGCGCCTCTAATCTTTTAATGCCGATCTCCTCCCCACAATCCTCACATATGCCGTAACTCCCATCCTCGATTCTGGCAATTGCCTCGTCTATTTTAGAGACAAGTTTACGCTCCCGATCACGGATTCTCAGCTCAAAACTTCTTCCCGATTCTATGGTAGCTCGATCATTGGGATCTGGAACATTCGAGGTCTGATCCGTCATTTCAGACAGTGTTTTGCCAGCTTCATTAATAATTTCATCTTTTTTAGCCAGAAGCTGCTGGCGAAACATTTCGAGTTTCTCTTTGTCCATTCACTTTCTCCTCAATACCCTTCTATAAGTGTAACTATTAAGGTACATAGTTGAAATCTTAAAAAACAGCATGGAATCTAACTTTTCCGTAATGTTCACAAGTCACTGCTTGCGAATATAGGTTCCACTTTTCCCACCAGTTTTTTTCAACAGCCGTATATCTCGGATAATCATCGATTTATCGACCGCTTTACACATATCATAAATGGTTAACGCAGCAACAGAAACAGCGGTCAACGCCTCCATTTCCACCCCGGTTTTACCGCAGATGCCCACTGTTGCAAAAATATCGACCGAACAATCCTCATCTCGATAGGCAAAGTCGACAACAACCTTGGTAATCAGCAGCGGATGGGCAAGAGGAATGAGTTCATCGACTTTTTTAGCAGCCATAACCCCGGCGACCCTGGCTATTCCCAAGACATCTCCTTTGGCCATCGAACCACTTTTAACCAGCTCATAGGCATTGACAGACATTTTGATATTTCCAGCTGCATCGGCAACACGAACGGTTTCCTGTTTTTCGCTCACATCGACCATTCGTGCATGACCTTGATCATCGAAATGGGTAAATACAGCTTTATCCTCTCTTGCCATTGCCAGAAACCTAATTATTGGATTTGCCGAGTACTTCGTTAAATAATTTTTTAAAGAAGCCTTCTTCCTCACGATGCTGCCCGTGCTGTTGACAAAGGTCGTCAAAATCGCGCAGGACCTTTTTCTGCTCTTCACAGAGATTGGTCGGGGTCAAAACCTGGAGTTCAACCACCATATCTCCGCGTCCGTGACCGCGAAGACTTGGCGCCCCCTCCCGGCGCAACGTAAAACGTTCCCCTGACTGACTGCCGGCGGGAACATCCAGTGATTTTTTGCCATGGATGGTAGGAATCTCCACCGTGGCACCAAGAGCCGCTTTGGCCATTGAAATCGGAAACCGACAATAAATAGTATCTCCGTCCCGTTTAAAAAAATCATGTTCCTGTACATGGACCACCACATACAGGTCCCCGGAAGCACCGCCACGACGACCGCCTTCACCTTCACCGCGAAGCCGCATGCGCGCCCCGGTATCAACCCCGGCTGGAATCTTCAGGGAAACCTTTTTGGTTTTCTCGACGAGTCCGGTACCGTGGCAGTCATTGCAGGGATTGGTAACAATGGCACCTTCGCCATGACATTGCGGACAGGTCGAACTCATCTGAAAAAATCCCTGGGAGCGGACAACCTGTCCCTGTCCATTGCAGGTTGGACAGGTTTTCTTTTTATGCCCCGGTCTGCTTCCCGTTCCTTCACAGGTCCAGCAGGTGTCCTTGCGGGTCAACTGCACTTCTTTGGAAACGCCGTGCACGGCCTCCATAAAGGTAATTTCGACATCATAGCGAAGATCATTACCTGGAATGGGGCCATCGCTTCTTGCCCTGGCCCGGTTGCCGCCGCCAAAGCCAAACAGATCGCCAAAAATATCGCCGAAGCTCGAGAAGATATCTTCTGCGTTACCAGGACCACTATAACCACTGTTCTTCAACCCGTCATGGCCGTAGGTATCGTATATCTTCCTCTTTTTCTCGTCACTTAAGACTTCATACGCTTCAGTACAGGATTTAAATTTCTCCTCGGCTTCTCTATTATCAGGATTCCGGTCGGGATGATACTTCATTGCCAGTTTTCGATAAGCCTTTTTTATCTCACCAGCGCTGGAACTCCTGCTCACAGATAAGATTTCGTAATAGTCAGTACTCATAATCTTTTATTGTGGCTATTCGTTATCAGGAAAGTATTTTTGCAAGTATATCATTCACAGCATCACTTTCGCTGCCGGTTTCAGGCATCTGATCCGGTAAATCCTTGATATTGTCAAAGGTGACTTCCCCTGCCGCAATTTCCCGCAGGGTCATGACGATTTCTTGATTTTTTCCATTGACGAGAAACGGTTCTCCCTGCCGATGCTGTTTAATGCGTTTTACCGCCAGATGAATAAGGTTGAACCGATTGTGGTCGCCAACTTTTTCAAGACAATCTTCGCATGTAATTCTAGCCATATTTTACCAACCTCTTTAGTATCCATTGCATGGGTCGACAAAGTCTATACTTTGCCTGACCGGCAACTGGTTATTTATCAAATGGATTCGTCAACAACAGGGTCTCGGCCCTGTCCGGGCCAACCGAAACGATATTCGCCGGGACCCCGGTGAAATCCTCTACCCGTCGAATGTATTCTTTGGCCTGAAAGGGGAGATCGTCGTACTGCCTTACATTGGTGATATCTTCTTTCCACCCCTCAAGACTTTCATAAGTCGGAGCGACACTGCTCGCCTGCTGAATATTTGCCGGCATAGCCGAAATAGTTTTGCCATTCAGGGTATAGGATGTGGCAAATTTAATATTTTCCTGCCCGCTCAACACATCCAGTTTTGTAATAGCAAGCCCGGTTAGTCCATTCAATCTGGCAGCATCGTTGACAACTACTCCGTCCAGCCAGCCGCACCGTCGTCGCCGTCCAGTGGTGGCACCGAACTCAAAGCCCTTTTCCTGAAGCTCGTTCCCCGTTTCATCGAACAGCTCTGTGGGAAAAGGACCGGCCCCAACGCGAGTCGTATACGCCTTCATAATACCAACGACGGCATCAATATGAGCAGGACCGAAGCCTGAGCCATTGCAGGCATTGCCGGCAATGGTGTTTGAGGAGGTCACAAAGGGATACGTGCCATGATCTATATCCAGCTGGGTCCCTTGTGCTCCTTCAAAGAGGATATTCTGATTCTTCTTTCTAGCCTTGTCCAGCTCGACGGAAACATTGCCGTAAAACGGGGTCAACTTTTCAGCATAGCCCTGAAATAACCGGTAAATTTCGTCATACTCGAGAGGCGCCACCTTAAATTTATGGGTGAGCAGAAAATTTTTGTCTTCCACGGCAATTTTCAACTTCTCACGAAACAGATCATCATCAAGCAGATCGCCGGCGGTTATTCCCACCCTGCCGACTTTATCCATGTAGCAGGGACCTATCCCCCGCCCGGTGGTACCGATCTTGTTGCTCTCGGACAGGGCGGCTTCTCTGGCCTGATCGAGGCTTGCATGATATGGCATAATGAGATGGGCTCTTTCGCTTATCATTAATCGATCCGGGCTGACCCGTAATCCCTGATGCTCGAGTTTATCCATTTCACTGATCAGCACGCCCGGATCGATGATCACTCCGTTGCCGATCATGCACATTTTGTCCTCGTAGAGAATACCGGAAGGTATTATATGGAAAACAAACTTCTTTCCATCGACCACAAGGGTATGTCCAGCATTGTTTCCACCTTGAAAGCGAACGACAAAGTCAGCGTACCGGGTGAGCAAATCGACAATCTTCCCTTTCCCTTCATCTCCCCATTGGGTACCAACAACGACAACACTTGACATATATCATCTCCTTTCAGAGGTTTGTTCAAAAAAAATCGATGTGTCATCAACCACAAATAAACCTCGACACATCCGCACAAGACAAACCCGCAAATATAGTCAAGTAGGGGGCTCTTGTCAATCAATCATATTCCGATAACTTTTGGGGCTCTAAGTTAAGTTTAATTACAACATAATCAAGATGTTATTTGAATTTATTCACGATTCACCGAGAATTCCACCGATGTTCAGACATTGACACTGCCCGCCAAATACCTTACATTGGCTCTCTGCCGGATGTACTGTGAATACAGGAAACCGGATCGTTTTCCAGTACCCAGCCAATTCTTTTCTGATATCCTTCAAGAAAGGAATTGGCCGGATGCTGATCCCGGATTATTGCCCATTTACCGGGTTTTTTATTATACTCTTGCTACCAGCTCGATTGCCAATATTTTGGTAATTTATTGAGGTTTACACTATGTTTGGCATTGGCTTGCCTGAAATGATTCTTATTCTGGCCCTGGCTCTCATTGTAGTCGGTCCGGACAAGCTTCCCGATTTGGCTCGATCTCTTGCGAAAGGCCTCATGGAACTCAAAAAGACCGCTGAAGGCCTTAAGCAATCGCTCTCGGAAGAAGGCAACCCGCTCGACGATATCAAGCCCGATCTGGAGGAGGCGGCAAGATCCTTCAAACGCGACCTTCTCGACGCACCGAGCAATATGAGGGTTGACGATGCGGTTACCGGTGTCAATCGGCCGGCTGAAAACGCGGCGAAGACCTATGAAGACTTGATGCAAAAAACCGCAAACCAGACCACTGATACGTCAGTTCCGCCTGCATCCGAGGACAAGCCAAACAGTCTTGATACAGTGCCAGAAACCAATCCTCCAGCAACTCCTCCGGAAAAGCTAAATGAATAGTAAGCAGTCCCGACCATAATGGCAAAAAACACTCTGCAAAGCACATTACCGGTCATCGAGAGAAGCCTCGAATTCTTCAGGCCACACCATCTTGAACTGCGCAAACGGCTTATCACCGTATTTCTTACAATTATAGTCTTTACCGGTATCGCCTATTTTTTTGCCGAAAAGATTGCCGCGTTTTTCATCTCCCCCCTCTTTGCCGCAAGTCCACTGGTATACAAACTGGTCTACACCAACCTGCCCGAAGCATTCCTGGCCTTTATCAAACTCGCCCTCATGGTCGGCCTTATTGCCAGTATGCCGGTTGTTCTCTATCAGCTGTGGATCTTTATTGCACCGGGCCTCAGGAAGAATGAAAAAAAACTGGCTGTGATCATCGTTTTCTGGGCCACCTTGCTGTTTAGTGGCGGGGCATGCTTTGCCTTTTTCGTCGCTTTACCAAGGATGCTGGTTTATTTTATGAGCTACGCTGGCCCAGGACTGGAACCTTTACCAAAACTCGGACTCTATCTCACCTTTGTAGCCCGGACAATACTCGCCTTCGGTATCGCTTTCGAGATACCATTTCTGATGGTTATGGCCGGCAAGGCCAATTTTGTTACCGCTGCCTATTTTCGCCGCAAACGCATTTATTTTTATATGGCGATAGTCGTCCTTTCTTTTTTGCTGACCGCCGGCGATTTTGTGGCGACAGGCCTGATGGCCATTCCTCTTTTCCTCCTGTACGAGGCGGGAATCTTCCTCAGTGGCCTTTTCAACCGGAAAAAAGTCTCCGGAACACCAGCCTGATTTTCAGGCGGGGAGGACATCCGGGCCGATTTCCTGTTTTAACAGACAGCAGGAAATTCGATAGAGCGGCACACCGTTTTCGTCGTATTCAATGGTATCCGGCTGCAGCAGTTTATTCATAACACAGCCCTCGGCGATATTGAGTTGAAAAAAATTACTCTCGCCCAAGCCGGCGGTTTTAACAAGATGATTATCTTGAATGGCATAGGCATTTATCGGATGATCTTCGCAGAGGGGACATTGATAGACCCGGCCATTGGGAAAAACAAAAAAGTTTTCGGCAACGACCCCGGCACAGTCAAACTTTTCTCCGGGGGCGAGAAAAACCTTGGGATAGGTGACATGAATCCCCTCTCCCGCTGCCAGACGGGCAACCTCAGGCACGGTATCAAGCCATTGCCGCCTGCTTACCTGCGAAACCTCGGCACTCTCCCCCCCAGCCGATTTCCCCCGCAACCCTATGACCTGGATAAAAAATTTCTTTACGTTCAACTGCAGCAGAAGCGGCACCATACGATGCAGAGCATCGAGGTTTTTCCGACTCACCGTGTAAATGACGCTGACCTGAAACCCTGCGCTGACCGCCCGCTTGATATTTCCCACACAGACTTCAAAAACCCTCTCGCCCCGGATAGGATCGTTGGTCCCGGCATCCGGCCCGTCAAGGCTGAAGCTGAGATAATCAAGAAGTTCCGGGCTGGTCCTGGTCAGCAGGTCGTTGAACAGATAGCCATTGGAATCAACGGTGACAAAAAAACCAAGCTCCTTCGCCTTTTGAATAGCAAAGGGCAGATCCGGATGCAGCGTCGGTTCGCCTCCTAAAAAGATCATATTCGATCGTTTATTCGGATCGGCAAAAAGAGCCATCCACTGCGCCAGCTGCTCTCTGGTCAACTGCTGGGTCCCATGCTGGGCTTTGTTTATATAGCAATGACGGCAGGACAGGTTACAAGCCGTTAATATGTGAAAAAATATGTTACGCTCACCTGGTTTGAAGCCGACTGTCCTCGCTGTAGTGCTCATGATATTTCCATTTAGATTTCATGCAAGGCATGAGGATGTGGTGCCCACGCAGCGCATGGGTACCTGATGAATCTCTACTGTTTGAGAGTATAAGCCGCCAGCAGACTATCGGCGAGATAGTTATTTTCCGGATCGGCAAAAAATTCTTTAAACAGGGCAAGCCCTTGCTCCCGCAGAATGGCGCCCGTTATCTCCACCTCAAGATCGCGGTAGAGCGGAGACAATGCCCGCAGTGGTAAATTTGTCCCGCCTCCCATCGCGTCTTCATAACTATAGACAATTTTCCGTACGCCGTTAACCAGCAGGGTTGCAAAACACATCAGACAGGGTTCCATTGTCGAGTAAACGGTTATTTCGCTTATGTCAAGCCGACGGTCACTGTCGAACAATGCGCGCAAGGCCACCATTTCCGCATGGTCCATCTCATTGACCCTGCCAAAACTGTTGAATCTCCGGCCGGTTGCAACAATTTCGTCCCGGTACTCAAAAACACATCCCACCGGAAAATCACCAAGAGCGAGGGCTTGACGTGCCTGGTGCAGGGCAATCTCCATATATTTTTCGTGTCGTTTCATAGCTCATTTCATTTCTTGTTTTCCGGATTCATATGTGCCGCAGCCCTCGTTCCCATGCCGCGCATGGGAACTAGAGCACACGGCCATAGCGCATTGCTGCCGTCTGGACGGAAGCAAGGGTGTGTTCCTGCACGAGGTCATGGGTTTCGGCAACAAATGGCAGATAGGTCAGTGCACAGCTGTTTGCTGCAAGACGAATCTCCGGCAGCGCTGAAAATCTTTTTTCCCGGCTGAGAGTACTGTACGCCAGAACGCTCTTAATGGCCTGGAGGGCCTCCTGCTGATCCAGCGTCACCGGGTAATCATTTGTCACCCTGTCGGTTTGCCCCAATGGAATACGCGTCTGGGCGACAGTCAGCTGGGAGGCGAGCTGCAGAAAAGCCTTGGGATTTACTTTAAATGCCGGAATCCAGAAAACAAGGGGCCTGTTCTCGTATATCGGCATGGGCACCAGAGGCTGGTTGGTAAACCGGAGAAAATCAGCAAAATACTTTAACACATAGCCTGCAGTCGTAAAGCTTATTCGCCAGAACGGCAGGTAGCGGGCCCGATCCTCACCGGCAACCACGGTCCAGTCAACGGCGTCAAATCTGCCGCCTCGCTCCTGCCATAACGATTGACAGTTGGTGCATTGCAGGACTATGGTGTCCCGTTCCCCGGTTAATAATCCACCACATTTGGGACAGAGAGTAGCAATAAACCGGGGCTCCCAGGAACTTTTGCTGACACAGGTTTTATGCAGATGATCGCCCAGCAGAGTGTAATCGCCGATGACCTGATTGGTCACCGCATCAAACAGATGATCGTCTTTGACATAGCAGGGCTGATAGATACAGCTGATTGTCTCGCCGATAAACGCCCGATGGTGACAGGTCTTTACCGTATGTTTATCGAAGAGATCGACAACCATTGCCGCATGGGCGAAGACCTTCTTGGTGGGCATCGACTGCAGAATGAACCCGCCACGGGTGGCTGAGACGACCGGCTTGAGCTGCATCGCCTGCGGTCTCAAGCCCAGGGAGACAGGCAATAGCCGGTTATCAAGACCAAGACGCGTCGTGTCGACAATTTTATGTTTTACCTCATTGTCGCGTACATAAAAAATCGACCCTTTGAAACGAAGATACGGTGCGAAAACAAGCTGACTTTCATTAATATTTTCCGGAAGTTTGCTGGGCAGGACAAAACGATCGGCCCCGCTGCCTGTCTTGTAGTTATGCACATCGCAATACGCACACTGGATGAGCCGATCATCCTCATTGAGTATTATCGCCGCACCACAGGAAGGACAGCTCTGTTCTATCGTGACATCCATGTGAATTATCGCAACGGAACCAACTTTTCCCCGCAATTGTTGCAAAACATCGAATCCGGCAGATTCTCAAGCCTGCAGCCGGGACATACCTGCGGTTGTTTTTTCCGGTCGGTAGCCTGGCCGCACTGCGAACAAAACCTGGCCTTCGGGGTAAGGTTTTTGCCGCAGTTGCTGCATTTGACCAGGAGTAATTGTTGATGACCGCACAACGGGCAGAAACGGGCATCGCCGGGGATATCACTATGACAGTCCGGACATTGTACCAGCGCAGCCGGAACCGGTGGAGGGTTTCCACCACCGGTTGCACGCAGAGTGTTTCCGGCGAAAATTCCCGGCAACATCATCCCCATACCCATCCCGAGCCCGGCCCCGGCTTCTCCCTGGGTTCCAGCGGCTTTCTCCATGGCCATGGCCGTTTTGAGCTGGAGAAATTTATCCATATCGTCGATCAAGCCCATTCGGCTCTTATCATCAATGGCACCCTGCACTTCTTCCGGCGGCGTAATGGAGGTTATATACAAATGGGTCAGGCGGAGACCGAAATCAGCGAAATCTATGGCTAATCGTTTTTGTAATTCATCGGAGAGTTCATCAAACTTACCAGGAAGATTAAAGATGGAATCGAGCGTCTGCCCCAGATAGTCGTTGAAACGCGAGACAATGACCATCTTGAGATAGTCGGCAACCCCGTCGGTTTCCATTTTCCCCATCGTACCGACAAGGGAATTAATAAATAATACCGGCTGGACAACCTGAATATTATACATGCCATGGGCCCGAAGACGGATCAACCCAAGCTCATTGTCCCTGAAGGCCACCGGATTCTGCGTTCCCCATTTGAGATTTGGGAAATACTTTAAATTGACCATGTACACTTCAGCGCGCAGCGGACTGTCCCCCCGCCAGGGAATCGACAGGAGTTTAGTCAGCAGGGGAAGATTGCCGGTGCGCAGGGTATGCCTGCCCGGCCCGAAACAGTCGCAGGCCTTTCCTTTATAAAAAAGAACAGCAGCCTGGCTCTCTCTAACCGTCAACTGGGCACCAAATTTGATCTCGCCGGATCCGGACTCCGGCAGGCGATGGACGATTTCCTGTCCAGATTCATCGAACCATTCAATATTTTCAAGAAACAGCCCGCCGTGGAACCGGTTCATGGTATCTCCTTTCGTTGTGTTTTTGCAGAAATCATTTTTTTACAGACAAAAATAGAAACATTATGATAGATAATCATATCATAACTCTAGATAATATTTGCAGGAGAAAATAAAATATGGATGCAAAAGATCTCTGGGATCTGGAAACTGCACTGAAGGTGCTGGCCCACGACAGCGTAGACAGTAAATTATGGGCGGAGGCCGTCGAATGGCTCATCCTCTATGGTCCGATCGAAATCCGCCAGCTCTTACTCGACGCCTCAATGACGGCGACAATCAGTTCCTTCCCGGAACTCAAACCCACACATTATTCCCCTGATGGACAGGCCTGTTACGACCTCAGAGAACTGGCTGGATCACTGGGTATTAATGAAGAGGAAGCCCGGAAGATTCTCCAGCAAAAAGAAGAGGAACATAAAATGCTGCAGATGTTTACCGACGATGATACCGATACTGTGCACTAACTCCATTCAACCGTCGGTTCCCATGCGGCGCATGGGAACGAGAGCCGAAAAACCTTCCTCTATTACCATTACAGTTCATAGAGCTTTGCGTCGTGTGCCGGCTGGTTGCTCTGCCGTAAGGCCTTCTTTTTTAATGAATCGAGACTGAAGTCATCCTCGTTCAGCAGGTCGCCCATATCTTTTTCAACCTGTTCGGGATCCTCTCCTGCCTCCATCCTGGAGATCGCCTCTTCCATCGAGTCGCCAAGATGAACGCCGGTAGATTCGGTAAACTTTCGCATGAGCGAGGCCATCTGGCGGGGATCGTCCTCGTTGATATGCTCCGCCTCACGCATCAACGATTCGAAAGCGTGTTCCATTTTCGATTCGTCAAGACCGGAAAACGGGTCGTCGCTTTCTTCCTTCCCCTTAGTGATGGTGGCAAAAGTCGAAATCTGCCGGGAAAGATGTTTTTTGCCGCATTGGGGACAATCCGGAATCTTGGTCGTGTTTACTCTGGCAGAGTAAAAATTAAACACCACATGACACGCATCGCAATAATATTCATAGATTGGCATAATTCTATCCCAAAACCTGGTCAACCTGTGCTTCGGTAACTTTATCGGTAATAACAGTCTTGCCTATTTCTGTCGGAAGGACGAAAAAAACCCTGCCGCCGACAGTTTTCTTATCCGTCAAAAGATATCGTTTAATTCGGCCACGATCAAGATTTTTCGGCACCTCGATCGGCATTTCATACTCCCTGAGGATGTTGATAATCGTAGCGCAGTCTTCCTGAGGCAGAAGATCATTGAGAGCAGCGAGCCGTGCCGCAGCGACCATGCCAATGGAGACGGCCAGACCGTGAATAAGCGTATAATCCGAGGCCCCTTCCACTGCATGGCCGATCGTATGCCCGTAATTGAGAATTCTCCTGATGCCGCCCTCCCGCTCGTCCTCAGCAACCACCGTCGCTTTTATCTGACAGCAGGTATGAACTGTCTTCTTGATCAATTCCGGATCAAGATCCAGGATACCCTGACGATTTTCGGCAAGAAAATGAAAGAAGCCCTGATCCCGGATAACCCCATATTTAATCACCTCGGCCAAACCACCGAGCAATTCCTGCCTGGGCAGCGTCTGCAATACCGAAATATCAATATAGACCGCTTTGGGCTGGTAGAATGCCCCCACAAGATTTTTGCCCTCAGGAATATCGACGCCGGTCTTGCCGCCGACAGAGCTGTCAACCTGAGCAAGCAGCGTGGTTGGCAGCTGGACAAAAGGAATCCCGCGCATATACGATGAGGCAAGAAAGCCGGCTATATCCCCCGCCACCCCACCGCCAAGCCCGATAAGAGCATCCTGGCGATCAAATCCGCGGCTGGCAAGTTTTCCAGCAAGCTGGCCGATAGTCTGCAAGGTTTTGTTCGCTTCGCCGTGGGTAAAGATCAGCAGTTCCGCTTCAATCCCAGCTTTCTGCATACTTTGTATCACGACATCGCCATACAGCCCGGCAACCTTATCGTCTGCGACGACACCATATCTCTTACCGATTTTTCTGGCGCGCAGCCCTTCGCCTATCTGATGCAAACAGCCATCGGCAATAATAATAGGATAACTTCGATCACCCAGCCCAACGTGTAATTCCCGCATAACATCCTCGAATCAAATTCAAAAAAAAAGGAGATACCGCGTTGCCGCAGTATCTCCTTTTTTATCTATAAGGCTTAGAAATTACATTGCATCGCCGGAAGCGGCACCCTGCATCTTAACCTCAACCTTTTCTTTCAGGTTGCCGTAGTACACTTTGAGGTGATCAAGAACTTCGTCACGACCAAAATGAGGTACAATCTCAGCGCCATCAGAGAGGGCTTTACGCAGTTTGGTACCAGAAAGGATAACGCGATCTTCTTTGGTATGAGGACAGGTACGCAGAGAAGCCATACCGTCGCACTTATGACAATAGAAGGTCCAGTCAATTTTCATCGGTTTGCACTGCAGATCTTTGCCTGCATCACCAGTTGTGGGGATGCGATCAAAAATTTCCTGTGCCTCGAACAGACCGTAGAAATCACCAACGCCGGCATGGTCACGACCAATCAGCATGTTGTTGACACCATAGTTCTGACGGAAGGTGGCGTGGAGCAGTCCCTCGCGTGGTCCGGCATAACGCATATCCAGCGGATAACCGGCGTTAATGACGTAATCTTTAACGAAGTATTTGTCGATCAGGATGTCAATTGCTTTAACACGGACATCAGCAGGAATATCACCAGGCTTCAAGTTGCCAATGAGTGAATGGATCAACACGCCGTCACAGACTTCAACGGCAATCTTGGCCAGATACTCATGGGAACGATGCATTGGGTTGCGCAGCTGCAGGGCGGCAACGTTGGCCCATCCGCGCTCGTCGAACATGGCACGGGTCTGAGCAGGTCGCAGGTATACGCCTGGGTACTCTTTTGGATATTCGCCTTCGGAAAGAACTTTCACAGGACCGGCAAGATTCACATCTTTTTGCGCCAGAACCATGATAACACCCGGGTGATCCTTAGGAGCGATTTCCCAGAATTTACCATCAACAGACTCTTCGCCCTGACCTAAAAAGACTTTTTCACATTCCCATTTCTTGTCTGCCTCGGTCATGGCATATTTCTCGGTGACTTTCATGGTGGCGAAAACCTCACCTTTACGCACCAGAGCAATCTCCTGCCCTTCTTTGATGTCAGCGGCTTCAGCGGTGGTAACGTCAAGAGTGATAGGTACCGGCCAGAAGGTGCCGTCTGCCAATTGGAAGTTCTCGCAAACGCCTTTCCAGTCAGCCTTGGTCATGAAACCGGCCAGTGGAGAAAAACCACCAATTCCCAGCATGATCAGATCACCTTTTGCCCGGGCAGAAATCTCAATCTGCTTGAGGCCAGCGGCTTTCTTGAGCTCTGCTTCACGCTCTTTACCTTCGAGCAAAGCACAAACGAGACCTTTTCCACCATGAGGTGCAACTAATTTTGACATAGAGATCCTCTTTTTTAAAAGTTTATATTTATAAAGCTGCTGCCGCCCAAACTATTGTGCGGCAATCTAATGAACAGTCATTCATTTACAAAGGCTTATATATAGTTTTATCAGCGAAAAAGTCAAGCGAAAATCGTGCTCAGCTTCATTCAACGTTTTATGCAACAGAGCCAAAAACAAAGCGGCAGATTCTCAACCACTGTCGGATGAGAACCTGCCGCCTGGGCATTTCAGAGTTTTGAACAGAGCTGAGTTATGGGCAACTACCCTCCTTCCACGACCGGATACCGGATTTGACCTCATGAGGAGTGTCCTGGGTAATAATCTCTATTGCTCCCGTGCTTGTCTGAACAAAAGCTTTTGAGCCATCCTCGCTACCGACGTGAAGGTTTGGCGAAGTCGCCAAGCCTTCACCCAGAAATAGTTTTCGAAGGCTCAAATCTAAAGTGACACCATTAAATGATGAGCTTGTTGATCCCAAAATTCCCCCATAAAAAGCAGTTCCGGTTTTGTAATACTCTGCCCATAACCAACTTTCACCACCTGCAACACAAATATCTGACGAAGGAATAAAGGTTGTAAAAGTAAGTGCACCACCAAGCAATGCAGCCTGTCCCAGGTTTCTTTCACCAATCAAGTTTCCAGAATCATCAACAAAATCTATATACCATCCGCTTTTCCCTGCCTGTTCAGTGACTAAATCACTCCAGGTTGAAGGGGAACCATCGCGGTCGACTGTTCGAGCAGCATCAGTTGCGACCCTATAATTTGTTGTATCCACCAGATCAGTCTTAAGGACTTCCGTCCATGCTTTTTCAGCACTTACTGTTCCGACAAGGGGTTCTTTAATACCATAGTAACTCTGCAGACTCTGATTAGTTCCATCAGATGAAACGAAATAGCGGCCTGTACCAAAAAACACCCAATTCCTTCCCTCATCATCAAGCGCCACAGTAGCTGCCGCCGTAATTGGTTGTTCAACGTCGATCAACACACGATCAGGCTCCCACTTTGTTGGATCCTGATCTTCATCAGCATCATAGCGGTCATCAATGACGATTCTGCGCATTTTGCCTGCATACACGTCGCTTCCAAATGTACTAACAGTGCCATAATAGAGAACATCTGCATTATAATCCAGGTCATAGTCGACGGTGATCGGGTCACTCACAAAAGAGTTGTCATCAAGTTCAGAATACCAATGAGACCCTCCAGTCAAAACGCCATGTCCCAAGGCTCCATCCGTCAAAGTCCATATTTCATTTTTAGAAACAAGTTTAACCAGATCGAGCATATAGAATTTGGCTTTTTGGCTGCTGTCGGCAGACGCCAAAACTTTAGGGTCAGGATCACCTTTATCATCTGCTGGTCCAGAGCCGAACGCGAGGAACCATCTGTTTTCTCCATTCTCTGGATTAGTATCATTATAAGTTTCAAATTTGCCATCGTGATTCCCATCTCTCATCACAACCATGGTAGGATAACTGGTAGAAAAGCCCATTTCCGGCATTGTGATTTCGCCAAGCAGTGTAGGCTTGATCTCTGGGTCAGTGATGTCAAAGATCAGAAAAGCTGATTTCATTACCAGGTCTTTTGTGGAGTCATAGGCACCATCGTTTTTATCAATATCTGCAATAATAGTGGCGCCGCCAAATCGCATCCCTACCACCATGACTGTTCCCCAGCCATGCGGATGTACTAAATCATCTTTAAATACCTTAGCATCAAATATTCGTGGTTTTTGATCAACATAATAACTATGCCCATACTCCGTCTCAGTGAGCCAGTGCAGATGAGGCAAAAGATTAAATGGAATATAGGCCCAGAGTTCGGCCCCTAAATCAGGCATTGTTGGTGAATCAACACAGCCTACATCGTTAGTTGTATCAGCGTCGTAGGGATTATAACCTGTTGTAATCTGTTGGCAGAACTGCTTGTGATAAGAATCATAAAAGCCGCCATTAAAAGCATGTAACATGCCATCATTTGCGCCGGTATAAATTACAATTCTTCGATTCTCGTATTGGGCAGCAAAGTCGGCATAGGTTTCATCTCTGTACAGAAGATGATATCCTTCAGACGGCTTTCCTACCGCAGTCGGTGTTGAGTAGGCGATATCTCCAAGCCGCCAAGTTTTTCCTGCAAATTTTCTGGATCGTAATTCCGTACCGGCAATATCACCACCAATATTTAAAAGCAAAGGACGACCATCTGTATCTACGTAATCCTTCCCCCTAAAATATTTAATTTCTCTTTCAGTCTCCTTAAGTAGAAAATTTTCAAAATTTGTTGTGCTCAACGCACTAATCGCTGCCGGCTTATCACCAAATGACGAATAGAGATGTAAATAAGGATAAATATTGTCTGTATCAGCCAAATCAGTAAGGACTGGTGCGGTTGCTGGCCAAATAAAATCTTTTATTTCATCGTCTGTGGCATCATGATTCACCACTCCATCCCCATCCCCGTCAATCCAGGTAAAGATATATCTCTGATCGTTGTTCGATAAATAAGGAGTTCTCTGAGAGAGAGGATCTAGACTCGCAGAATTAAGCCAATCAGAGGAATTCCAGAGAAAGTTGACCGGATGGGAATCATCAATAGCAGGAGCGACGTTCCATATTTTTTCACGAGCCTGAAGTATACCATCACCGTTTACATCATAGTAACGTTTGCCTACACTCCCGTCGTAGATAATTATGGCATCAAGCTCTGATAAAAAGGAATCATCAGCACTACACGCAGTTGGATTGCTGACAGTATTAAACTCAGTGTCAAGTTTTCCATTGCCATTAACATCCTCGGTATATGTTACTCCATCAATAGTTGTTGTATCAAGACTACAGTTCATATTGATATCTTCATGATACACCCTGCCATCTTTATTCAGATCCGGCCCTTTCACATCGAGCTTTTTGTTGACAAAAGTGTCTTCACGCATATTACCATGCGCATCCACCAGAAAGCTGTGCACCTGACCGACCCAACTCACCGTATTAGCATCTGCAGTGCTGTCGGTCTTTGTTGGATAAAATATCGATTGATAGACAGCGCCCTCACCACTACGGGTATTTGAGATAACCGAAGCTGCTGTTCCGGAAGATGCTTGATTGAGAATAGCAGCAAAAGATCTGTTCAACTGTTCTTCAAGTCGGAGGGGGTTGGTTACATAGAAATAGGTATCCGGGACACCGTCTTTATCCTTATCCCATTCATCTCCATTCGTTCCATTTGGTATACCATCCCCATTTTCGTCATCAAAACCACCCCATTTAGCGGCATACCATAAAGGGTTTTTCAAAAGCTGCGCCGGAGTCACACCGGTAGCTGTCGTCGGTCGGAAGATTCTTGAAGTAATCATCGGAAGTTTTGTTCCGGCAGGAGATCCTGCCGGCGGAGTATCAAAGGCGTAAAGAACGTCTTGTATTGCAGTACTACTAGGTTTATCGTGGACCTCAAGATAAGGCCCATCCGCATCGGTACCCGAAATAATATATCCCAAGTGTTGAATAAACGATCCGGCGGCATATTCATGCGAATCAAGTGATATTTTAACCTTTGTTGCATCGACAGGATCAGTCACATTGTTGTCATCATCATCGATTAATTGATACTCATATATAACTATGGCATCCATATCATGGTCGGCGCCTTGCTCAACATCTTCGTAGTTGATTCGGAATTTTCCATAGGTTGGTGTAAGGGTATCAACAAAAAAATCCACAATAGTGTTAGTAGGAACAAAATCTTTTTTAGCGGTTTTATCTCCTTCCGAAGCAACTGTCTTGCCAAAAGGAACCAGGGTTATCTGTTTTTTGTCGGCACCAAGGAACAGTTCTATACGAGGAAGTGGCGATGCCAGTCCGACAGCATATGTTGTGACTTTATTATCATAGGGTTCACCCGAGTTGTCGACCAAGTCCGGTCGCAAATCATTCTTATGACCATAATAAGCAACGGCCGCAGAATAATACCCCCCTTTTTTGGTAGGCTCTTCTGGACAAAGGCCGCGAATAGCACCAAATCCAGTGACTGTTTTTGGCGAACATATCATGTCGGAGGTACTCCCGCTGCTCTCACCAATATATTTATTACCACTACCTTCTGGCTCTTCAGCGGATATCTGATTGGCAAGAGCTTCTGCATCAAATACAGGTAAAGCTGAAGACAAATCTGGCGTTATTCCTGGACCAAAGGTTGATGCCACGCCAGGAAGCTGATCCGAATCATAAGATGGATTGATATCGCTTAACACCAGCATGAAGGGTTTCGAACAACTGTCGAATCCATCAGTCTTGTCGTAGGGATCTTTCCAATCTGATTTTGGTAAACCTACGCTGTTATAAGGTGCAGTCAGGAGGGGCGAAAAGAGCCTGCTGTCATCGTCCTTGGTCGAACCTGGTATATAATCAAAGTCTCCAGTCGCCTTGTTTGCTCCGGCAAAATAGCGTATGGTTTCATACATCATCTCAGCCACTGGATTGCCCCAGGCCCGACATTCGCCTTCTACCATTGAACGGGTTGAAATCCACCCACAATCTGGCTCATATGCGTGATCGCTATACCTGAAGCCATAAATCCTCATTTTATTCAATGTTTGAATAATGCCGTTAACAGATGGTTCAAACTGTCCAGTATTTGTTATAATTTCATCACTTATATCACCAACGCGTTTTCGTAAAACACCACCGGAGGTATTTTTGGCATATGAACCTGTCATCAGACCGAAATACATTCGTTTTGGCTCACCATGTCGTTGCAGCAAACCGGTAGGCTTATATTGCCCATCAGGATACAATTTACAGTTAGACTCAACCCCCACTGACGTGTCACAGACCTTCACTCTCACCTCTAAGTTTGAAATAGTTGAAGCTGCCAGGGAAAGTCTATACGTATTAAACGTTAGGTCTTTTAAGCTGTTATTCGAAATTATCTTCCATACATTGCCTGAATCGGCCCCGTTCCAGTACAGATAGTATTTGTCATCACCAGCGGCTTCCTCCATTCTGAACTCAACCGAATGTTCACCTGCGCTGAGGGCGATAGTAACAACAGATTGCGGTGATCCAGCGGCACTATGAGCATTGTAATAACCGGTAATGGTCGTACCATCAATTATGACCTCAACCGCATCATCACCGTCCACACCGATTTGATAAGTACCGCCAGTAGTGACGTGGAGTGTCCCTTTGAAAATGGCCAGGTAGTTATTTTGTTCGCCTGCATCTTTGGCACGAGTGTCAGAAAAGCCGTAACCTTCCCCAAATGGATTCCCCTCTCCATCAATTGCACCGAAATCATTCTTATTAGGAGATGGATATTTTTGGCTTAAATGGTTGCGTATTTCCCAGTTATTCCAACTCGTGCCTCCCATTCTGTTTGCATCCTTTGCATAGATGTCAACAATGTTCTGAAATGCAGTATGATCACCAGGATGCCCTGGATGGCCGGTACCTGTAGTAGCAATCGAATCATCGACAACCGGTCTTTCTTTGGCTACCCAATCCCATATTCGGTGAGAATTATTAAGGGCATAACGTAAAAGTGGGACTCCATTATCAGAAAGTGTCGTAGAAGCGAACAGGTGACGCAGACTTGATCCCTCAGGAGGCAGAGCAAATGGCGTATATTTGCGTATATCATAACCATCGACGGCAATGCTGGTATACTCCTTCCCCCAGGAATGAGCATCCTGTGGTACATAAACCCTCTGCAATACCGTACTCGTGGTAGTGTCAGTGGAGCGGTACCCGCCGTAAAGCACCTTGCGCATCGTGTCCATTCTGGACATGGTCAGATAGTTGAGGTAATCACCACTCCATTTTGTCCCATCACAGGTTTTGTCTGTCGTTTTTGAGACAGGATTGAAACGTTTGTCTGTTCCCGAATCATAGACGTAGCATTTATAACTGTCAAAATAGCCATAATAATCAATAGACGGAGTGTAACGTATATCTAAGACACCATCTTCATTGAGATCAGAAGCATCGTTATAGGCCTCATAGTACAGCTTATGATCGCGCCCCATAACCAGCATAACAAGGGGAGGAGCTCCAGAACTGACAAAAGGTGGAACTGCGACATAATCGGCACTTGTGGCTGCAATCGACTTTTCTGTTCCGGAAATTCCATGAACAGCACACCAGATACAGCACAATAAAGCTATTTTATCCTTCAGCATATCATCCACCTGCTATCTAAGTATTTCAATTTGATAAATAGGATTCCCTTCCATCTGGACCAGCACCTTATCTCCCAGGCAACTATCTCCTGTATCAATGCCAGATTTACGGGTGGCATCCTTTTTCTCTATCACTTCCTGGGCAACGGCCTCTTTCATGAAGGTATATTTGACGCTGTTCACCCGGGATCTGTTCATTTATTAATATTTGCAGTTACCCTCAAAGCCAATGACATGCCGCCATTCAATTTCAACAATACTTTCAGACTGACGGTTGCCAAGATGTTGCGAGAAGACATCGTATTCAATATTACCTCCACCACCGGCCATACCCTTACCGCGGCCTTCATAGCCGGCAGCCATCTGCAAAGCGGCGCCTGTTGCTATCTGAGTCACCCCACCTACAGAGATGTTTGTGCGAGGGAGTTGTGTACCTGCTGTATCAGCGCCATCATAAAAAAAATAGGCATTACGGGTTGTATCTGATGGGCATACAGCAGTCGGTGAGATTTTCCAAAGCGACAAAGATGTTGACTCAATTAACACATTACCGCCGATCAAAGCATCACCACCCGTCGTAGCCTTAAACCCATTGGGACAGCTGACATTTTCTTCGATGACCACGCCCGCAACATTGGTTCCACCGTCTGCCTGGTAAAATGCCTGCTTATACAGGGCATCATTAACCGACATTGCCGATTCAAAAATTGATGTATCAATCGACGAAACACCCAGGAGGGTGACTACAACCATAAGCAATAATGTGAAAACGAGTACGAAACCTTCCTCGCCTGATTTACCTGATCTTTGCATTACCACTCCCATTAAAAATTTGGATTCAGCTTATAGTAATCGTGGGCATAGAGCACACCGGCATTGAGCCCATTGTTTTTGACAACCGTCACTCTTATCTGCTTTAAACCCTCCAGCGGTCTATCATCGGCAACATTCCAGTAGACGGAGTAGAGATCATCGGCTGCTGCGATATCACTTACAGTGCCGTCAGGTTGTATATATCTCACGCCATCAGGTGTTCCGGAAGCTGTGTCGTCAATATCAATAAAACCTTTCGTGGTATCCGTGGGATCACCCATATTGCTGTTTTCCAAAAGGGAATCGGTATAAGGGAGGGCCATAAAATCTTCTATGAGATATGTTGCCCAGGTCGAGGACGTAGCCACGCTGTTTGCACGCCCGGCGGTGCTTGCCGATCGGACTTGCATGGCATAGCAGGCAATGATGCCGATAGCGAAGATTGCCAGCGAGACAAGGACTTCGATCAAAGTAAAGCCTCGCTGGTCTTTAATCATTTTCCTGTTTTTATTGAGAGTAAACATAGATATCACGCTTTTATAGAAAGATTTCGACATTGAACGATAAGCGACATCATACGCCAATGAAAATGACCGGGTGAAGCGGGTGTCCAGTTCGGCGGTATATCAGGAGGAACCAGAGGAGGAGTGAAGGTGGTGGTGTCAGCCACACCGGCAGTTTCTCTGGCTGAATGCCCGAGAATCATGATCTTTACTGCACGAATTTGTTTCAATTCAGCTGTTGTAGGAGTCTGTGTCCATTTCCCATTCGGTGAGCCGTCATCTAAATAATATTGGTACATCAGCTGATCAATATTTTCGGCTATAGGCTGCAGGCCTCCGGCCCCACCGGTCTCTCTCCCCAGGTCACCGTTGGTATTTATTGCAAAACGAATATCTTCATTTGCACCAACGACCCCATCACCATCGATGTCCATGCCAAAACGAAACTCTGTTGAAGTTGGTGGAGTGATTGTACTTATTCCAATCTTTGGATCATTCTTTCCTGTCGGATCATACCCTGCCATGCGAATTTCTCCCGCCATTAACTGCAAGGCACTGCGCAGGTCCTGTTGCAGCGATGTGACATCTTGCACACTATTGTTACTTCTGCTTTGCCCGGAAAATGCCATGGCCACAACCGCCATAAGCATCCCTGATATAGCCATAGCCACCATCAGCTCAATGAGTGTAAAGCCTTTTTGCCGATTATCTGCCATCATCTGTTTGCTCCAGGAAGAAAAGTGTTGAAATGTTGTATTATTGCCAACTGGAACCACCATCTGTACTTACCTCAAGCTTGGTATGGCCAGCCAATGATAACGAGGCTTTATATTTTACTTTTGCGCTTGCACTTGTTGAGTGAATTTCAACTGATCCGATATTGAGAGGAAGACCACGCTGTGAAAATCCGGTCTGCCACCCAATGGGATTTACCAATATTTTGCAACCAACAGGAACCGTAAAGGCATCTATAGTCGGCTCATTGGGCTCCTGTGTACCATTATTTGCCACAGCACCACCTTCACCATTATCCAGGAAAATAGTCGTCGTTCCAGCCGTAGTATCAAAGACAAGTCCTGTATCGTAATGTCTTTTTACAGCAGTGACCTGCGCTTTTCTTAAGGTCGCGAGCATATTATATGCGGCGCCCTTCAAGCGGGCGTTATCGCGATAACTGAGGATATTAGGAATAGCTATCGCCGATAAGGTGCCTAAAATAGCAATAATTATCATCAGCTCCATCAGGCTGAAACCACCCTGACGTCTGGCACTTACCGGAAACATGCCACCACTCTCCCTCTTCATATAGCAAACTCCTTTGGATTTCGTCAGAAAGAATTTTCTACGCAAAACAAATCGATGCAATTTATAAACCATCTTGCTTCTTGAAAGTATTTACCAACGCAGTCCATTGTTTTTATATGCTTTTTTATATCAGTTGGCTTATTTCGAGATAATTCATTCAAAAAATTGACGGCGCGTTTATTATTAAATTATTTTACAATATAAAAGTTTTTCATAACTTCTGCCGGCTGTACCGGACACCCCGCTCAGCTTATATCATACTCTTTAAGCTTACTCAGCATAGAAGGGTAACTGATCTGCAGAGCGTTGGCGGCTTTACTTTTATTGCCGTCAAACCTGCTCATCGCCCTGGCTATCAATTTTGCTTCCATGGTCTTTTGCGCCACTTTCAGTGACAGATCCCCAGCCGCAGTCAGCCTGTCATCAAATCGCCGTCCCATGGAACCCATATTTTCCGGAAGGTGCTCTCGTTCAATCATATTCGTTCTGGTCAGCACCATTCCCCGCTGAATAACATTTTCCAGTTCCCGCACATTTCCTGGCCATGAGTAATTCAACATCATCTCCATCGCCGCCGGAGACACAGCCTTAATATCCACATCAAACCTGTTATTAAATTTTTTCACAAAATGATGACACAAGTGAGGAATATCTTCCTTTCTCTGCCTGAGCGGCGGGATCTTGATGTTCAGTACATTCAGCCGGTAAAAAAGATCCTCCCTGAATTCTCCCTGAACAACCTGGGCCTGCAGGTCTCTGGCCGTTGCGGCGATAACCCGGACATCGACACGTCTGGCCTGCGAGGCACCAACGGCCCGAACCTCCTGCTCCTGCAGCACCCGCAATAGTTTCACCTGCATGGCCAGAGGCAGCTCACCTATTTCATCTAGAAAAAGCGTTGCACCATCCGCTTCGTCAAATAACCCTTTTTTGTTCTTGTCCGCCCCGGTAAATGCCCCTTTGACATAACCGAACAACTCACTCTCCAGCAGGTTTTCCGGGATGCTGCCGCAGTTAACGGCAATAAACGGCTTCTGACTACGTTCCGAATGTTTATGGATTCCACGGGCCACCAGTTCTTTGCCCGTACCGGACTCGCCCGTGACCAGGACCGTGGTGTTGTAACCGGCAACCTGTCCGGCGAGACCATAAACTTTGCGCATGCCGGCGCTTTCCCCAACCATCATGGGAAATGAGCCGGTGGAGTTGATTTCTTTTATTGCATCCTTCAAACGACGGTTTTCCCGCCGGAGCGATTCACGTTCTTCCGCTTTTTTCAGAGCCAGCAGTACCTCGTCGGACTTAAACGGTTTAGAGATAAAGTCGTACGCCCCTGCCTTCATTGCTGCTATCGCCAGATCAACGGTTCCATAGGCCGACATCATGATAACGGTCGAGTCCTGCAGAGCTTCAGCACCTTTCGCCAAAAACGTCATGCCATCCATATGGGGCATCTTGACGTCACAAAGAATGAAATCAAAATGTTCCTGATGAATCAGCTCCAATGCGGTCTGGCCATTGCAGGCCGTTGAAATCTTATATCCATGCCGCTCAATCATCGCACGCAGCATATGGCACATATTTTCTTCATCATCAATGATCAACAGATTCATTACTTCCCTCTTGAGCCGGATCAGTTGAGAGCGGCAGCATGATATGGACGATCGATCCCCGGCCAACCGTACTTTCAATCCATATTGTTCCGCCATGGGCGTCGATTATCGAGTGTGACACAAAAAGACCAAGCCCTGTCCCTTTGCCAGGATCTTTGGTAGTGAAAAAAGGATCGAAGATAACCGCAAGGTCTTTCTTATCTATCCCTGTACCGTTATCTTCGATCCTGATATGCACGTTTGTCTGCTGACTTTTAGCATCGATGACTTTTTCGGCAATAATGATGATTTGTCCAGCCAAGGTCTTCGGATTCGTTTCAATTGCGTCCAGACCATTCAACAGGCAGTTCAGGAAGACCTGGCGCAGACTCTCTCCATCACCTGCGACAAAAATATCGGCAGGTATCTCCCGTGACAAAGAAACGGCTTGTTGCTGCATTTTCAGGGCTACAATCTGACAGACCCCAGAGAAAATCTCATCTACATTGACCGCAGATATTTCATGGGAGGAGGAGCCGGCATAGTCAAGGAGCTGTCTGATCAACTTATGTATCCGATCGAGTTCACTGAGCGCCCTTTGGCCAAACTCTTGTTTGTCCAGAGGAGCAAGATCTGCTTGCTGCAGCAGTTCGACATAGCCCTGGACAATACCGATCGGATTACCGATTTCGTGAGCAAGCCCTGCTGACAATCTCCCTACTGAAGCCATTTTTTCGGTTCGGATCATTTCTTTCTGGGTTTTGAGCAGTGCAGCATTTGCCGCTTCAAGAGACGTCACCGTCTGCCGTAATTTTTCACGATCCGTCTCTATTCGGGAAAGCATGCCATTGAGGGTCAGCGACAATTGGCCTAATTCGCTCCGGTTGCTTTCTCCAGCAAAAATCAGGGTTTCGGAATCACTGTACGACTCCGACATCCTAATCATCCGTTCAATGGGTCTGACGGTAAGGGCGATCATGCGGAAAAAACCAACTACAGTTAAGAGTATCACGTTGACCAGCCAGTAGACAAATATTGCTTGATGATTTTCCAATATACTTTCGTAAATAGAATCGAGAGCGATGATTACCACAGCTGACGTAAGAGCTTTGGAGCCATTTGTCGATAATGGTTCGGCGACGAGTAGATATCTTTTTTTTGATGAGAGAAATCCCCATTGATTGTTTATCAGGCGGGTTATTTCTGTTTGGGAGGCTAATGATTCCTGCGCCAAATTGTCGATTTCTGCCTGCAACTCGGGGAAATCCCTTTTCAGCCAATGCTCACCGTTGGAGAGAACCACTCCAACACAACGCTTGCCGGTATAGCTGCAGAGACTCTGTAGATTGTCAGATAATTGCGCGGACCGCCAAACTGATCGAGCGTGTTCCAACTCGGACCGAACCACTGCTTTCTGCCAAAAAGCGATAACAACTATATTGCCAAGCAGGATCGCCAGTGTCAGCAGCACAGCTAACGTTGTCGCAATCTGCGTTTTTAGTCCGCTAAACAGCATGTCGTTTCCCGAGGATCATTTTCTGGCAAGCAAGCAGATATAAACTTCAAACATTATATCAAGTAGTTAGTTAATTTTTCATTTAGAACTGCTCTACCCTTCTGCGCATTGGAGATACACAGCAAGCCACAACTCCAATGCCAGGTGACATTAATTGTCACTCCACAAGCCTATAATTGTCAACAGGGACAAAGGTTATTGCATGAAAAAAATTGGAGAGAATCAGCCAATGCGCGTATTTTTAGCATTTAACTACTTGTAATACAATCAAAAACAAAAATATCACCTTCGTCGATTTGACTATTGGCATTGTCTTTGCGTATACTGAATCAGTCTGGATCAGATGTACTAACAAGAGGTGTTAAAAACCAAAAAAAATGAAGGAGAACAACATGAAAAAACTCTGTATCAACCACAACGAAAAAGGCTTCACCCTCATCGAGCTTATGATCGTTATCGCGATCATCGGTATCTTGGCTGCAATTGCTATTCCTAACTTTATTGCTTATAGAGATAAAGCATATTGTAGTTCTGCTGAATCTGATGCTAATGCAATTCTGTCTTCAATGTCGGATTTTTATTCAATCCCAACACACATCACAATCACAACTGGAGGTGTAGCTATTAGCAATACTGGTGGAGAAGTAACAATAGACGGAACCGACAAACAGATCATCCCAGCACTTTCAGGCAATAACTCCGCAACGATAGCAGGTAGTGTTAATAGCTTATACGTTATGGTACAAGATGCTTCCGGAAGATGTCCTAAGAGTTACAGGGACGCAGCACCAGTAGGATCTTCAACTGTCGATGGTTGGACCCATGGTGATGTAGGTTCAGGAACGATATCTTACTACTATAAAGGCTTAAGGTAACATAATTATCAAAGATGATAATTCGGCAGAGTCAGGGACATTCTCCTGGCTCTGTTTTTTATTTTAGCTCATCAAAAAACAACCAACTTTGTTAACTTCCGCGCCAAAACCTGCAAATGCACCTATAATCAACATCTTGTCAATAGCGTTATTGATAGGTCTCATTGTCGCTTGTTACTCAAATACCTTTCGAGCAGCATGGCATCTTGATGATTTGCCCAATATTACCGCAAATGCCCCACTTCATATCAATAAATTGTCTTTTTCTACCTTATCAACATCTATGCATGCAAACCCCATTGAGGGAAGACAAGGGACACTGCATAGACCAATTGCTATGCTCACCTTTGCACTTAACTGGTATTGTGGTAAAGACAACACTCTCTATTATCATGTTGTAAATATAGCAATACATATTACAACAGCACTTTTTCTGTATCTTACAATTTGTCATCTTTTAACAAAATCGATATATTCAACCCAAAAGAGTAACCAAAACTCTGCGGCACTTTTTGTTGCCCTTTTTGCCACACTCCTTTGGACACTTAATCCAATTCAAACCCAGGCAATCACTTATATTGTACAGCGAATGGCGTCTATGGCAGCCATGTTTTACATTATTGCCACATATTTTTATTTACTTGCTCGATCATCGAGAAGTTTATTCTATAAAACAAGCTCTTTTACAATAGCACTTCTCTGTTTTCTGCTTGCTATTGGCTGTAAAGAAAATGCCTATACCCTGCCAATTGCCCTTATTTTAATCGAACTCATTTTTCTTCAAGATCTTAAACAAAAGAAGATACAAAAGAAATTTTTATTAATATTTTTTTTTACAGGCATTATATGTTTTTCTATAGGCAGCCATATTTTCCTTAAAGGCGATACATTATCTTTTCTATCCGGTTACAGTGCCAGATCATTTACTCTTACTGAAAGATTATTAACTGAGCCACGCGTAGTACTTAACTATCTCTACCAAATCTATTATCCGATAACATCGCACCTCTCATTTGAACACGATATCGTTCTTTCCCAATCTCTCTTCAAACCATGGGCGACGTTGCCATCAATATTCATTCTGATACTCTTACTGATTTCTTCTCTTATTACTTTTCGTAAAGCTGCTTTTTACTCTTTCGCCATTCTCTTTTTCTTTCTCAACCATATAATAGAATCATCATTTATTCCTTTAGAAATTGTTTTCGAACATCGCAACTATCTGCCTTCAATGTTTCTTTTTGTGCCAGTTGCACAGGTCTTGGTCTTTGGAATACGTAATCTCAAAGAAAGAGCACCACTGTTATCAAACTCTTTAATTATTTTTTCTATATTGCTTACCCTCTTCTTTGGTTTTGGCACTTACAGCAGAAATGAAGTATGGGCAACAGAGGGTAGTTTGTGGCAAGATACATATGACAAAGCACCTGGGAGTGCACGTGCTGCCCATAACCTAGGACGGTGGTATCGGGAACATGGTCGATTTAAGGAAGCTCTTGTTCTCTTTAAACAAGCAGAGATACTCTCTCCCAGTGCTGCATCACCTGCCTACACTTTAGCCAATGCTTTGAACGGCCAAGGCTCTATATACTATTTCACTGATAGCCCCGATCGCGCTGTTCTGACCTTCAGAAAAGCTCTTGAAGCCGTTCCAAATTTTGAAGCCAGTCGTAAAAATCTCGCACTCACTCTCCTGAAAACAGAACAATATCCTCAGGCGCTTGAGGAATCATCAAAACTAATTGCGTTGAAACCTGATATTAGTGAATACATATACATACAAGCGATAGCTTTACTCCACAATAAGCAACCTGAGCAAAGTCTCTTATTTTCAGAGAAAGGTTTACAAATAGATCCTAATAACACTAATTTGCTTCTGGCCAGCGCTGCCAGCTATAAAGCTCTCAACCGCTATCAAGAATCAAAGAAATTCCTTTATCAATGCGATAGTCTTGAACCGGGAAAACTTATAGTTGGTTTAGCATTATTCGAAATCAGCAGCCTCGAGCATAATAGTGACAGCACAAACAACATAAAGATTCAAATCCAAAGGAAGTTCACTCCCGAGGCAATAGGAAAATTTGCCTCTGAAGTCCAATTTATCCCGCTTGTCTCAAAGGATACACTCAATATTCTATCTAAACCGAATCCCTGATTTTTACGCTCATTCAATCTATGCTGCAGATCTGGTAAAAAATGGAATGAAGCTTAGAGCCCTTCTAAACATAAGGTAATATGATGAATCCATTTACCAAAAACACAAAACAAGCTCTCCCGTATCTCTATTATTTTATTCCAATACTCATCCTTGCCTTAGCTGGAATTGGCAATTGCATTTATTTGGCTCTTTCCCACTATTGGAACTATACGAGTATTTCCTATGCATCTTTTTGTGCTATCTCAAAAGCCATCAACTGCGATACTGTTTCACAAAGTTCATGGTCAATATTATTGAATATCCCAGTTGCTCTTTGGGGGTTATTGGGATATTTGCTTTTCTTCATTTTCCTTATTCCAACTCGAAAGAATATTGAAAGGCCCCACCCCTTCTGGGGAATCCTATTAATACTCGCAACGATCTTCAGCATATCAGCTATCTACTTCGGTTACATTTCAGCCAGCAAGATTCATTCTTATTGTATAATGTGCCTGTTAAGTTATACAATAAGCTTTGCCCTGCTCTTTTATTGTTGGATTATTCGCAGACGATTCTGTCAAGGCTCTATTATTACTAGCGTTAAACAGTCTACTATACTCATCATGGAAAGTTCGTTCCTAAAATTGTCTTTACTTACCATCTTTGTCAGTGCAATTAGCTTACAACTCTTCTTACCACACTACTGGCAATATCAATTTCCTGCCCCAGACGATTCAATTCCAAATGGTATAACAGAAAACGGCAGCCCATGGATCGGGGCAAAAAATCCGATATTAACAATTGAAGAATACACCGACTACCAGTGCTTCCAATGTGCCAAGATGCATCATTACCTGCGTAGATTAGTGGCTGAACATCCTGAGAAAATTCGGCTTATCCATCGAAATTACCCAATGGATAACGAAGTTAATCCTCTTGTTGTGCCCGAGCCATTCCATGTCGGTTCTGGCCGCCTGGCACTGTTAAGCATTGCAGCACAAAACCAGAATAAATTTTGGCAAGTAAATGATGCAATTTTTGAGACAATAAGAGAAAGAAAAACTAATATCGACATCCGAAAAATTGCCAAAAAGGCACAAGCAGATCCTGCCGCCTTATCGAAATCCATATATGCAAAAAACACAATTAAAAAATTAGAGAATGACATACGTTCCGGCCTGCACCATAAGATTACAGGCACCCCGAGTTATGTCGTCAATGGACAGGTTTATCTTGGCAACTTACCAGTCTCCTTCTCAAAGTGGTTTTAAAATCCAACCCTTAAAACCGACAAACCAGGTTCTTTCAGACATAAAGCGTTTTATAAACGAAACAGTTCTAGCCCTAGCGACTATACCTTGATTGCAAGTTTGAGAGTTTTTTCTAACTTTTTGGCCTGATCCCGCCATGTTAAAATAGGTATCTCCGGGATGATCCTTGCGCTAATCTGATCGATAATCTTAATTGCCAAATCGGAGGGATCATCAGGCGAATACAGACATTTCTGATAGTCATGAAAAAGTTCCTCCAGTGCCCCGACCGCTGCACAAACCACTGGAACATTACATGCCAGTATCTCATACGCTTTCTGAGGAAAGGCATACCTACCGAAGCTATCGTCTTTCATGCAGATAACAGCAACATCCAGTGCATTAAAGAACGTTGATATTGTTGTGTGGGGCAATTGCCCCAGATAAAAAATATCCGGACGGTCTGGAGGTGGGTTATCTCCTACCGGACCTGCCAGGACAAGGCAGGCATCTAGATGATTCTTTTTAACGGTGTGAAACGCGTTATAGAGATGCTCTGTGCCCCTGTTTGTTGATAAGGAACCAGCTGTTCCTATCAGAATTTTATTTTGGGGAAGATTAAGCGCATTTCTAGACTCTGCTTTACAGCATGGTGAAAACGTACCTGCAGAAATTGTGCTTTCAATCGTGGTAACCGACACAGCAGGGGCTGTTTTGCATACATACTCACGCAGTGTGTTACTTACCGTAAAGACACCATTGGCCGCACGCAACGCATTGCGGTAGCCCTGTAACATCCCCGGTATCTTACACATGCCGAAGCTCTCGTAATTGTCGTAAAGATCTAAAAAATACGGTGTGCTTGTGTCATGTCCAATTCGGCGAGTTATGATGGCATGAAGTGCATCTGAGCTTCCTAATATCACATCAGGTTGTATAGAGCCAATTTCCTTGACTAGCTTTCGGACGTATTTTGGTATTTTATGGCCTAAGAAACCAGCGTATGTCGAACACCAGGAAAGCTGCCCTCCCTGTCCCGATTTTTCTCTATGCAACTCATAGCCACTGTTTTTTTTTCGGTAGTTCAGGCAACTGCAGTACACATCGTGCCCGAGAAGCGAAAGCTCATTGGGAAGTTGATACAACCTGCCGTATCTGTCAAAGATGACATCATGGCTCATATACGTTTGCTTACAGAGAAAAAATATCTTCATATATGAGTCATTTAACTGGCTACTGAGGGATTCACTTCCTGCTGAAAAGACCTTTCATAGATTTTTTCGTTGGCCATTGTTCTGCATTATCTGTTATTTCTTAGAAAAATTTGGGTTCTTATCAAATATCCCTTTCATCGCCTTCAAGTATCTAAATAGACTACCACAACAAAGATACATTCGCCAACAGGTTCAGAACTTCCACAATGGACGTAAATAAAATTTGAGAAATTTTTCCCATTAACATATAATGTTCTATAAAACAGAACAGAAAGGGGTTATGAGCATATTCTCAGGTTTGATTACATCTAAGATGCGTATTCGCATCATCATGCGTCTTTTTTTAAACCCGGACAGGAACGCTTACTTACGTGAACTTGCCGATGAGTTCGGTGCGTCGCCCAGCCATATCAAAGATGAACTCGAGCAACTCTCTTCATCTAATTTACTCGTGAGTAAAAAAAACGGCAGACAGACTCTGTTCTCAGCCAATAAGGCACACCCAGTGTTTGCTGAACTCCACTCAATGGTCATCAAAGCCCTTGGCATGGACCAGATCCTGGAGTCAATCATCAAACGTCTTGGCAAGTTAGAGAAGGCAATCTTGATCGATGATTATGCAGAAGGAAAGGATACCGGCATCATTGATCTCGTTCTTATCGGCAATATTGACAAAGAAAACCTGTTGGATCTTACAGGGAAGACTGAAAAATATATCGGTCGAAAAATCAGAACATTGGTGCTCACTGCAGATGAATTCTCTCAACTCAATGATAATCTGCTAAAAAGACCTCTCTTTCTACTCTGGGAACTAGATGACGAGAAAGTACATGGATAATCTCACATCTCCACAAGAATCCGTTCTCATCATTGAACCCGGCCGCGCTGAGAAAAACTATTGGGCCGATCTCTGGCGCTACCGTGAACTCTTTGTGGTCCTGGCCTGGCGGGACATCTCCGTTCGCTACAAACAAACCATCATCGGGATTCTCTGGGCGATTATCCGGCCCTTTCTGACCATGGTCGTCTTTACCGTCATTTTTGGCCGCATCGCCAAACTCCCCAGTGACGGCAGCACACCCTACGCCCTGCTGGTCTTTGCCGCCATGCTCCCCTGGTCCCTTTTTTCAAACGCCTTGAGCGAGTCATCCGGCAGTCTAATCAGCAATGCCAATCTGATCGGCAAGGTATATTTCCCCAGGCTGATCATCCCGGCTGCAGCCCAGGTTACTGCCTTCATCGATTTTCTTATCAGCTTTATTTTGCTCGTCGGCATGATGATTTATTACCAATTTTTCCCGGCTCCGCAGATACTCCTGCTGCCGCTGTTTATCCTCCTGGCCCTGATGGCCAGCCTGGGTCCCGGCCTCTGGATTACCGCACTCAATGTGAAATATCGTGATTTTCGTTATATCATCCCCTTTGTGGTTCAGTTTGGCCTGTATATTTCACCCGTTGGCTTCAGCAGCAATGTTGTCCCGGAGCAGTGGCGCCTACTCTACAGTCTCAACCCCATGGTTGGGGTAATCGACGGTTTCCGCTGGTGTATCCTCGGCGGGAATAGCCCCATTTACTTGCCCGGATTCCTGCTCAGCTTGGCAATAACTGCGTTTTTTCTATGGCTTGGCATATCGCAGTTCCGGAAGATGGAAAAGACCTTTGCGGACCTAATCTAACTAATTATGTCAGACATCGTCATTAAAGCTGAAAATCTCGGCAAAAAATATACAATCGGCCATCAGGCTGAACGAGATAGGTATACCGCCCTTCGGGATGTGCTGATGCAGAACGCCCAAAACCTCTGGAATAAGACTAAAGACCTGGCTATGGGGAAGCCCATTATCCAGGGCGACACTCTGGAAGAAGTCTGGGCGCTTAAGGACGTGAATTTTGAAATCCGTCGAGGTGAGGCAGTGGGAATTATTGGCTGCAACGGGGCTGGGAAAAGTACCCTGTTGAAAATTTTAAGTCGTATTACTGAACCATCGACAGGCAGGGTGACCATCAAAGGCAGGGTCGCAAGCCTGCTGGAGGTGGGTACCGGGTTCCATCCCGAACTCTCCGGACGGGAAAACATATACTTGAATGGAACCATCCTTGGGATGACCCGAGCGGAAATACGGCAGAAATTTGATGAAATTGTGGCCTTCGCGGAGGTAGAGAAATATCTAGATACCCCGGTTAAGCGGTATTCCAGTGGAATGTATGTGCGCCTCGCCTTTGCCGTGGCTGCGCATCTTGAACCAGAAATTCTGGTTGTTGACGAGGTTTTGGCGGTCGGCGATTCCGCTTTTCAGAAGAAGTGCCTGGGTAAGATGGGGGATGTTACGGCGGAGGGTCGTACGGTGTTGTTTGTGAGCCATAATATGGGTGCAATTCAAAGACTTTGTCCTCTATCAATATGGATCAATAATGGAATATTACTTCAATTTGGTCTATCTAACGAAGCTGTTCATGCCTATTTGAATTACTCCTCTGGGACATACTTATCAGGCCAGATGGAATTAACTAACTGGCCCAATCGTTACGGAAGTGGAGAAGCACAGATAGTTTCGGCACGTATATTAGATAATAAGCAGAATGTGACTACAATTGTGTATAGAGCTGGTTTTATGGCAGTTGAGTTCATTTTCGAGAACCAGTTGACCAATCCGCTGCACCTTTCAATGTGTGTGACATCAGATTCAGGCGAAAAAATTCTGCATTTATCTTATTATGACACCCCTGGTGTGATTACCGACTCCCTAATAGGTCGTTATCGGGCATGTTTTTCAATACCAAATTTGCCCCTTTGTGCAGGTAACTATAAACTTGTTTTGGGGATTCACACACAAAACTTAATCCCCATTGATGTGGTACTTGAGGTACTTCCTTTTATATCAGAAGATATGGTCAATTCCCCTAGGCCTTATAAAACAGTGAACGAAAATGGCTACTGTTGGACCCCAAATCATTTTTCAATTGAACCGCTTAATTGAGGTGTATTAAAAACACATATGGAGTGGGGTACGTTTTTTTTATCTTTTCAAGTTATCATAATGATGAAAAAAAATTGGACGCTACGAAGTAAAATTCCCTATGTTATCTGCATTGATGGATTGAAATCATGAATATGAAATTTGTACTATCTTTGGCAAAACTGACTCGTTATTGGTCTCGTAAACACCCTGATTTAAAATTTTTTTATCTGCGCGATCATTTGCGCAAGTGGTGCCCTGTAGAAGAAATCCTCGTAAATACAAAAGAAGGGTTCAAAATCTTTGCTTCCCCACATGATTATGTTTCATATCAGATTGTCTTTTTAGATTTCTATGATAAGTGGCTTACCAGCTTTATGAAGGCCCATATCTATGAAGGATGTGTTTGTTTGGATATTGGAACAGAGCGTGGTTGGTTCACACTACTGATGGCTAACATGGTTGGCAGGAAAGGTCGAGTCGACGCGTTTGAGGCATTTCCTCCTACTTATAAAAAATTGGAAAACAATATCGCCCTAAATAATTTCCATTGGATCAATGCTTACAATCTTGCTGTGTGCGATCGATCAGGTGCGATGCACTTCGTTCCACCTTCTGATACAATTTCCAGTCAAGCAGATAATGGTGGCGTCGGGCATCTTACAGATAAATTAGTACCCAATAGTATCAAGGTCCCCACAATTTCTATTGATGAGTATGCAGAACATCATCCATTTGAACGATTAGACATAATAAAAATTGACATTGAGGGTGCTGAGTATGCAGCACTCATCGGCGCGGAACAGGTAATACGTAAATTTCGGCCAAAACTTGTAATTGAGTACAATCGCGAATGCGCAAAAAGAGCGCAGACTTCAATTGAAGAACTGGATCATTTATTAAATAGCTATGGGTATGATCGATATACCTTTTACGGATGCTTAAAAAAGCTACATCTCGATCATTGGAAAGATCGACCAGACAATGAAACTGTTTTTAATGTTTATTGTTTCCCAAAAACATAATACCATTTAATGGCTAGGGTTGTCTTACTAATCCGTATGTCAATCAACGTACATCCTGTTACAGATGTCATGTTTAGATATTTAAATATATTTTACCCTTCCTGTAAGGCTACCAATGTTCGGCAATCACTTTAGTAATTAATATCAATGAAGAGAAATCGGTAAGCTCTATCGGATATATATTTTGGTATAAATTATGTTTAAATTTAATAAGCAATATTTAGCTATCTTAGCAACTCGTTTTAAATATTTAATATTTAGAACACCATCTTTGAACGACAAGAAAAGAACCAAAGATTTAATTGTAAGCTTAACTACTTACGGCAAAAGATTAAAAATAGTTCATCTCGCAATTGAAACGTTATTAAAACAAAGCGTTAAACCTGATGCAATTCTGTTATGGATATCCAGTAATGATTTAAAAGACAATAACCTTCCAAAAAACATATCTAATCTTGAAAAAAGGGGGCTTCAAATAAGGATTGTTTCTGAAAATATCAAATCTTACAAGAAACTTATCTACGCTTTAAAAGAATACAAAAACTCTTATATAATAACCTGCGACGATGATGTTTTCTATCCTTATAATTTCATTGAAGGTTTGTGGAAAACATCCGAGGAATTTCCAGGGACCATTGTTGCCTACCGTTGTTCTTACATAAGGAAAAAGCATAATAGACTAACTCCATATCTCAGTTGGAAAGTTGCTACTGAACGTGGTCCCTCTTTCAATTTATTTCCAACTGGAATGGGCGGCATTCTCTATCCTCCCAAATCGCTAAATGAAGAGGTCTTTAATAAAAGTATTTTTGAAAAACTTGCTCCTACTGCTGATGATGTCTGGTTCAAATTTATGGGGTTAAAAAACAGAACCGTTACAGTCATGGTGAATTCCAGTTCTACTGAATTCCCATTAATACCACAAACCCAAGATGAGTCACTATGGCGAATAAATACAACAAATAAAAATAATATGAATGACTTGCAAATAAATAATTTGCTAAAAAAATATGATTTGATTGATCTAATCAAATAAACCAGCAAGATTTGTCGCTAAACAAACTGTGGAAATTATGAATTATGCCGTATCGAATGACAACTAGAGAATTGCTAACCTCTAAGAAACAGGGGAGGCAAGGGGCCTGATCGTATCTTCGACATCCCAATTATACTATGTTTTCAACTCCAATTGCCTATATCATTTTTAATCGACCTCATCACACTCGCCAAACTTTTAATGCGATACGTGCACAACGTCCCTCTAAACTGTTCATTATTGCGGATGGTCCACGGATACGCCGTCCAACAGATGACGATCTGTGCCGTGAAGTTCGAAAAATCGTTGAAAATATCGATTGGCCTTGCGAGGTATATCACAACTATGCAAAACAAAACCTTGGGCTCAAAAATCGTGTGAGTAGCGGCTTGGATTGGGTGTTTTCAATTGTTGAGCAAGCTATCATATTGGAGGACGATTGTTTACCACACCCTGACTTTTTCACTTTTTGTGAATCACTGCTTAATCGTTACAGAGATGACAAACGTATTTTGGTAATTACCGGGAATAATCACCAAAACGGTCGTAAACGTGGTACTGCATCTTATTATTTTTCAAAATATAACCACTGCTGGGGCTGGGCATCTTGGCGTAGTTCATGGCAATATTATCGCGGCGATTTGCCTTTCTGGACAGAGTGGAAGAATTCCGATGATTTTCAGAGAAAAATTCCGAACCATGTTGAACGGCAATACTGGATGGAAATTTTTGATAAAGTCTGGCGTGGAGAAATTGATTCCTGGGCATATCCTTGGACAGCCTCTGCATGGTATTATGGCGGCCTTACTGCGACGCCAAATGTCAACCTAGTAAGCAATATTGGCTTTGGTCCAGATGCCACCCATACGGTAACGGCTGAAAACATTGAGGGCTTACCTGTTTATCCTATAGGGACGCTGACACACCCAGACAAGATACAACAAGATTTTGATGCAGATTGCTTTGCATTTATTCATCACTTCAGAGGATCACGACACAAGCTGCGATCTTTTTTAAGAAGCATAGTGGCAAGTATATTTCGGAAGTTGTCAAGACTTTGTGCCAACATGTAAGGCTTAGGTGACGTAAGAAATTTTTTATTTTTTATTCATTCAAAACCAGACTTATGAAAAGCAGTTATGACAGCTATGAATTTAAAACCTGATAAGTAAAAAACATATGGATGTGATTACAAACAAGCAGGCTCAACTTTATGAAAATTCTTCATGTTGCAACTTATGATTTCGCAGGTGGAGCCGCTCGCGCCGCCTACCGTATCCATTGTTCTTTGTATAATAATGGTGTCGACAGTGAAATGCGTGTGCTTAATAGAGACACCGATAATGACCGAGTGAAAGGAAATTCCTCATTGTCTATTACTTCTCATCTCATACAAACGTTACAAAAGCGATGGCGGAGGTTTGCTCGCCGCACTTGGTCAACTACGAATCCCATTCTCCATACGTTTGGTGAAATCAGTGCTGGAGTAGTCAATGAACTCAACGAAAGTGATGCCGATATCCTAAATTTGCACTGGGTGTCTAACTTACTGTCAATAAAAGACATAGGTCGTTTGAACAAACCGATTGTATGGACAATGCATGATATGTGGCCCTTTTGTGGTGGGGAACATTATGAGCCTGATAATATTTCAGCGCGCTTTCGGCAAGGCTATCGAATGGACAATCGCCCAATCGGGGAGCATGGACCGGATTTAAATCGGAAGACATGGGAAGCTAAGCAAAGAGCGTGGAAGCGGCAGCACTTTACTTTAGTCAGCCCCAGTAAATGGCTCGCCAATTGTGCGCATGAAAGCTTTTTGTTCGCTCAATTTCCGGCACATGTTATCCCGAACCCTTTAGAAACTCATCATCTCTGGCGGCCGATTTCTCGCGATGTAGTGCGTATTGGACTTGGATTACCACAACAAAAAAAATTAGTTCTGATGGGCGCTGATGGCGGCATAACTGACCCACGCAAGGGTGGAGACCTACTACGTGATATTGTATCGAGGATTACAGCCTCACAAACAGGAAATGTCGAATTATTGATTTTTGGCCAAGAAAAATCCTCAAACAAAGATACCTGGCCTTGCCCAGTGCATTGGCTGGGAGCAATTCAAGACGACCGTTTGTTGGCCCAGATATATTCGGCAGCTGATATAATGGTAGTACCTTCAAGACAAGACAACCTCCCGAATACTGCCCTTGAGGCCCAGGCATGTGGCACTCCTGTGGCAGCTTTCAATATCGGTGGATTAGCAGATATTGTTATCCATCGTGAAACTGGTTGGCTTGCAAAACCTTTCGATACAAAAGATCTGGCGGAAGGCATTTTGTGGATATTGGAGAATGAAAAACGTCATGCCGCATTACTGGCATCGGCCAGGAAACATGCAGTGGCACGTTACTCTCAACCGGTTGTTGCGGAGAAGTACATCGAACTTTACAATAACATCCTCAACAAGGGTGAAGACATGCCATGTAGAAAATTGAATCACAAGGGAGGCCTGGTTTTCATCTGAAACTGAAAGATTAGTTTTCCCAAAAAGAGCTCATAGTAAAATTAGTTCAGCTCTCAACATTTCAGACCAACATCAGGCTATTGGTACTTGTGAAACAGGAACTATTTTCGATAATCAACCTTGCTTCGCAAATAAAATTTTGTCTCTACTGGGGGGCATGGCCCTGAAGCGCTGTTATATTTAAGGTATCCATGTTTGCCGTTTTCAACAGTGTTAATGGAGACGAATCGCTCAGATTAGCATTGATTTTAGGAAATACTTTTATGACCAATATCAAACAAGAGCTACTCGCACATCTTCCACCACCTCCGAAAGGAAAGAAAGGTTGGCCTTGGACGGAAGGATCACCAATTCTCCCTGATACCAGACCTGACGGCACATTATGGCCGCAAATTAGTATTGTTACGCCCTCGTATAATCAAGGGCAATTTCTGGAAGAGACCATCCGTTCAGTTATCCTGCAAAATTATCCAAACCTACAATATACGATTATTGATGGCGGAAGCACCGATGAATCAGTGGATATCATCAGGAAATATGAGCCATGGCTCTCAACTTGGTTGAGTGAAAAAGATGAGGGACAAAGCCATGCTATAAACAAAGGTTTTGCACGTTCAACAGGCTCAATCCTGGCCTGGATTAATTCCGATGACGTTTATTGTAACGGTACGTTGCAGGTTGTAGCTTCTGGTTTGCAGAATATTAGTCCTGGTTGGCTGATCGGAGCTACTGTAATGGTGAATAAAAAAGGGAAAGTCCTGATGAGGTGTGATCCTCTTCCAGTGACGAGTGAGACATTTCTCAGTTGGAGTCACCGTTATATCTGGCAGCCAAGTATATTTTGGAACCGAAAAATGCATGAAAAATCAGGAGGAGAAGTCAATAAAGATCTTCATTATATAATGGATTTTGACTTATGGTTTCGAATGGTTCAATTTGCGGAACCGAATCTGACTCGGCAGATCCTGGCAAGATATCGCATCCATAATATGGCAAAATCCGTTGAATCTTGTGATAACTTCTCCGAAGAAATGGTGACATGGTTTTTTGATAAAATATCAAAAGGTGACAAGGGGGAAAAACTATTCAAACAATTTGCATTACAATGCATTCAGTCACAGAAACAATTAGAAAGGATAAGTGACCATAGGGTGGTTGGTCGGATAATACTTTTATGGAAGAAACATATCAACAAACGTTTTGACGTGCTGGATAAATGCAGAAAGTTTCTTGTGAATGAATATTACAGTAATACGAAAGTGAATAAGTGAACTCGCAGCCGAACATTTCAGTTATCATCCCGACTTATAACTATTCGCGTTTTATTCCAGCCACGATTGAAAACGTTTTAGGCCAGTCATGGAAGAATGTTGAGATTATCATTGTTGATGATGGCTCAACTGATAATACAGAAAAAGCTATTAGGCCATATCTGTCTGCGAATGTAAAATATGTATATCAAAAAAATGCAGGGCCTTCTGCTGCGAGGAATACAGGAATCCAAGAAAGCTCCGCCGAATTTATCCAGTTTCTAGACGCGGACGATTTACTCGACCGATCCGCCCTGGCTGAACGACTGATTTTTTTGCAGAATCATCCTGAATATTCGATTGCCGTATGCCCAAGCCGTTTGTTTAAAATAATTAATGGCCAATCACCGCGTCCCCTTTATTTCCAGAGATGGCCACTTTATCAGTCGCATTTAGATGTGCATTTGTTTTTTTTAAATATTGCCCCAATCCATGCTTACTTATTCCGTCGACAGGTAATTATTGAGACAGGATGTTTTGATACCCGGATGAAAGTTTGCGAAGACTATGATTTCTGGGTACGGGCTTTAGCTTTAGGATATGAACCAACATTTTGTCCACACGGCCTTGTCTACTATCGTAGGCATAAGACCAGCTTATCGTCCGATCTCGAGCAGTTGCACAACTATGACGGATTGATGAATCAGCGGATACTGACGCTTCTCCAAAAAAACAAGTATCTTTCGAGTCACCCTCATCGCCTGGATATGATCATGGCTTTTCTTGCCGGGACGTTTCACACTTTGAGTCTTATCCATCAACACCATCAGCAAGTCGACTCTCAACTTATGATTGTTATCCAAAAGGGTGTTCAGTTACTTGAAGAGCATTATCGCTTATTGGGAAAACCGGTGTGGTCTGTTCTTTCGCACTTTTATTATTTGAAAATATTGTATTTGGGAGATTCATTAAGAAAAGAGGAATCCGTTCAACTTTTTGAGTTGAGAACAAAACTGACAGGGATTGCTGAATGCATAGGTGCACCTCGAACTTCTATGGCCCTTTGCAAAGCCAGTCTTTGGTGGGCCTTGTTCTCCCAAGAAGCAAATTTTCTTGAGCGTTTCAGACTGTTAAAAACAACTGCCCAACTACTACGATGATCTCATCTTCCTCCCTTCTTGCCGTCATGGTGAACTGGAATGGTAGAGCTTTTCTGCAAAACAGCGTCGGTTCCGTCCTCGAAGAACTCGAGAATTCCGACGGAGAATTGCTTGTTGTCGATAATGCATCAACTGACGGAAGTGTTGAATTTCTGCAAGCCCAATTTCCGCAGGTCAATATCTTCCAGACCGGTGACAACCTTGGTGGCGCTGGAGGATTCCGTGCCGGCATGAGATTTGCCCTTTCACAGCCCAACATTCGCTATGTATGGTTGCTCGATAATGATATCATCGTTGAACCAAATTCTTTGGCTCCTCTCCTTCAGGTTTTGCAAGAAGACGAAAAGATCGGGGCGACGGGCTCTCAGATCTGCATGTATAACAATCGTGAGGTCGTGCAAGAAGTTGGTGCTTATTACACCCCTTGGTTGGCTGCTTTAAGGCAGCATGGCTCAGGAGAGAAACGCCTGCCCTCAGCTTCTCAACCTTTTGAAGTTGATTATCTGGCAGCGTGCTCCGTTTTGATAAAAAAGGAATGTTTAGAACAAGTCGGGATCTTTGGAGATTTTTTTATTTTTTATGATGATGTGGAATGGGGGCTGCGAGCAAAAAAAGCAGGTTGGCACTTGTTTGCAGTACCTGCATCCATGATACGTCATCACTACAACATGATCAAACCTGTAGTGCCATGGCGGGAGTATTACCGGAAAAGGAATCGTCTCGCGGTGATCTTTGCTTACCCTCCTCTTTATGGACGTTGGTTTGCATCCTGGCTCTATTTTATTTTTGTTAACTATTTGCTTCTGCTATACCGATGGCGTGGTGATATACCATTGTATCGAGCTTTGCTTTGGGCACGTGAAGATGCGATAAACGGGCATCTCGGCAAGCGTGATTTGAAAAATCTTGATCCCAGTAACCAAAATGCAGCACAGTCGCCCGAACTTGCGTTGGGGGATAGCGTATTAATTGATATCCCTGAAAGTGCCGGTGAAGCATTGGCCGCCATTAAAAAATTAAAGGATAAACACCCTGAAAAGCAATTGAGTATTTTTGTCAAGCAGCACGAGTATCTCAGATATCTTGATATCTTGGGACTTGAGGCTGCTCAGCCTGGTAAATTTTATGATGTCGTAATCATGGGCAAAGATTGCCGGTATCGTGCAATTCGCAGGGGAAAGCAGATCTATCGTTTCTCACAAGGAGCTTTTTCTTCCCTGGTACATCCATGGCTGGATTTATTTATCGATTGGGGGAAACGCACGATAGCTTTAGCAATAGCAATCTTCATTGCACCAATTCAAGTTACAAAATTGATGTGGCGTTATCATGACGGCGGTCGCTCTACTTTTCGAAAGTGATCAAAAGGTCTCATAAATAATAATGAAATTTCTAGAATCCAAATATCTCATCGTAGGTGCCGGATTATTCGGTTCCGTCATTGCTGAAAGGGTATCCAATGTCCTTGGCAGGCAGGTTACAGTAATTGATCGTCGCAACCATGTGGGCGGCAACTGTTATTCGACGAAGCATCCAGATACAGGTATAGAATACCATGTCTACGGTACGCATATTTTCCACACATCCAACCCCGTTGTCTGGAATTACATTAAACAGTTCACCGATTTTAACGGGTATTACCATCAGGTTTTGTCAACTTATAAGGACAAGGTTTATCAAATGCCCATCAACCTGGAAACCATTAATTCGTATTATGGGGTAAACTTCAAGCCCTTTGAGGTAGAAGGTTTTCTTGCCGGAGAAATAGAGAAAGAGGGTATTACAGATCCCCAAAATTTTGAAGAAAAAGCTATTTCCTTAATTGGCCGCCCTCTCTATGAGGCCTTTATCAAGGGGTATACGCTCAAACAGTGGCAGAAACATCCCAGAGACCTTCCTGCCGCTATTCTGACCCGTCTTCCCTTCAGAACCAACTATAACGAGAGTTATTTTCATGATAAATGGCAGGGAATACCCGAGGACGGGTTTAAGACTCTTTTTGATAAAATGCTGGACCATGAGAACATCTCCGTTCATCTGAATACCGATTTTTTTGATATCCGCGACAAACTGCCAAAGGATATCTGCATCGTTTACAGTGGCCCCATCGATCGCTTTTTCGATTATATGTTTGGCCAACTAGAATGGCGCACGCTTGATTTCGTGCAAGAGGTGGTAAATGTTTCTGATTATCAGGGAACATCAGTCATGAATTATGCTGAAGAAAGAATCCCTTACACCAGAATCCATGAACCACGTCACCTCCATCCAGAACGGAATTATCAGAAAGATAAAACACTTATTATTCGAGAATATTCCAAGTTGGACGATGGAACCGAGCCGTATTACCCGATAAATGATTCGAAAAATCAGGTTCTTCTCAGTAAATATCATGAAGAGGCCAAGAAATTTCCTAATGTAATTTTCAGCGGCAGACTCGGCGAGTATAAGTATCTTGATATGGATCAAACCATAGAGAACGCCTTGGCATTATTTGAAACCCGGCTACGGTATATTTTGTAGAGTGGAACAAAACCTCAGAGAAGTTTTTAAAATCGAATTTTCCCTATTGTTTCCAGGAAGATCGCTTGATATTTTCTCGCGATTATCTTCCAGTCATACTCCTCAATGCATCGCTTTTTTCCATTGTCGGAGATTTCTCTTATTTTATCCGGATTTGACAAGAAATATATAATTTTATCCGCAATAGCTTCACTATCCTTTTGCTTTACCAGCAAACCTGTTTGCCCATCCTGGATAATATCTCGTATCCCACCAACATCTGAGCCGATCAAAAGACAACCAGACATCGCCGCTTCGACAAACGTCAGACCAAATCCTTCAGTATCTCCTCCTTTGGATTCAATAGACGGGCCAACGAATATTGAGTGTGAAGCATAATAATCGGGAAGTTCGCAATTAGGTACTGCACCCTGGAACGTGATATTTTTATTGAGCCCAAGAGATCGGGCTTGCTCTTTCAGTTCAGCGTCTAATTCACCACCACCAATAATGGTAAGGTGAATATCCGGGGAAAATTGCCGCACTGCTGAAATTGCCTGAATAAGATATTTGACACCTTTTTTTTCTGTCAATCTGCCTACATAAAGAATTTTGTTTGGAATTCGACAAGATGCTATTTTTGTCCCGTTTTCAATCTGGTCATGAGGTTTGAAAAACTCTGAAGCCACTCCCATCGGCAACACGACAATGTCATCGAGAAAGTCATTTTGACGAACTAATTCCATTTTTAACGCATTGCTTACAGCAGTTATCACAGCTGCATTCTTCAAGATCAGAGATTGTAACTTTAGAAATACAGGCTGTTTTAAACCAAAGACATCAGCACCATGGGCTGTGACGATATACGGTTTGCGATAAAAGTAACTATTTAGATATACAAGAAATCCTTGAGGTATAATCCAATGCGCATGGATCAGATCCGGTTTTATCTTTCGCGTGTATCGAAAAAGAGCTAAAAAGCCTGCAAGAACGAAAAAAGGTACAACAAGCAAATAGAGTTTATTTCTCCTTAAAGTCGGTAGAATTCCGACTGAACCTGCGAGCTTTTCAAATTTTGGCAGAAAATACCTGTATCTCTTGACTGTTACACCGTCAAAAATCTCTGCATACTTAGCGCCAGGGTAATGGGGTGTCAGGACATGAACGTCGAAGTCATCAGTAAGGCGTTTGCATAATTCAAAGACAAACGGCGGATCTGTATCATTTTGCCACCTCGGAAAAGTTGAAGTGAATACCATTAATCTTGGCTTCATATCCAAACAGCCGGGCAACGTAAAAGTTTACTGACTTCTATCATAGCGAAGCTGAGATATTTGCTCGGAAACCAGCCCTATCATAAAGACGATGATGGATGTGGTAAAAAGCAGGGCCGACATATTGGTAAAACGCCCTTCTGTCACAAAGGTGAAACAGTAATAGCCGAGTCCAATACAGAATAGAAAGACACTGATAGGTAAAAAAATACGAAACGGGGAAAAGAGAGTGGCAATTTTAGAGATAATCAGGAAAAAACGTATCCCATCTTCTACCAGCTTTATTTTGCTCTTCCCGACTCTTTTTTTCACTTCAATGGGCAAGTATTTGATGCTTCTGCCGCTTCGCAAGTACGCCATTGTCAGGGTGGTTGGATAGGAAAAAGTGTTTGGCAGAAGATAGATGTACTGGCCGGCAGTACTTTTTCTGACCAATCTGAAGCCTGAGGTTAAATCGTCAATTTTAAATTTCGTCACATAGGTGGCAAATTTATTGTAAACATAATTTGCCAGATCACGATGCAACGCAGTTTCAGAGCCCTTTGTTCTGGCACCTACGACCATGTCATATTGCTCTTTAAATTCGAGTAATCGGTCAATATCTTCAGGATTATGCTGGCTGTCTGCATCCATCATCACAATCCATTCACCTTTGGCCACCCGCAAGCCGGATTTTATCGCAGCGCCATTGCCGATATTGTAAGGATGCGGCCACACATTGGCGCCGGCATCCATCGCCATCTGCATGGTTTTATCAGTTGAGCCATCATCTATAACCAACACCTCGAAATCCGGGTGCAACTCTTTCACGCGGCGTACAGTATTGCCGATACTTTTTTCTTCATTGTAGGCCGGTATCAGCACTGTGACAGTGATGGCGGCTGCCTTTTTAGTATCACTCACGATACGCGCTCCCTGAATTATTTACCAATGGCGGCTCTCTGAAAAATTGTAGACAAAATATGAACATAATACAAATTTTTATTTAAAGAAGAGGTCAATACTGGGTGCTGCTTGACAGTTTAAGGAAAAGCAACAAGCGGTCAACTCTCCACATCTAAATCTATTGCCTGAGATTGTCTTTGCTATTCTCTTCTTGCTAACCAGCTCCGAAAAGTATATACTACATGTATCTACAAAGGAGGCTAATATTATGAAAACTGCTAAGCTCTTCAGGAACGGTAATTCTCAAGCTGTAAGACTTCCAAAAGAATTCAGAATGCCTGGTGAAATGGTTAAAATATCAAAAAAAGGCAATCAGATTATTCTTGAGCCGTTGGAGACAACGTGGGATGCATTATTCGAATCACTCCAGGATTTCCCGAATGACTTTATGCAAGAAGGACGTAACCAACCACCCATGCAAAAAAGGGAACTTTTTTGATGCACTACCTGCTTGATACCAACATCTGTATACACCTTATAAAGAAACGACCACCTGAAGTCCTCGACCAGTTCAGACAACATTCGCTGCATGATGTCGCCATCTCCACAATAACGCTTTTTGAACTTGAATATGGAGCTCAAAAAAGCCAACAGGTCAATCGTACCCAGAAGGCTCTTGCCAGATTTTTCCTTCCGCTAACCATTCTTGACATTGACCGTTCTGCGGCAGCCGATGCAGCAATTATTCGAGCAAAACTTGAAAGAAAAGGCACCCCTGTCGGCCCCTATGATTTGCTTATTGCTGGGCTTGCCAGATCTCGAAAAATGACCTTGGTAACCAATAACATCAGAGAATTTGCAAGGATTGAGGATCTCCTCCTGGAGAACTGGGTTGAATAACCCAGTTCTTGTCAGCAAAGAGACACGGAACGACTTTTTCCCGGGGTAGATTGTTTGTGCTGGAAATTGAAAACGGACACCCAGCGACACCAGGAATATCCGATTGTCAAGCTCCACCTCTTCATCCCTTCAGTTCCGGTCGGCAGACTGGACAAGATCGCACAGCTCATCAGCCATCTCGTTGATTATCGTTTCATCCTGCCCCTCAACCATGACCCGGATAACCGGCTCGGTGCCGGAAGGTCTGACTAGGATGCGCCCGGTTCGCCCGAGCTTTTGTTCGAGCTTTTCAACCGTCTCTGGGAAATTTTGAATCGACGCCACCTCAATTTTCCTCGACGTCCGCACATTTTTTAACACCTGGGGGAAACTCTCCATGACTTTCGCCAGTTCGGATAGCGGTTTCTGGCGCTTTTTCATGACGGCCAGCAGCTGCAGACCGGCAAGAATGCCATCGCCCGTGGTTACCTGATCCAGGAAAACCAGATGGCCGGATTGCTCGCCACCAAAGGAATAGCCTTTTTTGCGCATGCATTCGACTACATATCGATCGCCAACGGCCGTCCGGACCATTTGTCCGCCCATCCGCTCCATTGCGATTTCCAGGCCCATGTTGGACATTACCGTCGCAACCAGGGTCTTTTTTTTCAGTTTCCTTTGTTTCAGCAGCTCTTCGGCACAGATTGCCATAACATGGTCGCCACCGACAAGCTGGCCATTTTCGTCGCAAACAATCAGCCGGTCGCCGTCGCCATCAAGGGCCAGGCCGATATCGGCACCAAGCTCTTTTACCTTGGCAGCCATTTTTTCCGGGTGCAGAGCGCCGCATTCATGGTTGATGTTTTTACCGTCGGGGGTAGCGGATAAGGTGGTCACTCTGGCCCCGAGCTCGGTGAAGACATGCGGTGCAACGCCGTAGGTGGCGCCATTGGCACAGTCGAGCACTATATGAAATTCATCGAGGGTATAGTTTTTCGGAAACACATTTTTCAAAAAAACAATATATCGCCCCTTGGCGTCATCGATCCTGGTGGCTTTCCCTACTTCATCGGCCACCGGCCGCAGCGTCTCCATCTTCTGCGAGAAAATCAGATCTTCAATTTCGAGCTCCACCGCATCGGGCAGCTTATAGCCATCGCTGGAAAATATTTTAATACCATTATCCTGAAAAGGATTGTGAGAGGCGGAGATAACCACCCCGGCATCGGCACGCATCGAGGTGGTGATAAAGGCGATTCCGGGCGTAGGCAGCGGTCCTACCAGCAATACATCAACGCCCATTGAGCAGATTCCTGCCGCCAGTGCATTCTCCAGCATATAGCAGGACTGCCTGGTGTCTTTGCCAATTACTATCCGATGGCCCTTGGCCTTATCTTTGACGATAAAGGCTATGGCGCGACCTACCTGCATGGCTATTTCTGTGGTCATGGGGTAGATATTCGCCACGCCGCGGATTCCGTCCGTTCCAAATAATTTTCGCATTATTCAGTCAATTTTCGTTTATTTTTTTGATTCTTAAGTACCTTGCGCAACAAGACTCCCGCGTCGTCGCTCTCATCTATATCGGCAGCGCTTGGTTGGGGCGTTTCATCCTTTATTTTTTCTTCCGGCTGCGGGCTGGTTTTTTTTTCTTCCGTCTGTTTGGGCGTCACCACAGCCTTCTGTAATGGATGGGATTTGCCGTCAGTCAGCGATACTTCACTTGGAACAATAGCCAGAATGTCGATCGGCAGTTCCACCTCGGCCCGGGGTTGAACCTGTACCTTCAAGGGCCCTCCTCCCTCCTGCGCCACCGCCGTCACGATAAGAAGGCTCTTTGGATCAAGATTCTTGTCGAGATATTTCTTAGGAATATTCGCGGTCACCTGTACAGTTCTTGGTCTGACATCACGTTTTATGCCATCGATAATCACATGGACTTCCATATCATCGAGGATCTTTTTGACCGTTACAATCCCAATCGACAGATCAGCGGTCACTGAGGTCTCCCCAATCAGTTCGACAATTGCCGGCTCCAGCGCCAAAGGCACCTGGAGTTGTATCGACTGCTTCACTCCTTCCAGGTTGATCGGTTTCGTGAAAAGTTCATCAACCTGGGAAAGCGTAGTGAGTGGGCCGGTAATAGTTATAACCCCCGGATCCATTTTGAGCGTTTTGATAAAATAACCATCAGCTACTTTGCCAACCGTTCTGGCGGTAACCGGAAACTTCTTCTGAATAAGCTTATCCAGCGACAGAATGATAGATGAAGGCTGCACTCTCTGGACGGTGATTCCCCTCGGGACCGGGATATGATCGTTGTCATTCTCAATAACCATTGTACCCGGCGTGGCCGATGAAAGATCGACCTGTCTGGTTATAGCCCGGCTGCTCATTTCCTGGATAATCGACCGGGGGCCACTCACGGTCACCTCTATTTCTTTTTTAAACTGATTGGAAATTACCAGATCCCGCGGCAGGTTGATAATTTCTATCGGAATCATCACATTTTTATTAACCCTGTCTTCCCCGCCGACGAAATACCAGAGGACGACTGCCAGAACCAGGGAAATAAACTTCAGCACCCAGTCTTTTGACACCAGATTGGTCAGATCAACTCTTTTGAGCTTGACTAATATTAAACGAAGTTTTCTATTCATCTCTTATTCAGCCAATTTTTCCAGGAGGAGGAGTGACCTGCCTTGGCGATAAAGATTGCTTTCAGACTATTCGTCAGACTGATTTCATCTTCAACAGTTGTCAATGCACCATGGCGGACGATGGAAATTTCCTGGGTCTCTTCAGAGACGACCAGAACCACCGCATCGGTTTCCTCAGTCAGGCCGATGGCCGCCCGGTGCCGGGTGCCGTATCGCTTGTTGATATAAGGATTCTGGGTCAGCGGCAAAATACACCCTGCATGCTGCACCCTGCCGACACTGATCAGGACCGCGCCGTCATGCAGCGGCGAGGCGGGCATAAAGATCGAGATGAGCAGCTCTTTGGTGAGCCGGGCATCCAGCTCAAAACCGGATTCGATAAAATCGCCTAGATTGGTCTCTCTTTCAATGACGATCAATGCGCCGATACGTCTTTTGGCCAGATAAAAGAGGGTCCGGATGATTTCCTCGAGCTCTTTCTCGGCGACATCGGTCTGCTTATGAAAAGGCGACTTCCCGACACTCATCAGGGTCCGCCTGATATCCTGCTGGAAAACGATAATAATGATCAGCAGGATCGAACTCAAAAATGTCTGCATGATCCACTTAAACGTCGCTAAATCGAAGACACTGGCAAGAAAATAACCGATACTCAGAATGCCGAGCCCAACAACCATCTGCACTGACCGCGTGCCTCTAATGATGGTTATAAGCTGGTGTATAACGAATGCCACCACCAGAATATCGACACAGTCCTGCCAGCGAAAATAGTTAAAGATGTCAAGCATGAATGTTCTGTGCTGTTGAGTTTCCGATAGGGTATGAAGGTACGTGCTTCGACATCAAAGTTTCTTGTTCCTTTGCCTGCGGATCTGGTTATAAGTATACAATTGGAGCTGCTGCCCATGCCTTCCCGTATACCTGGACCTGCTTTTTAAGCATACCCTATATATCTACATATATATTACAGATATTTAAAGATTTTATTCATTTTTCTGCACATCAATCAGCCAAGATCACTGGAAACCAAGGCCACGATCTCTCCGGCATCGGGGCTTTTCACGACGACCCTGTCCACTCCGATGGCTTTGGCCATTTTTCTGACGTCTTCCTGCTCATTTGCCGTAAACAGAAAAAGCTTCATATTTTCCGTCCCGGAGAGGGCCTTGATTTTTTCGCAGATGACGAGCCCGGTTGTATCCGGAAGATGAAAATCGACCACCACGCCATCAGGCATCTCTTTTACAACCAGATCATACCCTTCCTGTCCGGTCGCAGCACCCATAATATTAAAACCGGCTTTCTGAAAAAGCCGGGTGTACAGTCTCAATATTACAGGATTATCATCAATAAAGACAATTTTTTTCGGCTGGACGGTGACAACTCCGGAGTGAACGCGAATCGGATCACGCATAATGAGCAGGTTATCGCCGAGTTCGAGAAGCATTTCCGTTGCCGGAAGGAGGGCATCTGCTGTCTCCCGCCGAATCCCGATGATGCTGCCGTGCAATATTTTGCCGGCATCCGCCACAGATTTTCCCGTTAAGAGCGATTGTTCGGAGACCTGCATCCATTCAGGTTTAACAAGACTCGTATCAATGCTGTCCAGATGTCTGCTCAAGGTTGTGCCTTTTGCCAGCAGGCTCTCGGCAACTCTCTGCCCGGCAGCGACAAACGGGGAGATGACCGAGTCCGCGCCCGCCCGCAACATCCTCGACTCCGAAGAGGAATGCTCTGTTCTGGCAATTATATGCAGCACCGGATTGAGTTCGCGGGCGGTGAGTACCGCAAAAAGGTTGTCCGGATCGGAATTCAACACTGCCAGAACCGAAGAGGCTCTTTTTATACCGGCCTTGAGCAGTATTTCTTCGCGGGTTCCATCGCCTTGTATAAAATGGTAACCGAGCTCCTGCAGTTCTTCCACGCCTTCCGGCGAATTTTCTATGATGACAAACTGGGCATGATGTTTTTTAAAGTATTCTGCCGCTGCCGCGCCGACCCGGCCATGGCCGCAGATTATCGTATGCCCTTTCAGTTTTTCTATCTTTTTATCCATCGCTTTTTTCCATCTATTGGGATTGGCAGACCGCTCAATGACCAGTTCCGTAAAGGCTCCAGCGGTAAAGGCAATACTGCCGACCCCGGAGAGAATAAGAAAAATTGTGAATATCCTGCCCGCCGGAGACAATTGCTGGATCTCGCCATAGCCGACTGTGGTAATAGTTATAACCGTCATATAGAAGGCATCGAGAGGCGAATACCCATCAATGAGCGTATAGCCTACGGTTCCTGCGCATAGAAAAAAGAGCACAAGACATATCGCCAGTTTTATTCGTTTTTCCGGACTCATATTTCCAGCAGGGTGATAAACTTAAAGGTCGCAACCGTAGCAGAATCGCCGTAGCGAAACTATAGCACAGGACAATTGACTCGTAACAGATTTTTCCGGTACTCGGCGTATTTCCATCTGTTCCCGATGAGTGTTATCTTGAATTCACAACAGCCAGTATGAACTTTTCAATAATTTAACCAGCCGGGGACATCTTCAATTTACTTATTTGTATCAATGCGATATGTATAATCGCAACGGTATCCGACTCTTTTTCAGACGGCAGTCAACCTGCTGTTTGATGAACAAAACAACTCTTCAAACTGAATTCCGCTGCTATGTCTGATCGTTTTGGCAATATTCCCATTCAGGATCCAGAGCCCTCGCCATTTGCCAAGAAGCCCATAAAACAGATCCCTCCACCAGCCGAAAAATCATCCAGACCGCCAGGGCCTCCAAGATCGGCACGGACGAAAAAATCGACCAGACAGGCACCGTCTGGCAAGATCTGGATTCTGCCTGGTGTTTTGACGATCCTGATTGCCAGCTACTGCGCCCTGGGTTTTCTCGGAGTGCCGTATTACCTTACCAGGATCCTGCCGGCAAATTTCCATGAAAAATCTACCATGGTCCTCGAGCCAGCCACCGTCACGTTCAATCCGTTTACTTTTCGACTGCAGGCTGGTGATTGGCGCATTCGTACCGAATCAGGTGCCACTCTTCTCTCTCTACACTCGCTGCAGGCCGATATCGCACCCCTGGCGATGTTCCGTGGGGATATGGTAAGCAAGACTTTCACCATCAACGGCCTAGAACTTAATGTGGTCAGAGAGCCCGACGGCTCGTATAATTTTCAGCCAATCTTCGGTACCGATAAGCACAGAAACATCGCAGAATTAATCAAGGCATCGGAGCTGCCATTTTTCTTTTCCCTCAATAATATATCTATTACCGGCAGCAAGATTACCTTCAACGATAAACCGGCCGGTAAAATCCATACGGCCGAAAAGATCGAACTCGACCTGCCGACATTAGCCAATACCTCTTTTCAGACCGACCACTACCTTCGGCCCCATTTCTCGGCAGTTGTAAACGGCAGCCCAGTCGAGCTTTCCGGCAGGACCAACCTGGGGCAAGCAACACCGGATGAACAGGGGACCAGGCTGGCAATAAACGTTCAGGATCTTGAACTGCCCACCTATGGAGGCTATTTACCCTTCACCCTGCCCATGGCTTGCACCAAAGGAACAGCGAGCGGCAAAATCGATCTCCTGTTTGCCCCGCACAACACATCCGGCGATAAACTGTCCATCGGTTTCCAGCTGCAGATTACCGGGGCGGAACTGATCGGAAAGAACGAATTGATAACCGTCCTCGTACCGACGGCCCGGGTGAACGGCAGCTTCCAGCCTGTGTCTGCCACCCTGCAGCTGAACGAAGTCGCATTGAAAGAACCAATACTCAATTCTTTTGGAGACTCCCTGCTGGACAATATCGGCCAAACGACCCACAAAGATGCCCAGAGCACTCCAGAAGGCGCAGCAACTGAAAAGGATTCGCCCTCCCGGCTGACACTTGAACTGCTTCTGGTCGACAATGGCGTCGTCCGTTTTTTTCCGCATAAAAACGACCAGCAACCTGCTTCAATCTGGAAAACCATACAGGTGAGCATAAAAAACTACCACTCCGGGGTGGAGGCAGAGCCAAAGGAAAATAATAATTCCGTAACTCTCAGCGGGGAAAGAGCAGGTTCCTCGGCCAGTTTTTCCTGGCAGGGAAAATTTTCTTCCCCTGACAGTCTGACCGGCATGCTCCGCCTGCATAATTTCGACGGCAAAGCACTGCTCAAAGCTGTCGGCGACAATCACCCCTTTACAATACGAGACATACAGGGCTTCGGCGAGTTGAAAGGACAACTCGTACTGTATACCCGGCAAGAGTCGCCGCATCGCATCCGCTATAAACTCAATGACGCCGAAGTCTCTCTAAAAGACTTTGTTCTGCTCGACAAGGAGCAAAGCCTCCTGCGTGCCCCGATCGTCAAATTTACCGGCCTCAACCTCCTTGATGAAACAATCGAGTTTGGCAATATTCAGGTCCAGAATGGCGTTGCCCAGTTTATCTACGGCCGCTTGCCGAAGATTTACCGCGAATTCACAACACAGAAATACCGGCTCCATGGCCTGGATTTTGAGGGCAAGGTACTCGTCGCACCTGAGAAAAAAGCCTCTGGGTCGCTTACTTTTTCCGAGGTATCGCTTAAGGCCAATGCGCTGGACTCTGCGCCGACAACATCGGATAATCTGTCTCTTTCGGCGACAACGGCGGCCGGCGGCATTATAAAGGCCCAGGGAAAGGTTACCTTGACCCCTTTTGCAGCCACCCTCAAAACTGGGTTTCGCCAGCTGCCGGCCCAGGACATCCAGCCTTTTTTCAGCAGCGCAGCACCGACGACCGATTTGCAGGGG